>Ga0209539_1001510_pt1 | contig 12583 bp, 14 predicted proteins | sample BarGraNGADG00312_2_FD_184499 | JGI IMG/M metagenome (GOLD analysis project Ga0209539, IMG submission 184499) | Arctic peat soil microbial communities from Barrow, Alaska - Barrow Graham LP Ref core NGADG0011-312 (SPAdes) (version 2) | ecosystem: Environmental > Terrestrial > Soil > Wetlands >... | reverse complement strand
CAGGACAGGGAAGCGGAGGTGGCGCGCTTCGCCGCCGCCGTGGAGGAGGAACTCGCACCGCTGGACCTCGTGACGGGCCGGCGCGTGCGCTGGTCCGGCGTGCCCTACGGCGGCCTCGCGGGCGGCGCGGGCTTCGCGCTCCTCGCCCTCGGCGCGAGGGCCGCGGGCGGCTTCGAGCTGACCGCGGTGGAGACGAGCCTGGAGGACGAGGTGGCGAGCGCCGACCTCTGTGTGGCGGTGCTCGAGGTGCTGGACGCCGTCGCACTGGAGCGGTCCGCCGTGAGTGCCGTCGCGCCCGGCGCGCTCGAAGCGGCGATCCCCGTGGTGGTGATCTCCGGGGAGGACCAGACCTCCCGCCGCCACCGGGCCGCGCTCGGGATCGCCGGCGTCCACACCAGCGAACTCAACGCGGCGTCGCTGCGGGACATGGCCCGGCGGGTCGCGCGGACCTGGTCCCACGGCTGACATTTCGCTCCCAGCGATTCGCCGAGGCGGGCGCCCAGCACGTACCCTCGGAGGTGCACTGGAAAGGAGAGCCATCATGACCCAGACCAACACCCAGTCCCACAACGTCGCCCTCACCGCCGTCGCCGCCGCCAAGGTGAAGAGCCTGCTCGACCAGGAGGGCCGCGACGACCTCCGGCTGCGCATCGCCGTCCAGCCCGGTGGATGCTCCGGCCTGATCTACCAGCTCTACTTCGACGAGCGCGTCCTGGACGGTGACATCACCCGCGACTTCGACGGCGTCGAGGTGGTGGTGGATCGCATGAGCGGCCCGTACCTCGACGGCGCAACCATCGACTTCGCCGACACCATCGAGCAGCAGGGCTTCACCATCGACAACCCCAACGCGACGGGCTCCTGCGCGTGTGGGGACTCGTTCCACTAGCACACCACCCCAAACGAACCCCACCCCGGAGAACCGATGCGCCGCCACCTCGCCCTGACATCCGCCGCCATCCTGGCGCTCTCGCTCGCAGCATGCGGGTCCGGGGGGTCGGCCGACGGGCTGCCGGAGGTGAGCGGCGACTTCAGTGAGCAGCCGACGTTGACCTTCCCCGACTCGGATCCTCCCGCGGAGCTCCAGGTCGAGGTTGTCAGCGAGGGCGACGGCGACGAGGTCGCCGAGGGGGACTACCTCGTCGCGAACTACATCGGCCAGGTGTGGGGCGCCGAGAGCCCATTCAACGACTCCTTCGCCGCGGGCCAGGCAGCCGGCTTCTCCCTCGACATGGTGATCGAGGGCTGGAAGCAGAGTCTGCCGGGCACTCATGTGGGCGACAGGGTCCTGATCTCCATCCCCTCCGAGCTCGGCTACCCCGACGGCAACGAGAGCGCCGGTATCGCTGCGGGGGACACCCTCGTCTTCGTGGTCGACGTGCTCGGCGCCTTCGGTGCGGACAAGTTCAGCGCCCAGGCGGACGCCCGGGACACCGGCGAACTGGCGGGGCTGCCCGTCAGCGTGAGCGGTGACCTCGGCGCACCCGCCAGCGTGACCATCACCGCCGGCGCCGCCGCGCCCACGGAGGTCTCGACCACGATGATCGCGGAGGGCTCGGGCGACGCAGTGGGGGAGACGGGCACCGTCGTCGTCTCGTTCTCGGCGACCGGCTGGGACGGCACGGCGGGCGGATCGACCTGGGACCTGGGCGCTCCCGAGGCGATCGGTGTCGGAGCCGGCACCGTGTTCGACGGGCTCATCGGGCTCCCGTCCGGCTCGCGTGTCGTCAGCCTGATCCCCGAGAGCGAGGGAACCCCCGCCATCGCCGCGGTCATCGACATCGTCGGGTACGTGCCCTGAGATCCCGTGTCGCGGCGGGCGGCAACACAGCGGAAACCCGCCGGAATTCCTCTTTCTGGCACGCCATTCCCGGCCTCGTCGCTGTAGGCTGATCACATGGGGACCAACGTCCCACGCCTGGACCGTCGGAAGGTGTCATCGGTGCGAACCCCCTCCACACCAACGCCCTCGAAGTCGTGGAGGGTCGCGGGACTCGCGGGCGCCGTCGCGCTCCTGGCGTCCGGCTGTTCCACGGACATCTCAACAGGATTCCTAACCTCGGACGCGGGTGTCACGAACAAGACCGGGGAACTGATCGCGTTCTGGAACGGCTCCTGGATCGCGTTGCTCACCGTCGGAGTGCTCGTCTGGGGCCTGATGATCTGGGCGCTCATCGCGTACCGCAAGCGCAAGGATGACCACGAACTCCCGGTCCAGCTGCAGTACCACGTCCCGCTCGAGCTGATGTACACGGTCATCCCGATCGTGATGATCGGGGTCCTCTTCGTGTTCTCCCAGCGCACCATCGAATCCGTGCAGGCACTTGATGAGAACCCTGACCTGACTGTGTCGATCTACGGCAAGCAGTGGAGCTGGGACTTCAACTACGTGGACTACGACGTCCACTACTCGGGGGAGCGTGTCGAGCTCACCGGCGAGGAGGGTGTGGCCGACGAATTGCCCACCCTGTACCTCCCGGTGGACCAGAACGTCCAGTTCGAGGTCAACTCACGGGACGTGAACCACGCCTTCTGGATCCCGGCCTTCGTCTACAAGAAGACCGACATGATCCCCGGACGCACGAACATCTTCCAGGTCACCCCCACCAAGGAGGGCGTCTACATGGGCAAGTGCGCCGAGTTGTGCGGCGAGTTCCACTCCGAGATGCTCTTCCGGGTCGCGGTGGTCTCGATGGACGAGTTCGAGAAGCAGATGCAGGCCCTGCGTGACGCGGGCAACGTGGGCATCCTGGGAGACGAACTGAACCGGTACGGCAACGAGACCGAAGGAGCGCAGCACTGATGGCCACCACCATTCCCCAGACGGAAATCGTTCCCGGCCTCGGTCCCACCCGGCAGTCCCTCGGCCAGACGATCGTCTCGTGGATCACCTCCACGGACCACAAGGTGATCGGGTACATGTACCTGTACACCTCGTTCTTCTTCTTCATCCTGGCCGGGATCATGGCCATGGTCATCCGGTTCGAACTCTTCGCGCCCGGCATGATGCTGCAGTCGAAGGTCCAGTACAACCAGCTGTTCACCATGCACGGCACGATCATGCTGTTCCTCTTCGCGACGCCGCTCTTCACCGCGTTCGGCAACATCATGGTCCCGTTGCAGATCGGCGCACCTGACGTCGCGTTCCCCCGCCTCAACATGTTCGCCTACTGGTTGTTCCTCTTCGGTGGGCTCATCGCCACGGCCGGATTCCTCATGCCCGGGGGAGCGGCCTCCATGGGCTGGACCGGGTACGTACCGCTCTCACTCACGGCCTACACACCGACCGTGGGGGTCAACCTCTGGCTCGTGGGACTCGCCATGACGGGCTTCGGGACGATCTTCGGGTCCGTCAACTTCATCGCCACCATCATCACGATGCGCGCACCCGGAATGACGATGTTCCGGATGCCGATCTTCACATGGAACACGCTGATCACCTCGATCCTGGTGCTGATGGCGTTCCCGGTCCTCGCGGCCGCCCTCTTCGGAATCCTGTTCGACCGTGTTCTCGGCGGTGGGATCTTCGCCGCGGAGAGCGGCGGACCGGTGCTCTACCAGCACCTCTTCTGGTTCTTCGGCCACCCGGAGGTCTACATCATCGCGCTGCCCTTCTTCGGCATCATCTCCGAGGTGATCCCCGTCTTCTCCCGCAAGCCGATCTTCGGGTACAAGACCCTGGTGTTCGCCACGATCGCCATCGCCGCCCTGTCCGTCTCGGTGTGGGCGCACCACATGTACACCACCGGTGCCGTGATGCTCGGGTTCTTCTCGCTTCTCACGATGGCGATCGCGGTTCCCACGGGCGTCAAGATGTTCAACTGGCTCGGCACCATGTGGCGCGGGAAGATCACCTTCGAGTCCCCGATGCTGTTCGCCCTCGGGTTCCTCTTCACGTTCCTCTTCGGTGGCCTGACGGGTGTGATCCTGGCGAGCCCGGCAATGGACTGGCACGTGCAGGACACCTACTTCGTCGTGGCCCACTTCCATTACGTGGTGTTCGGGACCGTTGTCTTCGCGATGTTCTCGGGCTTCTACTTCTGGTGGCCGAAGTGGACGGGCCGCATGCTGGACGAGAAGCTCGGCAGGGTCCACTTCTGGATGCTGTTCATCGGCTTCCACACCACGTTCCTCGTGCAGCACTGGCTGGGCGTGGAGGGCATGCCGCGGCGCTATGCCGACTACATGGTCGAGGACGGGTTCACTATCCTGCACCAGGTCTCAACCGTGGGTGCGGTACTGACGGCACTCTCGACCCTGCCGTTCATCTGGAACTTCTACCGGACCCAACGCGGTCCCCGCACCGTCTTCGTGGACGACCCCTGGGGCTTCGGCGGCTCACTCGAGTGGGCGACGGCATGCCCCGTACCCCGGCACAACTTCACCTCGATCCCCCGGATCCGCTCCGAGCGTCCCGCCTTCGACCTGCACCACCCCGAGGTGGCGGCCATCGACAACCTGAGCCTCGTGCAGCCCGGAAGGATCGGCAAATGAACGACAACTCCGACGCCAGGGTTTCCACCAAGCAGGCGAAGCCGCTTCGCACGGAATACCTCCTGTTCGCGGGCCTGTTCGTGTTCTTCCTCGGCGTGGGCATCGTGTACACGGTCGTTGCCGACGCCGAGCCCGCGGGCACCACGGCCTTCTTCCTTGTGGCCGGTCTGGCGGCGATCATCGCGGGGTACCTCTGGGTACTCTCGCGACGCATCGAGCTTCGCCCCGAGGACGACCCGTTTGGCGAGATCGCGCAGCGCACCGGCGAGGTCGGCGTGTTCTCGCCGCACTCCTGGTGGCCGCTCGTCCTCGGGGTGGCGGCCGCGCTGCTCTTCCTGGGGGCCGCGATCGGTTTCTGGATCTCGATCATCGGCGTTGTGGTCGGCGTGATGGGTCTCGTCGGACAGATCTTCGAGTTCTCCCTCGGGCAGCACGCCCACTGAGGGCGCTCTCTCACACGAGGAAGGGACCCCCACCGGCAGGTGGGGGCCCCTTCCTCGTATCAGGGAGGCGTCAGGCGGGCACGATGAGGCCCGGGGCCTGCGCGGTTGCGGTGGCGAGGCGCTGGGCCACGTTCTCCCAGTTGACGATGTTCCAGAACGCCTTGACGTAGTCCCCCTTGACGTTGAGGTAGTCGAGGTAGAACGCGTGCTCCCACATGTCGAGCTGGAGCAGCGGGATCACACCGACGGGCACGTTGCCCTGCTGGTCGAAGAGCTGGAAGGTGACCAGCTTCCCGGAGACGGAGTCGTGGGCGAGGACGGACCACCCGGAGCCCTGGATCCCCATGGCGGCGGCGTCGAACTGGCCCTTGAAGCCGGCGAACGAACCGAAGGAGTCCTTGATCGCCGCCGCGACATCGCCCTCGGGTTCCCCGCCGCCGTTCGGCGAGAGGTTGTTCCAGAAGATGGTGTGGTTGATGTGCCCGCCGAGGTGGAACGCCAGGTTCTTCTCGAGCATGTTGATCGCGCCGAAGTCGCCGGATTCCCGTGCCGCCGCGAGCTTGTCGAGGGCCGCGTTGGCCCCATCGACGTACGCCTGGTGGTGCTTGTCGTGGTGGAGCTGCATGATCTTCGCACTGATGTGCGGCTCGAGGGCCGCGTAGTCGTAGGGCAGTTCAGGCAGTGTGTAGACGGCCATGGATTCTCCTCCTGTGTAGGGAAATGCCGGTAATCGGGATCACATCCAGCCTACTGTCAACCATCGGGGTGGGCACTCCGAGAGGTGCCACTCGTGCCAGATTTCGCTGTGGGCGCCAATATGGCCCCACACCATGGCGGTGCGGGGCCTTATTGGGTGGGGCCTCAGTGCTTGCTGGGCTCCAGTTGGCGCTGCTGGTCCCCGGAGGCGACTGCCGCGTGCTGCTCGTGCGCGGCGGCGAGCTCCGCCGGTGTGACAGGCTCGATGCGGTCCTCGTAGAAGAACCGGGACAGTTTCTGTATCCGCAGGTCCTTCTTGTAGCCGGGCCGTACAACGCCGTGCGCGTCCTCAGCCGGCTCGATCTCGAGCGGCTTGTGGTTGTGGAAGGAGACCAGCGTCCAGCGCTCGTTCGGCGTGAGCGGCCGGTGGACCTCCTTGAACTCACCGTTCTCCAGCTGTACCACACGCCCGGTCTCATGGCCGTGGAGCACGAGCTCGCGATCCCGCCGCTGCAGGGCGAGGCAGATGCGCTTGGTGAGCATGAAGGCGATCACCGGGAGCACGAAGATGCCGATCCGGAAGGCCCAGACCACGTGGAACACGTCCAGGTGGAGGTGGGTGGCGATCAGGTCGAGCGCGCCGGCCGCGCCGAGGAGGATGAACGCGGCGAGTGCGGCGACCCCGAGGGCCGTGCGGACGGGCGCGTTGCGCGGACGGTCGAGGACGTGGTGCTCGGCGCGGTCCTTCGTGACGGCCGCCTCGATGAAGGGGTAGGCCCCGAGGAAGGTGAATAGGATCCCGGGGATCACCATGGCGGGGATCAGGATGTTGAGCGACAGGGTGAAGCCCAGGAACTCGACCTCGGCGAAACCCGGCATGAGGCGCAGGGCACCGTCGAGGAACAGCATGTACCAGTCTGGCTGGGCGCCGGCGGACACCGGCGAGGGATCATAGGGGCCGTAGTTCCACACGGGGTTGATCGACAGGAGGCCGCCCATCAGCGCGAGGACACCGGAGACGATGAAGAAGTTGCCGCCCATCTTCGCGACGTAGACGGGGAAGGCGGGGTAACCGACGACGTTCCGGTCCGTCTTTCCCGGACCCGGGAATTGCGTGTGCTTCTGGAACACCATGATGATCATGTGCGCGGAGAGCAACGCGATGATGAGGCCGGGAATGAGGAGGATATGGGCCGCGAAGAAGCGGCCGATGATCACGGTGCCGGGGAACTCGCCGCCGAAGATCGCGAGTGACGTCCAGGTGCCGATGATGGGGACGGCACGGACGACGCCGTCGGTGATCCGCAGGCCGTTGCCGGAGAGCACGTCATCGGGCAGTGAGTACCCGGTCAGGCCTGCCGCCAGCCCGAGGAGCAGCATCGTGAATCCGATGAGGTAGTTGATCTCGCGCGGCTTGCGGAAGGCGCCGGTGAAGAAGATGCGGAACAGGTGTGCCACCGCCGCCGCCATGAAGAGCAGGGCGGCCCAGTGGTGGATCTGCCGCATGAGCAGCCCACCGGTCACATGGAAGGAGATGTCAAGGACCGAGGCGAACGCCGCCGACATCTGGACGCCCTGCATGGTGACAGGAAGGGCGTCATCCGGGTAGTGCACCTCGGCCATGGACGGGTCGAAGTAGAGCGCCAGGAACACGCCGGTGAGCACCAGCGTGATGAAGCTGAACATCGCGATCTCGCCGATCATGAAGGACCAGTGGTCCGGGAAGATCTTGCGGGCGAGTTCCTTCACCAGTTTTCCGACGGCGGTGCGCTGGTCGAGGTAGTCGGCGACCGCCGCCGCCTTCGGGCCGCCCGGTGTCTGGGGCTTCGTTGTGGTGCTCACTTCAGCCGCTCCCAGTAGCTAGGTCCGACGGGTTCGTGGAAGTCCGAGGTGGCGATGAGGTATCCCTCGTCATCCACGGAGATCGGGAGCTGCGGGAGCGGGCGCTTGGCGGGGCCGAAGATGACACGCGCCTCGTTCGCGAGGTCGAACGTGGACTGGTGGCAGGGGCAGAGCAGGTGCTTGGTGTTCTGTTCGTAGAGCGCCACCGGGCAGCCCACGTGGGTGCACACCTTCGAGTACGCCACGATGCCGTGGTACGACCAGTCCTCCCTACCGGGGGAGATGTTCAGGTCCGCGGGGTCCATCCGGACGAGGAGCACCACGGCCTTGGCCTTCTCGTTCAGGAACTCGTCCTCGCCCCCCAGTTCGCCCAACTCGTGGGGGATCACATGGAAGACGGACCCGATGGTGACGTCGGCCGCGCGGATGGGCACGTCACCGGGATCCGTTGCGAGGCGCCGGCCGGCTGAACCAGCCGGCTTGTTCCGCCACGCGGTGCGGGCGAAGCGCGAGATGTCCCAGTCCGGGGTGAGGTTGCCGATGAGTGGGAGGACGAACGGCAGCGGCGCCAGCGCCAGGGCCGAGGCGAGGGCTCCCTTGAGCAGGGGACGGCGGGCGATGTTCGCGTCCTTGATGCCCGCCTCGAGACCAGCCACCGCCGCGGCGCGCGTCCTCTCGTCGCTGGCCAGCTCGTGGCGAGCCTCCACCTGCTCGGTGTCGTTCATCAGCGACTTCGCCCAGTGCACCGCGGCGAGGCCGATGCCCAGCAGGCCGAGCCCGAGGCCCAGCCCGAGGGCGGTGTTGCCGAGGCGGAGGGTCCCGAGCGATTCGCCGGCGGGGAACAGGAAGAAGCCGACGACGCCGCCGATGGCGCCGACGATCGAGACGACGAGAAGGCCGACCACCTGCATCTCGGCCCGCTTCGCCGCCCGTGGATCCGTGTCCGACATGCGCGGGCGGTGCGGCTCCAGCCCGGGGTTCTCGAATCCGTTGGCCCGGCCGGCGGTTTCGCCGCTCGTGATGTGCTTCTCGCTCACGACGACTTCGCTCCGATCCACACGGCGATTCCGATCAGCGAGCCGAGTCCGAGGACCCACGCCCACAAACCCTCGCTCACGGGACCGAGGGAGCCGAGGGTGAGGCCCCCGGGTGCGGTCTCCCGCTGCTCCATGAGGTAGGCGATGATGTCGCGCTTGCCCTCCGGGGTGATGGAGGCCTCGTTGAAGACCGGCATCGCCTGGGGGCCGGTGAGCATGGCCGTGTAGATCTGGGTGGGGGTTGCCTTGTACAGCGGGGGAGCGTACTTGCCCTCGCTCAGGGCGCCGCCGGCGCCGACGGCGTTGTGGCACATTGCGCAGTTGGTCCGGAAGAGCTGCATGCCGTTCGCCGGGTTCCCGAGCGTGGGGTCCACCGCCTCGGCGGACGGGATCCCCGGGCCGGCGCCGAGCGAGGCGACGTAGGCGGCGAGCATGCTGGTCTGCTGGGCGTCGAACATCGGCTCCTTGCGGGGGGCCTGCACGGAGTTGGATGCCATCGGCATCCGGCCAGTGCTGACCTGGAAGTCCACCGACGCGGCGCCCACCCCGATGAGGGACGGACCGATGTCGTTGCCCTCGGCGTTCAGGCCGTGACAGGTCGAGCAGTTCGCCTGGAAGAGCTTCTGGCCGCCGTCGATGTCCGACGCGGAGCCGACCTCGGCGTCCGCGGCGGGACTCATCAACGCATACAGGCCGCCGGTCAGCAACAGCGCCAGGAGGACGAGCAGCGCCGGGGCGTGGCGGCTCCTCCTCGCGGAGGTGAGGGCATTCATGAGTGGCGTGTCCTTTGAGTCAGCGGATGAGGTAGATCGTGGTGAAGAGTGCGATCCAGACGACGTCCACGAAGTGCCAGTAGTAGGACACCACGATCGCGGTCGTCGCCTCGTGGTGCCCGAACCGCTTCGCGGTGAAGGTCCGGCCGAGCACGAAGAGGAAGGCGATGAGTCCGCCGACCACGTGCAGGCCGTGGAACCCGGTGGTGATGAAGAAGACGGAACCATAGGACGTGGACACGTCCAGTCCCACGGAGAACAGCTCGGCGTACTCGTAGATCTGGCCGGCGACGAAGACGGCGCCCATGACATACGTGAGCGTGAACCACTCGACGACCCCCCACTGGCCGACCTGGAGCAATGAGCCCGTGCGCCGGGGCCGGAAGCGCTCCGCCGCCCACACCCCCATCTGGCAGGTCACGGAGGAGAGCACGAGGACGGTGGTGTTGGCGAAGGAGAACGGGAGATTCAGCAGTTCGGTTCCGCCCGGCCACTGGTCGTAGTTCACCGACCGATGCGTGAAGTACATGGCGAACAGGCCGGCGAAGAACATGAGCTCGCTGGCGAGCCAGACGATGGTCCCGACCGACACGGGGTTCGGGCGGTCCACGTGCACGTGGACGGAGGGGGCTACGGCTGAATGCGACGACACGCTGTCATTATTGCGTATCCGTGTGCGTTGTCACCTTCTGAGTGGGCCATTGGTCCCGAATTCCACGGATCGAATTTCCCGGCGGCCCCCCGCGGACCCGAGGCCACCGAAACCGGCCTCCGCGGGCGGCGCGTAGGATGGGATCGAGATCACCAGCGGTGTTGCTGCCTGTGCAGCTGGAAGGATGCCTCCCCATGCCTGAGCACGACGAGTACGTGGACGTGTTGCTGTACAGCGATGACTCTGCCACACGGCAGTCGGTCATCTCGGCGATCGGCCGGCGGGCCGGCAAGGGCCTCCCCCTCCTGCGGTGGGACGAGACAGCCACGGCAGACGCCGTGATCGCGAAGGTCGCCGCCCATCGCTACGCCCTGCTCGTGCTCGACGGCGAGGCCGCCAAGGTCGGCGGCATGGCGGTGTGCCGCCAGCTCAAGCAGGAGGTCTACAACTGCCCGCCCGCTCTCGTCCTGACGGCCCGGCCCCAGGATTCGTGGCTGGCGACCTGGTCCCTGGCGGACGGCCACGTGTCGGCGCCGTACGATCCCCTGGAGTTGCAGCAGGCGGTGGCGTCCCTGATCTCGAGGGACTGAGCGTGACACCCACCTGGCCGCAGCTCATCTCCGACGTCATCGCCAGGACCGACCTCTCCGCGGACCAGACCGAGTGGGCAATGGACCAGGTCATGTCGGGCAACACGTCCCCCGCCACACTCGCGGGCTTCCTCACCGCGCTGGCGACCAAGGGTGAGACGGTGGCGGAGCTGAAGGGCCTCGCGGATGCCATGCTCGCCCACGCGGAGGTGATCGAGGTCCCCACCAACACTCTCGACATCGTGGGCACCGGCGGCGACCGCGCGCGTACGGTCAACATCTCCTCGATGGCCGCCCTCGTTCTCGCCGGCGCCGGCGTGCGGGTGGTGAAGCACGGGAACCGGGCGTCGAGTTCCGCGTCGGGCTCCGCCGACGTCATCGAGTCGCTCGGCGTCTCCCTGACCATGCCGGTCCGGGACGTGGAGCGAGCGCTCGACGCCGTCGGAATCACGTTCCTCTTCGCGAACCTGTTCCACCCCTCGATGAGGTTCGCCGCTCCCACCCGCCGCGAACTCGGGGTCGCCACAGCCTTCAACGTGCTGGGGCCGCTGACCAACCCGGCGCGCCCGCGGGCGAACGCCATCGGTGTGTCGAGCGCGCGGCACGCCCCGATCGTCGCCGGTGTCCTCGCGGATCGCGGGAACCGCGCGCTCGTGTTCCGCGGGAGCAACGGCCTCGACGAGCTGACCAGCACCGCGGTCAACGAGGTGTGGGTGGTGGAGGAGGGCCGGGTGACCCGTGAGGACGTCGACGCCACGGAACTCGGGATCGCACCCGCCACCATCGAGGACCTCCGCGGGGCGGACCCGGAGTACAACGCCAACGTGGCGCGATCGATGCTCGCCGGGGCCGAGGGCATCATCACCGACACCGTGCTGCTGAACGCCGCCGCGGGGATCGTCGCCTACGGGACCGAGGGAACGCGCGAGGGCACGCTGCTCGAGCGCCTGGCCGCCGCGATGGGAATCGCGCGGGACTCACTGGTCTCGGGTCGGGCGGAGGACACTCTCAACCGGTGGATCGAGTTCTCCAGGGGTGTGGTGCGCGAGAAGGAGGGCCGCACCCACTGACGGCTGCGAGCCGACGGCGCCGCGCCGCGCCGCCCGTTGCGGCGCGTCAGTCGAGACCGAGCTCGAACGCCTCCTCGAGGTCGTGCCGGGAGTAGGCGCGGAACGCGATGTAGGTGCGGGTCTCGCGAACACCCGGGACCTTCGAGATCTCATCCGCGATGACGGCCGCGAGTTCGTCGTGCGAGCGCACGCGCACCATGGCGATCAGGTCGACGTCGCCGGTCACCGAGTAGACCTCGCTGACCCGTTCGACGTCCGCGACCGCGGCGGCGACCTCCGGGATGAGGGCGGGTTCTGTCTCGATGAGGACGATGGCTGTGAGCACGGTGTCTCCCTTTCTCTGATGACTCCATCATGCCGCCAGCGCTGCCGCGGGGAGGCACAACTAGCCGGAGGGCGGCAGATCCCAGCGGTGGGCGCCCCGGATCGGCAGCGCGATCGGCGGGGCCGAGCCCTCCAGCTCCACCAGCCGCACGCCCGGCTGCTGGCACCACGAGATCACGAGTTCCGTCTCCTCGGCGGTGGTCACCGCACCCACGAGGCGAGGTGGTTCCACGTGTTCGGCGCTCTGGCGCAGGACGGCGAGGGCACCGGCGGGATCTGAGCCCGCTGCCAGCCGTCCGGTGCCGGCGAGTCGCCCGTGACGTACCAGCACCATCTCCCAGTCGCGCTCCGCCGGGCGTGCCGCGACGAACTGGGGGACCCGCGCCCAGGCGCGCAGCCTCTCGGCCCGTGAGGCGCCCACCAGCGCGGAGCGCAGGCGCTCACGCACGAGCAGGGCGTCCTCGTAGCGTTCGGCCGCCGAGAACGCGCCGATCCGCTCCCGGAGGTGGTCCACGAGCTCGTCCACCTCACCCCCGAGGACCCGGCGCGCCCTGCCCACCAGGTGGTCGTAGTCCGCGGCGCCAACCGCCCCGACGCACGGGCCGGGACAGGAGCCGACCTCGAACGCCATGCATGTCCGGGCGGACGGCGACGGCATCCGG
>Ga0209539_1001508_pt1 | contig 12585 bp, 7 predicted proteins | sample BarGraNGADG00312_2_FD_184499 | JGI IMG/M metagenome (GOLD analysis project Ga0209539, IMG submission 184499) | Arctic peat soil microbial communities from Barrow, Alaska - Barrow Graham LP Ref core NGADG0011-312 (SPAdes) (version 2) | ecosystem: Environmental > Terrestrial > Soil > Wetlands >... | reverse complement strand
CTTTGCCTTTAAAACAGCTCTCGGCTCTTTTACTTTAGCGGCTCTTCTATTTCCAAAAATCTTAACAAATAATCCCTTTTCACCTTTTCGTGAATCGTGGTTTTTAATTAGCTGAGCGTTAGCCGATCCAACAACCAGCGAAAAAATAAATATAAAAAGAAAAAACTTCTTCATATTAATTCCACTTTTATAGAATGCATCTTACATCTGTTTTTCAGTTTGTTTGCCCCGACCCTAAAGGGAGCAAACTGAAAAATCAACCTGTTCCCTTTAGGGATCAAGGGCAAAAACAGGTTGATTTTTTTAATTTGGGAAAGTAGAATTAAATTATTCATTTTCAGTTATTACAATAAATATTTTCTGATACCGTTACATTTCCGGTGGTTATATTAATTTTGCATAATTAAATATTTACCTGTGAGATCAGATTCAAAAATAAGTTTTTTTTTAATTGCAATTGCATTTACAATGTCGTTAAGTTCCTGCAATAAAAAAAACGATGTGATACCGGATGTTACAGTCGATTTCAGACTTGACGTAAACGACCCGGAGTTTACAGACCTTGCTTCTTTTGGGGGGATTGCCCTTGTAAGTTCAAAAACTAATAATTTGGGAATTTATGCTGCCGGGTATAATGGTAACGGCATTATTATATTTGCAGGTGTAGAAGAATTTTACGCATACGACCGAACCTGTCCACACGATTATGCTACCGGAGGGTTGAGCATTAAGGTAAACATAGATCCTACAAATTCGCTTAATGCCATATGTCCTCAGTGCAGTACTAATTATGCTCTTGCAGCAGGAGGAACACCTTCGAAAGGGATTGGAAGATACCCTCTGAAGAACTATAAGACAAGCTTTGATGGAAGATATGTAAGAGTCTGGAACTAAGAGATTTGCCCCCAAACCCCCTAAAGGGGGCTTTCTGATTATCAGTATCTTAAAGAACCCCCTTTTAGGGGGCAGGGGGCTAATATCTGTAATGATCCGGTTTATACGGCCCTGCTTCAGGAACACCTATATAATCAGATTGCTCTTTCGACAGTATCGTAAGTTTTACCCCCAGCTGTTCGAGATGCAACCTTGCAACTTCTTCATCCAGATCTTTCGGAAGTCTGTAAACACCTATTTTATATTTCTTTGTCCAAAGTTCAATCTGTGCAAGAGTTTGATTGCTGAATGAGTTGCTCATTACGAACGATGGATGACCCGTTGCACAGCCAAGATTAACAAGCCTTCCTTCAGCGAGTATGAAAATTGAATGTCCGTCGGGGAAAAGATATTTATCGACCTGTGGTTTGATATTGATCTTTTTAACTCCTTTAAGATCATTAAGATTATCAACCTGAATCTCATTGTCGAAATGACCAATATTACAAACAATCGCCTGATCTTTCATTTTCTTCATGTGCTCAAGTGTAATGATATCCATGTTACCTGTGGCTGTAACAAAAATATTGCCTTCGCTGAGAGTATCTTTAACAGTTTTGACTTCGAAGCCTTCCATTGAGGCCTGAAGGGCGCATATAGGATCGATTTCGGTAACGATTACCCTGGAACCGTAAGACTTCATTGAGCGGGCACAACCTTTTCCAACATCACCATAACCGCATACTACAACAACCTTACCAGCTAACATAACGTCAGTTGCCCTTTTTATGCCATCAGCGAGCGACTCACGACAGCCATACAGGTTGTCGAATTTCGATTTTGTAACAGAGTCGTTAACATTAATTGCAGGTACAAGCAATTCACCATTTTCCATCATCTGATACAATCTATGTACACCTGTTGTAGTTTCCTCAGATATTCCCTTAAGTTCGCTTACTGTACGATGCCATTTTCCTGGTTCTTTTACCAGAAGATCTTTCAGAGTTGCAAGAATAATTGCCTCTTCCCTGTTGGAAGGTTTTTTATCGAGTACTTCAGGTGTTTTTTCTGCTTTGTATCCAAGGTGTACCATAAGTGAAGCGTCCCCACCATCGTCAACCAGAAGATTCGGGCCTTTGCCTCCGGGGAAGGATAGTGCTTTTGCTGTACACCACCAGTATTCTTCAAGAGTTTCACCTTTCCATGCAAACACCGGTATTCCTGCAGCAGCTATTGCAGCAGCCGCATGATCCTGAGTAGAGAAAATATTACAACTCGCCCACCTTACCTCTGCGCCAAGTTCAGCAAGTGTTTCAATAAGCACAGCTGTTTGTATAGTCATGTGAAGTGAGCCTGTTATACGCGCTCCTTTGAGTGGTTTTTCAGAGGAATATTTCTTCCTGATTGCAAGCAACCCTGGCATCTCTTTTTCTGCTATCTCAATTTCTTTCCTCCCAAAATCTGCAAGCGAAATGTCTTTTACCTGGTAATCCATTGTATCAATTGTTACATTTATATCTAAAGTGAATTTTCAGAGTGCGAATATAATAAATATTCTAATATTCCTGATCAGGTTAACAGCTGCAATGTCTGTTCTTTATCTAACTTCATCTGCTCTGTTAGCTGCATTGTACTTTTAAACTTTATCTCATCCCTTAATCTTTTCCTGAAAATAACTATGATTTCTTTATCATAGATATCCTGGTTGAAATCCAGAATGTGAACCTCTATGCTTCTGGCGGAGTTGTCATCATTTACAGTGGGATTAGTACCTATATTCATCATCCCGGGGAAAATTTTGCCGTCGAGTTCAACTTCGACAGCATAAACTCCGTTTGAGGGTATTAATTTAAAAGGGTAGTCCGGCTCAATGTTGGCAGTAGGGAAACCGATCGATCTTCCGATCTGCCTTCCCTTAATAACTTTCCCTTTCAAAGAATAAAAATATCCAAGCCATTTATTTGCTTCATCCAGCTTCCCGGTTAATAATGCCTCCCTGATCAGGGATGAACTTATTGTAACCTCTTCAGACTTAAAAGCTGTCACTTGTTCAACAATAAAATCAAGCGATTCGGCGCATTGTTTTATTGTATTAAGATCACCCTCTCCTTTTCTTCCGAAGTGATGATTATAGCCTATTATTAAATGTTTCGTACCAATTTTCCCTACCAGAATATCATTAACAAAATCACAAGCGCTGATATTACTGAAAACTTTATTGAATTCTATTATAACGAGATGGTCAATATTGGCTTTCCCAAGAAGAATCTTTTTTTCTTCAATTGATGTGAGGAAAGAGAGGTTTCCCGGGTTTTGCTCTAACACAAGCCTGGGATGAGGACTGAAAGTAAGTACTACAGACTCTCCCTTCAAATCTCTTGCCCTTAATACCAGGAAATCGAGAAGAGCCCGGTGCCCCTTATGCACACCGTCGAAGATCCCCATAGTAACAACCGGGTTCCTTAATTTCAGATTTTCATATCCATAATGAATTACCATTACTTACTTTTTTTGACAAAAATAGTAAAGCATATACTATTTGAAGAATATTTAGTGAGAATCATTAGCACTTCGTGCATCATTCAGTTTTCTTTAGTATATTGATATGATTTAGTACTTTTACAGAAAGATCATTCATACTAAAATTATGACTCCTGCAAGCTTTTATAAATCTGATTCATGGTTAGACCCTTTTGTTGGAACTATAGAGAGTCGGATTACAAAATGTTTAGCTAAAGAAAAGGAGCTCACAGGTGATCATACTCTTTCCGATTTTGCCGCCGGCCATCATTATTATGGTTTGCACAGGGAAAAAGATCAATTTGTAATGCGTGAATGGGCTCCTAATGCAACAAGCATTTATGTAACAGGAACTTTCAATGCATGGAAAGAAGAGGAATCTTTTTCAATGAAAAGAATTAATTCCATGGGTGACTGGGAGATTGCGTTGCCGGCAGAAACCCTGAAACATGGAGATCTTTATAAACTTTCTGTACACTGGAAAGGAGGACAGGGAGAAAGAATCCCGGCTTATGCAAACAGGGTTGTTCAGGATGATAAAACTAAAATTTTCAGCGCTCAGATATGGCAACCTGCTCAACAGTACAAATGGAATATTGAAAATTTTAAAGCGCCCGATACCGCTCCAATTATCTATGAGGCCCATATCGGCATGGCTACCTCTTTGGAGAAAACCGGAACGTATCGCGAATTTACAAAAGACATTCTCCCGGTTATAGTAAAAGATGGCTACAACACAATTCAGTTGATGGCAATTCAGGAACATCCGTTTTATGGTTCGTTCGGATACCATGTCTCCAGTTTTTTTGCAGCCTCATCGCGATTCGGCACCCCCGAAGATCTGAAAGAATTAATTGACAAAGCCCATCAGGCGGGGATAGGGGTAATTATGGATCTTATTCATTCACATTCGGTTAAGAATGTTAATGAAGGACTTGGTCTGTTCGATGGGTCAGAAGGACAGTATTTCCATCCAAATGAAAGAAGATATCACAGAGCCTGGGATTCATTATGTTTCGACTATGGAAAGAATAACGTAATTCATTTTCTTCTTTCTAACTGCAGGTACTGGCTGGAAGAGTACAAATTTGACGGTTTCAGGTTTGATGGCATTACCAGTATGATTTACTTTGATCATGGCCTTGAAAAAAATTTTACATCTTACGACGAATACTTCGATGGCAACCAGGATGAGGACGCACTCATATATCTATACCTGGCTAACAAATTAATACATAAATTTAAGGCCGGGGCTCTGACCATAGCTGAAGAAATGAGCGGTATGCCCGGCATTGCTGCCGAAATTGAAAGAAAGGGCTATGGTTTTGATTACCGGTTATCAATGGGAGTCCCTGACTTCTGGATCAAACTTGTTAAAGAGACAGTTGATGAAAACTGGGACATGGGTAAACTCATGTATGAATTGACACAACACCGTCCTGAGGAAAAGATCATATCTTATTGCGAATCGCACGACCAGGCACTTGTGGGAGATAAAACATTGATATTCAGAATGTTAGATGCTGAGATGTATTACGGTATGGATAAATCCTATCACAGTTTCCCGGTTGACCGTGGTATTGCACTTCATAAGATGATAAGACTCATCACATTTAGTACATCAGGTGGAGGATATCTGAATTTTATGGGAAATGAGTTCGGTCATCCTGAATGGATCGACTTTCCAAGAGAAGGGAATAACTGGAGCTATAAATTTGCGCGTCGTCAGTGGCAGCTTGCAGAGAATAAGGCCCTTAAATATTACTCTCTCTCGAATTTCGATAAGAGTATGCTGAAGCTTAATACTGATTTTAATATTCTGAGGGATCTCATAATTAACAGAGTATATGAGAATAATGCCGATAAGGTTATAGCCTATATACGAGGAGAGCTTTTGTTTATATTCAATTTCAATCCAACTGTATCGTTTACAGATTATGGAATACCTGTAAAGGGGAAGTACAGGATTGTTCTTGATACAGACGATCCTGTTTTCGGCGGATTCGACAGAATCGACAGGAACACTGTTTATTTCTCAATTAAAAAGGCAGAAAGGAACATTATAAATGCCCCTTTATACCTTTATCTATATCTTCCTTCGAGAACTGCCCTGGTTTTAAAAAAAGAACCTGTCAGAAAAGCAACTGATCTTTAATCAATCCAGCGAAGAAGGTAAAAATCCTGCTTGTGTGGCAGGTCTTTATGTTTTGGGTAAATGCGAATCCCGTAAAAGAATGATCCGGCTTTCTCTGGTACCAGATTTGCCCGATAAAGACATTTGCCGCTTTTGCAGCTAATCAATTTAAACTCTTCGCTTGCTACAAATTCATGTTCCCCCTTTTTACTCATACGGGTTATTATAAACTCCACACCGACATTTTCTTTAGGAATTTTTTTAACATCCAGGGCAATTTCTGCAGTATAGTCGTGTCCTGACCGATAAACATTTTCTCCGGCCCGCTCAAAGCTGTAATTTAAGACTTCAATATTATCCCATTCCTCTCTCATCGTGTTTTTCCAGGCAGCCAGTTCTTTTGCTTTCTCAAAATTGTTATCAGCGAGGTACTTGTTTCGTTTGAATAGTTTAGTATAATATTTTTCATAATAATCGTCTATCTGCCTTTTCATTGTAAATTCGGGAGCAATCTTTCCCATTGTGTTTTTTACCAGGCTTATCCATTCCTTAGGGACACCCCGATCATCAAATGCATAATAAGCCGGAACAATTTCAAATTCAAGCATATTATAAATAGTTTCAGCATCAACATCATCCTGAAGTTCAGGGTTTGTAAATGTAGCTTTTTTTGGTAAGGCCCAACCTGCAAAGGCCCGATAACCTTCAACCCACCAGCCATCAAGAACGCTGAAATGGATTGTTCCGTTCATAACAGCTTTCTCACCGCTGGTTCCGGAGGCTTCAAGAGGTCTGGTAGGTGTATTAAGCCATATATCCACACCTCTTACCAGATATTTTGCCAAGTCAATATCGTAGTTCTCTAGGAATATTACCTTACCTGAGAACTGTGGCATCTGCGATATTTCAAAAATCTTTTTTATAAGATCCTGACCTCCGCCATCGTTCGGATGTGCTTTACCCGCAAAAATAAACTGAACCGGTTTATGAGGATTATTAACAATGCTTGCCAGCCTGTCGATATCTCTGAAAAGCAATGCAGCCCTTTTATAAGTGGCAAACCTGCGGGCAAATCCGATTGTAAGAGCTTTTTCATCAAGGTGGCTGCTGATATTAAGGAGTGTACGCGGACTCACATGCTTTTCTATCATGTCGGCCTGAAGCCGTTTCCTGATATTAGTAAACAGGCTCTTCTTAAGGCCGGTTTTGATCTCGTAAATCCTTTTATCCTCTACATTATATAGTTTCTCCCAAAGACTTCTGTTTGTCTGGTCGAAATTAATATTCCCGGTAATTTCCTCATATAAGTTCCTCCATTCGGGAGCTGTCCATGTAGGGTGATGTACCCCGTTTGTAACATATCCAATAAAAAGTTCCTCTTTAAGATAGCCCGGCCACAATTTATTAAACATGCCCTGGCTGACTTCTCCATGAAGCTTACTAACACCATTTACCTCCTGCGACATTCGGGTTGCAAGGAAACTCATATTGAATTTTTTATCCGAATCACCTTCACATCGTCCGAGAGCCATAAACTCATCCCATGTTATCATTAATCTGCTATGATAATGAGATATATACTTGCGAAGCAGGTCTTCATCAAAAGCGTCATGTCCTGCCGGAACCGGAGTATGAGTAGTAAAAAGGGTAGATGATCTTACAACCTCAAGCGCCTGGTTAAATGTAAGATGATTATCTGAAATAAGGCTTCTGAGTCGTTCGAGACTGATAAATGCCGAATGGCCTTCATTGCTATGATACAGATCGGGTTTCAAGCCCAATGCTACCAGGGCTCTGATTCCTCCAATTCCAAGGATAAGCTCCTGTCTCAATCTGTTTTCAATATCTCCGCCATAAAGATGATGGGTTACAGTCCGATCTTCGGGTGAGTTATCGTCAAAATCGGTATCAAGAAGGACAAGTCTGACTTTCCCTACCATTGCTTCCCATATACGAATTTTGATTGTTCTTCCCGGCCATACCAGACTTACTGTCAGGTGATTTCCTTCAGAATCTTTTATGGGGTTTATAGGAAGACGCGAGAACTCTTCAGCATCATAAATGGCAAGTTGTTCACCTCTTGGTCCAAGTTTTTGTTTAAAATAGCCATATCTGTAGAGAAGTCCGATCCCGGTAATATTCAAATTTGAATCACTGGCTTCCTTTAAATAGTCCCCTGCCAGAATTCCAAGTCCTCCGGAATAAATTTTAAGACACGGATGTATTCCAAACTCCATGCTGAAGTATGCAACTGAGGGCAAACTTGTATCATCGGGACGATTTTTATAAGTTATGAAAAGGTCATAAACCCGTTTCAGCTCAATCACAAAATCCTCATCTTCCTCAAGAATAAGCAGCCTCTTATAATCAATTTTTTCAAGAAGTAATTTTGGGTTATGCTTTACGTCATCCCACTGAGAAGGGTCCATTCTTTTAAACAATGCTTCAGCTTCAGAGTTCCATGACCACCAGAGGTTATTGGCAAGTTCTTTAAGGGATGCTAATTTTCCCGGGACATCGCTTTGAACATAAATATCTTTCCACACCGGCAACTGGTGAGGTTTGCGAACGTGTAATCCGGGTGCCTCTACAAACCTGGCAAATTCGCGTGGTTCTTCCCTCCGTTCACTGCTGTGGGTGAGTGCGTGCTCATAAGCTTTGTAATAATATTCCACCAGACTATCCCACATTGCAATCCTGGAAATTTCATGGGCTTTTATTCTGGCTTCATTTATTTCACCATCATTTAATCCTATAAACTTCATCATGAAATCCCTGATTTCGGAAACAACCATCTTCTCGTTATCGTCAGTACGCTCTATGACAGAAATTCCATTCCCGGGATTTTCAAAATAGTTTTTAACCCAGAGTCCGAAGCCTGAAAGTGATGTGGTAATTGTTGGGATTGAAAACATAAGGCTTTCAAGGGGTGTGTAACCCCATGGTTCATAATAAGAAGGAAATATGGAGAGGTCAAATCCAATAAGAATATCAAAGTACGAAAGGTTAAAAATCCCATCGTTTCCATTCAGATAAGAAGGAGCAAAAATGATTTTAACTTTTGATTTTTGATCATTATTAAGTTTGTCAGATGCTATTCTCTGTAATACCGGATCAGTTTCGGGATAATGGAGACTATGAGTAAGATACCTGTCGCCACTGTTTTTCGGTCCATTATTGTAAAGTATGTCAATAATATCCTGACGAGGTCCCTTATGATAGGCAGGAATAAGAACGAATGCAACACATTCTTTCTCAATATTATCTTTTGAATTCAACTCTCCAAGTGAGTCAATAAAAATATCTATCCCCTTATTTCTGAATTCATATCTTCCGCTGTTAACAACAAAAACACAATTTTCTGATAGGGAATAGCCAAGTATTGCCTCGGCAACACTTTTTAGTTTTACTCTGGCAATTTGCCTTTTATCGTCAAAGATATCAGGCGCCGGGACAAAAGAATCTTCGAAACCGTTTGGGGTAACTATATCAACATCTTTACCAAGAAAGTGACTGCACTCTCTTGAGGTAATTTCACTCACAGTAGTAAAAACGTCTGCTTCATTAGCCGACAATTTTTCGAGCGATTGTTTCGCCACAATATTGAACTCTCGAGCAATCTGGGCAGGGTTATATTCTTCCATTTTGCCATATAGCGGTCGATTATTACCGGCTATGCACCGCCCAAGAACAGTAGCATGAGATGTAAAAGAAGTGGCTATCCAGGGAGCATATTTTTTCAGGTATAGTATTCCTGTCCCGGTCATCCATTCGTGGAACTGAGCTATAATATTATGATTCTCATGATAGAAAGTAGTAAAGCTTTCAATCAGTTTTCCTGCCGCATAACCAAATAGAGCAGGTTCCACATAATCCCATTGCCCGGAGATACTATCGAGCTTATATGATTCCCAGAATCCTGCAAAGATTTCGTTCTGTTGTCCGAAATATGGTGTGAAATCAAGCAGAATTACTATTGGCTTTCCGGCAATATTCCATCTTCCTGTTTTCACTCTTAATCCTTCTGAAGCAGCTCTGTCCTTCCATGCAGCAAACAGTGATTCATCCGGAATGAACTCCGGATTTGTTACATCTTCCCTCCAGACATCAGGTCCGATTAGTATATAATTATCACCTATTTCGTTTACTATGTTAAGTGCTTTGGTTGAGATAACTGTATGTATTCCACCTACCTTATTACATACTTCCCAACTCGTTTCAAAAATAAATTCAACCTTCATTGTCACCTTATTTGTTTCTGATTACTATTATTATTTTTAATGACTATCGGCAATCATGATTTAAATAATCAAATCGCTTGAAAATCAATTTATTTACCCCAGTCCGCCAGCTGGCGGAGAGTAAATTGATTTTGGCTGCGCCGAGCTCGAACTGTTGTTCTCGGTTCTTCGCTCTCCGCCAGCTGGCGGAGTCGGGGTAAACGAAGAACCGAAGCGAAGCGGAGCTCGACGAAGTCAAAATCAATGGGGGATTTATGTATGATTGCCGATAGTCATTTTATTTTTTACTCTTTGCCGTTGTTTTGACAGGCTTCTTAGGAATTGATTTAATTAAAATTGTTTTTTTTGTCTTTGCTAACTTATCAGTACTCTTCTTTACAGGTTTATCAGGTTTTTTAAGTGCAGTTTTAACAACAGGTTTTGGTTCTTTCTTTATTTTAGGTTTAGTTGCCGATTTAATTTTGGGGCTTTTTTTTGTAAGTTTCTCTATTTCAAATGTCTGTTTCTCAATAATCATATCTTTTTCAATGAGTTGAGCTCCGAGATTAAATATCAGCTCCTGTTCTGCAGTATCAGGGAAATGTTTTCTTAATCTGATCTCAAAATCGCTTAGTACGTTCATATAATTCATAAAGGCATCATATGGCGTTTCGTAAGGGTTAAAATATGCATGCACTGCGCCGTCGGAAAAGAATTTGGTAGCCATATAGTAAAAATGGTCGCTCGACTGGAGATATTCCCAATCCTTTTTAATCAGGTCATCTTCGCATTTATTAACTTTCCCGGCGAGGCTATATAATTTATCAAGAGCAGCAACCTGAAGTTCATTTCCAACCCATGCAGTAATATCACGCTCTTCGTCGGCCCATGAGATCGGAGAAGGAATACTAATTGCCGACACCGGTTGGAGTGAATCGGCAATCTCTGTTGGTGTCATAAACCTGAAATGTGTTTTCTTCAGTATTGAACCTGGCATGTGATATAGAAAATCAAAAATTCCCGTCTCTTTCCAATTGTGCTCGCCGAAAGTCTCGTAGTCGAGGAAAATATTTAACAATTCACTTTTGGGAGCAAGTTTATTTATCCATGAAGCGTATTTATCTGCTGTTAAAGGCCAGGAGTTCCAGTCTCTGTTCGAGAACCGAAAGGCAATATCATCACTTAATACAAAGTTTCTTAAGAGTACTTTCAGGCGTGGGTTTATTGAATTACAGTAGAGATAGTTGGGGCTTTTCCATCCCAAAACATGTTTTGCTCCTTCAGTAAGGATCGATTTAAAACCCATATCTGCAACCCACGACCCGATTACGTCGGAGTATATCAATTCTGTATTGCGAAAAGAGGTAGGTTCAACCCCCAGAAATTCTTTAATCATCTCTTTATGGCTTGTAACCTGCCGTTCAAATTCACTCCTGCTTTTAAGGGAAACAAGTGAATGTGAATTGGTTTCGGCCAGAAATTCCACCATTCCTGTTTCCGCCAGTTTTTTGAATGACTCAAGCACTTCCGGAGCATATAGCCGGAATTGGCTGATTGCCAGACCTGAAAGACAAAACGTGACTTTAAATTTGCCTTTATGTTTATGAATAAGATCTAAAATAATATTATTTGCCGGGAGATAGCATTTTTCTGCTACTTTTCTCATGATAGATTCGTTCGAGAAATCATCATAGTAATAATGGTCATGTCCCAGGTCAAAAAACCTGTACCTTTTAAGCCGGAAGGGCTGATGAACCTGAAAATAAAAGCATATTGCTTTTTTGCTTGGTGCACTCATATTCTATTTCTTATTATCTTCAATAACTCTGTAGTATATATCTCTCACATGTCTGGCGGAGTTATCCCATTTTAGCCGTATAACTTCTTCCTTCCCGTTTTTAATAAACATACGAGATAGAGCAGGATAGTTAAGAATACCATAAATTGCATCGGCCATAGCGTCAATATCCCAGAAATCTGTTTTAACTGCATGGGTAAGGATCTCTGCCACACCCGATTGTTTGCTTATAATTACAGGAACGTTGGATTGCATAGCCTCAAGAGGAGATATCCCAAATGGCTCTGATACTGATGGCATTATATAAACATCGCTCATATCGAGCATGGTAAAGACGTCTGCTCCTTTAAGAAACCCGGTAAAATGGAACCTGTCGGTTATTTTCAATGCAGCAGCTCTCCGCATCATTCTTTCCATCATATCTCCCGATCCTGCCATAACAAATCTTACATTGTGCATTACCTGCAACACTTTATATGCTGCTTCAATAAAATATTCCGGACCTTTCTGAAGGGTAATACGGCCAAGAAATGTTACAACCTTTTCATCAAAACCTTTTCTGTTGATTTTGTTTTCATAAATCTGTACAGGTTCAACGGCATTATAAACAGTTTCTACTTTATCAGGATTTATATTGTATTTATTAATGACGATGTCGCGTGTCATGTTACTGACTGTAATAATTTTAGAGGCAGCATCCATACCACTTTTTTCAATACGGTATACATCGGGGTTTACATTACCCCCACTACGGTCAAAGTCGGTAGCATGAACATGTATCACCAACGGTTTACCAGACACTTCCATAGCCGCTATTCCTGCAGGATAAGCGAGCCAGTCATGTGCATGGATAATATCAAACTCATTTTCTTCGGCTATCACAGAAGCGACGACTGCATATTTGTAAATTTCATCCATCAGACTGTTGTCGTATTTTCCGGAAAATTCGACCAGTCCATTTTTGTTCGTATGAACCATAAGATTATAGCCGGAAACCTCTGAACTCAAAATTTTCCAGAAATCTTCAGGATCCGTATACG
>Ga0209539_1001506_pt1 | contig 12590 bp, 13 predicted proteins | sample BarGraNGADG00312_2_FD_184499 | JGI IMG/M metagenome (GOLD analysis project Ga0209539, IMG submission 184499) | Arctic peat soil microbial communities from Barrow, Alaska - Barrow Graham LP Ref core NGADG0011-312 (SPAdes) (version 2) | ecosystem: Environmental > Terrestrial > Soil > Wetlands >... | reverse complement strand
AAATAAGATATCTTTTGAAAGCCCGTTACCCAGATTTATCCAGGGTGATATAATATTTATATTCAGGCTGATGTATTCATAACTCAGCCAAAATGTGATCAAAGATATAAAACCGGAAAGATTCCCTGCCCTCAGGCGTACAATGTGAGCAAGCCATAATGCAAATGCCATTAGAAATGCCAATCCCATAATTACACAAATTGCTCCGATAATACTGGCAACTCTCATCCAGCCAAGAGCTAAAATGCTGAAGATCACAAAACCCGGAAGGATGAGAATGAAAAATGTGTTTGGACTAAACCTTTTGGGATTCTCAAATAAATGATTTTCAATTATGAAAAATGGAACAAAAGCAACAAGCAGTATCAGCCCGGAACACCAACCCGTCCATGCTAATCCTGAGAGAATACCTCCTATAACCGACAATCCTGCAAGGCTATATTTACTCATCTGAAATCACTTCCTTTTTTTTAAAAAAGTCAGGTCTGTTAATAATAAATACTCCGGCAAAAATAAAAACAACTGAGATAATCATTGAAGAGGAAAAATGTTCATTATCTGCAAATCCCCAGAGTGTAGCTACTATAGGAATAAGATATGTAACCATGGACCCAAAAACCGGTGAAGTGTCTCGTATCAGTACATAAAAGATTGCAAGAGCCGTTGCAGTTCCCAGTATCGCAAGTATCCCTATAAAACAAAGATTCCTGATCCAGTTTTCTGTCTGCAGAGGTGTTGAAAAATCTGAGAAGAAGAGGTAAATGATTGCCGGAGGGCTTGATACAAAGAAAGAGAGTGCGGTTATTTTGAATCCGTTTATCCCTTTTACTTTACTTACTTCATTTGAACTGAGTCCATACATAATTGTGGCAAGTACTACCAGCAGTCCGTATAAATTGAAAGTGAGTGATCCGGAATAGAGTAATCCTGCCGCTCCAATCAGGCCAAGTACTATTCCACCAATCTGGGTCTTTATTGCCTTCCTTTCATAAAAAGCTACTCCAAGTACCAGTGTAAAAACCGGACTCAGGGAATTCAGCATTCCGGCAAGGGAACTGCTGATCCTGGTTTCTGCTAGCGGAAAAAGAAAGGCAGGGATTACACTGCCGAATAATCCGATTAATAATAATGAGAGAATATTAGTCCTGGTCAGATATTTTAAATTTCTTAAGGCAATTGGCAGCAGGCATAAAAAAGTTATCGTTATTCTCAGGGAGCCTACCTGCATAGATGAGAAGGATTCAAGCCCTTTTTTCATCAGGATGTAACTTGTTCCCCATATCAGAGATAAAATTCCAATGACAAGCCAGTGCCAGATTTTTCTTTTTTCAGCCATACTAAAATAATTTCCAAAAATAGCAGAAGAATCATAGTCTTTACCGGATTAACTATAATATTAATGCATTTCCGTGGTAAATAAACTTATTATATTTGTTTCTCATATTCAGGAAAGATGATTCCGGCTATAGAAATACTTCTGAAAGGAATAATTCTTGGGTTAACAGTTTCAATGCCATTAGGCCCCATCGGTATTATATTGATTAACAGAACAATTAAAAGAGATATGCTCTCCGGATTCTTCTCCGGACTTGGACTCGCTACTGCGGATACATTGCTCGCAGTTTTATCAGCATTAGGATTTACTGTTATTATCAGCTTTATAAATTCGCAGAGATTCATTATCTCTATAATTGCGGGATTAGTTATTATAGGAGTAGGGCTGAAGGTATTTTTATCTTCGTTGCATTCTTTTCCGGTGTACATTTCAATGGAAACGTAAAACCGGAACAGGTACCATTTCTTCTTATGCCCGGTGTGTTGATCGGAACTATTGCCTGGTGGTTTTTTCTGAGCTATTTTGTAAGCCGGTTTAAAAAAAATATAAGGCTCCGGGTGATTGTAAGAGCAAATAAGATTGCAGGAATTCTAATAATTGTTATCGGAGTAATTGTCATGTTAAGCGTCTTTACCACTCTGAAACTGTAGTTTGTCCAATGATTGGCTGATCTTATGAAAATGGGTATTTTCCAATTGCATTTTTTTGCATTGTTAAAATAGGTTAAACAGACAGTAAATTATTAACGCGGGTCTCATTTTAATTATCTTGCGATTGAAATCAACATTAAAAAAGATGAGAATATTCATAAACATTTTATTCGTCGCTTTCTTTTTGACAGGATGTAGTAATAAAGAAGAACAACTGATTAAAAGGGCAGATAAAATTCAGACCTCAATTCTGACAGTGGATACTCATTGTGATACTCCGATGGAATTTTCAGATCCGGGATTTGATCTGGGAGTAAAGAATGATGATGGATGTGTTGACTTCCCCAAAATGATTGAAGGCGGACTTCATGCTGAATTCTTTGCCGTATTTACCGGGCAGGGCCCAAGAAACGACTCAACCTACAACAAGGTTCACCAAAAAGCACTTGATATTTTCGATGCATTACTTAAAAATGTTGAGAAAAATTCTAAAACTGCTGAAATTGCAACCACTCCGGATGATGCATACAGATTGATGAAAGAGGGAAAAATCGCTGCGTTCATCGGTGTTGAAAATGGTTATCCTATCGGCAAAGATCTGACAAGAATAAAACAATATTATGATCTGGGTGCCAGATATATAACCCTGGCTCATACGAAGAATAATGACATTTGTGATTCATCAACTGATCCCGCTGGTCCGGAAAACGGTGGTCTTTCTCCTTTTGGAAAAGAAGTAGTTCAGGAGATGAACCGGCTCGGAATGATGATAGATATTTCTCATATTTCTGACAAATCTTTTTACGATGTTATTAAAGTCACAAAAGCACCTGTTTTAGCTTCTCATTCCTCATGCAGGGCATTGTGTGGGAGCCCCAGAAATCTTACTGATGATATGCTGGTAGCACTAAAGGAAAACGGGGGTGTAATTCAGATCTGTATTTTAGGAAATTATCTTAAAACTCCGGAGCCCAATCCGGAATTGGATTCAAAGCTAAAAGAACTTCATGACAGGTATGGAGATTATAATGCCCTTTCTGATTCCATGAAAAAAGTGGTTCGCAAAGAATACAGGGATATTCAGAAATCATATGAAAAGCCTGCTACTGTCAAAGATGTCGTGGATCATATCGACCACGTAGTTCAGGTAATCGGAAGTGACTATGTCGGCATCGGAACTGACTTTGACGGAGGAGGAGGAGTGGAGGGTTGCAGAACTGCCTCAGAGATGAAAAATATAACAATTGAACTGCTTCGTCGCGGATATTCAAAGTCAGATATTACAAAAATCTGGGGTGGCAATGTAATGAGAGTATTAAGGAAAGTGGAAGGAATGGCTCAAAATCCGGTACCCACACCTAGTTAAGTACGAGGCAAAATTCAATAATTCAATGCTTTACTCTTGAAAACCGGAGCGTATTCAATATCCAGTCGGGAAGAGATTTATCAGGGTCTCTTTTTCGCAGATCAAGGTACCATCCAAGTTTCTTGAGTATTGGCACTTTATGTGTTTCAACAAATTCGATAAGTGTTCCGTCAGGATCCTGTATATAAGAGAAGTGACCGGCTGCTTCACCCATATCGAAACTGTTTCCCTCATTGCTCTTTTTACTGTCAACGGTAAAGGGAAATCCTTTACTTTCACAATAGTTTTTCAATTCGTCCATCCCATGCATATCATAGCACAGGTGAATAAAACCCGGGTCGCCCCAGAACCGGCCCTCATATGTCTTTTTACCAGGAATTCCGGGAGTGCAGATGAGTTCTATTTCGCTGTTTCCCAATACTTTACTGAAGGCGCCAGTAAACGATGTTGATCTCCTGAGAAGCATCCTGCGGCATTCTATATTTCCACCCGGGAGGTCTGCAAGGTCGGTGAATATACCTGTTCTATCATAAATAACCTCATCGTAGCCAAGGATATCGCAATAGACAATTTTTGCCTTATCAATATCTGATACTCCTATAATTGCGCCATAGGAACCACCCGTACATTTTTTCTCATCACGGAACCAGTCGCTTGCTTCCACGAGCTGGAAGATATTCCCGTAAGGATCTTTCATGAAAAAAGTCCTTTTACCCGATGGATCTTTCGTTGCCTCTACAGGTGCCGGAATCCCGTTCTTTTGAAATAGTGCCAGAGTACTGCAGATGTTCTTTGCTTTCATTTTACAGGCAATGATACCAAGATCACCGATCCTGATCTCCTCTTTAATTTTTACGGGCTCTCTTCCTTTATACTGCCATATTTCGAATCCCCCGCCACTTTGAAGGTTAAGCGCCAATACGGCGTGTCTGCTTCTTGGCTCTCCTCCTGTATATGGAAGCATCAGCCTGGCTTCTGCCTCATCTTCGAAAATTCGGCAATCCATACCAAACTGTTTTCTATACCATTTCCAGGCTTCTTCAACGTTCGTGACGCCAATCCCCATTTGCTGGATGCCGCTAAGTATGTATCCTTTCACCATTTTAATAAGTTAAGTTAAAAGTGCCTAAAGTGCCAAAAGTGCCAAAAGTGCCTAAAGTGCCTAAAGTACTTAGAGTTTTAATCAATATGACGAAATTCTTTTTTTTAACTTTTGGCACTCCAAACTCTAGGCACTCCAAACTTCACATGGATTTTACCTTATCTGCAATTCTGAAGAACAGCCAGGGGCAAAATCTTCGGATATGCAACAATATTAATTCATTTTTACCAACAAGTATTTCCCTCTTGTTTTTTAACATTCCTCTGATAATTATTTCAGCAGCACGTTCAGGTAAAATACCCTTTGACAGTCCATCGTCCATTTTTCCATGTTCATTACCTTCAGAATCAAGGGCATGATATGATATTGATGTCCTGACTCTTCCGGGGATAATCACGGAGGCCCTAATGTTGGATTTTTTATTTTCCAGGTAAAGAGTCTCAAAGAATCCGTGCAGAGCTTGTTTGGATGCGGAGTAGGCGGAGCGAAGTGGGAATCCAAATCTGCCTGATATGCTGCTTGTTGCAAGAATATGTCCCGATTTCTGCCTTACCATGAATGGCAGAACTGCTTTGGTAAAAGCGATAGTTCCAAAATAATTGATCTCAAATATCTTTCTGTCCAGCCACATAGGGGTTTCATCAATTCTTGCCCTCTGGCTTATCCCGCCAATATTCAGTAAATAATCAATTCTCCCCAGGGTGTTGACCTGCAGTTCAACTATTTTAGCTATACCTGAAGTGTCAGAAAGATCGAATGGAACGCAGTAGACCAGATGCGATTTATCACTACATTCTGACTTTACCCTTTCCAGGCCGGGCAGATCGTTTGATGAAGCTACAACAGTTGCACCTCTTCTTACAAACTCATGAACGAGTGCTTCCCCTATGCCAGAGGATGCCCCGGTGATCCAGGCTACTTTACCTGTAAACTGTTTCTCTTTCTTCATTTTATAATCCGCCAATCAGGTTAACTAGTTCAGAATGGTTTCTTCTGAGAACATTGAACGCTTCGTTTTTTTGCTTAATAAGACTTCTTATTCTGAACCCTCCTATTATTCTTCTGAACTGGAGGTAATAATTCCAGGCAAATAGACCCGAAAGGGGAAGCGTAAGAAAAATAAGTAATCCCAGCCACCATGAGGAAAAAATAAAGAGCGAAAGAATAAGATAAAGAGGTAAGAAAACGAATGCAAGGACCAGAGAAATTGCATATCGTATTGATGAGTGAAACTGTGGATCTTTTATCTTCCGTATCTGGAGATTAGGAATTTCGAGAAAAGTCAGATTGAAAATATTTCCGTAAATAAACAATGGAAAAGTAAGTACGATACTTATCATTCCGGCAATCAGCCATCCTATCGGGTGTTTCTTCTTTTCAAGCAATCTGTAGTCGGTTTTAAGATCTTTTGCTTTCTTCTTTATATCAAGGCTGAGGGAACATATTTTTGTATAAAGTGCCGGATCCGTTGATTTAAGCAAATTCATTTTATTAACGAGGATTCGGTCTCTGAATAGTTTTGGAAATCTGATATCATCACTAAATCTGCCATTTATCATACTTCTTAGTTCATCAATAGCCTCATAATCCTCTTCTTCGATGTGTATCATTATTCCTTTCATCTCATTTGAAAGTCTTGACCTCAACTCGTTTAATGCTCTCTCGGGACTCACTTTATATAAATCGAAGTATTCCGAGACCTCAATAGGTTTCCCGTATTCTACAGTCAGCACCTGTCTGAACCTGCTGTAATTCGAGAATTCGAGAGCTACCGGAATGATCTTTATCTTCAGGTTGAATCCCATTGCTTCATCTGACTGAAAAGCAACCCGGCAGATACCTTTCTTCAACTGTCTGAGTCTTCTGAATCCTACATGATCTCCTTCCGGGAGAATTACCAGTCCATTTTTGTTTTTCAGTACATCAATTGTTTTAAGGAATATTTCATCATTGCCTTTAAGGCTGCTGAATCCATCTCTTAATCTGTAGACAGGCAGGATCTTAAGAAAATAGAGAATTGCTGCAACAGCCTTTCTTTTGAAGATATCGGCTCTCGCAAGAAATATTGGTTGTCCTTTGTGGGTAAAAAGAACTGCCAGTGCATCCATCAAAGCATTCTGATGGTTCGGGGCATAAATGACAGGATCTTCAGGTTTAATATTCTCACGACCAAGCACTATGACTTTTCTGTAAAAGACATTATTATGCCAAAAACCTGCCACCGACTTTAAGAGCGCATATCTGGCCGAATACTTCTCAATATTTTCCTTCCCCATTTAATAAATGAATATGCACCCGAACCATCTGATCAGAAAGATGGTTTGAAGTTGTTTAGTGCAAGATAAAAAAAAGTGAAAAATTGTTATTAAAGCTGAAATACTTTTACAACAATTTTTGAAATATTACGTCTTTATACCACCATGTTAAGGTTAAGGTTCAGGCTGAAGTTGAGAAATCTTAACCTTAACCTCAACCTTAGTCCTGAAAATCATCTTTGACCCTGTCAATCTGCCTTCTCTCTTTTTTTGTAGGCCGTCCCGTACCTTTATCCCGGTGTATTATCCCAACTGAATCACGGATATTTAGTTTGGCTTTTTCAGCTTCAGGAGTTAAATCCTCAATGAACTGCTCTACTAATTTTGCCGACACCCGGTTTTCAATAGGTTCAATCACCCTGTATGAATAAATGACAGGAGGTTTTTTTACTGTAATAATTTCGTTCTTTACAACTGTTCTTGAGGGTTTTACCTGTATATCATTTATGATTATTCTTCCTTTCCTGCATTCTTCAGACGCTATACTCCTGGTTTTATAAATTCTGACCGACCAGAGGAATTTATCAATCCGTATATTTTTATTATCAGGCATTTTAAAGATAAAAGACAAAAGTAAAAGATAAAAGGCAAGTTAGCAAAAACAAAATGGATACTTTAGTGTATTAACCCAGCACCAAGCACCGAGGATCAATTCTACTAAATGACTTAGTATTAGTCCCGCTTTGCGGGAGTTGGGGTGTCTTTCTCCGATGGAGAAACCTTGCCTACTTTATTAAAAGCTGTCATTGTCAGTTCAGTTCCTGCAAAAGCGAATGATCTGATCATCTCAATCACAATTGAGGTTCTCTCCTCCATAAACTTTTTTTCTTCCTGGCTCCATTTTCCAAGAACAAAATCAACCTGTGTACCTTTCCTGAAACTGCTACCGATGCCGATTCTTATCCGTGCATACTCATTTGTAGCCAGAATAGTGCTGATATGAATCAGCCCGTTATGGCCTCCATCACTTCCCTTCGGCCTCATCCTGATACTTCCGAGAGGTAGGGCAATGTCGTCAACAATTACCAGCATGTTTTCCAAAAGAATGTTTTCCTTTTTGAGCCAGTAATTTACGGCATTACCGCTGAGGTTCATATAGGTTGATGGTTTTAAAAGAATAAGATCGCGTCCCTTGTATTTAAGGTCGCAAACAGCGCCATAACGTTTGTTTGTAAAAGAAATATTGGATGCCATAGCCATGGTATCCAATATTGTAAATCCTATATTATGTCGGGTGTCTTTGTACCCTTCACCTATATTTCCCAGGCCAACTATAAGATATTTCATCAAGCCTGAATGTTTTAACAAAGATTACAGGCTCTACTCTGCTGCAGGTGCTAAAGGAGTTGTTGCCGCTGCTGCTGCTGCTGCTGCTGCTTCTTCTGCTGCTGTTTCGGCCAGAACCTCTTCATCAGTTTTCTGTGCAACACGCGATGTGGCAATTGTAAGAACCATCGATTTTTTTGGGTCAAGCAATTCTATCTTGTCGTATGATAACTCACCAACCTTTATACCTTCATGAATTTTCAGATCAGTGATATTAATCGGAAGAGATTCGGGAAGATCTTTAGCCAGACCTTTTACTTTCAGGCTTCTTCTTTTAATACTTAATTTTCCACCAGCTATAACTCCTACAGAATCGCCTGATACTTTGATCGGAATATTGATCACTACCAGTTTGTTATCAAAAATTTCAACAAAATCTGCATGTAAAATATTATCCTTTACCGGATGGAACTGCATATCTTTCAACACAGCACTATACTCTTTGTCTTCAATGCTGAGTTTAACCAGGTGAGCGTCAGCTGTATATACCAAGGCTTTAAAACTGTTCTCATGAGCATAAAAGTGAATATTTTTTTCTTTCCCGTAGATAACGCAAGGTACGTTTCCTGTTTTTCTGATCTCTTTAGAACTTTTCTTCCCTAATTCTGTTCTGAAGGTTCCTTTAATCTCTATTGTCTTCATTTGTCTAAAAGTTATTGTGCTACTAAGAGTTATCATCCCGATAACTCCCCATTACACGTTTGACATTAATTTAAAAATTTGGCCTGCAAATATAGGACAAAGGAATCAGAATACAAAATTTGTACTGATCGACTGATTTGAAGTAACAGCCTGGATCGTTTTTGCAAAAATATCAGCTATTGAAAGCACCTTGATCTTTTTGGAATTATTTATGAAAGGAACCGAATCGCTGACTACCAGCTCCTCTATTGCTGAATTGTCAATCCTTTCCACAGCATTTCCGGAAAGTATCGGGTGTGTAGCGAATGCCCTGATGCTTGTGGCTCCTCTCTCTTTCATCATATCTGCGGCAAGTGCAAGAGTACCTGCAGTGTCAACCATATCATCAATTATTACGACATTTCGTCCTTCAACCTCACCTATAATCGACATCTCTTCTATAACATTTGGCTTTTTACGAAGCTTATAGCATAATACCATTTCTGACTGAAGGTGCCTCGAGTAAGCATTCGCTCTTTTGGAGCCTCCCATATCGGGAGCTGATACGGTGAGGTTTTTAAGTTTCAGGTTTTCAATGTATGGAGCAAATATTGCTGATCCGAAAAGGTGATCAACCGGTACATTGAAAAAGCCCTGAATCTGATCTGCATGAAGATCCATAGTAATTACTCTGTCGACTCCTGCAGTACTGAGGAGATCTGCTGACAGTTTTGAACCAATAGAAACCCTGGGTCTGTCTTTCCTGTCCTGCCTCGCAAAACCGTAGTAGGGTATTACAGCAATAACTTTATAGGCTGAGGCTCTTTTTGCCGCATCAATCATAAGAAGAAGTTCGAAAAGATTATCAGCAGGAGGATTAGTAGATTGAACAATAAAAACCAAACAGCCTCTCACTGATTCGTCAAAACATGGTTGAAATTCTCCATCGCTAAAACTTGTAACTGAACTCTTCCCGAGTTCTATGCCCAGTTTATCTGCAATCATCTGAGCCAGGTATTTTGAAGATCTGCAGGAAAAAAGTTTCATGGGTGCTGTTCCAAACATTTTCCTTTTTATTAGCCGTTTTGTTTACTGATCAAATTCTTGTACAAAATTATAAATTCCCGCCGATATCAGGTGATAGTTGAAAAATTGTTCATAGATTCTTCGATATAGTTCAGGATTTCATCTCTGCCATTCCCTTTAACCGATGAAGTAACGAAAGAAACCGGTATTGACTCCCAGTTTTTCAGCATTTCCGAATTATATTGATTTATCGAGTTCTCAAGGGCTGTCTTGGTAAGCTTGTCGCTCTTGGTGAAGACTCTTGCAAACGGTATATTATTCAGACCCAGAAACTCCATAAATTCAAGATCTGAAAGCTGTGGTTTATGTCGGGTATCGAGAAGTACAAACAGAGATACCAGGTTTTCTCTTTTCAGAATATATTCCTCTGTAGCTCTTACCCATTTCTCTCTGAGTTTTACGGGAACCTTGGCGTAGCCATATCCCGGAAGATCTACAAGATACCAGCTATCATTCACGAAGAAATGATTAATTGTTCTGGTCTTTCCGGGCTGAACCGATGTTTTTGCCAGTTTCGACCAGCCTGTAAGCATATTTATCAACGATGATTTACCGACATTCGATCTGCCGATAAATCCGAATTCAGGTTTTATTGGAGTCGGACACTCTTTTATTGTAGGGCTGCTTTTAATGAAAGTAGCTGAATGAATAATCATTGGAAACCTTAGTTTAGATCGTTGTATGGTAACTCGATCTTTTTATAAACCAAATTGTTGTTTCCAAAATTGGTGAGAATCTCAGCTATTATGCCAACATAGCCTGTTTTGGGGGATCCGGTTTTTTTGAGATCCAGGGTACCAATTCCTTTTATTGCAATTATTTTTTTACAGTGTGCAGTATCAAATAACCCATTTGAAAGATCGCCGCGATAATATCTCACGCCGGTTGATTTATCTGACAATTCAAGTGAGATCCTGTAAATACCTTTAGTCTTGTAATCATCTTTAACATTGACAACCATTGTTGGATAACCTCCAACAACTTTTCCTTCCGGAGTAAACTCTTCAAGATATGTTGTGCGCAAACCCTTGGAGAAGCCCAGTTTGGCTTTCACCCGTCCCGATCTGTAATATTGCATCTGAATACCATCAACTGTATCTTTTTTATAAGGGGTAGAACGAAAAAGTTTTCCGTCCTGGTAGTACCACTTGGCTGAATCCTCCCTTAAATTGTTTTCGTACCAGAAAGTCTGGCGTACTTCGCCGGTCTGATAGAATGATTTCATCAAACCCTCTCTCACACCGTTTTTGAAAGTAACCTCTTTGATAAGATTTTTTTTGGTCATATACTGTTTAATACCCGTATAACCGGTATCAGTAACGGTAATTGAATCACTTACTGCCTGGGATACTTTCTTGACTTTGCCCTTTCCATTGCATCCTGTAATAATGAAGATTGCTAAAACAAAAAGCACTGAAGCGGAAAATATTTTCATAAGATTTATAATTAATATTCTATTTACTTTTTATAAGGAATACTCAGAATTAATATATATTTCAAGAAATTTTGCTTCATTTAAAGGTTTAAGTATAACCTCTTTAATCATAGCCGGAAGAAGAACTGTCTCGCCTTTTGCGATTTTCTCGGAATTATCATCCCAGCAGATTAAGAATTCGCCATCAATGCAAATGTACACAACAAATGAATCATTAAAATAATATTCTTTATTTATTGGTTTGTCGAGGATAAGAATATTCGCTGTAAAAAATTCACAGCTGACGAGATTTTTAGTTTTATTGAGTTCCGGTACAAGCCTGATCTTATTTTTCCCGGTCAGGTTAAAGTCTATGGCATCGAGTGCCAGATCGATATGCAACTCCCTCTTTTCTTTACCCGAGTTCTTTCTGTTCCAGTCAAATATCCTATAAGTAATATCAGAGGTCTGCTGTATTTCAACCAGAACTATCCCTGCACCGATTGCGTGAACCCTGCCGGCAGGTGTGAAGAAAGTGTCTCCTGCATCAACAGTCTCTACATTCATCAGATCCTCAATTCTGCCTCTTCCGAGAGCTTCCTCATACATCTCCTTAGTAACGCCATCTTTGAAGCCGGTATAAATCTTTGATCCTTTTTTACTTTCAAGGATATACCACATCTCGGTTTTTCCGTAAGCATTGTGTCTCTTTTTTGCAAGCGTATCATTGGGATGAACCTGTATCGAAAGATCTTCCTGTGCTTCAATAAACTTGATTAATAATGGAAACTCGTTCCCGAACTTTTCGTATATTGAGTCCCCGGTGATATCACCCATGTAAACTTCGATGAGTTCTTCAATATTATTTCCGGCAAGGAATCCATTACTGATCACCGACTGGTTGTCAGCAACTGCCGACAATTCCCAGCTTTCTCCAATATGAAGCGGCCCTGTTGAATTCTTTTTATTAAACCTGGAAACAAGCGCATTTCCTCCCCAGACTTTCTCTTTTAATACAGTTTCAAACCTAAGCGGATATAATTCTGACATAAAATATATTTAAAATTCATAATCAATAACTGCCTTGATCTTCTCAATTTCTGATCCTTTTTTGATGGCTTCCTTATGTTCCTCACTTTCCTGATATTTCTGCAGATCCTCTTTGTTACTGAAGACCGAATCAATAGCAAATCAGATAATTTAAAGAAAACTATATGCTTAACCATAGAAATTTAAATAGTGCCTAGAGTGACTAAAATGCCTGGAGTTATTATTAATATAGTTGATCTCATTTTTTTACTTTAGGCACTTCAAATTTTAGGCACTCCAAACTTTTCTTTTACTTTTGATAATTAATTGCCAAAATTATATAAT
>Ga0209539_1001505_pt1 | contig 12595 bp, 9 predicted proteins | sample BarGraNGADG00312_2_FD_184499 | JGI IMG/M metagenome (GOLD analysis project Ga0209539, IMG submission 184499) | Arctic peat soil microbial communities from Barrow, Alaska - Barrow Graham LP Ref core NGADG0011-312 (SPAdes) (version 2) | ecosystem: Environmental > Terrestrial > Soil > Wetlands >... | reverse complement strand
GGCTGCCCGCCGCGGACACGAGCTTTTCACCGACCCGCGCCTGCTGGACGCCCGCGCCTACCCGTCGGAGATCTGGAAGCAGCCCGGCGAGAAACAGCCCAACCGGGCGGGCCTCGCCGCCTGGGGGGCCTGGGTCAACGCCTTCGCCCGCCGCGAGTACGGTCGCCCGCTCTTCGTCGCCTGTTCGGCCGATCTGGCCGACTCGACTAACATCTCCGGCTTCGCCAAGGACTTCGGCGACCTGCCCGGCTGGGGCTGGTACGAGCGGACGACCAACCCCCGGGGCAGCCTGCTGCCGACCGAGATCACCGAGTTCACCAACGCCGGGCTCATGGTCGGCCTGGCCACGGTTAACCTCGCGGACGACCCCTTCACGAGCTTCAACGGGTTTTGGGGCGCCTGCTCGACCTACGCCTCGTTCTCCTACCTCAAGTACGGCGCGATGCGCCTCTTCAGTCAGCTCGCCCAGGACACGGAGCTGAAAGTGGGCAAGGTCCTCTGGGTCGCCGGCCACTCCGGGCCGGAGACGGCGGAGGACTCCCGTACCCACTTCGGCATCTTCGAGACGGGCGTCACCCAGCTGTTCCCGGAGGGCCACGTCATCGACCTGCACCCCTGGGAGTACAACGAGGTGCCGGTGCTCCTCGCGGCGGCGCTTTCGCAGGCGGCGCCCATCGTCGCCCTCCACCTGACGCGGCCCGCGATTGAGATCCCGGACCGGGCCGCCCTCGGCATGCCCTCCCACTTCGAGGCGGCCCGCGGGGCGTACGTGATGCGGCCGTTCCGTCCGGACCGACCGCCCATGGGCACCGTCTTCGTCCGGGGCACGGCGTCCACCGCCAATCTGGTCAAGGTCCTGCCGGAGCTCGACCGGGCCGGCCTCAACGTGAAGGTGGTCGCGGCCCTCAGCCCCCAGCTCTTCCGCCTCCAGGAGGCCTCGTACCAGGAGGCTACGGTCTCCACGGCGGACCGCTGGGATTCGATGGCCGTGACCAACGGCGCCTTCAAGCTGATGGCCGACTGGCTGACCGGCCCGCTGGCCCGGGAGTACTCCCTGTCGGCCGACTGGGACGACCGCTGGCGGACGGGCGGGACCCTCGACGAGGTCATTGCGGAGGCACACCTCGACCCCGACCATATCCTGGCCGCCATCGAGCGCTTCGTACGGGAGCGCGAGCGGCGCCTGGCGACCCTGCGCGAGACCGTCGAGGCGGTCGCCTCGCGATAGGTTCGCACGACTCCGGATTCTTTTGTCGGACTCTCTAGAAGCAGGCGGTCGAGGTCATAGAGGTCAATGGGGGAATGGCGTTAGCTCGCCACGAGCCCGGCCCGCGCGAGGGCGTCGGCCGCGCGACGGCCGAGCGCGTCAGCGGTCTGTTGGGCGTACCGCCGGGTCAGCATAGTCGAGGAATGCCCGAGATACCGGCTCACCTCTTCGAGCGGCATCCCGTTGTTGACGAGGAGGGTCGCCGTCGCGTGGCGGATCCGATATCACGGGCCGGCACGCGCCGGGCGTCGCGGCCTGAGCACATCCAGGCCGCCCGAGTCAGAGGATCACTTGATCCCCGTGGTGGCGATGCCCTGGACGAGGAAGCGCTGGGAGGCGAGGAAGAACCCGAACACCGGGCCGAGCGCCAACACGGACATGGCGAAGAGCGATCCGAATGAGGAGGTCCCTGACGCGTCGAGGAATTGGCGGAGACCGAGCGCCACGGTGAAGTTCTCCGGCTTCGTCAGGTAGAGCAGCGGCGCGAAGAAGTCGTTCCAGGTCCAGATGAACGTGAAGATCGCCGTCGTCGCGAGCGCCGGAAGCGAGAGGGGGATGATCACGTGCCAGAAGATCTGACGCGGCGTAGCGCCGTCCATGACGGCTGCCTGATCGAGTTCCAGCGGGATCCCTCGAATGAACTGGACCATCAGGAAGATGAAGAACGCGTCGGTCGCCAGGAACTTCGGGAGCACCAGCGGCAGGATGGTGTTCACCCACCCGAGCTGCTGGAACAGGATGTACTGTGGGATTATCGTTACGTGGTACGGCAGCATGATCGTCGCCAGCATCATGGCGAAGTACACCTTCTTGCCGATGAACTCGAGGCGGGCGAACGCGAACGCCGCCATGGAGCAGGCGATGAGGTTGCCCACGATCGAGAGCGTGGAGATCGTCAGCGAGTTGAGGAAGTACCGGCCGAAGCTGTTGCCGGCGATGCCCCGCCATCCTGCCACGAAGTTGTTCAGCGTGGCATTGTCGGGCCAGAGCCCGACGGCGGTGAAGATCTCATCCTGGGGGCGGAGCGAGGAGCTGATCATCCACAGGAGCGGATACATCATGACCAGCCCGAACAGGATCAGACCTAGGTGTCGGGCCAGGCGTTGCATCCGCCCTGCATCCCCGGGGCGCGGGCTACGCGTCGCCATAGAACACCCACTTCCGGCTGGTCCAGAACAGGAATGCCGCCTGGATGGCGATGATGATGAGGAGGACCCAGGCCATCGCCGCGGCGTATCCCATGTTCAGCTCCTTGAACCCCTTGATGTAGAGGTAGAGCGAGTAGAACAGGGTCGAGTCGACCGGCCCCCCGGTCCCCTGGCTGATGATGAACGCCGGTGTGAACGCCTGGAACGAACTGATGACGTTGAGAACGACGTTGAAGAAGATCACCGGCGTGAGCATCGGGAGGGAGATCGAGAAGAACTGCCGGATGCGATTGGCGCCGTCGACCGAGGCGGCCTCATAGAGGTCTTTCGGGATCTGCCGCAGGCCGGCCAGGAAGATCACCATCGCCGACCCGAATGTCCACAGGTGCAGGGCGATCAGTGAGACGATCGCGTAGGCCGGGTCGGCGATCCAGTTCGGGCCCTGGATCCCGATGGCCCCAAGGGCACCATTGAGAATGCCCTGACCGCCGAAGACCTGCCGCCAGAGGATGGCGATCGCGACATTCGCGCCGAGGAGTGAGGGCAGGTAGAAGACCGCCCGATAGAAGGCCAGGCCCTTGATGCCCTCGTTCAAGGCGACTGCGAGGAGCAGCGCGAAGACGAGCAGCAGCGGCACCGACACCCAGACATAGGTGAAGGTCACCTTCAGCGCCTGGAGGAATCGGGGATCCGCCGTGAACATCTGGATGTAGTTGTCGAGACCGATCCATTTGGGTGACGAGAGGATGTCGTAGTTGGTGAACGAGAGGTAGGCCGACGCGATCATCGGGCCGATCGTGATGAACATGAGACCGATCAGCCATGGCGCGAGGAACAGGTACCCGGATCGGTTCTCCCGTCGCTGCCGCAGCGTCATCCGGGGTCGCCTCAGGGGTCCGCCCATGCTCACCATCACGCGCACCAGTCCATCCGGCTAACGGACCGTCTCGTCGTGCTCCCAACCCAGGGCGTCGTACAGTCCGGCGCGCCCCTTCTTGTCGTTGTCGAGTTCCTGGCGGGCGTACGTGGCGACGTCTCCGGCGATCTCGATCGGCACGATGATCACGCCATCACCGTCGGCCACGACCATGTCCTGGGGACGGACCAGCTGCCCTCCGATGGCGACCGGGATGTTGGAGGCATCCCACTCGATCCGCCCCTGGTTCATGCCCTGAGCGTTGAAGCGGCTCCACATCGGGAACTGCTCGTGGATCACCTCGTCGGTGTCCCGGCATCCGCCGTTCGTCACGACCCCCTTGGCGCCCGCGTGCAGATACGCGAGCACGACATTGGAGCCCATGATCCCGACGTTGGTGTCGCTGGCGTCGATCATCACGATGTCGCCGGGAAGGATCTCCTTCGTCAGGTTGTCGTTCGTCACGGTACCGTACCAGTAGTCGTACGCGTAGCGCGTGTACTCGTCCGGCGACATGTCGGGGATCTTCTTGTTCGTCGGCAGGTATCGGATGGTCCGCGCGAACCCGAAGATCCTCGTCCGGAACACGGGGCGGATGGCGGGGTCCACCGTCCCGATGCCGTGTCGCATCATCCAGTCCATGCCATCGCGGACGTCGGCAACCCGAAGCCCTTCGTACAGGCCAAGGAGGTGACTTCGATCCGATGCCGTGAGCTTTCCGGTCTCGTGTGTCACGTACGACTCCTCATCGCGTCCGGGCCCACGTCGTCATCAAGCGCTGCCACATGGCGAGTCCTTCTTGTCCGACGGCGGGTCCCCGGGTTCCTGCCTAATCTTGAAAGGTGCCCCCTCGACGAGGGGCCCCTCCACTTCGTGCATGACCCGGCCGTGTTCGTGCATGACCCGGCCGTGCCGGGTGAGTGACCGCCTACGGCTTCATCGCGGCGGGGAGCTTCGCCATGAGTTGCTTGGCGCCATCCGCGGGTGAGGCGCCGAACCCGACCGGGTCATATCCGGCCTCGAACGCGGTGATGAACGCCTGGGCGTTGGCGGGCAACGGGCTCATCACGGCGAACTTGAGTTGCCCGAAGAGCTCGAACACCCGCTTCTGCGAGGCAGCGAGCTTCCCCGAGGCGACTATCGCGTCGCGCTGAGCGGCGACACCCGGAACGCCCTGGTCGGCCATGTAGGTCACGCCGGCCTGGACGTCGTTCTCCCAGTACGAGATGAACTTGGCGGCGATGTCCTGATGGGGCGACTTCGACGAGATACTGAGGCCGGCGGGCAGCATGACATTCCCCGGACCCTTGGGGCCCGCCGGAAGGCCGATGACGTCCATCTTGGCTTTCAGGAGCGTCGTGAAGGTCGCGAGCTGGTTGGACGGGCGGGGCTCCATCAGGACCCGGCCCTTGGCCAACATCCCGTTATCGGGCGTCGTGGAGTTCTCCTCGACCTGCACGTTCATCGGCGGCGTCGCACCAAGCGACTGCATCTCGGCCCAGAGCGTGTACCAGCGGGTGAGGTCCGACTCGGTGAACCCGATCTTCCCGGCGGGCGTGAAGACCTGGATACCCTGGCCCAGGAGCCAGCTGTAGAAATGCTGCTCCGAATCGGCCATGTTGAGCGTCGGCCATGGGGCCTTTCCGTTTGTCTTCTTGGCCCAGTCCCGAAGGAACTGGAAGAAGGCGTCCCAGGTGTAGTCGCTGGTGGGCACCGTGAGCCCGGCTGCGGCAACGGCATCGGCGTTGAAGATGGTGCCCATGTAGGGGCTGCCCATCGGGATCATGTACTGGACGCCGTCCACCTGCCCAGCCGCGAGGAAGTCCGCGGACAGGCCGGAGACGTTGAGCACGCCAGACTTGATGAACGGATCCAGCGGTGCGAGGGCCTTATTCCGAGCGTAGAGCACGAGGTTGTTGACGTGCATGTTGAGCATGTCCGGAACGGCATTGCCAGCCGATTCTATGGCCAGCTTGTCCCAGTAGGATGTGAAATCGGTGGGTTCCCGGGTGATGGTCACGCCGGGGTTCGCCTTCTGGAACATGTCGACGACGGCGTTGGTCAGGGCATGGCGAGTGTCACCGCCCCACCACGCGAACCGAAGCGTGGCTGCCCCCGCCGACGACTCGGCGGATACCGAGGCGCCGGCAGCTTGGCTCGGCGACGCCGTGCCACCGCCGCAGGCGGAGACGACCACAGCCAAGATGACGAAGAGTCCGGGGATCACCGATCCCCGGACTCGGCCGGTCCGCTCTCTCGCAGCCACCCTATCTCCTCCTGTCTTGGACCCGACGACTCGCACCGCGTGCCTTGTTAGCCGTGTGGACCCCGGAGGGGCACGTGGGGTGAGGCTCTTCGTTCCCTCCGCCTGCCGACGGGGCCACATATTTCGTATACCACATCCCGGCATGCAACTGCAAGGGCTGCGTGCCGGATCCTCCACCGGTCGGGCATGCGACCGCGACCGTTACGCAAGGGTGCCACGGTCGACAGGTCGACCGGGCACCGCGGAAACGAGGCGGGACGCGCGGCGGGTGCTCGCCCGGCGCATCGCTGGCGGTGGTTATGGTCCTGAGGCGAGGGCGGCGAGCGCGTGCGGGTCGTGTCCCAGATGATGGTGTAACAGCCGAACCGGCTGACGAAAGAGTCGGCCATCGCGTCATCCTCGCGTCGTTGGAGTGAAGAACCGACGACACGAAGGGAGATCACGATGGCCGAGGACAGGATGGCCGTGCTCGACATGCTGCGCAAGGCGACCGCCGACGGGAACGTCGACATCCTGCGCGAAGGGGTCCGGGTGCTCGCCGGGGCGATCATGGAAGCGGAGGTGTGCGAGCTCACCGGCGCCGCCAAGGGCGAGCGCGCCCCGGACCGCCGGCTGACGAACCGGAACGGGTATCGCGAACGCCGCTGGGCGGCCGCCGCATGGAACCGTCGTGACCGCGAGACCTTCGAGAGGATCGACTGCCTACGCAGCAGAAGGTCGGATTTCGCGGCGCGGCCGACCATCGGCGCCCACAGGCAGCTGGCGAGGCCGCCCGATTCCAACTGTCCGACTCTCCATCGAACCCACGGCGGTTCACTCGCCGGACCGTGCCCGTCCGGCGTTCCTTCACAAAGTGCGCGCAGGTACGATTCCGCTCGTCGAAAGTGGACGTGCAAATCACTGGCTCCGCCGATCGTGGCGAGCCGGAACCATCCGAGCATGTCAACGCACGGGATGCCTTCGGCCGCACAGGCGTCCGGGATTGCCACCCGGGGGGAGGTGCGAACGCTCATTCGTAACGACCACCACACCGCACGGCCACATGCCTGCGTCGCGTTGGCATTTCTCGATCTCTATTGACCGCGGGCCTGTTGGCGTTGACTCCCAACGCCCCAGGACCCATGCTAGAGGGCAGAGAGCGCCCGCAATTGCCAGCGGCTCGACGAGCGGCCTGGTTGACGCGCAATCGGTTCCGCAGAGCACTGCATCCCCAGGCCCGCGCACCAGTCGGCCCGGGTCCAACCGCCGTAGCAGCACTCGCGACAGAACCGCGCCCCTTCCCGCCCCGCCGGCCAGGCTTATCCTCTCCGAGCCGGATTCGGCATTCGCTGTGGCGCTCTCCGAGACGCCGCGCAGGAGCGGCGAGCGTGTGAAAGGAGCAGTGATGTTAACTGCCCGTTTTCGGATGAAAGGGGCCGCGATCTTCGCGACCGTGACCCTCGCACTGTCGATGACGGCCACGCCGACGCTGGCGGCGGCCGCCTTCTACGTCCCGCCCCCCGACAAGGGCGCCGTCAAGCAGATCAAGGATCTCGTGAAGCAGGGGGATCCCAGCGACGCGGCGCTGCTCACCGCCATGGTCACCGAGGGCCATGCCGTCTGGTTCGGCAGCGGGACACCGGGCGCGGTGCGGGAGCAGGTCAAGAAGACGATGCGTCTGGCCTACGCGCAGAACACGGTTCCGGTGCTCGTCGCCTACAACCTGCCCTACCGCGATTGCGGCCAGTACTCCACGGGCGGCGCGCTCAGCGCGGCCGACTATGCCGCCTGGATTGATGGTTTCGCCAGCGGCATCGGCAACGGTACGGCCGTCGTCATTCTCGAGCCGGACAGCTTGGGTCTCATCCCAGGAACGAGCAACTGCACTGTGGTCGGACCTGAGAACACTCCGGCCGATCGCTACGGCGAGCTCAACGGGGGGGTGAACCGCCTCGAGTTGCAGCCCAACGTGAGCGTCTATCTCGACGCCACTCACAGCGGCTGGCTCAACGTCGGCGACGCGGCCACTCGCCTCGTGGCCGCAGGCGTGCAGAACGCTCAGGGCTTCTTCCTGAACGTCTCCAACTACCAGTTCACGGCCAACCAGGTCCAGTACGGAACCTGGATCTCCCAGTGCATCGCCTCTGGCAATTACAGTGGCTGTCCCAACCAGTACTGGAACGGCGGGCCTCTCCCGGCCCAGATCGCCGTTCTCCTCGGCGAATGGCAAGGAGTGGCGCTCAGCCCGTATGGTGTCTGGAGCGATTCGACGACCCTAGCGAATGCGAATCTCAATACGTCCGGACTAAACCTTCGCTATGCGGCTTACCCGGCGGGGACGACTCACTTCGTCATCGACACCAGCCGTAACGGCCAGGGCCCGTGGGACTGGGCAGCGGCCGGCTACGCCAGCGCTGGTGCGGCCCAGGACTGGTGCAACCCGCCAGGCCGCGGCCTCGGCATCACGCCGACCACGAACACGGGCAATGCCCTGGTCGACGCCTATCTCTGGGTGAAGGTGCCGGGCGAGTCCGACGGTTCATGCAACCGCAGCGTCTCCGGCTCGACGACCGATCCGGAATGGGGCGGCATCGTCGATCCAGCAGCGGGCGCGTGGTTCTCGCAGCAGGCGCTACAACTGGCGCAGCTTGCGAACCCGTCTCTGCACTGACACCAAGCCGCGGCTAAGTAGGAGGAAACCTATGGACCGACGTTACCGCGTGTTTGGAATCCTGACGTCCGCGGCTCTGGCAGCCACGCTCGCGTTTCCGCTGGCCGCGGCGGCGGCCAAAACGCCAGCCAAAGGCGACTTCGTGCAACGGAATGGGGCGACCCTGAATCTGAACGGCCAGCCTTTCCGCTTCGTCGGCACGAACAACTACTACCTCATGTATAGCTCCCACCTGATGGTGGACGACGTCTTGAACACCGCCGCGGCAAACGGCTTCAACGTCATGCGAACCTGGGGCTGGCTGGACCAGACGCCCAAGAACGGGTTCGTCTTCCAGACCTTTGACGGCACGTCGATCACCTACAACGATGGCGCCACAGGCCTCGCGAACTTGGACTACGTGGTCGCCAAGGCCGGAGCGCTCGGTATCAAGCTGGTGATCCCGTTCACCGGCAACTGGGCCGACTTCGGGGGGATGGATCAGTACGTCAAATGGGCCGGCGGCTCATTCCATGACGACTTCTACACCAACGCCACGATCAAGACCTGGTACAAGGCTTGGATCTCGCACCTGCTCAACCATGTCAACTCGATCACCGGCGTCGCCTACAAGAACGACCCGACGATCATGACCTGGGAGCTGGCCAACGAGCCGCGCTGCGTTGGCAGCGGCACCTACCCCCGGTCGGCCAATTGCACGACGGCGACGATCACCAGCTGGGCCGCCGAGATGTCGGCATACATCAAGTCACTCGACAAGAAGCATCTCGTCAGCTCCGGATCCGAAGGCTTCCTCGTCGTCCCGGGTAGCACTGAGTACGAGCGCAGTGGCGCCTCCGGCTTGGACGAGCTCGCCATCTCGAAGCTGCCCACGATCGATGTCATGTCCTATCACCTTTACCCGGACGGCGGTTGGAGCAAGACCGTGGCTTGGGGCACCACCTGGATTACGGACCACACCAAGCTCGCCAAGAAGATCGGCAAGCCGTCGATGCTCGGCGAATTCGGTCTCAAAGACCAGGTCGCGCGCAACGTGACCTACCAGACCTGGACCGACGCGGTCCGCAACTCTGGTGGAAACGGCGCTCTCTTCTGGATCCTGACCGCGCACCAGGACGACGGGACCCTGTACCCCGACTATGACGGCTTCAGGGTCACGTGCCCGAGCCCGGTCTGCACCACCCTCGCCAACGCCGCCATAGCGCTGAAGGACCAGCGTAGGTTCGACAGGCTTGCTCCTGTCGCCGACAACCTGAGCGCAACCGTCGAGTTCGCTCAGACTGCAACCTTCGCGCCGGCGGCGAGTGCCGTCGCATACGGCCACAAGAACGCTCCAGTTGCCGGCACGATCGACCTCAACACAGCCCTTGCGGGTCAGCAGAAGTCGATCACCCTCGCCGGCGGTACCTTCGCCCTCCAGACCAACGGCACGGTCACATTCACGCCCGCGACCAGCTTCCACGGCCCGGCGAGCACAACGTTCACTATCCAGGACAAGGAGCACCGGACGTCGAACGTCGCGACTCTGTCGGTCTTCGTGAAGCCGTCGCCTCCCCCGCCGCTCCTCATTGGCTCGTTCGAGACCGGGACCGACGGCTGGACCAGCTTGCCCGCAACTCCCGCCACTCAGAGCACCGATTGGGCCTCTGAAGGCACGCACAGCCTGTTGATCACCGCCACTACCGACTGGACGACCAACGTCTGGTACAACACGCCACTCGATCTGACCAACAACTACACGGCCATCACTTTTGACGTGTACAACCAGAGCAGTTCCGCCTGGGGCTATTTCAAGGTAGCCATCAAGGACGGCGCGGGCACCTGGTGCGACAACGGCGGCGTCTCGCTTCAGCCGAATGCAAGCGGGCCAATGGCGATGTCGCTCAACCTGACGACCTGCGCAGGCTTGAATGGAACGCTCCAGCAGATCATGGTCTACAGTGCCGGCAACGCCTATCTCGACAACATCGTCGTCAAGTAGCAGCGCTTTCGCGCCAAGTCGAAGCGGCCTCGCCAAATGGCGGGGCCGCTTCTTTGTGCCCTGAGTTGAGAGCGCCCTCGCGCCGTTCGCTACAGCGACGCCCGCAGAATGGCGCCGATCTCATCGTCTGTGAGCACGATCGGGTTGGTCTTCCTGCTCGACCCGCGGCTGCCAGCAACGATGGCGGGGATCGAAGATTCGGCGAGGCCGAAGTCCAAGGCCGAAGGGCGAGGGACGGCGAGACGGGCACACGAGTCGCGGACGTTTGCGATATGGCTACCTGGTGAGGTCCTCCCCACCGGTGGTCAGGCATGCGCCTGACGCTCCTTGGTCCCGGAGGTGACCCGCTCACCCGAGTCACGGCCACCACCGGGTCACCCGGTTACGGATCCTCCGCGCGCCTCGGTCCGTATCGCACGAAGCGCCGCGAGCACCAACCCGCTGCGCCCGCGCCCTCCCGTCAGCCGCTCAGAACGCGCGTTTGACACCAACCTCCTAGGGCGACACCTGTCACGCTGACCCAGCGGCTGCTCGGTATCGCCTCCTCTTCCATGACTCGCTAGGCTCATTTCCGTGCGCGATAGCGACCTCTGGATCGACGACGGGGCTGGGCAGCAGCTCAACCTCGCGCTGTTTCGCGACGCCCGCAGGGCACCCACGGCGGAGTACTCCGACCTTGAACTGGCAATAGCGCTCGCTCGCTTGCTGAACGAGCAGTTCTTGCGCTACGGAACCGACTCAACCCACGAGATCACCGATCCCGAGTCGCGGGAGGCGATGCGGACGCTCGTTGCGCTGGCTGACCGTCTCGGCGCGTCCTTCACGCCACCGTACCGAGATCTGTCCGGCTTTCGCGCCTACTGGACATCCCACGGGGGTTACGGGAGTTGGGCCGCACGGCGCACCATGGTCAGCGACCTCTTCAGCCCGCTGATCGAGGAACTGGAGCGCCAAGAAGAGGCCGTACTGCGCGGCGACCTCGCTGACCCGATCTCCGCACGTCATGCAACCGGGTGGCTAACGGTCGACCTCGAGATCGGAGAGCTCCGGCGCCATTTCCACAACGCCCGGACCCCTCAGGACTATCGGAACATCGGCAACGACGTGGTTGCCGTTCTCGAGGCGCTCAGCGCGGCAGCGTACGACCCTGCCCGGCACCTCTTCCCTGGGGAGTCTGAGCCGCCGCTTGCTCAGACAAAGAACCGGCTAACCCGCATCGTCGAGGTCGACTCCGAGCCGGAAGGCAGTGATGAGCTGGCCAGACTGGCAAGAGCGACGGTCGAGATGGCGCAGGCGGTGAAGCACAACGCCGCCGGCTCTCGCAACCGGGCGGGAGTCGCCGCTGATGCTGTCATCCAGCTCGCCAACATCATTCGCCGCATCCAGAGTGGAGGACCGCTCGAGGGCTGACGGGGCCTTCGCGGGTGAGCTCCATACGGCGATCGCACCCTCACGCTAAGCGGATGTCCGCGGGCATGCCAGCGGGAGACACCTCCCACTCACAAGGTCTGCCGGCGGAGCAGAATGTCGCGGGTCCGGACGCGACTACATCGGCTGTGCCACACCCGCACCCACGGCGGACAGGAGAGCGACATGCGACGGTTGCGCACGTTGGCCATCATGCTCGGCGGAGCGTCGGCGGCCGTCATAGTCCTGCGCCATGCTCGGGGTTCGGCGGGACTGGAGACGCCGGGCGGGATCGTCATGGGCGACGCCGCTGGCTATGACTCGCTCAGCAGCGTTCTTCTCGGTTCGTTCTACCGGTCGGTAGCAGCCGATGTCGCCGCGGCCGCACCTCCGGGCGGGCGGGTCCTCGACGTTGGCTGCGGCCCCGGGCACCTCGCGAACCGGCTGGCCCGCGATCACGGCCTCGAGGTGACCGGGCTCGACCTGGACCCGTCGATGATCGACCGGGCCCGCGCCAACGCCGAGCAGGCGGTTGCCGCCGAGCGCCGGCCGACCTTCGTGGTCGGTGGCGTCGCCGCGCTGCCGTTTCCCGATAGCTCGTTCGACCTGGTCGTCAGCACTCTATCGATGCATCACTGGGCCGACGCGACGGCCGGTCAGGCCGAGATCGGCCGGGTGCTGCGCCCCGGCGGCCGGGCCCTCGTCTGGGACATCCGGCCGGGAGTCGTGCCACTCCACCGCCACCAGCCCGATCCGCTCGACAAGGTCGCGGGCTCGCCCCTCCATCTCGCGAGCGCGACGCCCTGGCGTTGGCCGTGGCGGCTCGCGTTCACCCAGCGGATCGAGCTGCTCCCCACCGACGGCGAGGCGGGTACCGCCGGGACCTCGTCACCTGGGCGACCTCCGAGCAACGGCTGACCACGGGGTCTGCTGGCGCAGCAGAATGTCTGAGTTCGAGGC
>Ga0209539_1001501_pt1 | contig 12608 bp, 9 predicted proteins | sample BarGraNGADG00312_2_FD_184499 | JGI IMG/M metagenome (GOLD analysis project Ga0209539, IMG submission 184499) | Arctic peat soil microbial communities from Barrow, Alaska - Barrow Graham LP Ref core NGADG0011-312 (SPAdes) (version 2) | ecosystem: Environmental > Terrestrial > Soil > Wetlands >... | reverse complement strand
CTAACCACTCGGTGAACCAGAGTGCCCCGTCGGGGCCGAGGGTTATTACGGATGGCCCACTGCCTGCCGTGAGAACCGGGTACTCGGTGATAGTTGTGCCTGCCGCCTGGGCGGTAAAGGGCAACAATGCGGCGACAACCAAGAGCAGTGCTAGGAAGGCGGCCGTAATCTTCAGCCGTGATCCAATGCTAATCATATTTTCTCCCCTTTGAGCTGTGGACTCGACCAGTTCCGCTCAGTTGTAAACTGCTAGTTCACCGGAATTCCCCAATTACCTCCCTTAACCCGGTATTCCCCATTTCCAGCTGCCGAAGCCATCATTATACACCCTTGAAGCTGATTTCCAAGACGCAACCCCGCTCGCGGCTCTCTTTCTCGAAGTCGCCGCCTCACCACTTGTCCGCTCGACGTCCGCGCTCAAGCCTCTGAGACGCCGCAGGAGCGCCGACAACCCGCCCCCGATACCCTTTGCCATGACGTGATACTCACGCGCTCCAGGACCGCCCGAAAGCGCGACTCGCGACACAACAGACGGGATATAGACGGGACAGCGACAAGGACACCGCCGTTACTCAGAAGTGCTTAGATTGCTTAGAAGGCTTGATACTGCGGTTTGTAAGTGGTGGGCCGTATAGGGATCGAACCTATGACACCCGGATTAAAAGTCCGGTGCTCTACCAACTGAGCTAACGGCCCCGATTCGTTTCAAAGTATCGTACTTCTGCGCGGGTGCTTCAAGAAGTATCAGCAACACCCGATGATGCCGGCTGAGAGGCCAGCGCTACGCTATTGCCGGCGGGACGCCGGCGCTACGATAACGCCATGCCGGCGGGACGCCGGCGCTACGACATCACACCTTCATCTTGCCGATTGCGTCGCGGATCTCCTCGACCGAGGCTCCGTCCTCGATGGTCGACAGGTCGCCGAGGTCCTCGCCCAGCCAGAGCCGTTTCATCACGCGTCTCATGATCTTGCCGCTCCTGGTCTTGGGAAGCATGCTGACGAACTGGATGTCCCTGATGACCACTATCGGCCCCATCACGTCGCGCACGTGCTTGATGAGTGCCTTCTTGAGCTCGTCGGAGGGCTCCGCGTCAGTGCGCAGCACCACGAAGGCGCAGGCCACCTCGCCCCGCAGCTCGTCGGGCACCCCCGAGACGCCACACTCCATTACGTCCTTGTGGGAGATGAGCGCGTTCTCGATCTCGATGGTCCCGATGCGGTGCGCAGCTATCTTGATGACCTCGTCGGCCCTTCCCACGAACCAGATGTAGCCGTCCTCGTCGCGGTACGCCCCGTCGCCCGAGCAGTACATCCCCTTCAAGGTGTCCACGTATTCCCAGTAGTCCTTGCGGTACCTGTCGGTGTCGCCCCACAGTGTCGGCGTCAGCCCGGGGAACGGCTTCTTGATCACGAACATGCCCTTCTCGCCGGGCCCGCAGACCTTGCCCGTGTTCACGTCCACGATATCGACAAGCACACCCGGAACGGCCAGCGTCGACGAGCCGGGCTTGATGGGGTACATGCCCAGCCCGTACGGGTTGCCGATGACGGGGCCGGACGTCTCAGTCTGCCACATGTGGTCGATGACCGGGATCGTGTCGGAGAAGACCTCCTCCTGGAGCCACTCCCAGGCAGCCGGGTTGAGCACCTCGCCCGCGCAGAAGACCCTCTCGATGGAGCTAAGGTCGTGCCCACGGAGCTTGTCGATTCCCATTTTCATGAGGGCCCTGACCCCCGTCGGGGATATCCACAGCGCGCTGACTTTGTTGCGCTCGATGACGTCCCAGAGCATGTCGTCCCGGGGGTAGTCAGGCGTGCCCTCGTAGAGCACGGTGGTGCAGCCGGAGATGAGCGGCCCGTAGACGTTGTAGGAGTGGCCGACGATCCAGCCGATGTCGGACGTCGCGAACCACACGTCCTCGGGGCGCATCTTGTAGATCCACTGGCCCATCGAATAGACGTACTGCTGGTATCCGCCGTGGACGTGCACGGTCACCTTCGGCTTGGCGGTCGTACCCGAGGTGGGCAGGAGGAACAGCGGCTCGTTGGACTCCATTATCTCCACGTCGCCGCTCTGGCCCTCGCCGAGAGCGAGGAACTCGTCCCAGGTGATGTCCCTGCCAGGCTCCATCGGGCGCTCCTCGGCGGCCTTGCGCAGGACCGCGACCTTCTTCACCAGCCCTGCGGGAAGGACCGCGATGGCATCGTCGACGACCTTCTTCAGTTCCACGGTGGAACCCCTGCGGTGGTTGACGTCCTGGCAGAGCACGTACTCGGCCCCCGAGAGCTCGATCCTGTCCGCGACCGCCTGGAAGGAGAACCCCGCGAAGACGACCACGTGGATCGCTCCGATGCGAGCGCATGCCAGCATCGCCGCCACCGACTCGACTCCCATCGGCATGTAGATGACCACCCTGTCGCCTTTGGCGATGCCCATGCCCCGGAGCGCGGCGGCGTATTTCTTGACGATGTCGAGCAGTTGAGCATAAGTGACGACCGTGACCTCGCCGGTCTCCGCTATCTCCGAGACGATCGCGGCGCGGCCGGCGCGCCCCTTTAGGACGTTGTAGTCCACGGCGCTGTAGCACGCGTTCGTCTTGCCGCCCACGAACCACCGGAAAGTCGGGTAGTCGGCCTCGAAGGCCTTCTTCCACGGCTCGAACCAGTAGATCTCGTCCATGGAATCGAGCGCGGCCTGCTCCCAGAACTTCTCGAAGTCGTCGTAGCCGGCCTGCAGGAAGCCGCGCACGTGGGGTGGGATCAGCCTGATCTTGTCGGCGCCCGTTTCAGTGCCCATCAAAAGAACCTCCCTGTTGGACCTTGCGGTCGATGCGCGATGGCCTTACCGGCCGCCGCGTTTACCCGTCTGTCACACTCAACCGGCGGGGTCGCGGCCGTTTGTCTGCCGGCCGGACTCGCGCGGTGATGAAACAATACCGATGTCTGACGATGAAATCTACAGCCTTCTGTCGAAAATGAATTATAGTACCGTCAGCCCGGCTGACCCGAAAAGGAGCTGCGCGTGAACGACGAGCCTGCATCGTCTGGAGACAAAGTTACCATAACAGGCGGGATGAAAGAGCGAATAGCGATCCTTCGCGAGAGCCTGATCGGGGCCTTCGGCCTCATGATGGTCGCGGTCACGCTGGCGGGCGCGCTCAACTACGTCTTCAGCATCATCATGACGCGGATGCTCGGGGGGAGGGGCGAGTTCTCGTCGTTCAACTCCCTCAACTCCATCTTCCTGATCGTCACGATGGGAGCGCTTTCGGTCCAGACGGTCATCACGAAGTACGTGGCCCAGTTCGAGGTCACGGACGAGCGCGGCAAGGTGAAGCTCCTGCTGCGCAAGTTCTCCTGGTGGCTGCTGCTCTTCGGCGGGGCCATCATCCTGCTGAGCGTCGCGGTCGCCTGGCCGCTGGCGCACCTGCTCAAGCTGAGCTCACCCGCGCTGGTGATCATCCTGGGGAGCTCGGTCGCCATCACCATGTACATCACCCTTCCCAACGGCCTGCTCCAGGGCGAACAGCGGTTCCTCGCGCTGGGCAGCGCGGCGATATCGATATCGACGCTCCGCATCGTCATCGGCGTCGTGCTGGTGGCACTGGGGCTCGGTGTCTATGGGGCGCTCGGCGCCGCAACGCTCGCCGGCATTGCGGTCGCGTCCGTGATCATCTTCTTCTACCGGGACATGTTCCGCGGCCCGGTGGAGCAGACCCCGGACTTCCACCCCGCCACCGCGCTCTGGGCGTTGATACCCGTGGCGGTCGCCGTCTTCCTGGTGATATTCATGACCCAGATAGACGTCGTACTGGTGCGGGCGATGAAGGGCGCGTTGATCGCGGACCGCTATTCGTACGCGGCGCTGGCGGGCAAGGCCGTGCTGTTCTTCCCCGAGGGCGTGGCCCTGGTCATGTTCCCAAGGGTCAGCGCTCTTCGTGCCAGGGGAGAGCCGACCAGGCGCGTGCTGGTCTTGAGCGTCGCGGCGGCGGGGGCGCTGGTGGGGGCGGTCGTGATCTTCTACGCTCTCTTCCCGGGCTTCACCGCCTCGTTCTTCGCAGGCAAGAACGGCAAGTACATCGTGGGACTCACGGGCCCGGCAGGCATCAACTTCGTGGTGCTGTTCGGCCTTGTCATGGCGATCTTCGCCCTGGTGAAGCTGCTCGCGTTCTACCACCTGGCCCTGGACCGCAAGTTCTTTATCGGCGTTTACGCGATCGGGGCGATCGCTGAGGTGGTGGGAATAATCCTCTTCCACCGTACACTTCCCCAGATATTGGTCGTTATGCTTATCGTAGGGGCTGCACTGCTCGTGGTCAGCCTTGCGCTCGCGCTCAAGGAGAAGCCGGGCGAAGGTTTCAGTGAAGAGCCCATTATGCCGATTACATAGCGGTGTCTGATGACTGGGAGCTGGCGCGCTAATGGCGGAAGACGAAATACACGAAGAAGCTGAGATTACCTTCATTGGTCCGCGCGCACAAGGGCGGAGGCGCAACGACACTGTCGTCATGGGCGCCGTCCAGCGGCGCCTCGAGGCGATGTATCCCTACCAGAAAGGCCACTGGCAGCGGGTGTCTTTCGAGGCTTCGGCGATGGGGGAGGAGCTCGAGCTCAGCCGGGAAGCGCTCGAGCAGCTCCGCATCTGCGCCTACCTCCAGGACATCGGGATGATAGACGAGTCGATACACGCGCTCGTCTCGGGCTGCACCGATTCCGGCGTCGATTACATGCAGAACGCTGACGTCCGCCGCGCCGTGGAGCGCCACCCGGTGCTCGGCGCCAGGAAGCTCGAGGAACTCGGCTTCTCGAGGCCCATCGTGCTTACGGTCCGGCACCACCACGAATGGTACAACGGCTGGGGCTATCCGGACGGGCTTTCGGGCGTGGCGATCCCATTGCTCGCGCGCATCCTCATGGTCTCCGACGCGTTCGTGTCCATCACCTCGGAGAGGCCGTTCCGCTCGGGCTGCACGCCCGCCGAGGCTCTCGACGAGATCATCGGCTACGCCGGCGTCCAGTTCGACCCCTGGGTCGTCCCCGCGCTCGAGAAGATAGTCACCCAGAAAGCGCACGCGACCGAGTCCCTCATCGACAAGACCCTCGACCTGGCTCTCGAAGAAGAGATCGAAGAGAGCTAAGGCAAGGTTACGTCGTTCGTTTTCCACTTTTCTTTACACTTCTTGCGTTGCCTGACGCGGTCTGACCCCGGTCGCGCAATGGGTTATCATATTCGAGTTGCGCAAACGCACCACCGGTGCCTGACCCCAGTGGTGCATTTTAGAGGAGGCTGTAGATGTTCAACGGAATATTCCATATCCCCAAGCCCGAGAACGAGCCCGTGCTCGGCTACGAGCCCGGAAGCAAAGAGCGGGCCGAGCTCAAGGCGACGCTCGAAGATATGCTCGCAAACCCGGTCGAGGTGCCGTGCATCATCGGCGGGCGCGAGGTGACGTGCGGGGAGCAGGTCCGCATGACCGCGCCGCACAACCACGGGCAGTACCTGGGCATGTATCACAAGGCGGGCCCAAAGGAAGCCGACATGGCGATCGACGCCGCGAACGAAGCCAAGATCGCCTGGAGCGGGATGCAGTGGTCGTCGCGCGCAACAGTCCTCCTCAAGGCCGCGGAGCTCCTGGCGGGCAAGTACCGCCAGACCGTGAACGCCGCCACCATGCTGTGCATGAGCAAGACCGCGCACCAGGCCGAGATCGACTCGGCGTGCGAGCTGATCGACTTCTGGCGCTTCAACCCGTACTTCATGACGGAGGTCTACGACGACCAGCCGATCTCGGTGAAGGGCGTGCTCAACTACATGGAGCACCGCCCGTTGGAGGGCTTCGTCTTCGCCATCACTCCGTTCAACTTCACGTCCATCGCCGGCAACCTGCCGACGGCCCCGGCCCTGATGGGCAACGCGGTGGTGTGGAAGCCGGCGTCGTCCGCGGTCCTTCCGGCCTATTACGTGATGAAAGTCCTGAAGGAGGCCGGCATGCCCGACGGCGTCATCAACATGGTGCCCGGCCCCGGCCCGGTGATCGGACCACCTGTCCTCAACCACCTCGACCTGGGAGGAGTCCACTTCACGGGCTCGACTTACACGTTCTCGACGATATGGCTCGCCATCGGGTCGGACATCCGAAAATACTTCTCGTACCCGCGCATAGTCGGTGAGACCGGCGGCAAGGACTTCATCTTCGCGCACGAGTCGGCGGAGGTTGACAGCCTGGTGACCGCTATCGTGCGCGGCGGCTTCGAGTACCAGGGGCAGAAGTGCTCGGCACCCAGCCGGGTCTACGTACCTGACAGCCTCTGGCCGGCGGTGAAGGAGATGCTGGTGGACGAGATCGCCACCATCAAGGTCGGCGACCCGTGCGACTTCACCAACTACGTCAACGCGGTCATAGACGCCACCGCGTTCAAGAACATCACCGGCTACATCGAGTTCGCCAAGGAGGACCCGGACCACGAGATCCTGTGCGGTGGGACCTACGACGACTCAGAGGGCTACTTCATCCAGCCGACCGTGATCCTGAGCAAGGACCCGCACTCCAAGTGCATGTGCGAGGAGATCTTCGGGCCGGTGGTGACGATCTTCGTCTACCCGGCGAAGGAGTACGAGAAGACGCTCGAGCTGTGCAACACCTCGAGCCCGTACGCGCTGACCGGCGCCATCTTCGCGCAGGACCGCTTCGCCATCGTGAAGGCGGTGAAGGGGCTGCGCGGCGCGGCCGGCAACTTCTACATCAACGACAAGCCTACGGGAGCCGTGGTCGGGCAGCAGCCTTTCGGCGGTTCTCGCGCATCCGGGACGAACGACAAGGCGGGGAGCTGGATCAACCTCGAGCGGTGGGTGTCGCCACGCGCCATCAAGGAGACTTTCCTCCCGCCGAAGGACTACCGCTACCCGTACATGTCGGAGAAGTAAGCGTAGCGCCGGCGTCCCGCCGGCGACGCAAAGATCGTGAGGAAAGCCGCGCCGTTGGTCCGGCGCGGCCAGGACAGTGCGCCACCGGGGTCTGACCCCAGTGGCGCAGTTTAGTTTATTAGAACTGCTGCTCGAGGACTATTGTGTATGTGCAGTTCACAGCGGTTGCGTGGAGGTAATAGCCGCCCGCCACGTACTCAGCAAGAACGTACTCGTGGTTGGCGATGGGGTCGTATATCGAGAGGCACTCGTGGCCGCTGGAATCGGGCTCGCCTTCCGGGTTGAAGTCGACTTTGAGGTAGTGGTCCCCGGGGCCGATCGGGCTGACGGTAACACGGGCGATGATCCTGCCGCCGGAAGCGATGTTGAACGTTGCCGAGTCCCGCGTCGCGGAGTCGGAGCTCGAGGCGGAAAGAGTTGTGAGCCATATCGGCATGACGACTGCCGTCGGGGTCGAAGACGCGGCCGGGCTCGTGCCGGGCGTCGTGTGGCTGCCGGCCGGAGGTGTCGAACCGCTGCTCGTGCCGGCGGCGCCCGCCGGGTGCGAGCCACCACTTGATGTGCCGCCTCCTGGAAGCGTCGTCATTGCAGTGGTCGGTGCAGTGACCTGCGCCCCGGTCTGGTTCTTCCCCCCCGCGAAGAGGAGCGCGAGCCCCACAACGAGCCCGATGATCAGCACCGCGCCGACGAGCGATATCACCAGCACCTTCCAGTCGGTCCCGCTTGAGTCTTCCATCTTCCTTACCTCCCGCGTCTCGCGTCTTTGTGCGTCTTCACGGATACGGACGATGACGGCCGGAGAAACCTTACACCCGTGCAGATGTTTTCACTGTGAGCCCGTAGAATAGAGACTCAGGAGGATTGTCAGTGAAGAAAGCCCTGTTTGTACTATTAATCCTGGCGCTCGCCGCTGCCGCGCTCGGAGCCGGGTGCGGGGGCAGCGCCACTTCAACGCCCGCCGCCGCCGCTCAGTTGGTGCTCGACCTCATGCAGGCCGGCAATCTCGCTCGGGCGAGCGAACACTTCGTGCAGCGCGACACCTTTCTCGCGCTGATTGACGCGATGCGGGGCAAAGGAAAAGCCACCGCAGGCTCAGTGCAGATGCGAGATCCGTCCAGCGCGACGGTAGCCGTCCACTTTGGTGGACCAGCCGGGTCGACCGGCCTGACCTTCAATATGGTGAAGTCCCGGGGCGAGTGGAAGATCATCCAGTTCGTGCAATAAGCCGGGACTCCAGCGGTCCAACCTTGATAGCTCCTTATGGTGAATAAAAAATCACCAATTATATTGACTAATGTCCAGAGTATTAACCGCCGAAGGCACAAGTAGACAGAGTTCCTATGAGGGGGTCATACGATGGACCGCACGAATCACGCAAGAAGAGGACTGCGCCGGCGTTGGCGCTCTGACCTCGGATTCACACTGATAGAGCTTGCCGTGGTGATCGCTATCATCGCCATCCTGGTCGGGATAGCGGTCCCGGTTCTTCTTATGAACCGCAAGAAGGCGGAGCACACCGTCGCTATCAACAACCTGATGGTGGCGGCAAGGGTCGCAGACACGGCATGGTACACCAAGCTGGCAAGCCAGGGATGCCCGCTGCCCACGGGAGCCTACAGGGACTATGACCCGCCCGACGAGCTGAAGGCCTCCATGGGCGCGGACGGCTATGTCCCCCTCAACGCGAAGTACTGGAGCATCCGCGAGCCCAAGATGTACTGGGTTGACATCAACGTGGGCGGGGCCTCCGATCCGATAGCCAGCGCGGACCTGGGGCCCTACGCCCAGGCTGAGGGGTACGGTTTCAGGATCGCAGGTGTCTGGCACCACGGCAACGAGATCGCGAGCGGGCCGGACATCACGACCGATTGGAGCCAGCTTCCCGGCCGGGTCGGGATCGTCGAGAACCGGTACTGGTGGGACGGCGGCTGGAACGACAACACCGACAACCAGTACCTGACACTGATGACCTACGAGCCGGTAGGCATCGCCCACTTCTACACCCTGAACGTGGGAGTGACCGTGGCCGGCGGGACGTTTAACTGGAACAACGGGACGGGAACCCCCGGAGCGTCGTTCGGGGACGAGCTCGCCTCGGGCCCGCCGCCTAACACCCCGCCGCCGGGCGACGTGACACCGCCCGCGCCTCCGGGTGACGTCACCCCGCCTGCGCCTCCCGGCGACGTGACACCGCCCGCGCCGGGGACCCAGCCCGAGCAGCCGCCCCAGACGCAGCCCACTCCGCCCGGGACAGTACCTGTGCTGCCACCGAACACGCCGCCAATAGGGGATAACCAGTTCAAGAACCTGCAGATCACGCCCACCGCGCTCAACGTCGATGCCCGCGGTGTCTTCGATGTCTATGTAACACTGAAGAGCGGTTACAACCCGTACGCGGTAAACCCGCAGACTGTCAGGGCTTTCCAGGCGGCCCCCGTCAACTACGAAGTCACGGGTAATGGTCTCCACCTGACATTCCTGCGCGGCGATCTTGTCGACCTGCCGATCGGGAACAGCGTCTTGTTCGTGGTGATGGGCAGGTATAGCGACGGGACAATGCTCCAGGGATGGGACTACGTCAAGACCATCGATAACCAATAGATAAGTCGCGGCTGCCAGGCCGCTTTAGATAAGGATACGTCCAACGTATCGGTCGGTCCGGGTCTGTACCTGGGAGTGCAGGACCGGGCCGATTGCTTTTTAGTCGAACTGCTTGTAGGGCGAGCGCCAGCCGCTCCATGCCCTCCAGAGGGTCAGCAGCCTGCGGTGCGAGAAGATGCGACCCATCGCCATGATCCAGAGGACTTCCATCAACGGCCTGTGCCCGCCGTAGAACAGCAGCGGGGACCAGGCGTACCAGCGGCCGACCTGCTTCTTGCTGAAGCCCGGCAGGTTCAGCGCCGGCCTGCGCCGCTCGAGCACTTTATCCATGTCATCGAGCAAGCCCTGTTCGACGCAGAGGTCGTGCAGTTCGGTGCCCGGGTAGGGGAAGAAGACGCTCAAGAGGAACCAGTCCGGCTGGCACGCGCGGTTGAGCTTGACCGTCTCCAGGAAATCCTTCCTGGTCTCGCCGGGCAGGCCTATGAGGTTGTAGAAGCCCACCTGCAGGCCGTGCTTTCGGGCGGTCCTGACCGCGGCCATGATGTCCTCGTTCGAGTAGTTCCGCTTGAGGATCTCTCTCCGGACCCGCTCGCTCCCGGATTCGAGCCCGATGTTCACGAACCTGAAGTTGGCCGCCGCCAGGGCGGTGAACAACTCCTCGTAATCCTTGTTGGGGGTCACCCGAAGGTTGGTACCGAACGCGATGGGGACCTCCCAGCGTGTATTGAGGGCCTCGAGCTCGGATGCCAGGCCCAGCGCCCATTTCATGTCGGCGCCGAGGGTTTCGACCTCGAGGTAGACCTCCATCAGCAGGGGGAATTTGTGCTTGTATTCCTCAACCTCCTCGGCGATGTTGGAGGGCGAGCGCATACGAACGTACTTCCCGCCTGCCGTTCGCCTCAAGGCGTGGTTGCTGCAGTAGGTGCACTGGAACGGGCACCCCCGCCCCGCGAGCACCGACGGGCGGGACAGCGGGTTGGCCGTCCACGGGATCCACATGTCGCGGTCGGGGAAGGGGATGCTGTCGATGTCGGCCCGGAAAGGCCGCGTCGCGTTGCGCTCCACGTCGTCGCCCTTCTTGATGCAGAAGTTCGCGATGCCGGAAGGCTCGCGCCCGCTCTCGAGCTGTTCGACGAGCTCCAGCGTCGCCTGCTCTCCTTCGCCGATGCACACGGCGTCGAACGCGCCAGCGAGGCACTCGTCCGGGCGCAGGGTCGCGTGAGGACCGCCCGCCACCAGGAAGAGGTCAGGGTGTCGTTTCTTCACCCCCGCCGCAACAGTGGCGATGAACTCGTAGACCGAGTAGACGGAGGTGAAACAGACGAGCCCCGGGTCGAACTCCTCGATGTACTCCTCGACCACGTCGACGGTATGGGGTGTGGGTACGACAAGGCGCGTCTCGTGCCCGGCCTCTTTGAGCACCGACGAGATGTACGAGATGCCGAACTGCATCCGCTCGAACCCCTCGAGGGGTTTCTCCGGCGAGTAATAATCTTCTTCAGAGTGTACGAAAAGGACTCTCAACTTTTTCCATTCCTGGTGGGCAAGGAAGTTGATAATAACCTCTACGGCTTGAATAGGGAACTCGCCAGGAAGCGGCGGGCGACTGCTTAAGTCCTGGAGTGACGCTTGAAGAACTCCCACATGAGGTCGTTGGCGGAGATCTCCTGGCTGGTCGAGCCGATGTGTTGGGCGAACCTTCGCTGGATGCGTTCACCTCGCGCGCGGCCCTGGACGGCCCCCTGGCCCGCGCCCATGCGATCAGCGAGCTGCGTTCCTCCGGGCCACGAATGGCCCCCGTCCTTTATGGTGTAGAGGACGACCTCGGAGCCTTCTCTGCCGCCTGAGTACCAGTGCCTTACGATGTTGCCGCTGGGGCTCGTCCAGGCGTCGGGCGTCGGCGAGCAGCCGTCATAGCCGACCCAGAGGTTGATGCTGTCCTGGACGGGCAGGTACACCGCGTTGGTGAACCCTGACCCCTTGCCGCCGCCGTAAGGCATAAGGCGGTCCTGCATCCCGTGGAAGGCGACCACTGATACCGGGCGCGCGGGCTGCGGAAATACCACCAGGGGAGATCCGCCGCGACGCCGCCCCGCGGAGGCCCCTGCCACCGGGGCGACCGCCGCTATGAGGTCGGACGCCTCCGAGGCCAGGCGGTAGCTCATTATCCCGCCGTTCGATATCCCGGTCGCGTAGACGCGCCGCGGGTCGGCGCCGTATTCGCCCAACGTGCGGTTGATCAGCTCCCTGATGAAACCGACGTCGTCGACGTTGTTGCGAAGGGCATATGCGAAGCCGAAGCCCACGTTCCAGGTGAGGATGCGGTCCTCGAGCCTGCCGGTGCCGTTGGGATAGGCCACGATGAAGCCCTCGCGGTCGGCGGTCGCGTTCATGCCCGTGTTGTAAGCGGTGAAGTAAGCGTTGACGACCCCACCGTGCAGGACGATGACCAGCGGCAGCGCGCGGGAGCGGTCGAAGCCGGGCGGGACGTGCACGATATAGGTCCTGCGCCGCCCCTGGAAATCGAGCCACTTCTCCTCGTCACCCTGGCGGATCGGGAACCGCTCGCGGGGCCGCGGCCCGAGCATTCCGCGGCGTGGTGTGCTACCGGGGCCGTTTTCACCGTTCAATGTCCTGCCTCCTGGAAGGTGAAGCCGTTTGTCAGCATACTTTTTCGTTCTAGCTGCCGGGCGTGAATCCTATTTGAAGATGCTTCAAAGGGCGCTCGCCAGAAGGCAGGATTGGCGACTGCCAGGAAGAATCGAGACTGCGACGCTGAGTGCGGTTGCTTATTCCCGGAATGGAAGTGATCGATGAAGAACCCGCGTGCTGAGAGGACCGAGCTCGAGGACATGGTGATGCGCTTCCCCTACGGGACGGCCTTCCTCGCTCCAACGATCGCCCGCGACGGCACGCATTGGTCTTTTCTCGTCCACGAGAAACGAGAGGTCATCAAGTCGGTCGAGGGCATGGCGGATGGGGCCGCCGCCGACGTCGGCTACCCCGAGGTCAGGTGCATGCTGGTCACGATGAGCTCCCAGGGCGCGGGGATTGCGATCCTGGGTCTGCTGTTGAGGTT
>Ga0209539_1001500_pt1 | contig 12610 bp, 7 predicted proteins | sample BarGraNGADG00312_2_FD_184499 | JGI IMG/M metagenome (GOLD analysis project Ga0209539, IMG submission 184499) | Arctic peat soil microbial communities from Barrow, Alaska - Barrow Graham LP Ref core NGADG0011-312 (SPAdes) (version 2) | ecosystem: Environmental > Terrestrial > Soil > Wetlands >... | reverse complement strand
TGGCCCCGGGCCTGGACCTGTACGTCACCGAGAACGGCGCGCCGTTCGACGACACGGTCGAGCCCGACGGGACCATCCAGGACCCGGGCCGGATCGACTACCTCGCGCAGCACGTCGATGCGTGTGCCGAGGCGATCGCGCGCGGGATCCCGCTCCGCGGGTACTTCGTGTGGAGCCTGATGGACAACTTCGAGTGGGCGTGGGGATACAGCCGGCGGTTCGGGCTCGTGTACGTCGACTACGCAACGCAGGCTCGCACGATCAAGGCGAGCGGCCACTGGTTCAGGTCCTTCCTCGAGCGGCCCGCTGCGCAGGTCACCTAGGCTCAGCGCGTTCTTGCACGTCGGACGCTCACAGCTCAGGTGGACTTCCCATGCCGTCGGGCGCGGCGTCGGTGCTGGCGGGTCCCGGGCGACCGCTCGCGACAGCCGGATGCAGCACTGTCGGCAACCCGACAAGTTGCCAAGGCACCCGCAGGCGCATGACCCGTGTCCTCACCGCCACCAGGCGCTTGACCAGCCTGCAGTTGTGGAGCAAGCGGAGGGTCAGGGTCCAGAGTCCGCGCGTGGGCCACAATCTCAACATGAGCACCAGAGACTGGCGCGAGTCCCTGACGGATCGGGACGGGGAGGTTCTGCGGGCATGTCTCCGTGCTGCCGCGGAAGGGCCGTTCTTTCCCGACTGGGAGTTTCGGACGCTGTTCGGGCTTGACCGGGATGAGTTGAGCGGTGTCTCGAAGTCATGGCCGGAGAGTGAGGATCCGCAGGATCAGTTCGCCGCTGTCGCTGGCGCCATGGCCAACCTCTTGGGCTACCCGCACCGCCGAGACGATGTGTGGTCCGAGTTCATCCCCGCCTCGCGGACCGAGGTTGAGGATCTCCTGTGGAAGATCAGGGAGGCAAGTGGTGCGAACGACAGGACCCGCGCATACCTGACAGGACAGCTGGACCGTCTTGCCGCGCTGGATGACGAGGGCCTGACTCGGAACTCATCGCTTGTCCGAGACCTCGTGACGTCGGCCCGGCGCTACGGGGTGCCCATCCCTGACCGGTTGGCATAGGCCTGCTGAGGTGGTCGGGCGTCCGGCGGTTGTCGGGCGTGACCGAGGTGGCGAAGGCGACGCAGGTCGCACCCCGCGGCTTCCGGGCGGACGCGGATGGCGTCCCGGATCCGCCAGCGCGGGTCGAGGAGCTCGGTATCGACGACTCGGTCAGCCAGCAGCGGGCCCCGCGGAGCCGGTCGTTGCGGTTCGCGAGCAGGAGGGCGCAGTCGGGTGGCATCGTCAGGTCACGAGGCACGGTGTCGTTGTGCCTCACGGAACCGACGGGCCGTCCCCCGGCGGCGCCGGTCCTCAGAGGCCCAGGCTTGTGGCGGCGTTGTCGGTCCAGGCCTGTTGGATGCGGACGTAGGTGCCGATGGTGGCCAGGGAGCGGTGGCGGGTCTGGTGGGCGATGGCGCGGTCGGAGGCTCCGCGCAGGTGGGCGTAGGTGACGAACCCGGCGCGCAGGCTGTGTGCGCTGTAGGGGCCGGGGTCGATGCCGGCGCGGGCGATGGCGTTCTGGACCAGGGTGTTGATGGACTCCGGGTGCAGGGCGCGCGTACTGGCCTGGTTGTTCTTGCCGACGGCGCGGAACACCGGGCCGGCGGTGAGGGCGGCCAGCTGGAGCCAGTGACCCAGGGCGGTCACCGGGCAGCGGGCGGGGTTGGCGGCGCGGGGCAGGACGACGAGCTCGACGTGCTCCCCGGTGGGGTTGGTCTTAGACCTGGGCAGGGTCAGGACCAGGCCGTTGGGGTGCTCGGCGACCTGGTCCAGCCTCAGGGCGGCCAGCTCGCTGCGGCGCAGGGCGGCGACGAACCCGACCAGCAGCAGTGCCCGGTCCCGCGCCCCGGCCAGGTCCGGCTCGTCCGGGCGCCCCAGGGTGCGCCAGACCTTGACGGTCGGGCACGCGTCCAGGACGTCGAACAGCTCGGCGGGCATGAGGGGCGCGGCTTGGTCGGGTGGGGCGCCGTGCGTGCGCCGGATGCCCTCCCAGACCGCCACGACGCGGGCGTTGGTGGTGGGGTCGGGCAGGTTGCGCAGCTGGTGGGCGAACTTGATCGCCGAGCACCGCCGGCTCATGGTGCCGACCTTGGCGCCGGCCCGGGCCAGGTCCGTCAGGTACCCGGTGACCGTGGCCGGCGCCGCGGGCAACGGTTCGATCTGGTGCTGGGCGCACCAGGCGGTGAACTCCCGCCAGTCCGAGCGGTACCCGCGCAGCGTGTTCGCCGCTCGCGCGGCCTCGACGTACTCAGCCTCATCTGGGGTGAGCGGCACGCCGTCCAGCAGCGCGACCGGGTCCTGACCTTGGTCGCCTCGTGCATCTGCGGTCACTGCCGGAAGCCGGCTCACGAGCGGTCGACCTGACTGGCAACAATGCGGTCGGTGAGCTCCAAAGTGGCCAGGTACCACCAGAAGATCCAGTCCAGGTAGGCGTCTTCGTAGTCCGGCCTCTGGCGTTCTCCGCTGTGGCGAAGGTCGAACTCGTTGGCGATCTGGAACAGTGCGCCCTCGTCCTTGCGCATCAGCTCGGTCTTGATCAGAGGGCGCCGATCCTCAAGCACACGGTGCAGGGCCAGCACGGCGCTGCGCTTGATCTCCCGGTCCACTCCGCGACTGCGGAACAACGCGATCGCGTGACGAACCGCGTTGCGGTCGCTTGGGTTGGGTGTCTGGAGAGCCTGCTCGACCAGCTCGTCACGGTCATCCCCTGCCGCCCGCACAAGCCTGCCCATGTCCTCGCCGCCGCCCGCGAGGCGCAGACCCACGCCGTAGCGGTCGAGCAGCCGGTCGACGTCCCGCCGGTACAGCACCTGGGCAGGGATCCGCGCAAAGTTCGAGTAGTGACCGCTGCAACCGTCGAAGGCGTGCTGGTCGCGGTGCCGTGGGCGGGCGACGAGGTCGTGTACCACCTCGATCAGGCCGTAGAAGGTGTCGCTGTCCCAGTCCTGGTGGCGCAGCGGCCACAGGCCGTCCACGCGTAGGCGTTGTTCGATCTCGGCAGCCAGGACTTCGACGGCGGGCGAAGACGCCGGCCTGGCGGCGCATCCCCGCGGCGCGAACCAGTCCAAGTACCCGCGATCCTGCAGGTCGTCGACCAGCTGGGTCCACTCCCGATGAAGCTGCTGAATCCGATCGTTGGCGTCAGGCGGGGTGCTTGTCGGCTGGGCGGCGCTCCGGACGGACCAGTACGGCCGACGTGCAGAGCGTTCGGGCAGTTTGTCGGCAGAGTCGACCAGGTGCGCCACAAAGGCGCGCGCCACCTTCTGGGGGCTGGCCGAAGACCGGTCTTTCAAGAGGCCAGGGGGCAACTCGTACCACTGCGTCGTTCGAAGATCGTCTTTGGGGGCGTTGAAGATGAACGCCTCTTCGAGCAAAAGTTCGGCGTCCTCGAGCCAGTTCGGATGCGAGGGCTCGGGTAGGGCTGCCGCTTCGGCCATGAACAGCTCGCGAGGCCAGGCCAGCTCGTACTGAGGGCTGGGGTCGGCGGCGTCGAACATCAGACCACTCTATCGCCCATCACACGGGATTCCGGTCATTATCCCGTGTGATAGCCAGGAGTCGAGCGCCATGCTGCTCGCCTCACCGCGCCGGCCGTGACCTGCCCGCCGCCCCGCTTCGATGCTCTGACTTGGCACCGACTAGCCCGCCACCCAGGCTGACAGAGGGCTAGCGTCAGGTCTGGATAGGGAGATTGGCATGCGCGCACGGCGCGGCTTCTGGCTGAACGACCCGTGGTACACCGACTGGGTTCTGCTGACCGCAGCGGTACTCGGTGTCATCGTCGGAGTCTGCCACGTTGCGACCTACTACTCCGGCGCAGGTGTGATCTCACCATTGGCCATCGTGGACTTCCTGTTCGCGTTCGTGGTCACGACCGCGTTCTGGGGCCTCGTCCTACTGCTGATCCGCTGGATTGTCCGTAAGGCCGCGCACACCCCCGGCGGAGCCACCCAGCCAGGCCGCACACCCGCCAAGTCCGCGGTGCGAGTACGTGTCGCCGGTGGGACTGTCAGGTTCACCCCGAATCCGTCGTTGCCATACCTGCTCCTCGCGTCGCTGCGTTGCCGTGCCGGAATCGCTCTCGGTGCTCGACGCTACCTCGCGGCCCGCCGCGCCCGGCCGGCGGTCCGGCCTCCGGCGCGCTTGCCGGAGTCTCGAGGCGCAGACCACCGTCGCGTCGCGAGGCGCCGCACGACCGTGCGGGCCACTGAGCCCCGAGCGTCACCCGACGACCGCACTGCGCCGGCCCGACGACGCGCCGGAGTCATGGCGCGCGGCGTTCGAGCGCCCCGGAACCGCGTGCGCTCACTTGTCCCGGAGTTGGTTGAACCCGGGAGCGGCGACGTCGGACACTGCCACACCACCGCGCTGCGAGCCGGCAGTCACCAGACTCACCCCGCCCAGCGAGGCGGCCCCCGGCGCGACCACGGCCAGAGCAACCGTGTTGTCACCGTGCTCGCGCAGCAGACCGGCCGGCAGCACGAAGTCCGTCTGCGGCCCGATGTCGGCGCAGTACTGGCCAAGGTTCCACCCGTTGAGGAACAGCATCACGCGGGTGCTGCTCGCCCAGGCGCCTGCGAAGCGCAGGGCGACCGAGGTGTCCTGCCCCTTGGGCAGGTCGAGCCGGAACCCGGTGCGGTACCAGGTGACGCCGGCCGGCACCGCGACCCCGGACAGCGAGCCGACCTGTGCCCAGGAGCGGTCCGGGTACCCGGGCAGCGTCCAGCCGGCGCGCTCGCCAAACAGGCCGCCGGTGTTGAGTGCGCCGCGGACGGGGTCGACGAGGTCCTCCCCGCCCAGGGCGCCTTGGATGCGCCAGGAGATCGGGGCCGTCGATCCGGTGACCACGGCGCCGACCAGCCCGCGTGGCTGCTTGAACCGGTTGTCGTCGGCCGTCCAGTCGTCGTTGTTGCCCATGTTCTCCACGAGGACCGACAGCGTCGAGGGACTTCCGGGTTTGACCAGTCCCGCCGGGATCGGGAAGTCCCCCGGTCCCGGGTGGAGGTTGCCGGTGTCGGAGTCGGCCTGGACCCCGCCGTCGGCCGTGCCCAGATAGTGGCCGTCGAGCCAGACGAGGTAGACGCCCTTCTTCCCGGTGATCGCGTTGAGCGAGACGGAGGTCTCGGCCCCGGTCGAGGTGAAGTGACCGCGGTACCAGACGCTGCCGTAGTGGTACCCGTAGTCGTCGGCGAACAGCACCGGCTGCGTCGTGGGCTGGAAGGGGCTCTCGCTGGTCGACTTGTCAGCCACGGTCCAGTGCGAGTCGTCGAAGCCCGGCGCGGCCTCCGGCGCCTCCGCTTGCGTCCGCCATCTGGTCAGCTTCGGCAGCGTGACGGCCTTCGGTCCCGGGAGCGATCCGAGCAGCGATCCGCTCGCGGTGGTCGTGGCCGCGACAGGTGCGCCGTCCACGCGCAAGCGCCGGGCGGCCGCGAACACCTCCACCGCACCCGAGGTGGCCGTGTCCGCGCGCAGGTCGAGCACGCCACGGTCGATGGCCGCGGACCGCACGAGCGACGTCCCGCGCACGAGCACCGGGCCCGCGCTGGTGTCCACGCGCCAGAACTCGGCCGCGGTCTTGTCAGTGCCGAGCATCAGGAGCAGCGGCGGCCGTCCGCCGCCGCTGACCTCGACCCGGGCCAGCGCGGAGTGCGTGTAGTCCAGACGCAGGTCCCCGGTGGTGGCGTGGTACGACGACGTCACCGCGCCGTCCAGCACCTTCACCTGCGGCGCCGAGGAGTAGCGCAGCACTGTCGAGCCGGCCACGCCGTCGGTGCCGTAGAGCAGGGCGACGTCCCGGCCGTCGATCGTCGCGTTGGTCATGATCTCCGAGGTCGACCAGACCAGCCGCTGGCCACCGAGGTCGTATCCGGCCACGAACACCTTGGCGTCGCGCCCGATGACCCGAACCGGCACCTGGTAGCGACCGTCCGGACTGGTCCAGTCGAGCGTGGCGGAGTCGTCACTGGTGGCCGCGCGATCGGTATGACGCACCAGGACGACCTGCGTCCCGCTGTCGGGGTTCGCGCGCTCGACCGTCTGCAGCGCAGCATTGCTCGACGTCGGCGGGGTCGCCGGGTCGGTCTTCGTCAGCTGCGGGGCCAGCGCCTGCAGGAAGAACCCCTGCCGCTTGAACTCGTCGTACTTCGCGGTCAGCTGACGCGACTCGGTGATCGCCGCGCCGTAGTCGTAGGAGGTGCCGGTGTCGTTGGGGCCCGCAAGCCAGCCCCAGTTGGTGCCCCCGAAGCCCATGTAGTAGCTGAAGCCGGTGGCGCCGCTGGTCACCAGGTTGTTCTTGTAGAAGTACTTCATGTACTGCGTGCCGGTCAGCGTGCGACATGCGTCGTAGCCGGCACCGTCCGGATCGATGGCCCCGGCCTGGTATTCCAGCGACAGCACGGGAGCGTCGGCGCGCACGCGCTCGGTGACGCCCTCACCCCACGGACCCCAAGCCGTGGTGGCGTTCGCGCAGTTGAACGACTGCGGGTAGCTGTCCACCCCCGGGATCGGCACGGCGCCCGGCCCGGAACCCCAGGTGGAGGACCAGCTTGCCGCGTCGCAGCAGTCGTTCGTCGTGATCGGCACGTCGATGCCGTCGGCCCGGGCCAGAGTCTGCAGGGCGTCCATGTAGACCGCGTCCGTGTTGGCCTGGTACTCGTTCTCGACCTGGTAGAGCAGGACCGATCCGCCGCGGGTCACCTGGTGCTTGGCCAGGATCGGGTTGAGATGCCCCAGCCACTGCTCATATGCGGCGGTGTAGCCGGGCGCGCTCGAACGGGCCCGGCCCGGCACGGTCTTGAGCCAACCGGGGAAGCCGCCGCCGGTGGTCTCCGCATTGATGTAGGGCCCGGGCCGGGCGATCACGTACATGCCCTCCTGCTCCGTCATCCGCAGCAGCAGGTCGACGTCGCGCACCCCGGTGAAGTCGTACACGCCCGGCTTCGGGGAGTGGTAGGCCCAGTCGAAGTAGAGCGACACCCCGTTGAACCCGGCCGCCTTGAGCTTCTGGAGCACGTCGCGCCACAGGTCGGGGCTGGGCAGTCGGAAGTAGTGCAGCTCCGCGGACTGGAGCAGCACGCGCTTGCCGTCGACCTTGAGCGAGTACTTGTCGTACGTCACCTCGTGCCGGACGGCGCCACCCGCGGACACCGCGGCCGCGGCGGCCGGGCTCACGGCGGCCGCCCGGGCTGCGGGGGGTCCGGCCCCGAGCATGACGACGGCCACTGCGAGCAGTGCGGCCCAGACGCGGATGCGCAACGTGTCGAACCGACCTCCAGAGTTGCGGGGCTATCTCATCGAGAAGGTCGACAGCCGCACACCGTCGCCGAGCACCAGGTACACGTCGTGCCGGCCCGAGACGCGGGTCAGCGGTGCGGTCACGGTCGTGTAGCGGTAGACGTCACCGCTGCTCGCCACCGGCACCGTGCCGACGAGCCGACCGGTGGGCGAGTCGAGGCGCACCTGGACGGTCGCGCTGCCGGCGCTCGCCTTAGCCACCTGGGCGGTGAACGTCGTCGGGCGGCCCAGTGCCGCGTCGGCGTACTCGACCCAGTCGCCACTGGCGGCCGATCCGACCGCCGTGCCCTGGGTCTTGGACTCGTCGACGAGCAGCGCACCGGAGTAGGCGTCGAAGTTCTCCGCCCGCGTCACCTGCGACAGGTCGCGCTGCGGGATCTTCTCGCCGCGCACCTGGATCGTCGCCGACTGCCGGATGTCGCTCGACGACGCGCCGACCAGAAGCGCGTACTTCGAGCTCTCCACGACCGACGTGCTGCGCGTGACGTCCCAGTGCGCCAGGTCGGCGACCGGCACGGTGAGCCGCACGTTCTTCGACTCGCCGGCTGCGAGATGGACCCGCTGGAACGTCCGCAGCTGCTTGAGCGGCTGCTTGTCCCGCGACGTCTCCTGCTTCGTGTACAGCTGCGCGACCTCGTCACCGGCCCGCTGGCCCGTGTTCGTCACCCGCACCGTCACGTCGACCTTGCCCGATGCGTCCACCGACCGTGCGCTGGTGCGGATGTCCGAGTAGCGGAAGCTTGTGTACGACAGGCCGTGTCCGAACGAGTACAGCGGGTCGCCCTTGTAGTACAGGTACGTCTGGTCGGACTTGATGATGTCGTAGTCCAGGATGCTCGGCACGTCCTGGTCCGAGCGGTACCAGGTCTGCGTCAGGCGGCCCGACGGGTTGTAGTCGCCGAACAGGACGTCGGCGACCGCGTGCCCCGTCTCCTGCCCGGCATGCGTCGTCCACAGGATCGCCGGGACGTTCTCCTGCTCCCAGTTGATGGTGTCCGGGTAGCTGTTCTCCAGCACCACGACGGTGTGCGGATTCGCGTTGCGGACCGCCTGGACCAGCTTCTCCTGGCCCTCGGCGAGCGCCATCGTGGTGCGGTCGTGCGCCTCGCGCCCGTTGATGAACGGCATGCTGCCGACCACGACGACCGCCGTGTCCGCGGCCTTGGCCGCGGCGACCGCCTCGTCGACACCGCTGCGGACCGTGGTTGTGGCGAAGTGCGCCGCGGCCTGGGCCGATGCGGCGCCCAGCGCGAGCTTGCCGTCGGCGCCGACCGTCACGTACGTGTTCGCGCCGAACCAGCCTTCCTGCGTCTCGTACCCGGCGTAGTGGATGACGGCTGTGCCGTCCGCCTGCGCCTCGAGCTTGAACTGCTGCTGCACGTACCAGCCGTTGGGCTGGTCGTCGCGCGTCAGGAACGGGCCCCAGTTGTAGCCGAGGTACTTGCCGGTCGCGACGTTGCGCAGCGTCAGGACGCCCTGCCCCCAGTCGAAGACGTCGAACTGCGCGCTCGGGTCCGCGCTCGCCCCGGTGGCGGCCACGGCGTTAGCGTCGGTCGTCCCGGTCGACGTGACGAACTTGCCCGTCGCCACGTCCTGGAGCGCGATCCGGTCGGCGCCTTCGCTGCCGGTGACGGTCGCGCCGGCGCCCAGCCGTTCGGCGATGCCCGCCAGCGGGGTCACCTTGTAGGGCATGGTGCCGCTGTACCAGTCGGTGTACAGCGTGTCCTCGAGCGGCCCGATGACGGCGACCTTCTTCGTCGTGGCCGGGTCAAGCGGCAGGGTCTGCTTGTCGTTCTTGAGCAGCACCGCCGCCTCGTCGGCCGTCTGCCGCGCGAGCTTCTGGTTGGCCGTGGTGTTGATCGCCGCAGCCGAGATCGAGCCGAACGGCCCGCCGTCGGCGTCGAACTCACCCAGCCGGAACCGGATGCTCAGCGCGTTGCGGTCGACGGTCTCGATGTCCTTGAGCGTGATCAAGCCCCCGGCGAGCGCCGTCTTGACCGCCGCGATCATCGGCTTGGGGTCAGTACCGTCGGCGGTGAAGCTGTCCAGCCCCGACTTGAACAGGGCCGCGTCGGCCTCCGGTTGCGTCGCGAAGTACTTCTCGGACACCGTCAGGTTGTACGGCGCGTTGGCGTCAGTGACGTTGAACAGGGTCTTGGGGGTCCAGGAGCGCACCTCGTTGTTCAGCGGGCTCACCGTCATCGGCCGCCCGTTGAGCAGGTTGTAGGACGCCATGACGCCCGTTGCGGCGTTCGCCTGGATGACCGGCTTGAACGCCTGCTGGTCGTACTCGTTGAGCACCCGCGCCGGCACGTTCGACGACGTGACGTCGCGGGTGACCTCGTTGTTGTAGGCCAGGAAGTGCTTGAGGGTCGGCGCTGCCTTCAGGTACGTCGGGTCGCTTCCCTGCATCCCGGAGCCGTACGCCGTGGCGATCGTCGACGTGAGGGCCGGGTCTTCCGAGTACCCCTCTTCGTTGCGACCCCACAGCGGGTTCCGCAGCAGGTTCACCACCGGCGCCCAGAGGTTGAGCCCCCATACCGTCGGGTTCTGGGAGTTCAGGCCGCGCGCCTCGTCACCCACCACCGAGCCGACCTTCGTGATGAGCGCCGGGTCCCAGGTGCTCGCCAGGCCGACGGCCTGCGGGAACACGGTCGCGGTCGCCGTCACGACGTTGCCGCTGTTGTTGAAGTCGCAGGACCACCCGACCCCGTGCAGCGCCTCGGTACCGGCCTTGAACACGCCGATCCCCAGTCGCGGGATCGCCGGCTGGTACTGGTGCATGAACGCGATCTTCTCGTCGACCGTGAGGCGCGCCATGAGATCGTCGATGCGCTTCGACATCGGGAGCGTCGAGTCCCGGAACGGGAGGACGGCCGACGGCGCGGGCGTCACCGGCGGTGACGCCGCCGCGCTCGCCGGCGCGAGGCCGGGGAGCAGCAGCGCTACGCCGAGCAAGCCGGACAAGCCGGCACCGAGCACGCGACGTCCTGTGAACATCATTGTTCCTATCGTCGTTGGCCCAACCCGTGGCCACTTGCTGCGCGCCGCCGAACGGCGAGGGGTCTTGGAGACAAGCCGCAGCTCGGGTCCGGCACGGTGTGCCGCACCGCACTCTCAGACCGGCCTCGATTATCGAATCGCTTCGACGCTACAGAGAGTAGCGATCGGGACCCGATCGCACAAGGGTCCGCGTTGACTCATCAAAGATGCGCGCGTGGGTGGCGTCGTTGACTCATCGAGAAGTGCGCGCGTAGCGCGCGCCTGCCGTGCTGGTGCACTGGCTGCCGGTAGGCCCTGATGATGGGACTGACGATGGGGCAGCGGCAGGCGGTGACGAAGGCGAACGCGACGCGCTACAAGCGGGCGAGCAAGCCGGAGAAGAGCGCGATCCTCGATGAGTTGTGCGCGACGACGGGATGGCACCGCAACCATGCGCGCAAGGCGCTCGGGCTGGCGCTGCGCCCGAGGATCGTGCGGACGCGCCGGCCGCGGGAGCCCAAGTACGGGGCCGACGTCGTTGCCGCACTGCGGTTCTGCTGGGCGGTTCTGGGAGCGCCGACAGGCAAGCGCCTCGCGCCGGTGATGGGCGAACTGGTGCCGACGCTGCGGCGCTTCGGTGAGCTCGACGTCAGCGACGAGGTCGCCGCCGCGGTGGTGGCAATGTCGCCCGCCACCATGGACCGGCGCCTGGCGAAGGCTCGGGCAGCGATGACGCTGCGTGGACGCAGTCACACCAAGCCGGGCTCGCTGCTCAAGGATTCGATCGCGATCCGGACCTGGGCGCAGTGGGACGACGTGGTGCCTGGATTCGTGGAGATCGACCTTGTCGGTCATGAGGGCGGCAACGCGATCGGAGAGCACGCCTACACGCTCACCGTGACCGACATTGCCACCGGCTGGACCGAGAACCGGTCGGTGCCGAACAAGGCCGAGTGCGTCCACCACGAGGGACCCTGGCGCGGCGTCGACGACCTCGAGCTCGCCACCCTCAACTGGGTCAGCTGGTTCAACGAGACCCGCCTGCACTCGTCCATCGGCAACGTCCCTCCTGCCGAGTTCGAGAGCGAGTACTACCGTCGAATTGGGTTCCAGCAGCAGCCGCTGCCGGGAGAACTCGCCCTCCACTGAACCCGGGGCGGTTCAGTTGGGTAAGTCCCCGGCTCGCTTGGCCCGCCAGCAGTTCACCCAGGCCGGGTCGTTCCTGATCTGGCTCGCCGGCCGCGACGTCCTCCTCGAGGGTTGCCGACAGGTCGACCTCGATGCCTGGCACACCGAGAAGCACGGCACGCGCCGACCCACCCAGGCATTCCTGAACTGGGCCATGAGGGCCGACCGCATGCCTGCCCTGACCATTCCGTTGCGGTCTACGAGGAACCCGGCCCCGATGGGGCAGCATCACCGGATCGCCGCCCTCCAGCGCCTGGTGACCGACGAGGCGATGCCTCTGCAGTCCCGCGTCGCGGGTTCGTTGATCCTGCTCTTCGCCCAGCCAGCCGCCCGGATCGTCCGCCTCACCATCGACGACGTCATCCAAGACGGGGACGACACCACGCTTCGCCTCGGTGACCCGCCGGTCCCAGTTCCGGAACCGCTGGCTTCCCTGCTTCTCGCATGCCTCGCCGACTGGCCGCACATGGGCGCCGCCGCCAATCCCGACTCGCGTTGGATCTTGCCCGGGCGTCGCGCTGGACAGGCCATGGACCCGATCGCGCTCTGCGACCTGCTGCGTAGGGCCGGCGTCCCCGCCCAGCACGGACGAACCGCCGCGATCAGGCAACTCGTCCTGCAGATGCCAGCGCCTGTAGTGGCTCAAGCCTTCGGCTATCACCAGGCCAGCACGACCAGGATCGCCTCCGAAGCCGGATCTCCCTGTAGCGGATACGCCCCCGGCGACCACACCCGATAGCAGTCGACGCCACGACGGCGACGGCGACGAAATAGGTCGGCCCGATCGACAACGGAGGTTGTATTCTCATGACGTTGCGGCCAGCTACCCAGCCAGCGAACCGACCCGCCTCAGCGACCCAGCGACTTCGCGAGGTCACCGCCCGTGAGGCCGCAGCCCGCAGCCCGCAGCCAACGGTTCGAGCTCGTCGCTCAGTTGCGCAACGAGCACGGATGGAGTTCGCAGTAGATCGGCGCCGAACTCGGCATCACCAAGCAGGGAGCGGTCAAGGTCTATGCCGAGCACGCGGCGGAGAGCCTCCGCCGCAATACGGCGGCCGACCGGGCGCGGTTCGAGACCGTGCGACCCTCGGCACCGGTCGCCTCCCC
>Ga0209539_1001499_pt1 | contig 12613 bp, 8 predicted proteins | sample BarGraNGADG00312_2_FD_184499 | JGI IMG/M metagenome (GOLD analysis project Ga0209539, IMG submission 184499) | Arctic peat soil microbial communities from Barrow, Alaska - Barrow Graham LP Ref core NGADG0011-312 (SPAdes) (version 2) | ecosystem: Environmental > Terrestrial > Soil > Wetlands >... | reverse complement strand
TCCTGTATGTTTTCCACCTGAGTTATACCACATAAGAGGTTTTACTCCTTTTGAATGTATATATTTTAAAGCATCTTCAAGATTTCCTCCATTGCCCATTGCATCCCATTCCCAGTCAAGAAGAGTATATGGCCAATCCATGCTGGCAGCCAGGTCAGCAAAATCACATACAATTTTATAATCCTTTGTTCCATGGTTACTCGACCAATAGTTCCACGATACGAGACCTGGTTTGATCCAATCGGTATTCTTTATAACAGATGGCGGGCAAACATCTTCGGTAAGTGTCGATTCTACAATATCTGACAGACTGCCTAAGATAACTATTCTCCATGGCGATTTCCATGGAAGGGCAATGGTCGGAGCCGATTCCCCCAGTCCATTACCGTCCTTTGCATCAGGAAATGTGATTTTATATAAGGATTTATCTGCAGCGTTACTAAGTTTTGAACCACAATAACCACGATTCACATCTGCTTCGTGTATCAGATACCAGCAGTTGTTATCTGTTAAATTAAAGAGAGCAGGATAACACCAGCTTTGCTGAGTGTTATCGTCGTTCATTGTAATATAGAGTCCTTCATTTGCAGTATTCCACTTTTCCAGCCATCGCTTCGCTGACTGTGGTATGCTATATGAAGTAAACTCATCTTTAACAACAAAGGAACCTTCCTTCTCAGGAAACTCATAACGGAATGCGATACCGTCATTATATGCCCTTATGATTAAATTAAGTTTTGCTTTACCCGGATTTTCAAACGAAATTACTGTCTCGTTGGCAAGATTGTTACACTGGCTTCGTTTTCCATGTAACGCAGAATATTGTTCCGTAACCAGGAGAGTTTTTCCCGCTTTCAGGAATTTAAGTTCTTTCGAAAAATCCTGATCACTACGCGATAGCCCCAGATTAATCCGAGGTATAGCTTCACAAATCTTGCCATTGCTATTTAAATTTACTTTAATATACCATTCGCCAACATCCTGGTTTTGTTGATTGTAAAGAGCAATACTTATTTTTTGGTTTGGCGAGACAACAGTTACTTTCTGAGGTAACGCGGTTAATGTAAATAAGAAAAACAAGCCGGTTAATACTTTACTTTTCATAAGTTTATATCAGTTTTTGAATGGAAACTATTAATTATCCTTATTTTTTATCCCTAACAATCGTTCTCAGTCCTTTTTTCTGACAAGTCGAATATAATAAACCGGCCAGATTACTCAGTAACATTAACTTTATAACCCATAATTGAAAGCATTTTAGCGGCATACCGCTTTCCAAACTTCCGGTATCCTTCAGCATTGAAATGCAGATTGTCGCGCCCATCGGTACATCCGGCTGAAGAAATGACGTATGAATTGTGAATTGTCTGTGGCAGGGTAGCAATGATTTTATTCATACTGGCACAAACGCCTCCCTGATCTGCATTCACTACTTCTCCTGCAAGAAGAGGTACTTTTTTGGCTTTAAGATGAAGATCTTTTATGAGGTTGTTGTAAACTACTTTGACTTTTTTGGTCCACAAACTATCATTCGTATTTGACTCGCCCTGATGTAACAGGATCCCTTTTATTACGCCTTCTTTCTGGGCCAATTTTGCTATCTCTACAAGCTGAGCATATGGATTTCCACCGTACTCCTTGATTATGTTTGTCATCCACGAGGGAGCTGTTGATGCATATACCTGAAAATTATCCCTGTCGAACAATTCAATTTTGCAGCCTGCCACTGAGACGTTAATAACACCTACGCTGATATTTTTAGGAAGATAATCAATCAGAGTTCTTCCAAAATAATCTGCAGGAGTAAGCCCGGTATGGCATCTGCACAAAGGAGGAACGGCTGTATACCATTTACCTTTTACTCTGCCGAGGTTGGGACAATCAACCGCTTCCAATACCTTAAACCGGTCATTTACGGTTGTATCCTGAGGTTCAATTCTTGCATTCCCCTCCATGTTTGACTGTCCAAAACATAAAAAGATATAAAAATTCGGGTTTTGTGAATAAGTCTTTACGGTTAAGAGAAATCCTGCTATCAGTAGCAATCCAATTTTAGTTTTCATCATCTGCAGATTTAAAGTTAATTATATGGTCTATTTAAACAGAAGCTGGGCAAAATTATAAAGGTTGTTCCTCCATACAGGCCAGGTATGTCCTCCGGGATATTCGCTATATGCGTACTTCACCTTCAGTTCATCCATTTTTTTCAGCAGTGCCTGACAGTTATTATAAGCTATATCCTCTTTACCGCCAACTCCTATCCAGAGAAGATTAAGATTATTTTTAATTTTGTCAATATTAGTTTTCATAAAATCATACTGCTTATTAGCAAGTTCGTTCTGTGCGGGAATTATCCATCCTGAACTGAATACACCGAGATATGAAAACAGGTCAGTGTTATTTATTCCAACATAAAGAGTTTGTATGCCGCCCATTGACAACCCTGCGAGAGCCCGGCTCTTTGAACCTGTTTCAGCACGGTAATTTTTTTCGACAAAAGGAATTATGCTTTGTTTCAATTCTCTTTCAAACATCCTGAGGGTATTTTCACCAAAACCCTGTCCGGCTACATTTCCATCAGGCATTACAATTAGCATAGGTTTAGCCTTATTAGCAGCTATCAGGTTATCGAGTATCAGATCTGTTTTTCCCTGTGTTGCCCAGCCTCTTTCATCTTCGCCACCACCATGCAATATGTACAGCACAGGATATTTTTCGTTGATATTAACATCATAACCTGCAGGTTTATAAATATAAAACTGACGCCAGCTGTTAAAGACCGTTGAAAAGTACCGTTTTATGCAAATCTCACCATGAGGTACATCCTTTTCTGCATAATAACCATCTCCTTTAAATGGCACTTCGATGCCACTGGCCATTCTGCCCATTCCATAAAATGTTTCACTTGCAGGATCCACCAAAGCTAATCCATCGACAAGAAGGGAATAGTAATGAAATCCCTCAGTTAAGGAATCAGTTGTAACCTCCCATATTCCCTCGCTGTTTTTTACCATATCGTATTTCTTTGCCAGGTCGAGCTGAACCTTTTGGGCATCAGGGGCCTTTATACGGAATATTGCACGGCTGTCGGGCAGTATCTGCGGGTATTTCACTCCTCTTATATTTGATGAAGGTGGTATCCCACAAACGCTGTATTTGTTGAATTTTGATACATCGACAGGTTTAAAAATAAGCTGCGAAAACATGAATAAAGAATTCTTCCAGACTTTAAAGTCGTGCACCCCGGGTTCTATATAATATATATGAGGAACATTGTTTGCGTTAAGGTAATCGTGCGTACGCTGGCTGTATGTAATGAGTCCATCGTTATCACCGCAGGAGATCCAGAGCAATTTCAATTTTTTTCTGGCATCTTCAGGGTTTGGCAGTAATTGTTCAGGTGGTTTGGTATTAGGTGCGGAGGAGAATCCACCTATCCAGGCAAACTGGTCGAGGTTGCCCAGTCCGAAATTCAATGATTGTCCCCCACCCATTGACAAACCTGCAATAGCACGATGCTCACGGTCTTTAAGAACCGGGTATTTCTTTTCAATAAATGGAATAAGATCGTTAAGCAGATCTTTTTCGAAAGTAGCAAATGCCTGAACTTTATCGGGTGCCATTATATTCCCTTTGGCCGAGTCATCTTTTGTAGCACGGCCGTTAGGCATAACTACTATCATCGGTTCAATTTTGTTTTCTGCGTAAAGATTATCAAGAATAACCTGTGGATGGCCTCCGTTTAACCATTCCTTCTCATCACCACCAATTCCGTGCAAAAGATATAAAACAGGATATTTTTTGCTTTTTGAATAAGCCGGCGGTATATAAATTATGGCCCTGCGATTCTTACCAACAGTCTTTGACATATAGCTGATGGTATCAATTTTTCCATGAGCAATTCCTGTGCGAAGAGAGTCAAATCCTAATGGGGCATGCTTTACAATATTCTGTGAATTTGCAGTAAAAATGACTGCAATCAATACAGTAAAGAGTGTAATTAACTTTTTCATGGTTATTTGAATTTATATTGTTTCAAATTTTATTTGTTCATAACAGAGTGTGCTGCAATATAACTGATTACGGTCTTTTGGTATTTACTTAAAGCCGTGATTGTACTACCTGAATAACTGCGGAAGTGTATTATTGAGATACAACTTACAGTTCATCCACGTATGGCTGCCTGAAACAATAAGAGTCTGAAGTTTCAGATTCTTCTCCCTGAACATGGCAATATTCTGTTTAACACTTTCATAAAGAAAGTCGTCTGTTGCAATACTTATTGTAAATAATTTCAGCTGTTTGTTAATCTTTACCGAATCTGGTGTCCAGTTGGTGAAATTATTCTTGAATTCGTCGGTTGCCGTATAAGGAGCATATGAGCAGACATATGCAAATTTGTCGGGATTCATAAGTCCAATATTGAGCGTTTGTCCACCACCCACTGAAAAACCTGCCACAGCACGGTGTTCACTGTCTGTAAATACGGGGTAATTGGCTTCAATAAAAGGAATGATATCGTTGATTACATCTTTTGTAAATCCATCCCTTGGACCAGGCATCACATTCGCATAAGGCATGACGATGATCATTGGTTTGGCTTTTCCCTGGGCAATAAGGTTATCGGCTATAAGGTTAGCATGTCCTACCTTTGTCCAGGTCTCTTCCGTATCAGACCCTCCATGGATCAAATAAAGGACAGGATATTGCTTTTTTTCATTAAAATCAAATCCGGGTGGTGTATAAATTACTAGTGTGCGGGTTCTGCCGAGTGTAGAAGATTTGTAGTACCTGTAACTTATGTTCCCGTGAGATACGTTCTGCAATGCATGAATAAGAGGCTTATCTCCAGGTATATCTACAAGGCTGAATTTAAAACGCTCATTGGCAAAGATGAGGGTATTATTAGGATCAGCAACCTGGATGCTGTCTGCAATGAAGCAATAGGGATAAATATCCGGCTTGACTGGAGGAACAGTAATACTCCAGACACCGGATGTGTCTTTTTTCATTGGCAGATCTGCAGTCAGAAATTGTCCGTTAAGCATTACCTGTCTGGCATTACGGGCATAGAACATGAATGTAATGCTGTGATCGGGATGTATTTGAGGGGAGATAATTGGCCGGGGCCTTTGAGCACTTGCAACCAAACCCCCAAAAACCAATATTGATATAAAACAAAATAGCTTTCTCATGTTTCTGGATAATTATTGAAAGAGTAACTGTGCAGATTCTGTAAGGAATGTTCTGGCATTCATCCAGGTATGACCGCCGGTGGTTATCAATGTTCTGGTATTGATTTTCTTTGATTTAAGCAGCTCCATGAAATCAGCAGCCTGTTTGTACAAAAAATCTTCATTTCCAACACCAAGCCAGAATAGTTTCATTTGTTTATTGGTCTGTTCAGGGTTTGAATAAAATGGTGCAAAATTTTGCACGAAAGCTTCGGTGGTAAGATAGGCGCTGAAAGAACAGATATTTGCAAATTTATCAGTGTTGGTCAGGCCGGTCCATAATGTTTCTCCTCCCCCACGCGAGAAGCCTGCAATTGCCCTGTGATCTCTGTCGGCTATTACCCTGAAATTTTTCTCAGTAAACGGCATAATGTCATTTATCAATTCATTGCTATATGCCTTGTACATGGGTATAGCATCAGGCGATGCTGGGCCACTGATCTCAATGAAATTATTTCCGTATGGCATAACAATTATCATTGACTTAGCTTTTCCCTGGGCAATCAGGTTGTCGAGGATAAAATTGGCACGTCCGACCTTATACCATGTTTCTTCTGTATCTGTTGTGCCGCTTATAAGATAAAGTACCGGATATTTCTTGTCTGGATTTTTTTCATATCCGGGAGGGGTGTAAATAACCAGTGGCCTGTCCATCCCGTTCAAAGTTTTTGACTTGTAGTTAGTATAAATTACGGTTCCGTGAGGTACATCCATCATCGAATGGACCAGTGGTGTATCACCGGGAATATCAACAAGACTTGCTTTAAAATGCTCATTCGGGAAGAAAGCCACATTTCCGGGATCCATTACCTGGATTCCATCCACCAGAAAACTATAAGGATAAATGTCGGGTTTTACCGGTCCTACCGTTACACTCCATACGCCATTAGCATTTTTTATCATCGAAACCGGATTTTTTTCGAACTGCGCGCTCAACTTAACATCTTTTGCTGATGGAGCATGGTATCGAAAAGTGACTGTCTTATCAGGATTAACCTGGGGAGAATAAACCAGCGGGCCTTTTGGTGGCTGTCCGGTTAAAATGCCACATATGCAAAGCATAGCCAAGGCAATAAAGGAAGGAAAGATTGTTCTAAGATTCGTTCTGATTCTCATTTTATATAAGATAATTGAATTTATTAAATTAATTATTTTATCCCAGGATGTATCTTAAGCTAATGTGCGTTGGGAATTGCAACAGCAGCTGGCAAAGATTCTGCAGGTTTGCCAAAGACAGTGAATTCTAAAATCCCAAGTGGTGAGGTTCGTGGCCAGTTCGTGATGGTCAGCCGGACAAAACGGCATTTCACAACCGGGATTTCCTCAAAGATCGTATTTCGCGAGAGGCTGTTCCTGGTCTGATCAAGAGCCGAAATGAATGTCTTACCATCCATTGATACATCAATTTTATACTGATATACATCTGATGGAGGTACTGCAGGAGCTGTCGACGCTGTTGCAGCCGGAGGCCTGCCGAAGCCTCGCCTGCCACCATTAAACATCAGACGTATAGCGTTAATATTGAACAATTGAACAACATCAAAGCGTGTTGCAGGTGAAAGTTCTATCATAAGAGAAGGAACAGAATCAGTAAGTGCAGGTTCCCACCATGTACCGCTGGAGTTATCGACAGCATAGGCGGCTTCATGGCCCGGCTGTTCAGATGAGAATTTTGAAAGTGCGTTCATTGCGCGGACTTTATTGATGGTCACCGGGATTGAACCACTATTCCCTTTTTCAGGATCTTTGACAACTGCGGGACCCCATTGTGGAGTATCAGTGACTTTCACAGACATGTATCCATTCTTATCGAAAGTGATGCGATCCATTCCGATTCTACGTCCTCCGGGAGGGTTAGAGAGAACGATAGTATAGAACTGCCAGAGATTTCCATCGGGCCCTTCAACTACACTGCCATGAGCAGTACCGGTTACCAGACCATCTGTCTTTCGCAGAAGTGGATTGTTGGGAGCATAAGTAAACGGCCCCAAAGGCGACTTTGATGTATAATATCCTTCGGCGTACGTCTTCCATTGTGTCCCTGAAGCTGAATACTGCAAATAATAAGTACCGTTGTGTTTTTGAAGCCAGGGACCTTCGATCCATGCAACATCAGTGTACTCATTCATCTCGCCATAGCGTTCCCAGATGTGTTTGCTGTCAAATCCAAAAAGATGTTTGACCGGACCGGCAAATCTTGTAAGGTCGTTGGGATCAAGTGCAACAACGTAGATACCACTGACTCCCCGGCCAGGGTAATAGAGATATGGTTTATTATCATCATCAATGAAAATCTTCATGTCGAAAGCACCATTCCAGCCACTTGCAACATCAGGCGTATTCTTCCATTCTCCAAGGCTTGTATAAGGCCCCAGCGGGTTTGCTGCCTTAAAAAGAGGTCCGTCATTTCCACACATATAGAAACTGCCGTTATATTTAACAACATCGGGTGCTACAGGAACGTTTTCAACACGCTGGAAAGACCAGTTAATCATATCATCAGAGATCCATGCACCACCGCCGGTACAGAACATATAGTACTTGTCTTTTTCCCTGATGACTGTTACATCTCCCGAGGCATTTCCTCCTGGCCCAATGATCATGGGTAAAGGATTACAATAGCGTGCCGCTTTACCAACCTCCGGGTTTTGGGCAAGAATGGTTGATACGGCAAGAAAACAAAATATTGCACTGGCAAGCAGTAAGCGAAGAATGGATTTTTTATACATCTTGTTTTTCGAGTATTACAATATTTAATTCTATTTGAAATTTATGATTAATTGGCAATCATTTTAGAGTTTTTCATCCATTTGAATAGAGGCATCATCCAATCTTCAGGTTTTTGAGATAGAACAAAACCATGTCCACCTTTAGGATAAAGATGTAATTCAGCCGGCACACTATGATGTCTCAACATTTCGTAAAAACCGATGCTGTTATCTACATCCACTGCCTTATCATCGCCGGCATGAGTAAGATATGTCGGCGGAGTATTTTCATTAACCTGTAATTCATTTGAGAATTCATCTATTAAGAGTTTTGATGGATTTTTACCTAAAAGATTTGTTCTTGAATCGAGATGTGTCAGACTATCCTGCATGCTTATGACCGGGTAGATCAGTATCAGGAAATCGGGACGTAAACTTGTGTTATTATTATTTTCAATCACAGCGTTTTTATAATGAGTAGCTTCTGTTGAGGCCAGATGTCCACCGGCAGAAAATCCCATTATTCCTACCCTGCCAGTATCTATTCCCCATTTTGATGCATTCTCCCTGACAATTTTAATAGCTTGTTGGGCATCCTGAAGTGGTCCAATTTTCTTATCTGTCATAATCGCATCATCAGGAAGCCTGTATTTTAGAACAAATGCAGCCACCCCGTTTCTCATAAATTCTTTTGCTGTTCTTATTCCTTCAGACTGATATGCAAGTATTTTGTATGAGCCGCCAGGGCATATGACGACTGCAGCGCCAGTAGCTTTGTCTTTATCAGGAAGATACATTTCCAATGTGGGCTTTGTAACCCCGGAGAAAAAGCCTGCCCTTTCATTAAAAGCTTCTTTGACGTCTGACTTCTTCGAGTTGGGAATAACCTGATATAAGTCTATTATTTCCTGTGCGTTTATTGCCAGTGGAAATATGAAGATAAAAGCTAATATGATCTTTATTGTTTTCATTTTGTCTGACTCCTAATTTTAATTTAAGAATTTATTTTCTCATAATAATTGGCAGGAAGAAACTTCCTGCCGTGAGATATTTTGGAATAACACCTCAGATTAACATAAGGTGTTTGATCAATATCACTTTATTTCCCCTGAAAGAGCAGTTGAGCAAAACCATATAGACTTTTACGCCAGGTTTGGAATTCATGTGCCGTTCCCGGAGCTTCGTAATAAACATTATTTATACCGGCTTTATCAAGAGATTCATGAATGGCTCTGCCTGAATTCGGACCTTCCTTAGAACCCATACTTATGTAGAAAACTTTTACCTGCTTATTAAATTCAGCCGGTTTAGTCAACAGACCGTTATAGCCGGTTTCAACACCAGGAAATCCAAAAGGAGCACTGAAAATACCAATATTGCCAAATTTATCAAGGTTTGCCTGAGTAATCTGGTAAGTCTGGGTTCCACCAAGAGAAAGGCCGGCCAATGCACGATGCTCACGGTCGGTAAGCGTACGGAAAGACGCATCTATCGACGGAATAAGATCTTTTTCAATTACCTTACCAAAACCGTCCCAGAATGATGGCATTCCACCGGGGCCCTGGCCTGGAGCCCGGTTTGCTGCTTGTCCCGGACCCTGGGCAGCAGTTTGTACCTGATTTTGACCCGGACCACCTTGTGCAGGAGCACCCTGACCTGGAGCACGACGTGGGCCACCACCCATTCCGGCAGCAATACCTCCGTCTTCCATAACAATGATCATAGGTTTGGCTTTACCTTCTGAGATGAGGTTATCGAGAATAAAGTTAGCCCTGCCCTGATTCGACCAGGCGCGGCGGTCCTCACCCATACCGTGTTGTAAATACAGAACCGGATATCTCTTTTTAGTATCTTTATCATATCCCGGAGGAGTATAGATATAAGCATGACGATTTTCACCGGTTGAGGTGGAAAAATACCAGAACGAGCGAACATCTCCATGGGGAACATTTTTGATGTTATAAAAATCAACCCCTTCTTCCGGAATTTCCATCCCGCTCATTACTTTTCCGGCACCGAAAAACGATTCACTGGCTGGATCAGCAACATCAACACCATTGATTTTCAAAGTGTAATAATGAAAACCCGGATCCTGTGGCTGGGTTGTACCTGTCCAGAAACCATCTTCCACTTTAGTCAGTGCCGTTTTACCAAGACTTACCGTAATGCTTTGTGCTTCGGGAGCGAGAATGCGAAAAATAACCCGCCGTTGTGCGTCAACCCTGGGATACTCAGCACCAACGATGTTTGTAGATGCCGGTTTTGAATCAGAAGGAGGTTGTACTGTCTGTAATGTCTGTGCTTTACTCAGTGTTACAATAGAAAAAAACAGAAATAAATAAATTATAGATTTTCTCATTTACTGATATTTAAGTATAGGTTATTTGAAAAGTAATGGGGTGAATTGATACAAGTCTCTTCTCCAGGTTAACCATTCGTGAGCAGTGCCCTGGGATTGGTAAAAAACGTATTTGATGCCTGCCTTTTCAAGCATTGTACGAAATGCTCCAACAGATCCGGGGAAAGGACTGGGCTCTTTCGTGCCAAGGCCAAGCCAGAATAACTTTATCTGCTTGTTGAGTGCCTCCCCGTCTTTGAATTTCCCGTTTGAGAATGTTGCTGGGTCGATTGCAGCTGTACTTGGGTAGTTTGATGTACCGCTGAAGCCTCCAATGTAGGAGAACTTGTCAAGATTGTTCATTGTGATCTGGATAGTCTGATTTGCTCCCATTGAAAGACCGGCCATGGCTCTGTGCTCCCGGTCAGCTTTTGTGCGATAATTTGCATCGATCATTGGGATAATCTCATTGATCATGACTTCTTCGAAAGCTGACATACCACCTGCACCCCTGGCAGGAGCACCTCCACTTTGAGGTGGTGTCTGATTTGGTTTTGTCGCATAACCTTTGTCCATAACAATGATCATCGGTGCTGCCTTTTTTTCAGCTATCAGGTTGTCAAGAATAAGATTAGCTTTACCCTGAACAGACCAGCCTGTCTCATCTTCACCCATGCCATGCTGGAGATAAAGTACAGGATAACGGGAAGAAGGGTTTTTGTCGTAATCAGGCGGAGTATATACAAAACACCGACGCCATGAATCCGTGATCTTAGAGAAGTAAAGATTCTCGCAAACCTTACCATGGGGAACCTCCTTGAGAGCGTAGAAATCCTGATCTTTAGCAGGAATTTCAATTCCACTACCCCAACGGCTTGCACCATAGAAATACAAGCTTCCCGGATCGGGAACCGAAGCTCCGTCTATATTAAGCTGATAATAATGGAATCCTTCATCCTGCGGCGCTGATTCACCTGTCCAAACACCCTTCTCGTCTTTTCTCAGGTCGTATTTTTTAGCCCCAATATCAATTTGTACTTTTAAAGCCTGTGGCGCCGGAATGCTGGCACGCACCCGACCTTCAGAATTCACCTGAGGATATTGTTTGCCTGACTGGGCGGTTGATGTTGTTTTGAAATCCTCCACCACAGCGGGCTGGTTAGTCTGAGCCATACAGATTCCACCTATTAGTGTTGATGCAAAAAAACTAATAATAGTCTTGTAATTCATTGTTATAATCTCCTTATGTTATTGATTGTGTTTAAGCAAGTTGAGAAAAGGCTATTTATCTTTAAACAGAAGCGGTGCGAGTTCAAGCAGGCTGCGACGCCAGGTCTGGAACTCATGACGTGTATTCTCAGAAACAAAGGAGACGGCATTGATGCCGGCATCTTTTAGCGCAACGGCGGCTTTCCTGACGCCATCGGGATTTTCGTAGCTGCCGCAACTAATGAAGATGAGTTTGACCTTCGACTTGTCTTTGATTTCGGCCGGGGTATATATGCCACCGCTAAGGAGAGCATAATGCGAGAACACATCAGGTCGGGCAAGTGTAATCGTCTTGGTTTCCATACCTCCCATCGAAAGACCGCCCATTGCACGATGAGGCTGATCAGCGAGCGTGCGGAAGTTGGCATCGACATAAGGAATCAGCTCATCGATGAGAACCGTCTGAAATGGTTCGATCTTGAAATTTGCCATACCGCCCATCCGAACATTGTTGGTCATACCATAGGTCATTACAATGATGAAGGGCTTGATCTTACCTTCGGCGATCATGTTGTCCATGATCAGATTTGCATGACCCTGGTTACTCCAGGCGGTTTCATCTTCGCCCCATCCATGTTGCAGGTACAGCACCGGATAGCGTTTCGATTTGTCCTTGTCATAACTGGGTGGAGTGTAGACAAATGCCCGGCGTGAAGTGTTTGTACTCTTAGAGGGGAAAAGAATCTGTTGCACTCTTCCGTGGGGAACGTCCTTCAGCGCATAGAAGTCCTGGTCATGAGCAGGAATTTCGATACCGCTTTCCCAACGGGTAGAACCATAAAAGTTTAAAGTACCCGGATCGTTAAATACCCCACTGTCAATGGTCAGGTGGTAGTAATGGAAGCCCTCTTCCATCGGGCCTGCCGTAGTGCCGATCCATGAGCCATCCTCAGCTTTCGTGAGTGGAGTTCCTCCCCTGGTACCACCAAGTCCCAGGCTCACAACAACGCTTTGTGCCTGGGGTGCCTCGATGCGGAATCGTGAATAACCTTGCGAGTTGACCTGTGGGTACTCTTGTCCCGGTTGATTCAGGGTCGAAGGTTTGAAATCGTCGATAATCTTTG
>Ga0209539_1001496_pt1 | contig 12624 bp, 12 predicted proteins | sample BarGraNGADG00312_2_FD_184499 | JGI IMG/M metagenome (GOLD analysis project Ga0209539, IMG submission 184499) | Arctic peat soil microbial communities from Barrow, Alaska - Barrow Graham LP Ref core NGADG0011-312 (SPAdes) (version 2) | ecosystem: Environmental > Terrestrial > Soil > Wetlands >... | reverse complement strand
GGTCGACAGGAAGGCTGCCAGGCTCGCTGCCGCCCCGTCGGGCTCGGCGACGACGACGACGCCGGTCACTTCCCGACTACCAGCCTCGCCGAGGGCGCGCGCGGCCGTTGCGGCCTCCCCGGACAGCTTCGTGAGCGCGCCCGCCGCATCGACCTCACCGACGACCCAGATCCCGCCGCCCATCAGATGGCGCGCCGCTCGACCAGGAAGTCGACGATCGCGGAGGCGGCGGCGACCGGGTCCAGATCGCGGACCACGCGCCCGGAGCCGCGCGGCGCCGGCTGGCGCGCGGCGAGCAGCGCCGTGGTGGCGTGGGCGCCTCCCACCGGGCGGTCGGCGAGCCCGATCTCCGCGAGCGTGCGGACCGCGATCTCCTTCGCGCGGGCGCCCATGATCCCCCGGAGCGACGGGTAGCGCGGCTCACCCAGGAGCTGGGTCCCCACCACGACCGCGGGCAGGGTCGCTTCAAGGACGTCGTGGCCGGCGGCGCTCAGGCGTTCCACGCGCACGCCGCCATCGAGGGGCTCGATCCGGCGAGCGTGCGACAGGTATGGGAGAGCCAGGAGCGTTGCGACGCCGGCCGCGACGATGCCACCGCCGCCGTCCGATGTGTCGGCCCCCGCCAGCACGAGGTCGTACTCGAGGGTGCGCAGCGCGGCCGCCAGGACCTGCGTCGTTGACCACGAGCACGCGCCGGCGAGGGTCGGATCGCTCACGAGCACGGCGCGCGTCGCGCCCATCGCGAGCGCCTTGCGGATGGGATCGGTGACGCCGGCCGGCGCCATCGACAGGAGCGTCACGTCGCCCCCATGGGCCTCCACCAGCTTGAGCGCGGCCTCCAGGACGTACTCGTCGTTGCCGTTGATCACGGCGGTGACGGAGCGATCCAGGCGTCCGTCGTCGCCCAGACGTTCCTCACCGGGGTCGGGCACCGGTTTCACGAGCACCACGATCCGCACGATCTGGCTCTCTCCCTGCGTGAACCGAACGGCTGAGGTCTAGGGCTTGTGGGCGAGGAGCGCCCGGGCGATCACGAGTCGCTGGATCTGCTGTGTCCCCTCGTAGAGTTGGGTGATCTTCGCGTCGCGCATCATCCGCTCCACCGGAAAGTCGTCGAGGTAGCCATATCCGCCCAGCACCTGGACCGCGTCGGTGGTCACGGCCATCGCCGCGTCGCCGGCCACGAGTTTACACAGCGCCGACCACCGGCCGGCGTCCGGCGCGCCGCGTTCGATCTCCTCGCAGGCGGTGTACAGGAGCTGGCGCGCCGCCTCGGTCCGGGCGTCCATGTCCGCCAGGAGCCCCTGGACCAGCTGGAACTCGCCGATCACCTTGCCGAACTGGCGCCGCTGGCCAGCGTACGCGACTGCCACGTCCAGCGCCCCCTGGGCGATCCCTACGGCCTGCGCCGCGATGCCCGGCCGGGACCTGTCCAGCGTCCGCATGGCAAGGCCGAACCCGTCGCCCTCTGCACCAAGCAGGTTGGCGGCGGGCACGCGTACCTCATCGAAGGCGAGCTCTGCGGTCGGCGAGCCGCGAATCCCCATCTTGTGCTCGAGCCGGCTCACGGTGAAACCCGGACTTGCCGTCTCGACCACGAACGCGGAGATCCGGCGGTGACGGTCCGCCTCCGGATCCGTCACGGCGAAGACCGTCACGAGGCTCGCCACGCTCCCGTGGCTGATGAAGCGCTTCGTGCCGGAGATCACGTACGTCTCACCGTCGCGCACCGCGCGGGTGCGGATCGCCGCTGCGTCGGAGCCCGCGTCGGCCTCGGTCAGTGCGAAGGCGACCAGGTCGCGCCCAGACGCCAGCGCCGGCACGAAGCGGCCCAGTTGCTCCTCGGACCCGGCGAGAAGGAGCGGCAGCGCGCCGAGCACCTGGACGGCAAGGATCAGGCCGGTCGTCGCGCACGCGGCCGACAGCGCCTCGATCGCCAGGCAGACGGTCAGGAGGTCGGCACCCAGGCCGCCATGGCGCTCCGGGAAGGGCAGGCCCAGGATTCCCTGCTCCGCGAGGAGCACTCGCAGGTCTTCCGGGAACTCGGCGCTCCGGTCGATCTCGGCGGCGCGCGGCGCGACGCGCTCGCGGGCGAGTGTCCGCACGGCATCGCGGATCGCGCGCTGGTCGTCAGTGAGTCGGCCGAGGGCGGAGGCTGCCACCACGCGGCGATCGTAACACCGGCCGCCGGCCGGGAGACGCGTGACGGGGGCATCCGCCGGGCGGGCTACGTCAGCGCGTCATCCCTTCGTCGCTCCCCCACCCCGCGTGGTCGTGCGGACCGCGGAGCGTCTCGAGTGCATGATCCAGGACGGGCTCGAGGACGGCCAACGATTCCAGCGCGGCGCGCGGGCTGCCCGGGAGGTTGACGATGAGCGTCTGCCCGCGCACGCCAACGACCGCCCGGGAGAGGATCGCCATCGGCGTCTTCGTGCGGCCGTCGGCCCGCATCGCCTCCGCGAAGCCGGGCACCTCGTAGTCGATCACCGCGAGGGTCGCCTGCGGCGTGACATCGCGGGCTGTCAGGCCGGTCCCGCCGGTCGTGACGACCAGCGGGTGTCGCGCCGCTGCGGCAACCAGCATCGACTCGATCCGCCGGCGCTCGTCCGGGATGATCTCGCGCTCGACGGAGAACCCGAGGGTGGCCAGGCGCGCGGCAACCCCTTCGCCGGACGTGTCCTCCCGCTCGCCGGTGGAGCCGCGGTCGCTGACGGTCAGGACGAAGGCCGTCCGAGACGCCGCTTCCATCGTCAGGGTCCCGTTCGGCGTCCCGGCCGACGGATCCCGCCGGCCCGCGCCGGGCCGCGCATCCCCTTCGGCCGGACCACGGGCGGCTGGGTGGCAACGGACCCGCCGACCGGCGCACCCGACGGCGGGGCGGCCGCCGCCGACGTGGCCTCCGATTCCTCGCGATGCCACTCGCCCGACTTGCCGCCGACCTTGCTCACGAGCCGGACATGGCGGATCTCCACGCCTTTCTCGACGCCCTTGACCATGTCGTAGACGGTGAGGGCCGCGACGCTCGCCGCGACGAGTGCCTCCATCTCCACGCCGGTCTGCCCCACGGTCGCGGCCTCCGCCCGGACGCGCAGGGCCGAGGCCGCGCGGTCCGGAGTGATCGAGACGACCAGGTCGGTCAGTGCCAGCGGGTGGCAGAGCGGGATGAGGTCGGCCGTGCGCTTGCCGCCCATGACGCCGGCGATCTCCGCGACCGTCAGCACGTCGCCTTTCGGGCCGCGGCCGTCGATGACGAGGCTCAGGGTCTCCTGGCTGCAGACGACCTCCGCCTCGGCGACTGCACGGCGCGCCGTGGCCGGCTTGGCGGACACGTCCACCATCCGCGGCCTCCCACCGCGATCCACGTGGGTCAGCCGGCGGCGATCCGCTCGGGGCTGCGATCGCTCGTCCATGCCACCTCCGTGCCGGAGCTCGCCCGGCAGTGCGCCGGGCCCGCCCGGTCTCGCGCCCGCCGTCAGGGGCGGTCGAGCCACCAGAGCTCGACTCCCGCGCCCGCCGGCAGCCCGGCTACCGATTCTGGCACGACCGCGAGGCCGTCGGCGGCCGCCAGCGCCGAGAGCTGGTGGCTCTCCTGGCCGCCTGCCAGGGCGACCCGGACGCGACCGGCCGCATCGCGCACCGGCGCCCCGGTGGCCGGATCGCGGAGCGCTGCGACCCGCAGGAACGCGCGCCGGCCGATCGATTTCGTGACTGCCTCCTCGAGGACCGCCGCGTCCACCGGCCGCAGCAGCGCGTCCGACGTGCGGCCGGCGAGGCGGCGCAGCGCCGGCCGCACGAACACCTCAAAGGTCACGAAGACCGACACCGGGTTGCCCGGCAGCCCGAAGAGGAGCACGGGCGGACCGGGCCGATGCTCGCCGCGCGGGGCGGTGCCGAACGCGAACGGCTTGCCGGGCTGGATCGCGGCGCGCCAGAGATCCACGGTCCCGACCTGTGCGAATGCGCCGCGCACGACGTCGTACGGGCCAACGGAGACGCCGCCGCTGACAATGACGAGATCGGCGTCGCCGACTGCCGACCGCAAGAGCTCCAACGTGGGTTCCAGCCGGTCCGGCGCAATCCCGACGTGGTGCGCCTCGGCACCGGCCGCCGCGCAGAGCGCCACGAGCGCCGGCCCGTTCGAGTCCGGGATGCCGGCGGCGCCCAGGTCGCTGCCGGCGCCGCGGAGCTCGTCGCCCGTGGACAGCACCGCGACCCGCGGACGTGCGTGGACCGCCATGCGCGCGATGCCGCCCGCGGCGATGATGGCCAGCTCGGCCGGGCCGATCGCGCGCCCCGCCCCGAGGACGGTGCGCCCGAGCTGGAGATCGCTTGCACGGCGCCGGACGTTCCTGCCGGGCAGCGTTGCCTCGTGGACGCGGATCCGCGCGGGGAGCGGGCCCGTGGCTTCACGGCCACGCTCCCCAGCGGACCCATCCGCCGCGAGCGGCGTTGTCTGCTCCACGGCGACCACCGCGTCTGCGCCGGGCGGCATCGGGGCGCCAGTCGCGATTCGCAGGGCGAGGCCCGGGATCACGGCCGTCTCCGACGCGCTCCCAGCGGCAACCTCGCCGGCGACGCGCAGCAGCACAGGGGCGACTTCCGTTGCACCGGCGACGTCCCGGGCGCGGATCGCGTACCCGTCCATCGCGGAGTTGTCCCAGGGCGGAAGGTCGGTCGCTGCCTCCACGTCCGCGGCCAGCACGCGCCCGAGGGAATCGGAGAGGACGACCATCTCGGCGGGCAGCGCGGCCGGGATCGCGGCCAGCACCTGGGCCCGGGCATCCTCGAGGGAGAGCAGCTCGTTCACCGGGCTGGCCGTGCCTGCAGCGATCGGGTGTGGACGAACCGGCCGATCCCGTGGCGGGTCAGGATCCCAACGAGCTGTCCGTCGTCGATCACCGGCAGGCCGTCAACGCCTGCTGCCTGGAGGCGCGCCGCGGCGGACCCCAACCCGTCGCCGGGCGCGGCAGCGGGAAGCAGATCGGCGGGCGTCATTGCGAACGATGCCTGCGTCCGTTGCCAGGCGGAGCGCCCCGCGCGCCGAAGCTCGCGCCGTCCAACCAGCCCCACGAGACGGTCGCCGGCCATGACCCGGACGAGGGACGCGCTGTCCGGGCCGGAGAGCACCGCCGCGAACGTGTCGAGCGTCACCTGGGGTGGAACCGCGGGGAGGTCTTGCTCCATGGCGTCACCGACCGTGGCGTCCGCGATGAGGCCCTCCAGGACCTCCTGGCGAGCCTGGGCACCGCTGGACCTCCGGACGAACCAGCCCAGCATACCCACGAAGAACCCGTCGGCGAGATCGCCGCTCAATGCAAGGAGCACGCCCGCGCCGATCAGTCCGACACCCAGGAGGCGCCCCGCCAGGCCTGCCACGCGCGTGCCTCGGCTCTCCTCCCCGGTCAATTGCCATGCCAGCGCACGGAGGAGGCGGCTGCCGTCGAGCGGGAAGACTGGCGCGAGGTTCACGAGCCCCACGAAGCAGCTGAGGAACCCGACGACCGCGAGGGTCTCGACGAGCGCTTGGGCGGCGACACCGGGTGCCGGCGGAGCGCCGATCGCAGCAGCCGCGCCCAGTGCGGCCGAGCCGATCGCGATGCTCGCGATCGGGCCCGCGATGGCAATCGCGGCCTCCCACGCAGCCGAGCGGGCGCCCCGCTCCGCAGGCGCGACCCCACCGAAGAGCAACAGCGTCACCGATGGCGGTGCGGCGTCCGCGCGGCGCCCCACCGCGAGGTGTGCAAGCTCGTGGAGCAGCACGGAGGCGAAGAAACCGACTCCGGCCGCGATGGCCACGACCCACGCGACGCCGGCAGGCCAGCTCGGGTACCGTCCCGGCAGGTCCACGGCGCCGAGCGACGCGACGAGGAAGGCTGCGATCAGCGTCCACGAGAGGTGCACGCGGATCTCCGTGCCCAGGAGTCGCGCCACCGGGATCCCGCGCAGCAGCACTTCAGGCCTGCCCTCGTGCCATGCGGCGGCGGGCGAATGCCCAGGTGGCTACGGTGAGGAGCAGGCCGACGACGGCGATGGCCACGCTCGTCTCCGTCCAGAAGTCGTACGGGAAGAGCTGGACCAGGCGGTCGGTGGCCGGATCGAAGCTCCACGTCCCGGACGCGAAGAAGAGCCCGTGGAAGAGCGTGAATGCCTGGTCGAAGACGAGCGCGAACGCGACGCCGACGACGACCGCGCCGACGGCGAGGATCGCTGCGCCCCGGGCGACTGCGCGCCAGTACCAGCCCGCGCCCCGCGCGAGGATGCCGCCGGCGACCAGGACAGCGGCGGCCGCAAGGACGAGCCCGAAGAACGCGACCACGATTCCGTGCACGTCGGCCATATGGGCACGCTCACGCGCGCTGAACACCGGCACGCCGTCGACAGACTGGGCGAAGGTCCCCGGACCCAGGTAAACCTCGTGGAGGACGGCGTCCGTGACCGCATGCACCGTCCGGGACGGGTAGCCCGTCCAGAGATCCGCGTGGGTGCGGTCCTGCTCGAACGCGACCCAGACCGGGTTGAAGAACAGACCGACCGCGATCCCGACGAGGGTGAGGATCGTGGCCAACCCGACCGCGACCGAAGCTGGCGACCACCGGCCGCGTAAACGGCCCGGCGCTGCCGCGGCGACCGTCATTCGTCGTGGAGCGTTCGGGCCTGCTCCCACCACGTCTCGATCACGAGGTCGGTCGGCGGCGTGACCTGGAGGCGGCCGGCCGCCCGGGCAACAGCCGCGTGGAACGTGTCGAGGTCGACCTTCAGCACCGCGCCCAGCCCATCGAAGCCCGCGAACGCGAACAGGTCATGCTCGGCCGACCCCAACCCCGCCAGGTTCAGGAGCAGGGCTTCGTCGCGCCAGCGCAGGACGTCGTTCGTGGAAGCATCCACCTGGTCGGCCAGCGTCTGGCGGCGCGTCGGGGTCTCCGATACCTCCAGGAACAGGCCGGTCGTGAACACACCCTGGCGAGCGAGACGCTCGAGATGGATCGGTTCGATCCGGGTCAGCTCGGTGATCGGCGGCACGGGCGCGGGTCCTCCGGCGGGGTGGCGCGTTGAGTCGCCATTGTACGGCTCGCCTCCAGCCACGCTTGTCAGGCCGTTCCTTTCGTGTCGGGCACCGTCGGGCAAGTGGTTCGCGTCCCCGGCGTTGAGGCCCAGCTTCGACTGGCATCGCCGGCAACCCGGCCGCGACGTCATCTACCACGGACCAGGGACAGGCCCGGTGAGAGACATGTTGACCGGGAGGCAGGTGCAGCAGGCGCGTGAGCGCGCTGCGGCGACACTCGAAGCCGCGGGACTGAAGCTGACGCCAGAGGAAAGGGAAGGCATCGAAGTCGTCGACTTCGCCCGCAACGTCCTGGAGGATGTCGGCGCACAGATCGTCGTCTACGTCAACACCGAGCGCTTCTGCGCGAAAGAAATCGTTCTGTTCCCGAACCAGACGTGCGCGGAGCATCGCCATCCGCCGTTCGACGGCACGCCGGGCAAGGAAGAAACATTCCGGGTCCGTCGCGGGACCCGGAGGCGCGCCCGGCACGGGCAGACCGGGGCGGGTACACGGCCGCGCGCGAGATCGTTCTCAACCCGGCGAGCAGTTCACGGTGCCGCCGGAACACGCTCCACTGGTTTCAGGCCGGCCCCGAGGGAGCGATTGTCTCGGAGTTCTCGACCCGGAGCCGGGAGGATCTCGACGTCTTCACGGACCCCGAGATGGCGCGGGCGACGGTCGTGGCTCCGGAACCGCCTCGGCCGAACAGCGCGCCGTAGCACTCGGCCCTCGTGGCGCGAGTCTCCGCGATCCTGCCGGGGCGATCCAGGATTCGGTAGGCAGCGACGCGGCGATTGAGCTGGAGGCGACCCACATCGCTCGTGGACGCGGGAGATGGGACCGGGGCCCGCGAAGCCCCGGTCCCCTGTTGCTCAGTCGATTGTCAGGAGCCGCAGGCAGCCTTGTACTCGAACTTCTTAATCGCGGCGTCGTTCATGTTGTCCTTGGTAATGGCGGCGAGCTCGGTGCGGATGCTCTTGGTCGTCGCCTGACCCTTGAGCGCAAGGATCGTCTGCTGTACGCCGTCAACGCCGATCGTGTAGGGATCCTGGGCGATGAGGCCCTGGACGATCCCGGTCGTGAGGTCTTCGACCTGCTTGGGGCCTGCGTCGAAGCCGATGACCTTCACGGTCGTAATGCCGGACTGCTTCAGGCCCGTGGCCGCGCCTTCGGCGTTCTGGACGTTGGTGGCGAAGATGCCGGCGAGGTCGCTGTGAGCGGCCAGCGTCGAGGTCGTGATGGTCGTGGCAACGGTCGGGTCGTCGTGGCTGTACTGGACGTCGAGGACCGTGATGTTGGGATGATTCTTCATCTCAGCGAGGAAGCCCTTTGCGCGGGCGTCCGTCGTCGAGATACCGGGGTCGACGTTGATCATGAGCACGGTGCCCTTGTCGCCGATGAGCGTCGCGAGCGTCTTGGCGCCCAGCGTGCCGCCCTGCTCGTTGTCTGAGGTGATGAACGACTGGGCGAACGTGAGGTCTTCAAGGCCAGTGTCGACGAACGTGACCTTGATGCCCGCGTCGTTCATCGCCTTGAGCGGCGCCAGCATGGCCTTCGAGTCGTTCGGCGCAACCATGACGCCGTCCGGCTTCGCGGCGGTGACGGAGTTCACCACGGGCGTCTGGACTGTCGCGTCCCACTTGTCACCGCCGGTCACCGTCAGGTTGGCGCCCTGCTTGGTCGCCTCTGCCTGGGCACCGCACGCCATCGTCACGTAGAACGGGTCACCCTTCACGCCCTGGATCAGAGTCAGGTTGTATGCCTTTCCTGCGGCGCCCGCCGATGCGCCCGCCGATGCGCCCGCCGATGCGCCCGCCGATGGGGCCGACGTGGCGCTGCCGGAGCATGCGCTGAAGATGATCGCGGCAGCTGCCGCAGTCACCAAGAACTTCTTACCTTGCAACATCTGGATCTCCTGTGGAGGATTGGCCATTGGTTCGGGCCCGCCTTGCGGTGCCGGTCGTCGGAGCCTTCCGGCACGGACGGGGCCGCGGGAGGCGCGACCTCCCTGTCACATCTCCGTCGCTCGACCTCCTTGCACTCGTGGGATTCCGCGGGGGACGCGCCGCGCGCGTAGGTGGCGGGGGCTAACGCTCGGGTGAACGGCGCCGAAGCTGGTCGACGAAGACGGCCGCGATGAGGACCGCGCCGACGGCCACGTTCTGCCAAAACGACTGCAGACCGATGATGATGAAGCCGCTTGCGAGGATGGCTGGGATAAACACGCCGATGGTGGTCCCGACGACCGTCCCGATCCCGCCGGTCAGGCTCGTCCCGCCGATGACCACCGCCGCGATGGCGTTGAGGTTGTCGTTGGCGTGTCCCGAGATCGTTGTCGTCGTGAAGTAGGCGAGGGCCAGGAAGCCGCCGAACCCGGCCAGCAGGCCACTCAACGCGTACACCTTGATGAGGTGGCGGTCGACGTTGATGCCGGCCCGGCGGGCCGCTTCCTCGTTCGAGCCGACGCCGAACGTGTAACGCCCGAACCTCGTCATCCTCAGCACGATGGTTCCGGCGGCCGCGACCAGTGCGGCGATGACCACGAGCCACGGGATCGCGAAGAACCTGCCGGCGCCGACGACCGAGGCCAGCAGGGACGGGATGTACCGGATGTCCTGCCCGTTGCTCAGAATCTGGGCCATTCCCCAGGCCATGCCGAGCGTTCCGAGCGTCACGATGAGCGGGGGCACCTTCGCCTTCGTCACCAGGACGCCGTTGATGGTCCCCCAGGCAAGACCGGAGACGAGAGCGACGAGCAGGCCGAGCAGGATGAGGTCCCAGCCCCTGTCCGTCGGATTGCCGAACGCGTTCATCGCCTGGGCAGCCGTCACGCCCGAGAAGAGCAGGACGTAACCGACCGACAGGTCTATGCCGCCGGTGATGATCACGAACGTCTCGCCGACGGCGATGATCAAGAGCACGGCAGCGTTGGTGGCAATCGCCCGGGCGTTGAATTCGGTCGGGAAGTTGTTCGGCTTCAGGATGCTGAAGAACGCCACGAGGAGGATCAGGACGAGGAAGATCCAAGCCGTGTTCGTTTTCGTGAGCCGTCGCCACAGGGCCCCTTCGGATGGCTCGGCTGGTGCCTGCGACCCGTTGGTGTCGACCGCCGGGGTGGGCGGAGCCATGTCTTCAGGCACGCTGTTCATGCCGCCGACCCCTGGCCGTCAAGGCCTCCGGTCATCGCTGCCACGAGCTTCTCCATCGTGGCTGCGCTGGCGTCGAACTGCGCCACCCGGCGGCCGAGTCGCAGCACTTCGATCCGGTCGGCCACCTGCAGGACCTGCGGCATGTTGTGGCTGATCAGGACGACTGGGATGCCGCGGTCCCGGATCCGCCGAATGACATCGAGCACACGCCCGGTCTGCACGACCCCCAGGGCCGCAGTGGGCTCGTCCAGGAAGATGACCTTGTTGGCCCATGCGACGGACCGGGCAACCGCGACGCTCTGTCGCTGGCCCCCCGAGAGATTGGCCACAGGGCTCCGGGCGTTCTGAAGATCCACGCCCAGCTCGGCGAATGCCTTGCGAGCCCCTGCGTGCATGGCGTCGTCGTCAAGGAAGCCGAGCCTGCCCAACGGGCCCCGTCGGACGATCTCGCGGCCGAAATAGAGGTTTGCCGCGCCGTCGAGGTCGGGCGCCAGGGCGAGATCCTGGTACACGGTTTCGATGCCGAGCCGTTGGGCCTCCAACGGCGAGCTGACCTGGATGTCGTGCCCATCGAGGATGATCTCGCCCTCGTCGGCCTGCTCGGTGCCCGACAGGATCTTTACGAGCGTGCTCTTGCCGGCGCCGTTGTCTCCGATGAGGGCCACGATCTCGCCGGGGAACACGTCAAAGTCAGCGCCGCGCAGCGCCTCGACGTGGCCATAGTGCTTCACGATGCCGCGAGCTTGCAGCAGTGGTTCGGCCATCGCCTCTCTCTGATGTGGGCCAGTTTCGCCCCGGAGGCTACGCTGCCTTGACCATCGTTGTCAACGGCCGGGATTCCCGAGAATGTGAGCAATTGATGCGGAAAGTCATTGACGCCGGGGACGTGCCGACGACATGATGTGACGTTCGTTGTCATTCGACGGAGCGAAGCCAGCGTGGGGATTCTCAGGGGCGTGGAAATCGCGCTGCCGAGCCATCGGTCAGACAGTCCTTCAACTGTCAACGTGGTGCGCAAGCCGACGATGCGCGACGTGGCTGAAGTCGCAGGGGTAAGCCTCAAGACGGTTTCGCGAGTCGTGAACATGGAACCGGGTGTCGACGACCGCACCGCGGTGAGGGTTGAGGGTGCGATCGCGCGGTTGGCCTACCGAAGGAACGACAGCGCGAGGAACCTCCGGAAGGGCATATCGCTCGCCATGATCGGCCTGGTCATCGAAGACCTGCGAAACCCTTTCTATGCCACCGTGGCCCGGGCCGTCGAGGAGGTGGCCCGCCGACACGGGCACGCCGTGGTCGTTGCGAGCTCGGGGGAGGATCCCGACCGTGAGCGGGAGCTCGCAATGGATCTCATGGAGCGGGGCGTCCAGGGCCTGCTGATCGTCCCAGCCGGGAACGATCACCGCTACCTGTACGCCGACCGCACGATGCGGACGAAGGCCGTATTCCTCGATCGACCACCCGGGCTGATCGAGGCCGATGCGGTTGTGCTCGACAACGTCGAGGGTGCGCGAAAAGGCGTCGAGCACCTGATCGCCCACGGCCACCGGCGCATTGCGTTCGTCGGCGATCCATCCACGGTACAAACATCGGTTGAACGGGTCACGGGCTACCGGCAGGCCCTCGAAGCCGCCGGCTTGCTCGTGGACGAGACGCTCATCCGGCTTGGGACGCCGCGCGTCGATCTGGCGGAAGCCTCCACCCGCCAGCTGCTCGCGTTGCAGGATCCACCCACGGCCATCTTCGCGCAGAACAACCGGAATTCCATCGGAGCGCTGCGGGCTATCCGGGCCGTCGATGCGCGGGTCGCGTTCGTCGGATTCGACGATTTCGAGCTAGCAGACATGCTGCCCGTTCCGGCGACCGTCGTCGCGCACGATCCTGCGGAGATGGCCAGAGCCGCCGCCGAGCTCCTCTTCGCGCGCCTGGCTGGGGATCAACGCCCGCCCCAGCGGATCGTCATTCCCACGAAGCTCATCGCCCGGGGCTCGGGTGAGATCGTGCCTCCGAGCTCGCAAGGCGTCGATTTCGCCACCCGGGAAGCGGGCGCATCTACGAGACGGGGCATTCTGCGTCGTTAACATCCCGAAAGCTGTCTCAACGACGCGACGTTCCCCGGTGTTCGCCGTCCCGCGCTGACCCCGAGGGTCACCCGGCGAGCCGCATAGCCTCGGCCTGGAGGAGCGCCCAGGCCCGCGCAACGTGGCGCTCCTCCGTGCGGAGGTTCCCGATCGCGACGCGGATCGCGAAGCGGTCGCGCAGCCGCGTGTGCGAGAGGAAGATCTCGCCCGTGGCGTTGACCGCGGCGATGAGCCGCTCGTTCGCGGCGTCCAGGCGTGCCCGCACCTCGGGCTCGTCCTCGTGGCCCGCCAGCACGGCCGGCCGCCAGCGGAGGCAGACAGTGGAGAACGGGACCGGCGCCAGCCGCTC
>Ga0209539_1001495_pt1 | contig 12633 bp, 13 predicted proteins | sample BarGraNGADG00312_2_FD_184499 | JGI IMG/M metagenome (GOLD analysis project Ga0209539, IMG submission 184499) | Arctic peat soil microbial communities from Barrow, Alaska - Barrow Graham LP Ref core NGADG0011-312 (SPAdes) (version 2) | ecosystem: Environmental > Terrestrial > Soil > Wetlands >... | reverse complement strand
TGACGGCTTCATCATTGCATTTTGGGTCCATGACCATAGAATATGTAAGAATCAGTTGTGGAGGTAACCATGGTCAGAGTACGCTACGCACCGAGCCCCACCGGACACATTCATGTCGGCAACGCCCGGACAGCGATTTTCAACTACCTGTATGCCAGACACGAGGGCGGAGCCTTCATTATGCGCCTCGACGATACCGATCTCGAACGATCGACCGAAGAGAACATCGACTCGATGTTGGACGACATTCGGTGGCTAGGTCTGAATTGGGACGAAGGGTTCCTGAAAGGCGGCGACTTCGGTCCCTACCGCGAGACTGAGCGCAAACCCCTCTACGATACCTACCTCCAGCAGCTGCTCGATGAGGACAAAGCGTACCGGTGTTTCTGTACCAAGGATGAGCTCGAGGCCGAACGCCGCAAGGCGGAAGCCGAACACCGCATCTATCGATATGGTGGCACCTGTGCCCACCTGAGCGCTGAACAGGTCGAGAAGAACATTGCGGAAGGCAAGCCATACGCCGTCCGCCTGCGCATTCCACAGGAAGATGTCGTCGTCCACGACCTCATTCGAGGCGACGTCGAGTTCAAGTCAGAGGAATTCGATGACTTTGTCATTGCCCGTCAAAATGGTATTCCCATCTATAACTTCGCGACCGTCATCGACGACGCGCTGATGAAGATCACGCACATCATCCGGGCGGAAGAGCACTTGTCCAATACGCCACGCCAGGTCTTCATCTATCGGGCACTAGGCTTCGACGTCCCGCAGTTCGCCCACGTCTCGCTGATCCTTGCTCCGGACCACAGCAAGCTCTCGAAGCGACACGGCGCCGTCTCCGTCGGTGACTACCGCCTTGAAGGATACCTTCCCGAAGCACTCATCAACTATCTCGTGCTCCTGGGATGGTCCCCCAAGGATGACCGTGAGTTCTTCACCGTGAACGAGCTGATCAAAGAGTTCTCGCTCGGCGGTGTGGGCAAGTCCGGCGCTGTCTTTGACAAGAAGAAATTGACGTGGATGAACCACATGTACCTTGCCAGAAAAGATGCGGCTGCCATTCTGACGATCCTCAAGGGTGACTTCGCCGAACAGTATGCTGCAGCATTCAGTGGACTGCCGGAAGACAAGACACTGGCCGCCATCGATCTCACCAAGGGCAATGCGCAGGTCCTCCCGGATCTCTTCCGGCTCGCTCGCAACATCGTCCAGCCAGACGTCGTCGTCACGGACGAGAAGTCGCAGGAAGTCATCGGCTCGCCTGAGGCAAAACAGGTCCTGCAGTACCTCATAGAGCACTTCGCCGCGATCCCGTTCGGCCAGGGCGATGACGCAATGAGCTCATGGGTGGAAGACCTTCGCAACCAGATTCCACTCCCGGCCAAGAAACTCTACAGCCCCATCCGTGTTGCGCTGTTTGGCGCCAAGGACGGCCCGGAGATCGTCAAGCTGTTCCTGATGCTGGAGCCATCCTCCATTCACGAACGCCTGCAAAAAGCGTTAGCTCTCTAGCCGGCTCTTCACCACGGAATAACAACCCCTCAGCGTTGCTCTTGCTGAGGGGTTGTTTCTATGTCGAAGCTGATCGAACTGGAGCGCGTATGCAGAGGCGCACAGGAGAAGAAGTATGAAAGGGACTACAGCTTGTTGGCTTCGGCGATAAGGGTGTCGATGAAGCTGGAGGGCTCGACGTTGCGGACAGGTTGGCCACGCACAAAGAGGACGCCCTGGTCACGGCCACAGGCAATGCCAACATCGGCCGCCTTTCCCTCACCGACACCGTTGACGACGCAACCCATGAGGGCAACGGTCACTGGCTTCACGATCTCACCCAGCCGTGCCTCGAGCTGAGCCACAAGGGACAGGATGTCGGGGACTTCACAACGGCCACATGTCGGGCACGACACAATCTGTGCACCATGTCGTCGCAAGTCGAGTCCGGCCAGCAGCATCCATGCCGCATCGACCTCCAGACCCGGGTCGCCGCTGATGGAGTACCGGATCGTATCGCCGATACCGTCGAGGAGCAAGGAGCCGATACCGGCGCTGCTCTTGACAAGCGACTGTCTCAGCGGTCCTGCCTCCGTGACCCCAAGATGAAGAGGGTAGTCGCTGCAGCCTGCAACAATGCGCACAGCTTCCACCATCTCGCGGACATCGCTGCTCTTCACGGACACTACGATGTCATGAAAGTCCGCTTCCTCCAGGAGTCGCGCTTCTCGCAGCGCTTCTTCAGCAAGGGCATGGGCTCTCTCTGAACGTGTGAGCTCAGGGTCCATCGACCCCAGATTTGCGCCGACGCGGATCGGGACGGACGCCGACTTCGCGGTCCTGGCGACCTCACGCAGCATCGCTGCATCCTTGATGTTGGAAGGGTTCAGGCGGATCTTGTCGACACCGGCTTCGATGGCCGCCAGTGCAAGGCGTGGGTCAAAGTGGATATCGGCAACGAGCGGAATGGACACCTCGTTCTTGATGGTCCGCAGGGCCCGGGCCGCTTCCATATCCTTCACTGCGAGGCGAACGAGTTCACATCCACGAAGTTCCAGCTCATGGATTTGACGGACGGTCGACGCAACGTCGCGGGTATCCGTCTTGGTCATCGTTTGTACGACGACGGGGTGGTCGCCGCCCATAACCACAGATCCCACCTTGACGACGCGCGACACCCGACGTTCCATAGCTAGTGTATGAAGATTCCCGCTACGTCCTTGATGGAGATCAGGACCATGATGCCGAGAAGCGCGAACAGGCCGATGCTCTGGATTGTCCCCTGGCGCTCCGGCGAGATGCGCCGGCGGATGACAGCTTCGGCCAGCAGGAACAGGACCCAGCCGCCGTCCAGCGCTGGAATAGGCAGAAGCTGCGTCAACCCGATGGCCACCGAGATGATGCCGGTCAGCCACAACAGGCTCATGAACCCGCTCATCGCTGCTTCACCAGTCATGCGGGCAATGCCGATAGGGCCGGTGAGGGACTGGACACCTCTCTTCGTAAACAGCAATGGCAGCGCCTTGATGTAGGTGACAATGTATTCTCCCGTGAACGTCAGCGCGCGCCAGACAGCCTTGAACGGGTTGTAGCGAACGAACCCAGGCCCATAGCCGATCGCAACATAGCCGAGACTCGCATCCAGCGCGGGGGTCACGAGGATATCGACCTGCGATCCGTTGCGGGCGACGAGGATGTCGATCTGTTTGTTCTCGCTGGCTCGGACGGCAGCCGAGATCTGGTCAAAATCCGTCATGGGCATACCGTCGATGGTAAGAATGTTGTCACCTGCCTTCAGGCCTGCCGCTTCTGCGAGAGAGGAAGGCGTCACCGTGCCCACCTTGGTGGATGCGCGCGGGTCTCCAAGCGTCGAGAACACGATGCTGAAAATGAGGAATGCCAGGACCAGGTTGCCGAGCATACCGCCAACCATGGTAAAGAGGCGAGCCCACCATCCCTTTGTGTAGAAACCGTCGGGTGCGTCGTAATTGGACTCCATGCCCTTGATCTTCACATATGCAAGGATCGGCAACGCGTTGATCTTGAAGACCGTTCCGTGCCACGTACGGGACCATATGGTACGGCCAAATCCAAGCCCGAATTCCTCGGTCTGCGTATGGGAAGCGGCTGCGGCGATCATGTGGCCACCCTCGTGGAACAGGGTCGCCAGCGTGAAACTGAACACAAACGCAAGGATCGTAACAATTATCTGCACAGGTCAGACTCCTTCCCGATTGCCCGGTTGAGTGCTGTATCTCTTTTCATACCACTGTTCAGCCAGTTGACGCCCGTGGGCGACGGCTTCGACATGTGCTCGGACACTTGGATCCAGGACCTCATCCTGGGTTTCGCTGAGCACGTATCGCAGGGCTGCCACTATATCGCCAAATGTACCCTGTGCAACGAGGAAGCGTGAAACGGCCACCTCGTCCGCCCCAAGAAGTCCCAGCATCGCCCTTGGTGACCGCCTCTCTGCTTCTCTGCCGATGGCAAAAGCTTCAAACTTCGCATCAATGGGCTCGAACGTAAGTTGTCCCAGTTCTTCCAGGTGCAAGCGGGTCACCTCTTCGTGCAGAGGGCGATCGGGAACCGACAACGCGTACGCAATCGCGACGCGCATGTCGGGACGGTACGCGATGGCACGGGTGGTGCCATCCCGGAACTCGACCAGACCGTGGACCACCGACTGGGGGTGCTGCACTGCAGTGATCCGCTCGCGGTCGACACCAAACAGCACGTGCGTTTCAGCCAGCTCGAGCGCCTTGTTGAACAGCGTCGCCGAGTCGACGGTCACCTTGCGGCCCATCCGCCACGAGGGATGCACCAGCGCCTGTACCGCTGTCACACTGTCCAGCTCTGCCGCCGGCTTCGTTCGAAATGGACCGCCCGATGCAGTCAGCACAACACGCTCGACAGTCTCGGGATCCTCACCTGCAAGGCACTGCCAGACCGCCGACAACTCACTGTCGATAGGACGCAGCTGTGCCCTGAATGGCTCCAGCAGGTCTCCCAGCGTGATGAGCAGTTCCTTGCTGGCGATAGCCATGGGTAATCCCAATCGCAGAAGATCGTAGACGACCTGCGCCAGGTCGGTGGAAGCTGCCGCAACGACAGGCATGTCAAGAGCGACCCTGCTGAGTATCGAGGGCAGGTCCTCATCGCTGGCCACTGGAATACGCAGATCATGACGCTCCAGCCTGATCATCAGCCGTTCACGCGCGGCATCGTCCGACATTGCGACGAAGCGCGGCCGAAAGGCCACGGCCTGCTCGGCGAGCAGTTCGTCGTTCGTGTGTGCAGTGAGACCGACGATGTGGTATCTCTCGGGCTGAGCGCGTACCACATCCAGCATCTGGGTTCCAATGGAACCCGTCGAACCAAAGAGCACAAGACCCTTGCTGCCTGTCATAAGCTACCGAACCTCCGGTTCCTGGATTTGAACTTCTGCACAATTATGTCGAGCATCGCCGGCGTGAAATCCGGCCAGAGCACGTCCAGAAAGAACAACTCGGCATAGGCCATCTCCCATAGCAGAAAGTTGGATACCCGCGACTCTGCTCCCGTACGAACAACAATGTCCGGGGGAGCCTCACCCCTCAGCCACAGATACGAATCGAACCGTTCTTCTGTGAGTTCTTCGGGTGTCGCCGTTCCCGCTGCGCACTCCGCGGCAAATGTCTTTGCCGCGAGCAGGATCTCAGCCCGTCCTCCGTAGTTGAGGGCGACGTTGAGATGAAGACCGTCGCAGGACGCCGTACGCTTCTCGATTGCCTCGACCGAAGCACTGACGTCGCCGGGCAACGCCGCACGATCTCCGATGATCCGCACGCGCACGTGCTGAGAAACCAGGTCTGGTAACCATTTCGTAACCATCGAGACAAACAGGTGCAGGATGTAGCTCACTTCATCCGGCGGTCGCTTCCAATTTTCCGTCGAGAAGGCAAAAATGGTCAAGGCGGTCACGCCCAACCCGGGCGCAGCCGCCACGATGTCATGTACTACCTGAGCGCCCTGCCTGTGGCCGGCAATTCGAGGCAGCCCACGCTCAACCGCCCACCTGCCATTGCCATCCATCACAATGGCGACATGAAGCTGACTGTTTGTAGCCACGACGTCAGGCGTCCCTACAGAGAAAGGATCTCCTTCTCCTTGGCCTCGAAGGCTTTGTTGACCTCTGTGATGTGTTTGTCCGTGAGTTTGTCGAGGTCTTCCTCAAGCCGATGCTGCTCATCCTCGGAGAGTTCCTTTGCCTTCTCCTTCGCCTTGATGTCATCGCGGACATCACGCCGAACGGAGCGAATCTCTTCACGGAACTTCTCTGTGAGCTGAGAGATGCGCGCTACCATCTTCTTCCGCTCGTCAAGAGTCAGATCCGGAAAGACGAGCCGTACACGCTGGCCGTCATTGGTGGGCGTGACGCCGATGTTGGCCTTCAGGATGGCGCGCTCAACTTCCTTCAACAGGCTCTTGTCCCATGGTTCCACGACAAGGATCTTCGCCTGTGGAGCCGAAATTGTAGCGACATCCTTCAAAGGGTTGCGCTGTCCATAGGCCTCAACGACGACACCATCAACGTAGGCCGGCGTAATTCGACCAGCGCGAATCTCGGAGTAGTCCTTGAGAAGGGCCTGATGAGCAGCCTGCATTTTGGCATCGATTGGCGTGAAGTACTTGTCCACCTAAGCCTCCTTGATGAGAGTTCCAATGTCGCCTTGCGTCACCGCCCGGACAATGTTACCGGGCTTGTTCATGTTGAACAGCAGGATTGGGAGATGATTCTCGCGGCAAAGAGAGACCGCTGTTGCGTCCATCGCCTTCAGATGGTCTGCCAGAAACTGGTCGTACCCCAGCTGACGGTAGGGTGCCGCCGTTTTGTCCGTGCGTGGATCGCTCGAGTAGACTGCATCCACGTTTGTGCCCTTCAGGAAGATGTCCGCTCCGACCTCGACGGCTCGAAGAGCAGCAACAGTGTCCGTCGTGAAATACGGGAGACCGGTCCCTCCTACAAAAATGACGACGCGATTCCTGCGGAGATGCTCAAGAGCCCGCTGGCGGATGTACGGCTCACAGACCTCATCCAGACGCAATGCCGACATTGCCCTCGCTTCGAGTCCAATCTGTTCAAACGCCGATTGCAGTGCCAGTCCATTCATGATGGTCGCCAGCATCCCCATGTAATCGGCCGTGGCACGGTCCAGACCCGTACCCTCGGCATTGGCTCCTCGCCAGATGTTCCCGCCGCCAATGACCAAACCGACCTGCACGCCCAGTCCGAGAAGCTGCTGCACCTCTCGCGAGATGAACTGCAGTACCGAAAAATCGATGCCAGAAGCGGCGCTGCCCTTCAGAGCCTCGCCGCTTAGTTTCAGCACTACTCTCTTGTACAACGCCGCCATGGGTGTGAGTGTATGTCGAAGACTAGCAGACTGTGGGCTTGCCGCCGATTTTGAAGCGCGCAAACTGCGCGACGACGATGTTCTCACCGGTCTTGGCAATCATCGCCTTGATGAGCTCGTCGATCGTCTTGCTCTCATCACGGATATACGGCTGCTGCATCAGACAGTTCTCCTTATAGTACGCTCCCAGCTTGCCCTCGATGATCTTCTCCCAGACCTGCTCGGGCTTCTTCTGAGCCTCGAGTTGGGCGCGGTAGAGACCTTTCTCATGCTCGATGACGTCCGCCGGAACGTCCTCCGGACGGATGAAGGAAGGATCCGTGGCCGCGATCTGTATCGCAATCTCCTTGCCCAGACCCTGGAAATCCTCAGTCTTGGCGACGAAATCGGTCTCACAGTTCAACTCGACCAGGACACCCAGCTTGCCACCGGCGTGTATGTAGGTAAAGACCATGCCGTCTCCAGCCTCACGTGACGACTTGGAAACAGCCTTGGCCAATCCCTTCTCCCGCAACACGTCGATAGCCTTGTCGATGTTTCCATCGCAGGCTACGAGTGCCTTCTTGCAATCAAGGACCCCGGCGCCGGTTCGTTCGCGCAGGGTCTTGACGCTCTGCATATCAATCGTGGCCATTATCTCACCTCATTCTCGTCGTCCGTGCTGTCCTCTACCTCTACCACCGGCTCCTTCGCCTTCTCAGCTTCATGGGCGAAGTCGGCCATGCTGGCATGCTCCTCGTTTGCCTCGGACTGCTGCACGCCTTCGCGTCCCTCGATAAGGGCACTGGCCATGAGCGCGGTGATGAGACGGAGAGACCTGATTGCATCATCGTTTGCTGGAATCTGGTAGTCGATCTCGTCAGGGTTGCAGTTGGTGTCGACGATGGCGACCACCGGAATACCAAGCACATGTGCTTCCTGGATGGCGCTATGCTCCTTGTGGGTATCGATGACATAGATGGCGCGGGGAAGACCTTCCATGGTACGAAGACCGCCGAACAGCTTGCTCAGGCGAGCCTTGGACTTCATGGTCTTCGTGCGTTCCTTGATTCCCATGGTCTCGATAACACCATCGGCTTCTTCGCGGTCGATCTGCTTCAGGCGATCGATGCTCTTGCGGACAGTGATGTAGTTGGTCATGAGACCGCCGACCCAGCGCTCGTTGACATACCAGGCGCCTGCACGGGTCGCTTCTTCACGAACGATATCCTGCGCAGCCTTCTTGGTGCCGATGAAGATGACGTTGCCACCTTCACGCGAAATCTTCGAAAGGAACGCGTACGCCTCGTCGAGCTTGGCGACCGTCTGTTTAAGGTCAAAGATGTGAATGCCGTTGCGCTGCGTGAAGATGTAATGCTTCATGCGCGGGTCCCATCTGCGGACCTGGTGACCAAAATGAACGCCTGCCTCGAGCAGGGACTTCATTGTTACGACTGCCACAATAGTGCCTCCTGTTAGTTTTTTGCCTCCGCTCGTTCAACTTCCGGAGAACCGCAATGCGGAACACTCCAGAATCCCGGGCGTGTGGAATCCTGCATGGCAATTGTACCAGAAAATGCCGCTGCTGGCAAGCGAGGCGCTGTGACGACTGGAAAAACGCAAGGGCCTTGGATGTCGATGTGGAGACAATGCGGTGTCCAGATATCCAGATGCGCAACTTCTCTACAATTGACTTGCATTTCATCATCTCTACAATGAAAATAAGAGACAGGAAGCCCGCCTTTCTTTGTAGGAACACGCGCCTGTCGAAAGAGCACGAGAGGGGCATGAGGAGACACAATGGAAGAAGTCTTGCGGAACCTGAACAAGGAAATGGGTGTGACTGGGAGTGCTATCGTAAGCAAGGGGACCGGCCAGATCAGAACACAGATGTAGCCGCTGCTGCGCGCGGGCATTTCTGGCGCGGCACTGTCGGTCAGCCGACATCTCTGGTCGTATTGTGGGCCACTCGGACGCAATGGGCTGTTCTCACGAACGTGCGCTATGCGTACGCGACAATGTAACAAGGAGGAACCATGCCGGATAGTTTTATGGATAAGCTCAAGAGAGCTGCGGGCAATGTCGCCGATGGAGCAAAAGACTTGGCGGCAAGCACAAAACTGAAGATGGACATCGCAGGTCTTCAGGGCAAGATCAAAGACGCGAAGCAGGAATTGGGCGTGAACGTGTACGCCATGCTTGAGCAGGGAAACACCATCGATAACATCACCGGCGCATTCGTCACCGTCCAGGCGGCAGTCGTCGAGTTTGAAGCTCAGATAGCTGTGAAACAGGCAGAGCTCAAGAAGATCGGCGACGACAGCGCCTGAGCTTTCTCTCCTCATAGAAGTCGTCGAAAGGCGTGCGCTCTCCGCGCACGCCTTTTTGTTGTGCCCGTTGCGGGTACACTGGTTTCATGACAGAACATGAACTGCAGTTCCTACTGCGGGAGCTGACGACCTCACAGGACTATGACGGGCAGATCGTCGGCCGGCTGGACTTCGAAGCGCGGGAAGCGACGTTCGTTCCTCTGCCGCCTGCGGTGAATCCCGACTTGTCAGCCGACCTTGCAGACAAAGGGATCCGCGAGCTATATGCCTTCCAACGCGCTTGTTTCGACAGTGCCGAGGGCGGCTACAATGTAACAGTGGTCAGCCCCACGGCGAGCGGAAAGAGCCTCGCCTTCCAGCTTCCGGTCCTGGACCATCTCCTCAAGCATCCCGGGGCAACAGCCCTGTTCCTCTACCCCACGAAGGCGCTTATCGAAGACCAGCTGGCCAAGCTGAGGGAAATGGAACGATGCATGGACCGCATCAACACCGCCGTCTATGACGGCGATACCGACCCCGATGCGAGGCGCCAGCTGCGCAAGTTCGGGCGCCTCATCCTGTCCAACCCCGACAGCCTCCACTACAGCATTCTGCCGCATCATGAGAGCTGGTCACGGTTCATGCGCGGACTGGCGTTCATCGTCGTCGACGAAGGTCACTACTACCACGGCGTCCTGGGTTCGCACATGGCCCTGCTCCTGCGGCGTCTTCGGCGACTGGCTAACTTCTACGGCGCCCACCCCGTGTTCATTGTCACGTCCGCTACCATCGACGAACCCGGCAAGTTCGCTTGCCGGCTGACAGGCGAGATTGTGCGTCAAGTCGATCCCTCGGGAGCCCCTGAGGGCAAGCGGACCCTCCTGCTGTTTAACCCCAGGATCGTCGACAAACAAAACAACATCCGCAAGAGCGTCATGAAGGAAGCGCTGTGGCTTTTTCAGCGCGCCGTTCAGGAAGATGTGCGAACGATCGTCTTCACGAAGTCACGTCAGGAAGCAGAATTGTTGTACAAGTACGTCAGGGACGCCGGAGCAGGCAAGGGCCAACGCCTTGGGGACCGTGTCGCGACCTACCGCGCAGGCTATCTCCCTGCTGTTCGCAGGGGCATCGAACACCGTCTTTCCTCCGGCGAGCTGACCGGCGTCATCACAACTAATGCGCTCGAACTCGGCATCGACATCGGACACCTCGACGTGTCGATCACGGCGGGCTACCCTGGTTCCGTGACTAGCCTCTTTCAACAGATGGGACGGGCAGGGCGCGAACGAGACCATTCGCTGTCCGTGTTTGTGGCGTCATCGAACCCACTCGACCAATACGTTGTTCAGACACCGGGATTCCTGTCGTCAGGCCGCTTCGGCACGCCGACGATCAACCCTGGCAACGAGTACATCCTGAGCGCTCACCTCCGCTGCGCCGCATATGAACTCCCGCTGCGAGCAGCCATCGATATCGAGTACTTCGGCCCGCAGTACACCCCACTCGTCGAGCAGCTCGAGGCGGACGGGAAGCTGCGCGCCCGTGGTCCGCTCGTCGTGTCGACTGAGACCTATCCCCACCGGTTCGTGAGCCTGCGCACGCTGTCGGACAAACGCTACCACATTCTAAACCAGGGCGACGGGCAGGTCATCGAGGAAGCCGACGCCTACAAGGTCATCGAGGAATTCTACCCCGGCGCCGTGTTCCTCCATCAGGGAGACTCGTATCTCGTCACAGACAATGATCACGAACAGCAGGTCGTCCATGCTATCCCCACGACGCAGAACTACTACACCGATGCAATTATCCGCAGTGACGTCGTCGTGCAGGACGAACGGGACCACCGCGACTATGGCGACGTCGGCCTGTCGTTCGGCAAGGTCGTGGTGTCCGAGCAGACGGTCGGCTTCATCAAGAAGAGCTTTCACATCGAGACGGAGGTTGGGCGAGAGTACATCGACACGCCCGAGATCAGCTATGAGACGATGGCACTTTGGATCACCGTCCCTGACGCTATGCTCGATAGGCTCACAGAAGGCGGCTACGACATCGCAGGGAGCCTGCATGCCGCTGAGCACCTGCTCATCGCCCTGATGCCGATCGTCGTGCTGTGCGATCGGCGCGACCTGGGTGGCATTTCCACCATTCTCCACCGGGATACGTTGAAACCCAGCATCTTCGTGTATGATGGGCATATCGGAGGCGTCGGCCTCACCGAATCGGCGTACGGTCGCTTTCGCGATGTCGTAAGCCTTGCACTGGACCGGGTGACCGAGTGCCCCTGCAAGGATGGCTGTCCAAGCTGCGTGTACTCGCCAAAGTGTGGCAACAACAACAAGCCGCTGGACAAGAACGGTGCACGTGTTCTGCTCGGGCTCCTGCTCGACAGACTCGACACGACCACTGGAGGTGGCAAATGAGCGAAGAAGGAATGTTAGAAAGTTATTCATGGTTTAATGATGAGAATATAAAAGTAGGATTTACCGAGAAAGACAGAAAATTTGTTAACGAGACATCTGTTGCATTAAGAGAAGCAATCAAGTTCTTCTCGGAATATTTTCCTTTGCAAAAGAGTTTTCCACAGATCAGAGCAATATTGGTACCGGATAGGAAGGAATATGACCACCTTGTTAAAGAATTGCTTAAAGTCGATATAGAGAGACCTTCAGAACCAAATAGGGTAGCCCAGCCCCAACGCACAGATTTGGTTCTTCTTGCTCCTTCCGCATATTCAACAGATTCAATCTATGAGTATTCTGTCAAGGAATACAAAAGGCTCATTTTCCATGAGACAACTCATATGTTTGAAGAATACCTTTCACCAAATATAGAAGCATCGCCCCGATGGTGGGGCGAAGGGCTTGCTGTTTATCTTTCAGAACAATGGAAATATGAGGATGACTTCAGAGCACCTGTTTTAGAAGGACTTAGAAATAAGAACATTCCTAAAATCAAGGAGATTCAAAAGGATGTAAAACTTTCCTATCAATGGGGTTGGACTATTGTGAAATATATAGACTACTGCTACGGACGGAAGACGATACTCAATATTGTCGCAAACTGTGTTGACGGTGATGTGTTTAAGATGATTGGAGAGACAATCAGGAGTTTTGAAAGGGGATGGAAAAAATATCTACAGAAAGAATTCTTAACTTCGGCTGACAGTGTGTTTGCGGGAAGCTGAGCTTCGCCCAAATCCATCTTCGCGGACTTCACAAACATCGGAACTGTTAGGCGAAATTGCCCGTTTAGGAAGGGCGGATATACAATCTAAGTGCAACAAGCTGAACTGAAAAAGGAAGCCCATCGAGACAGACTCTGCTTGGGCTCTTGCTCGACAGACTCGACACGACCACTGGAGGTGGCAAATGAGCGAAGAAGGAACCGTTGCTCTTCTCAAGGATGCACTGCAGCTGGAAATCGAAGGATGGCTGTTCTACCGTGGCGTAACCGGTACC
>Ga0209539_1001494_pt1 | contig 12636 bp, 10 predicted proteins | sample BarGraNGADG00312_2_FD_184499 | JGI IMG/M metagenome (GOLD analysis project Ga0209539, IMG submission 184499) | Arctic peat soil microbial communities from Barrow, Alaska - Barrow Graham LP Ref core NGADG0011-312 (SPAdes) (version 2) | ecosystem: Environmental > Terrestrial > Soil > Wetlands >... | reverse complement strand
CCGCCCTCGAGCTCCCCGAGCCCCCGGCGTTCAGCGACTTCGAGGTGACGGCGACGCCCGCGTAGACAGCCGCTGCTCCAGGCTCGCTGTAGTAACACGACCCCTCGCGGCTCAAACGCCCCTTTCCCCTGCTCGTGACCACTTTCTGGGCACTTCGTGTGCCTCTTATCTCCGGAAGTCCGGCCCGTGGCCTCCAACATCGCGAAAAAGTCGACCAGCCTCAGCTCAGCCACCGACACGCCGCGGCGAGGAGTCGCGACTACCAAGTGTTCGCGAGCCAACTGTTGCAGTGCCTCTCTGATCGGCGTGCGGGAGCAATTAAGGAGTTCGCCAAGGTTCTCTTCCCTGATGGCGGTCCCTGGCGCAAGCTCCAACGTGATGATCATTCTGCGCAACTCAACGAGCACGGCATCACGCGCACGCTCAGGTGGACCAACATTTCTCGCCGTGATGTTCTTCACTGCAGCGACACCTCACTTGGTAGCTACGACGCACGGCTGCGCCCGACCCAACCCCGACCGTCTTTCGCCGGCCTTCAATTCTGCGGCCACGTCAATATCGCTTGCCGCGACATCAACGCCCTTCCTGGACATCGTCGAATCGCTCATACAGAACCAGAGCGCCCTCCGCCCCACGACTCATTCCGTCTCATGTCTGAACAGCCGCCTCACATTCCGGCCCCTCCTATCCCTCTCCATCCGTCTGCTCGTCACGCCTGCACGCGCCAGGTGGTCGGTACACCAAGGCGGCCGAGCCGTTCCTCCAGCTGCTCGGCCGCCTTGGTTTCCCTCAAGCCACACCCTGCAATCGCGCTTGCGGCACTGCTCCACTCCCAGTAATGGGCTACATCTTCTTCAGCACCATTCCAGACTTCACACCGGTGTGAGCCATTCCCTCGTAAACCACTTCTCCATTGACGACAACGTGATCCACTCCGAGTGGCCGGTATGAGCTCCCCGTAGCCACTGTCTCACCCATAACCTCCATATCGAAGGTCACGACGTCTGCAAACATCCCTGGCTTTATGACGCCCCGGTCACTTAGCCCCAGCCGTGCCGCCGGAGCGGACGTCGCTTTGCGCACAGCCTCCTCCAGACTCAGAATCCCGTTCTGCTTAACAAACGACCGGAGGTACCTCGGGTAACTCGCATAGGCTCCTATGCCCGGCTGCATCGTCAAGAACTCCCGCGCGCCGTCACCCCTCGTCCCGCCGACATCCTGAACCAGTTGGTCCGCCCCCATGAGTGCAGCTGGGTGCTGCGCAAACGCGCGCCCAATCGTCAGCGACCACCTCGGGTCTTCGTTGTTGAACACGGTCGCGGGGTCTTCAACGATAATATCAAACAGAGCATCAATGTCCGCGACCCCCTTCTGCGCAGCGATACTCTCCACTGTCATCCCGACGAAGCTCGCCCTACTGCATTCCTGAATGGTGATCCGATGTGCCCAGAACCTATCAGTCATTGGATGACACATTACGAACTTAAACTTCCCGCCATAAACCTCTTCCTTCAGCTGTTCTCTGAAAGCAGGGATTCTCATGTTGCTAACCAGCAGCTCTCTCGACCCCAGCTTCGCGAGCCACGCGGAGAACACTTCCACTAACTGCGTACCAACCGCCGTCAACGCATGCGAATCGAGTTCTGGAAGCATATCGAACGCGACGTCACAACCACGGCCATTAGCATCGTCAATGATTTCGAGGGTCGCGTGGGCAGCGGCCTCCTGCAGCTCCTCAGTATAGTTCTGGTAGATCGTATACACCGGTGCCAGATGCGAGATCTGTGTCCGGATACCGGCTGTCTCTGCCACCTTGATTGCTTCAAGCAGTCCCCAGTACTTCGCAAACGGCATGTCTTCCGCCCTAATATTGTGGCAAATGCCGTATCCCCATTCTTCTGGGTTCCCTGACGGATAGTTGTTGTCGAAGTTACGGAAGTGCGTCGTGTAGATCCCGCCCTGCTTTTGGACTACTCGGGCGAGCTCAATTACTTCCGACGTCGATGCAAAGTCGCCCGGGCCTCCATCGAATCCAGTGCTGAAGCCGAAGGCACCGCTCTCCATGGCCTCAGCTACGTGGTTCACCATTGCAGCGAGTTCAGTTGACGTTGCCGATCTCTGGAAGCAACCGCCCATTGCAGCTAGTCTGATAGCATTGTGGCCAACGATAGGAACGTAGTTCGCAGAGATCCCCGCTTGATCAACCTGGGAGAGAAACTCACCGAAGGTACGATAGTCCATGCGAAAGCCGAGTTTGCGCTCGAGAATGTCGGCATGTCTGTTGGCGTCAATTAGAAGTGGTGGCCCGTATGTGTAAGGGTCTACCTCGTGCCACCAAGAGCCAACAAACAGAGGCGTGAATATGCCCCACGGTATGAAATCAGCCATCGGAGCCGGTGATAAACCGCAGTTGCCGCCGACGAAGGTTGTAATCCCTTGCATGACGAGGCTTTCGGCCAGAGGATGCTGTAGGATGTTAAGGTCAGCGTGCGAATGTATGTCTATGAAGCCAGGGCATGTAATGAGTGCTGACCCGTCAATCTCGCGTTTGGCGGCGCCTTGAAAGTCACCGACGGCGGCAATGTTCTTGCCTATGATGCCTATATTCCCTGTAAAGGCCGGACGTCCAGTGCCGTCAACAATCTGAGTATTCTTTATGATCAAGTCATACTGTTCGGACATAGTCAGCTCCTTTTGGCTGATGGTGACAGAGAAGCGTCTGAGGGTAGCGTTATTCCGACACGGGTCGCGACACGACGCGCACACGAGCGAGCGCGTGCAAAGACGGCTTCCTCATCGACCGAAACGCAGCGCCCGTCCTGAACCACGACACGCCCCGCCACGAGCACCGTGTCGACCGAGGCAGCCCTACCTACCAACAGTGTCTGCAGCTCTGGTGCTGTGTTGGGCTGACTGAGCACATGATTGCTTCTGTGCATGACGATATCCGCTCTGCGCCCTGCTTCCAGGCTACCGACCTCGTCTGCCATTCCGATTGCACGAGCACCGTTGAGGGTCATGATCTCGAACAACTGCGAGATGGAGATCGCAATGCCGGTACTTCTCGAAGTGAAGTACGCGATGAATTGCTCGTCTGCGAGGCCCCACGCTTTGGCGATGTCATTGCACAACGCCACGCACCCGCCCCGCTGGACGAGCTCCGGCACCCTGGTTCTCGTTTCGAGGGTGAGTCCATAGAAGAGGTAGTTCGTTGGGTTCCATACGACGGTCATCCCTGAGGCTATGACCTCGTCAGATTCGAGCTCGCCCATACAGTTCATGTGAGTGAAGACGGTATGCTGATCGATGATGCCCAGGTCTGCAAAGTGGAGCAACGGGGGCCGGCCGAAGCGTTCGCAGTCGTAAGCGTAGTCCTCGACGGAGAGACTCTGGTGAGACGCAAATACGACGCCATTCTCTCGGGCGCAGTCCTTCGCGGCGACGAGCAGCTCATCGCTTGCCGTGGTTACGCCATATACCGCAACGTGACCCCGGACAAGCGCGTCGCGGTCGCGATTCCGCCATAGCTGCCCACCCAGCAACCGCAAGCAGCGCTTTCGGCTAAAGGGAACCCGCCATGTTGTGGGGCTAGCGCCCTCCTGATCCCACAGGTGAGGATCGGCCAGGGAGCAGCGGATACCCGCGGCCTCTGCAGCCCTAGCAACGGCATCGGGCGCCATCGCCGTTCCAGGATCCTGGATGCCCGTGAACCCACAACGCAACGCCTCCGTGAATGCTGCAAGCGCGCTATCGTGCTCGTCATCCTCTGTGAGCTCGTTGGCCCACGAATCAAAAACCCCGTGACTACTACCAACATCCGCGCCCGTGACCAGAAGGCCCCGGCCAGAATGGAACGTCGTGTGGAGGTGCGGGTCAATGAAGCCAGGATGGACCAGGCCCCCGCCAGCGTCCAGCAGGCGACGCGCCGCATAGCGGCCGCGAAGCGCATCAGATGAACCAACCTCGACAATCCGATCCGCAGTCACTGCCAGTGCGCCATCTGTGAGAACGGTCCGCGACCCGTCCATCGTGACTACGTGACCGTGATGAATCAGCAAGTCGCACGTTCGCTCCTTCGGCTTGACGTCCGCGGGCCCAGCTGAGACGCGGTCCATAGGAGCTGCATTCCCGGTCATACTACCTCCAGTAGTGGGCAACAATTAGTTTCCAATCTCCTCGTCTCCATTAGTAGCGAATCTTGGGATTCAAGTACGCATAAACAGACGTCGTTCTGCTCGGCGTCTGTGCGCACCAAGTCCTTGATCCGCTGCAGCGCGACAAGCCCGCGTGTCTGTGGAGCACCCGGCGTCACGACGGCCGCTGCAGCAGCTCTAGCGCCACCTGCTCCGCGAAGAACGCTTCGAAGGCCAGGTCGCGCACGAGGATGCGTTCGTCGACGTTGTGCCCCCTGACACTCACGTCTGCACGGCTTTCCTCGACGTGGGGGTCGAAGTTGTAGGCCACCACCTCAGGACACGCGGCCCGGATCCAGCGGGAGTCGGTGAAGGCGGCGCAATGGGTGTTGACGAGCTCGGTGTTCGGTACATGCCGTCGCAGTACTGTGCGAATGGCCTCCGAGAGGGGCGTCGGGTACGGCGACGAGTTGCCGGGGACCACGTTGATCCACTCCAGCTCCCACGGGCAGTCGATCTGGGCCAGCGCGGCACGTACCGCTGCCTCGACCTCGTGCTCGTCGTGGCCGACCAGGGTCCTGCAGTCGATGCCGAGCGTGACGCTGGTCGAGAACACGTTCACTGCAGCGCTGCCCGACTGCACGACGGTCGGCGAGAACGCGAAGCCGTAGAGCGGCTCGATCGTGTCGGCGAGCTGCGGATCGCGCTCGGCGAGTTCCGCGAGGGCCGCCCTCGCGCGCATCGGGTCGCGCAGGCGGCTGCGCAGAGCCGGGGCTTCCACGAGGACCTCGACAAGATCGCGGGAGCAGTCCTCGACGACTACCGGTAGCTGGTGCGCGACCAGCGCCTCCACGACGCGGGCAGCGGCCAGCACCGCGTTCTCGCGCCGCAGCGGCACGGAGCCGTGGCCGCCCTGGCCGTGCACTACGATGCGGAACTGCGCCGCGCCCTTCTCGCCGCTTTGCAGCATGAACAGGCGACGGTCGCCGCAGGGGATGAAGGCGCCGTCGCCCTCGTTCAGCACGTAGTCGCAGGCGACCAGATCGGGCCTATGCTCGAGCAGCCAACGAATGCCGCCGCCGCGGCAGCTCTCCTCATCGGCCGTGCACGCGTAGACGAGTGTCCCGTCGAACGGCGCCCCGGCTTCGACCAGCCGCCGCACCGCCACGGCATTGGCGGCCACCAGGTTCTTGATGTCCAGTGCGCCGCGGCCCCAGACGTAGCCGTCTTTGATAAGACCGGAGAAGGGCGGCACTTGCCAGTCCGCGGCGCCGGCAGGCACGACGTCCTCATGCGCCAGCAGCAGCAGAGAAGGCCCGGCTCGCCTGCCCTGGAGTCGAAGGACGAAGCTCGCTCGGTCGGCCGGCTCGCCCACGACCTCGCCCTCGAGCCCGTGCCGCCGAAACCACGCCGCCATGAACTCCGCCACGGCCGTCTCGTTGCCAGGCGGGTTGGTTGTGTCGATCTGGATGAGCTGACTCAACAGCTCGCTGGTCTCCCGCTCGAGGTCCGCCATGAGTGCTAGGTCGAGCCCGATTGTGTTCATGTCATGCCTTTCTGTCGCAGACCGCTGGCGGGATTCCCGCCCGCCTTCCGTCCCCTTCATGCCGTCCACTCCGGGACCGCGCCTCCCTTCGACTTAGCGTGCTCGCTCACGTAGTCCTTGATCCGCCGGACGGCGTCTGCCGGCGCGGCATACTCGAACGGTTGGGCCAGAATCTCCTCTACACGCGCATGGGCGCGCACCAGCATCGTGTACTCCTTGGCTGTCCGACCTGTGTGGTTGAACGAACCGCCGTAGTAGTGCTCGCCGGCCTGGACATGACGCCGCGTATGTCGTTCACCCAGGAACGACCCGCCGGGACCGACCTTGGCGATGATGTCGTACGCCAGCGTGTCGTCGTCGACCACGATCTCGGTGGTCAGCCGCTGCGCCATCTCCCAGATGTCGTGGTCGATGACCACTTGCTCGTAGCTGTGGTGGGCAGCGTTGTCGAGTGGGCCGCCCATGCAGACCAAGTCCGCTTCACTTTGCGCCAGCGTGAGGATCGCCATGGCCTTCTCTATGCCAGCCTGCGCGTCCGGCCACTGCGAATCGCTATAGCCACCCATGCGTATCGTTGGCAGGCCGTAGTACTTGGCCAGAGCAATCTCGCCGCTGCTGATCAGACACGTCTCTGTGGAGCCCATGGAGAGATACGCCGTCCGCATGTTCATGATTGAACCGGTCGTGGCGTGCAGGACTTTGGCCCCCGGCCAGATGGCATTCGACAGGGTGCACAGGAACAGCGTCTCGGCGTTGCCCAGCAGCAGGTTGGCGGCCAAGGTCGCCGGCGTGGCCACGCCGGCGATCGGCATCGGGCACACATCGACAGGGCAGTGGCGTCCGACGACGTGCAGAATGATGCTTCCTTCGCGATCGCCGAGCACCAGCGGAGTGGTCGTGTTGATCTCAACCCACGTTCCGGGGTCGCGATCGAGGCTGTCCGTGCCGGCCGCGACCATCCCCAGATCGAGCGACGTGCGCGCATCGTCCACGTTGCCCGGCGCGCACTGGCTGAGATGACCGGTTATGGCCAGCACCAGACCGAGGGTGTCCGCGACGTCGATCTCGGGCGGCACGTCGCTCGAAGGGTACTGGACGGCCACCGTGAACTCGGCGCCCGGCAGGGCATTGGTGATGCGGCAGAGGTCAATGACGTCCCGACGGCGAGGCGGCCGGAACCCGGTCGCTCCGTAGTCGAGGACCTTCGGCATCTTCACGCGAACACCCGCATGCTGCTTGCCGTCGGGGATGGTGAGTCGGTCCCCGCCGGGGTGCACGAGGTCGTACGTCTTGGTGATCTGCGCCATGGCCTCTTCCACCATGGCGGCGGGCAGACGCACTACGTCCGTCTGGCCGACCGCCTTGGCGCCAGCCCGTTCCAGCACCTTGCGGCAGCCAGCGTTCTCGACGCGCACGCCGACATTCTCCAGGAGGCGAAGCGAGTCCACGTGGATGCGGTCCAGCGCTTGCCGGCTCAGCAGGCTAACGGTCTTGGTGGCCATCTCAGTTGGACCAGTCGACGCGATCGATGGCCCGCTTCCACGCGGCCACGATCTCTTCGATCACCGCGTCGTCCATCGGTGTAGACATGTTCATGCTCCCGCGGGGCGCGATGTAGAGCCCCTCTTCAAGGCAGGCCCTGTGGAAGGCCAAGGGGTCGGCGCAGTTGACCTGCAGCAGCGAACCACAGTTGTGCACTCGCACATCCGTGCCGGCATCGCGCCCAGCAACGTCGAGCTGCTCCGCCAGCGATTCCCCGAGGCCGTTGAGGCGATCGATCGCCGGTTGGTCGAGCATGTCGAGGCTGGCACACCCGGCGGCCAGGCACAGGGGGCTCCCGTTCATCGTGCCGTGAGCCGACAACGGGTCAGGAATGCGCGGATCGAAGATCCGCATGACGTGCTCTTTGCCGCCGAAGGCGCCGACCGGCATACCGCCGGCGATAGTCTTGCCCATCGTCGTCAGGTCGGCCTCGATACCGTGCTGCGCCTGCCAGCCGCCAACGTACAGGCGGCAGGTGATCGTCTCGTCCAGAATCAGCAGGGCGCCGTACTCGTGAGCAAGCCGCAGGGCGGCACGGATGAACTCCGGGTCCCCCGGTTCGAGGATGTGGCCGAGAATGGGCTCGAGGAGGATGGCCGCTGTGGATGAGCCGTGCTGGCGCATCAGCTCCTCGAGATGGCCGATATCGTTGAAGCGAACGAAATGGACGATGCCGGCGAGGACCTTGGGAATGCCGGGCGGTACTACCCCTTCGGCGCCGTCCGGATGAGCTTCGTCGGTGCCGCTCAGCGAGACCTGGTCCCAGCTGCCGTGATACCCGTTCGCCGGCATGATCACTTCATCTCTGCCCGTGAAGGCTCGGGCGGCGCGCACCGCCATCATGACCGCCTCGGTGGCCGAGTTGCTGAAGCGCACCAGGTCGATGGACGGGGTGCGCGAGCAAAGGCGCTCGGCGAGCTCTCCCTGCAGGGCGATGGGAGCCGGGACCGCCGCGGCCAGCCCCTGCGCTGCCGTACGCGTCATCGCCTCGACTATTCGCGGGTGCGCATGGCCGTGGATCAGTGCCGTGTAGTTGTTGATCAAGTCGATGTACGAGTTGCCATCGACGTCCCAGATACGGCACCCCTCGCCATGGTCGATGGCGACCGGAAACGGGTCGTAGTGGGTAACCGTCCGCGTGTTGGCTCCCGGCATGACCTTGGCCAGGCGCTCGAAGAGCTCACCTGACTTCTCATCCTTCAGATGGCGTGCCGTGCGAGCGCCCCCCGGCACCTCGTCCGGACGGCCGAAGAGCCCGTGAGATTTCTCGTCCTGCATGGGACACTCCCTGATCAGTAGGTGCTTGGGGTGGCGGACAGGCCCAGCATCTGGCGCGTCTGCGCTGGGGTGGCTATCGCGCAGCCGAACTCTTTGGCGAGGCGGACTACCTTCTGGACAGCCTCGCCGTTGCCGCTGAGCTTCTGGCCGCGGTTCAGATAGACGTCTTGGACGAGCTCTGGAAGGTGGTCATAGTCGACACCTGTCAAGGACGCCACGATCTCCACGAGCGTCCCCAGGTGCTTGCATCAGACATGAAATGCTCCCTAGTTGGAATGGGCGATCTTGTCACCCCGTGCGCGCACAACGCCTCAGATCGTCGGCGTGTCGGCCAGCAGCTTCTTCGTGTACTCGGCCTTGGGATCGCCGAGCACCTCTTCCACCAGCCCGTACTCGACGATGGCGCCCTCGTTCATCACCGCCACCTCCTGCGAGATGGAATGGACGAGGGCAAGGTTGTGGGTCACGAAGAGCATGGAGACGCCGACCTCGGCCTGCAGCTTGGTGAGCAGCTCGATGATGGCTGCCTGCACGGAGACGTCCAGCCAGGAGGTGACCTCGTCGCAGATCAGCACCGACGGCTCGGCCGCCAGCGCGCGGGCGATGGCGATACGCTGGCGCTCGCCGCCGGAGAGCTGGTCCGGATAGCGTCCCATCAGCGAGGAGTCGAGGGCCACCTTCTCGAGCACCGCGATGGCGCGATCCTCCGTCTCGCTCTTGGAGAGTGAGAAGAAGAGGTGCAACGGCTGGGCCAGGATCTGGCGTATCGTCTTGCGCGGGTTCAGGGAGCTGTACGGGCTCTGGAAGATGTACTGGATCGCCTGCCGCTCAGCGACGCTGCGGGAGCGCGCGTCGCGCTCCAGCGGCTTGCCGCGAAGCTCTATGGCGCCCTCGATCTTGAAGGGGTGCAGCCCGGCGATGCAGCGCGCCAGGGTGGTCTTGCCGGAGCCCGACTCGCCGACCAGCGCCAGGCAGCGGTGCTCACATAGCGATGCGGTGATGCCGTGCAGCGCCTCCTTGCGCTGGTAGTAGGCGAGCACGTCGCGTACCCCGATCACCTCGGGTTCGGCGCACAGGGCCTCCGCGCGCTCGCGCAGAAGCACGTCGTTGGCCCGCGGCTGGGCGCGCACTTCCTCCCAGCGCCAGCAGCGCACCTGGTGGTCCGGCCCGCTGCCATCGTAGGGCGGATACTCGATGCCGCAGCGCTCCTGCGCCATGTCGCAACGGGGCGTGAAGGCGCAGCCGGTGACGCGCTGGCCCGGGCGCGGTGCCCAACCGGGGATGCCGCGCAGGGCGTGGGTGCCGCTGATGTCTGGGATGGCGGCCAGCAGCTTGCGCGTGTACGGATGGAAGGCGCCGGCGAAGAGCTCTCCCTTGGGCCCGATCTCGACCAGGCGGCCGGCGTACATGACGGCGATGCGGTCGGCCAGGTTGGCGACCACCGCCAGGTCGTGGGTCACATAGAGGGCGGAGACGCCGTAGCTGCGCGTCAGCGCCCGGATGGTCGTCAGCACGTGCGCCTGGGTGGTCACATCCAGGGCCGTCGTCGGCTCGTCGAAGACGATCACCTTGGGCCGGTTGGCAAGCGCCATGGCGATCGCCACCCGCTGCTGCTGGCCGCCGGAGAGCTGGTGCGGATAGCGGCGCAGGAAGGTCCGATCGCCGGGCAGCAGCACCTCGGCCATCATCTCGGAGAGGCGCGCCTCTCGTTCGGCCTTCGAGGCGCCGAAGGAGTGCGCCTCCAGGATCTCCATGAGCTGAGTGCCGATGCGCAGGGCCGGGTTCAGGGAGGCCGAGGCGTCCTGGGGCACGTAGCTGATCAGGCCGCCGCGGATGTGTCGCAGGTCCGCGTGCGCGGCGACCAGCACGTCGGTGCCATCGATGATGATCTTCCCTTCGGCGATCTTGGCGCCTCTTCGCTGGTGGGCCAGCAGGCTGGTGGCGGCGGTCGTCTTGCCGGAGGCCGACTCGCCGACCAGGCCGAGCACCTCGCCTTGATGGATGGCCAGGGTGACCTCGTCGTCGATGTCGATGCCGGAGGGATCGAGGACGATGCGCAGGTCTGAGACGGTGAGGACGACCTCGGTGCCCACGACCGAGTGCTCACTGATTGGGGCTTCCGTCAGCTCGCTCATTTGCCCCCCGTATCGCGCTCGATACCGATCAGCGCCCGGCCCATGCCGTCAGCGATCAGGTTGGTGCCGATGGTGAGGATCGCGATGAGGATCACTGGCACCGCCACCGGCCAGGGCTGTACCGAGATGCCGATGCGGTTCTCGTTGATCATCAGGCCCCAGTCGGCGGCCGGCGGCTGCAGGCCGAAGCCCAGGAACGACATGCCGGCGATGATGCCGATGGAGTAGGTGAGGCGCAGGCCGAACTCGACCAGCAGGGGGCTCGTGATGTTCGGCAGGATCTCGAAGGCGAGGATCTTGCGACGCGTCACCCCGAGTGCCTCGGCCGCCTTGATGAAGTCGCGCTGGGCGATCTCCACAGTGGCGGCGCGAGTGACGCGGGCGATGCGCGGCGCATGACTGATGCCGACGATGAGCACGATCAGCCAGAGCTTGGGTCCGACGATGGAGACGAAGAGCAGCGCCAGGACGATCGACGGAAACGCAAGGACGATGTCGAGGATGCGCATCACCGTCTCATCGAGCCAGCGCCGCGCATAGCCTGAGATCATGCCCAGGCCGACGCCCAGCAGCAGGCCGATGACGGTGGCGGCCAGGGCCAGGCTGATCACAGTCCGCCCGCCCCAGAGGACGCGAGAGAGCACGTCGTGGCCGATGTAGTCGGTGCCCAGCCAAGCCTTGGCGGACGGCCCGGCGAAGGAGGCGGCCACGAAGCTGGTCGGGGAGTGCGGCGCCAAGAGCGGCCCCAGCAGGGCGAGGGCGACGATACAGACGAAGATGGCCACGCCGGCCTTGGTGCGCCCCATGCCCCAAGCCTCTTTGATGGTGAGCAGCCACTGGGGCGGGCGGTGCTCGGCCGGCGTAATGACGGCGAGCAGGTCGGGAGTCGCCTCTGGGCTACTCATCGCAGGCCGGTCCGCAGACGGGGGCTGATAAGGATGGTGGCGATGTCGGCGATCAGGTTGAGGCCCACGTAGGCCGCGGCGATCAGCAGGCAGAGGGCCTGCACGACCGGCATGTCGCGGTTGGTGACGGCGTCGACCAGGCCGGAGCCGATCCCGGGAAAGCCGAAGACGTACTCGACGGTGACGATGCCGCCGGCGAGCCAGGCAAGGTTGAGGGCGATGACCTGCAGCGTGGGCACGATGGCGTTGGGCAGGGCGTGGCGCCAGAGCACGGTGTTGCCGGAGAGCCCCTTGAGGCGGGCCATCATGACGTACTCGCTCTCCAGGACCTCGATGGTGGAGGCGCGCAGCATGCGGCTGACGTAGGGGATCACCGCCAGGCTCAGGGTGATGGCCGGCAGCACCAGCAGCTTGAGCTGAGAGAAGACCGAGATCAAGGGATCGATGCGCGAGACGGGCGGCATCCACTTGAAGACAGAGATAGCAAAGAGGAGCACCAGGATCACGCCGATGACGAACTCGGGCAGCGCCGCCAGGACGAGGTTGCCTAAGTTGACCGAGGTGTCGAAGCGGGAGTCTCGCCAGACGGCAGAGAGGGCGCCGATGATGATGGAGAGCGGGATGCTGATCAGAGCCGCAAAGAGGACGAGGATGGCGGAGTCGACCACGCGGTCCTTAAGCAGACTGGTCACCGGAGTGCCCTGCTGGGCGATCGAGTCGCCGAAATCGCCTTGGGCGACCCCGCCGAGCCAGCTGAAGTACTGCTTGTAGAGAGGGCGGTCCAGGTTGAGCTGCTTGCGCAGGGCCACATAGACGGCCTTGTTGGCAGCCTCCCTGCCCAGGATGGCACGGGCCGGGTCGCCGGGCAGCGCCTGGGTGGCGGCAAAGACCACCACCGAGACCAACCACAGAGTCAGGATCCCCAAGCCGAGCCGGATGAGGATCAGTTTCAGGAGAGGCGGCAAGCGATCACCCCCTTTGCTCGTACATGACCATCCCCTTCCGTCCGGTGCCCCGAGTAGCCTTGTGGGCAGCTACTGACAAGGAGGCGGAGATGGTGCGGCATCCCAAGACGTTGATCGAGTTCATGCAGATGT
>Ga0209539_1001493_pt1 | contig 12640 bp, 8 predicted proteins | sample BarGraNGADG00312_2_FD_184499 | JGI IMG/M metagenome (GOLD analysis project Ga0209539, IMG submission 184499) | Arctic peat soil microbial communities from Barrow, Alaska - Barrow Graham LP Ref core NGADG0011-312 (SPAdes) (version 2) | ecosystem: Environmental > Terrestrial > Soil > Wetlands >... | reverse complement strand
ATAATCGGAGGCTTCATTAATGCATTAATACCAGTAACCAGGGAATATAATATTGTAATAAACAAACCGGCAGGGTCTGTTAAAACTTTACGAATTGCAGCAGTGTCTGACATTCATCTTGGGAGCATCATAAGAAAAAGAAGCTTAAAAAAGATGTCGGGTATGTTAAAAGATTTGAAACCAGATCTTATCTTGTTGCTTGGAGATATAGTTGATGGTGAAATTGGTCCTGTAATGAGAGGTGATCTATTGCAGTATTTTACATATCCGGAAAGCACTGATGGTCTTTATGCAATAACTGGCAATCACGAATTTATAGGAGGCGCAAATCGTACTATTCCATATATTGAGAGCAAGGGCATACGAATTCTGAAGGATGAAGTGGTAACTCTTGAGGGTGGAATTCAACTTATTGGGAGAATTGACAGGGATTCATACCGTTTTTACAGGAAGGAACGAATGACACTTGAAGAACTGATGAAACAGGCAGATACCACAAGACCTGTCATTCTTCTAGATCATCAGCCTTTTCATCTCGATGAAACAGCGAAACAAGGCATTGACCTTGAGCTTTCAGGGCATACCCATAATGGTCAGATGTGGCCACTTAACTATGTTACTAAAATGATTTACGAATTAAGCTATGGCTACCTGAAAAAAAGAAACACAAATTTTATTGTCTCTTCAGGTTATGGTCTATGGGGACCCAGAGTAAGGTTGGGAAGCAGATCTGAAGTACTGCTGATAAATATTAGTTTTAACGGAGCCGAAAATCCTTTAAAATGATCTTTTAAAGGAGATCATAAATTTTCTCAAGCCTGATTCCCCTCGAACCTTTAATGAGAATGGTACTCCCGGTTACTGGCTCACCCTTAAGAAATTCTATAAGCTGATCAACATTTTGAAATGAATTGAATCCTGATCCGTAGGATATTTTTTGAAATTCAGGACCAACCAGCAGAACCTTTTCCGCAATGCCCGACTGAAGCAGTTTTAAAATCTTTAAATGTTCCTCTCCGCTCTTTTCACCAAGTTCGAGCATATCACCAAGGATAATAGCTTTCGGAGTATTCTTTAATATTGAAAACGAGTCCAGCGCTAAATGCATGCTTGTCGGATTGGCATTATAAGAATCACATATCAGTGTATTGCTTTTTGTTATCTTAATCTGTGATCTGTTATTAGCCGGCTGGTACTTTTCCAGGGCATCGATAACATCCTTGATATCGACCCCAAGGAACAGACCGGAAGCAACTGCAGCTCTTATATTTTCAAGATTATAGCTACCGAACAGGTTCGTACTTAAATCGTAAGTATGATGTAAATATGTTATTGATATCCTGAGATTAAGATCTGAAAAAACCAGATCAATTAAAAGATCAATACCAGTAGGATCGGAAAAGGGGACTGCCCTGTTTATGCATCTGAATATATTTTCAGTAAGCAAAGGATCTTTGTCATTATACAACGCGATTCCGTTTACCTTGCGAAGATGCTCATAAAGCTCCGTTTTTGCCTTTATGACACCATCAGCGGAACCAAAACCTTCAATATGTGCAGTGCCGATATTTGTAATTATTCCATAATCAGGTTGAGCAATATGACATAATGTTCTTATCTCACCGACATGGCTGGCTCCCATCTCGATAATCAACATTTCCGTGTCAGCTGGTGCTGACAGAATTGTGAGCGGAACTCCGATATGATTGTTCAGGTTCCCTTTTGTATAATGAACTTTAAACTTTTTTGACAGGATGGCAGCCAGCAGCTCCTTTGTGGTTGTTTTACCATTTGTCCCTGTTATTGCAAGAACCGGAACATTCATTTCCTTTCTGAAGTGCGAAGCCAGGGCCTGTAATTCGATGAGGCAATCATCAACCAGTATGGTGTTTTCAGTTTCAAACAGAGGATCATCTATAACGGCGCATAAAGCTCCTCTTGCAAGTGCGTCTGAGGCAAATTTGTTTCCGTTATAGTTCTCGCCCCAGAGAGCAAAAAAAATCTGACTTTTTCCTACTGACCGTGAATCAGTTGATACTCCTGTTGATTCTTTAAAAAGGTTATATATCTGTTCAGTTTTCATGTTTGTAAAAAAATGCCTCATTATGATTGCATAATGAGGCTAATATTTTTCAGAGAACCGGATTCTATAAACCAGCAGGGCTTCCAACCCTTATCATTGCACATCTGAAGCCGATGTCATCACGGGAACTCTCCTGATCGAGGAATCTTCTGGTAGAAGGGTTAAGCCAATAAGCTCTGTCTCTCCATGATCCGCCTTTATATACCCGTGCATTATCATTAATTAGTGTTACAAAATCATTAGCATTAGCTGTGTTATCCTGAGCGTACATCCTGAGAGAACCCTTTTTATTATCTTCAACAGTAAAATCAGTTCCTCCTCCTCCGGGGATAGCTGACTGCAGATCACCATCCCTGTAGTTTCTGTAATCGCCCTTCTGATAATTATATCTGTTTGCAACATCTGCATCTTTAACGGTATCGAGAAATAAACGTCCGAGTTTATCTTTAGCCACAACCGAACCGTTGACATCGCGTTTCAGATCGGTAAATACATTCCCTCTGAAAGGGTTAAAACCATCAACATCTTCAGATGTCAGAGGACGGTAGACATCCTGAACCCATTCGTTGACATTTCCTGCCATGCAGTAAAGCCCATAGTCATTTGGCCAGTAAGATTTAACATCGACAGTAATACTTCCATTATCGTTCAGGCTTCCGGCTACTCCCATAAGATCACCTCTTCCGCGTACAAAGTTAGCCATCATCTGACCTCTGCTCTTTTTTCCGGAGTTTCTCACATTATGACCGTCCCAGGGGTAAATTCTTCTTTCATAAATCCTCTCTTCAAATGTGTTGCCTCTAAGTGCATATGCAGCAAATTCCCATTCTGCCTCTGTCGGGAGTCTGTAACTGGGAAGCAGCACTCCATCTTCAAAGTTAGTTCTGCGCTCTGTCTGATTTGGATTGAGACTTGGACGTAACTGATTAACAACGCCTTCATACTGGCCAGCAAGATATGCTTCTGTATTAAAATTCTTTTCGTTTGACTGGTTTGGATCGGGGTTAAGCTCCCCTTCATTTATGAGTAATTGTTCATTAACCCTGTCGGTTCTCCAAAGACAAAAATCGTTTGCCTTAATCCAACTGACACCAACAACAGGATAATTATTATAAGATGGGTGACGGAAATAATACTGGACATAAGGATCATTGAAACCCATCGGTGTTCTCCAGACTAATGTATCGGGCAGAGCTCTTCTGTAAACTTCAGGATAATCTTTGTAAACCCTGCGCAGCCAGAAAAGGTATTCCCTGTAGTCAACGTTCTTAACCTCTGTCTCATCCATATAAAATGATGATAACGTAACCGTTCTTGGTTTGTTATTCCAATCAAACATAACATCCTGCTGTACCTGACCCATTGTAAAACGGCCTCCCTCTATCAGCACCAGACCAGGACCAGTTTTCTGTTCAGCCCCGAGAGCAACCTCAAATCCGCCCATGTCAGGATCATTATATTTCCATCCTGTTGCAGTGGAAACATCATCTTTCCCCTTTTTCTTAAATATGCAGGATGTAAAAAGCAAGACAGCTATTAAAACAACTGGTAAGGCTCTGAATTTATACATAACTCCTTTAGTTTTATCGCTTTTATGAAAACCAAATATAACAAATTTTACTAAACTAATTTTTTCAACTCATCAAATATAACTACAATTCAGGGAAATTTATTGTTTTGATTGTATTTCTTTTTTCAAAATTATTCAAACTAAAGGCCAGTCCTGTTTGATGCAGAAGCGATAAGGGCATTAGTTTATTTTCAGATTTCAAATTAAACCTGTAATTATAATAAACAGAGATTCGTCCGGTATTGAAATAAAACCCGGTCTGAATATTCAGGTTTTTTCCGCTATTTCCTAAAATTACAGCATTGATTGCCAAATGTTTAGATTCAATCGCCGCTCCTGCCCCGCCATTAATGAATCCTCTCTGTATTTCTAAATATGTAACAGGCTGGATTTTTAGATTCTGCTCTTTGCTAAGATCAAAATCTCCTGACAAATGGATTAGAAGCTTTCTTTTTAATCTCTCATTGGAATTGCCTGTTACAGACAAATCAGGTTCGGCGAGGTGAGAGACAGAAAATCCGCCTGAAAATTTTCCGGAAATAAAAAGGAATCCTGCTCCAATGTCAAATACAGTTCTTCCTGATGATGTCAGAATTTCAGAGGATGGGATTGACACTCCGCCCAAAGGGTCAATCTGATCAGGCAAAATAGCGTTGTCAAAGCTGAAGCCCCTGTGGTAAATTGAAGCCGAAAGACCTGCATTAATAAAAAGATCCTTACCTGCCTGCAAAAAATAGGCATAGGATAATCCTCCCCTGAAATCGTTTATTATACCACCCATATAATCATCAGAGAGATATAAACCTGCCCCGCCGTGTAATTCGGAAAAATACGAGTCGTAAGAAAAATAAACAGAATGAAGGTTATAATTGTTACCAGGATAAAAATTCAGATATGACAACCTAATTGCACCATCACCACCGCTTCCGGCAAGTGACGGATTATTCATCATCATCATCTGGTAACCCGGCCCGGGATCAATCTCCTGACCAAAACAATATGCAGGTATTAAGAATATGAATAATACTATTTTATTCAGTCGCTTCAACATATTAAAAATTACTGCACTATGAACGAAATGATATCGTTATTATTATATCGGATAATAGCTCACAAAAAAACAAAATAAACTGGTAAACAAAAAGCACATTTCTATCTTTGTCAGAATAATGAAAAGAATTTTTCAAATAGTACCAGTATACTTACTGCTTTTTTCCGCTAACCTGTTTGCGCAGAATTCCAAAGATAGTTTTTCTTCTAGTTCCAAGCTCTCTTCCGGCTTATGGTTCAGAATTGCAATCACCTCGGACGGAATATACAGGATTGATTATTCAAAGCTTAAACAGCTAGGTTTAGAGAATCCGTCCAACCCAAGGATTTTTGGCAATAACTTTGGACAGTTATCATATTATACCGATGCACCAAAACCTGACGACCTGAAAGAGCTTTCTATTCTAACCGTAACTGGCGGTGATGGTATTTTTAATGATGGAGATTACCTGCTTTTCTACGCAAAAGGCACTGGGAGATGGATTTATAATCAAACCACCGATACATATGCCTACCAACATCATAATTATTCTGATACTTCATTTTATTTTTTAACATCGGGACCAACTCCGGGAAAGATGATCACCACTGCCGCAGAACCTTCCCAGCCAGCAAATTACACTTCATCTGAGTCTGATGTCCTTTACATACATGAAGAAGATGTTGAAAACATCATTAAATCGGGAAGAGAGTGGTTTCAGGAAATTTCAGATATTCATATTGACCCAGGTTTTACAGACCTTGTGACTGGTGAAAATGTAAAATTCAATATACGGGTGGCAGCGAGAGCATCGGTTCCGGCTACTTTCAGACTTTACGAGGGACCTACTCTCAGACAAAGTATTCAGGTACAGGGAGTCAATCTTTATGATTATACCGGTACTTACTTCCAGATTTCAGATTCAACAGGTTCGATACAGCCCTTATCAGCTTCACCTGATTATGATATCAAATTCATTAATAATGGCGAGACCGGGGTTCATGGGTGGCTGGACTGGATAACACTTCAGGGTCGGAGATTTAACTCATTTTCAGGACTGGAAATGCAATATCTCGATTCAAAATCTGTCGCACCGGGAAGGATTACCGGATTCTCAATCCAGAGCATTAACAACGATCCATTAATCTGGGACGTAACTGATCCTGTCAATGTCAGGCAGATCCAATATACCAGAGACGGAGAAAACATTAAATTTAAAAGTGCCACAGATACACTTAAAACGTTTATTGCCTTTACAGCAACCGGTTCAATCGTACCTTTAATTAAACCCGCTGCGGTCCCAACCCAGGATTTACATTCATCAGCTCCGGCTGATATGATCATTATAACTCACCCGCTTTTCAGAGCTTATGCTGAAAAACTTGCAGATATTCATCTTAACAACTCCGGACTCATTTCCCAGATTGTTACTCCGGAACAGATCTATAATGAGTTCTCAGGAGGTATTCCGGATATATCTGCGATAAGAAATTTTTTGAGAATGAAGTATCTGAAACAAAAGGACAGCGATCATCCTGTTAAATACCTTCTTCTCTTCGGTGATGGTTCCTATGAAAATAAAACTCCTCCTCCTAATAATCCAAACTTCATTCCTACTTACCAGTCGGAGAATTCAAATATTTATGTCTCTTCATTTACATCTGATGATTTTTATGGTCTTCTTGAGGATGGTGAGGGAGAGGCAGACGGAACAGAAGATATTGGGATTGGTCGCCTGCCTGTCTCGGATACTGTACAGGCAGGTATAGTTCTTTCAAAGATTAAAAGATACCTCGATCCGGCTAATTCAGGTGATTGGAAAAATGTAATATGCCTTACAGCAGATGACGAGGACGGTAACACTCATATGATTGATGCCGAGGGTCTTGCAGCCGTCATTAATGATAGTGTTCCTGCATATAATATCGATAAGATCTATCTTGATGCATTTAAACAGACAACAACTGTTAACGGACAATCCTATCCGGAGGTGAATAAAGCCATAAACGACCGCATTAATTCAGGATGTCTGATTTTCAATTATACCGGGCATGGAAACGAGAGTAGTCTTGCAGCCGAAGGGGTTGTCAAAACAGAAGATATTAATTCCTGGAAAAATGGGGGAAAACTTCCACTTTTTATTACCGCCACATGTGAATTCAGCCGTTTCGATGATGTTGAAATTAATTTGGCAACAAGGCAGATTACAGGGAAACCCTCGGGTGGTGAAATGGTTCTTCTTAATAAAGATGGCGGTGGCATAGCATTGATGTCAACTACCAGAGTTGTATATTCTGCTCCAAATTATGACCTGAACAGAAACATATATAAATGCGCTTTTAGTCATGATAAGGCAGGTAATCCTCTGTCATTAGGAGACATAATTAAGATCGCTAAGAACAGCTCAGGATCAGGCCCAAATAAAAGGAACTTCACATTGCTGGGAGATCCGGCTTTAAAACTTGCTTATCCTTATCACGGTAATGTCGTTACCGATTCTATTAATAATGTTTCTGTTTATGATAAGATTGACAGTCTGAAAGCACTTTCGCTTATTACTGTCAGAGGTCATATAGAAGATCCTCTCGGAAATCCGCTTAACACTTTCAATGGTGTGGTTTCTCCCCTGGTGTACGATAAATCGAGCAATATAAAGACTCTAGCTAACGATGGCGGGCAAAGCATGACTTTTAAACTCCGTAACAACATTCTGTTTAGTGGCAAAACCATGGCGAGAGATGGAAGATTCACATTTACTTTTATCGTTCCAAGAGATATTGACTATTCATTCGGTTCAGGTAAAATAAGCTACTACGCTTATAATAGCACGGAAGATATGAACGGGAGCTTCGGCGATATAATTGTTGGGGGTTTCTTTAAAACCCTCCTTGCAGACAATGAGGGTCCGGATATTAAATTATACATGAACGACACACTTTTCAGAAATGGCGGACTAACAGACACTAATCCAAAGCTTCTCGCAATTATAAATGATCAGGATGGTATTAATACGACCGGAACGGGAATAGGACACGATCTGACTGGATTCCTCGATAATGAACCAAACAGATCCTTTGTATTGAATAATTATTTTGAGACTGATTTCGATAACTATACGAGAGGAAGGATAACTTATGATCTTTCAGGATTAACTGAAGGCAATCATTCTCTTACAGTTAAAGCCTGGGACAATTTTAACAACTCATCAGAAAAAACAATTTCGTTCCAGGTGGTAACAGGAGTTAAATTCCAACTCAGGAACCTTCTGAACTATCCGAATCCATTCTCAGGCGAAACCAATATCAGTCTGGAACATAACAGACCAGACAGTGATATGGATGTTATAATAAACATTTTTAGTATTGATGGAAGAATTATTAAGATCTTAAAAACAAAAGTCCTGACCTCTGGTTATACCTTACCACCTGTAACCTGGAATGGAAATGATGAGGGAGGACGAAAAGTCGGCAGAGGAATGTACCCATATACTGTTACAATTATTACCGGAAAGGGCGAAACAGCCAGAGTGACAGGCCGCATGATCATTTTGTGAGACAAACACAATATTAAGGATTAAAAATAGTTTATATTTGTAGATTCGAAGAATTATAAATGAGTATGAAGAAATTGAGAGTTGCCATAGTTTTATTGATCATAGCATTATCAGGCAAAACCATGCTTTTTTCTCAGCAAAGTTCAGGTGAGCTAAATGCAATACAGACAGTTGTGCCATTTCTGACTATAGCTCCCGATTCAAGGGCTGGTGCAATGGGTGATGCAGGTGTTGCCACTTCACCTGATGTTTATAGTATGCACTGGAATCCAGCTAAATTTGCCTTTATCGATGGCAATGCCGGAGTAGGAATATCTTATTCTCCCTGGCTCAGAAATCTGGTCCCGGATATTAATATAGCTTATCTGGCCGGATATAAAAGAATTGACTCTAAACAGGTTTTGGCCGCAAGTCTGCTTTATTCTTCACTCGGAGATGTACCATTCACCGATGAGTTTGGCAATCTGGAACGCACATTTAATCCTAATGAATTCGCTCTTGATGCTGCCTATTCGAGGTTATTTTCCGAATATCTTTCAGGAGGTATCGCTTTCAGATTCATATACTCCAATTTAACAGGCGGGTCCTATTCCGGAGGAGTTGCTACCAAACCCGGAATCTCATTTGCTGCAGATATTTCAGGATATTACCAGAAGAAGATCAGTCTTTTAAGTAAGGATGGGCAACTCGCATTTGGACTCAATTTCTCTAATATAGGATCAAAAATGAGTTATTCCACTTCCCAGACATCTGATTTTATTCCGATGAATATGCGCCTTGGCTCATCTTTAGCAATTAACCTGGACAATTATAACAAAATTATAGCGACACTTGATATCAATAAACTCCTTGTTCCGACACCTCCACAATATTATAAAATCGGAGAAGTTGATGCAAGAGGAGATACTGTCCACTCTGCTATTACTGAAATTAAAGCGGGAAAAGATCCGAATGTTTCTGTCCCTTTAGCAATATTTCAATCATTTGTTGATGCTCCCGGAGGGTTTAAGGAAGAATTGCATGAAATAACCTATTCTGCAGGACTTGAATATTGGTATAATAATCAGTTTGCTCTAAGGGGCGGTTTCTTTTATGAAGATCCATCCAAGGGGAACCGGAAATACTTCACTGCAGGTGCCGGTTTCAGACTAAAAGGATTTACACTTGATTTCTCTTACCTAATGCCACTTTCACAGAATCATCCGCTCGCCCGTACTTTGAGATTTTCCATCGCCTTCGATTTCAATGCGTTAAGAAACGCCAGCAAATCAAAAGGATGAACATCAGGATAGGGCAGGGAATTGATTTTCACCGGCTTGAACAAGGATTAGATTTATGGCTGGGAGGTGTGAAGATACCTTCGGAAAGAGGTTGTGTGGCTCATTCAGACGGTGATGTTCTCCTTCATGCCATTTGCGATGCCCTTCTTGGGGCAGCAGGATTAAGAGATATCGGTTATTATTTTCCTGACTCTGATAAAAAGTATAAAAATATCGACAGCAAAATACTGTTAAAGGAGACATATGACCTCATCAGACAAAAAGGATACAACGTGAATAATATCGATTGTACCATATGCCTGGAGCTTCCTAAAATTTCTCCCTTCGTTCAGGAAATGAGAAATACAATTTCAGCTATCATTGATAAGGATCCCGAAGATGTTGCAGTCAAAGCCACAACCACCGAAAAACTTGGATTTACCGGAAGAGAAGAAGGAATTGTCGCAATCGCAGTTGTTCTTCTCGCCAAATAATGCAACAGTCTGATTAAAAAAACAAGGATGCAAAAAACCACTCTGGTACTGGGGGCAAGTCCAAAATCTGATAGATATTCATTCAGAGCAGTAAAAATTCTGCAGAGTAAGAATATTCCGGTCATCGCAATTGGAAAAAGAGAATTTGAAATGGATAACTATAGAATAAGAAAAGATATGCCTGATGATATAGGTCCGGTTCATACAGTTACACTTTATCTGAATGCGGAAAATCAGAAAGAATATTACAATTATATTATATCTCTCCATCCCAAAAGGATTATATTCAATCCCGGAACTGCTAACAGCGAATTTGCTGATATGTTAAGCAAAAAAGGCATTGAAGTTGTCAGCGATTGTATGTTGGTAATGCTCGCCTGCGGCAAATTCTAGCAGCTGGTTGGTCGTACCTCCCTGCTTGCTTGTTGTTTTACAGAAACCGCATCTGATACCACAAACCTCACTCCCCTTTAAGAACTTCGTTAATTATCTCATCATCTGCAATATATGGTACCGTCACATTAAGGCCAGGTGTACGTTCCATCTCTCTTTTAAGGGTAAACAAAGCTTCTTTGTTCCGTGCCCAGCTTCGACGGGCAATTCCGTTGTTTACATCCCAATGAATCATCATCCTTAATTTGCTCTCAATTTCAGGAGTACCATCAAGCACCATTCCAAATCCGCCATTAATGACTTCACCCCACCCTACACCTCCTCCATTATGTAAAGACACCCAGGTAGCACCACGAAAGGAATCACCAATTACATTCTGAACAGCCATATCGGCTGTGAATTTTGATCCGTCATAGATATCTGAGGTCTCCCTGTAGGGCGAATCTGTACCTGATACATCGTGATGGTCCCTTCCTATTACAACCGGTGCTGATATTTTACCTTTTGATATTGCATTGTTAAATGCTGCTGCAATTTCCATTCTTCCTTCAGCATCAGCATAAAGGATACGCGCCTGCGACCCTACTACAAGCCTGTTTTTGGCAGCTTTTTCAATCCAGCGGATATTATCATTCATCTGTTGTTTTACCTGATCAGGTGATTTTGGCAGTAATTTCGCGAGCGTTTCAATTGCAATTTTGTCAGTAACTTCAAGATCCGAAGGATCATTTGAGCAACAGACCCATCTGAATGGGCCAAACCCGTAATCAAAGCACATTGGTCCCATAATATCCTGAACATAAGAAGGATATCGGAATTCACCATTGGATTTCAGAACATCACTCCCGGCTCGTGATGCTTCAAGAAGAAACGCGTTTCCATAATCAAAAAAATATGTCCCTCTGGCAGTGTGTCTTTTAATTGCTTCCACCTGTCTTCTTAATGACTTGCGAACGCTATCCCTGAACTTTTCAGGATCTTCCGACATCATCAGGTTTGATTCCTCAAGACTTAAACCGGCCGGATAATATCCACCTGACCATGGATTGTGAAGGGAGGTCTGGTCGGAACCAAGATCCACATAAATATTTTCATCTGCAAATTTTTCCCAGACATCAACTATATTGCCTTCATAAGCCATAGATATAACTTTTTTAGAGGATGTTGCTTCCCTCACTCTTTCAACAAGCTTGGCTAAATCCGTAAAGACTTCATCGACCCAGCCCTGGGAATACCTGGTTTTTAATGCCTTAGGGTTTACTTCAGCTATTACCGAAATAATACCGGCAATATTTGCTGCTTTCGGCTGAGCCCCCGACATTCCACCAAGACCTGACGAAACAAAAAGTTTACCTCTGAGCTCATCTCCTGGTCGACTGTGCATTCTTGCTGCATTTAAAATCGTTATAGTGGTTCCGTGAACAATACCCTGCGGTCCGATATACATGTATGAGCCTGCAGTCATCTGACCATATTGTGAAACGCCGAGTGCGTTAAATCTCTCCCAGTGATCCTGAGAAGAGTAATTAGGAATGACCATGCCATTGGTAACAACTAATAATGGAGCATCTTTCGGAGAAGGGAAAAGACCAAGCGGGTGACCGGAATAAATTACAAGCGTCTGGTCATCAGTCATCTCAGATAAATATTTCATTGTTAACCGATACTGCGCCCAGTTTTGAAAAACTGCACCGTTACCACCATAGGTTATCAGTTCATGAGGATGCTGTGCGACTTTGACATCAAGGTTATTCGATATCATAAACATAATCGCTCCAGCTCTTCGCGAACGATAAGGAAAATCATCAATATGCCGGGCTTTAATCTCATAATCAGGTCTGAATCTGTGCATATAGATTCTTCCGTACTTTGCTAATTCGTCAGCGAATTCTTTTACAAGTTGGGAATGAAATTTTTCAGGAAAATATCTAAGAGCATTTTTTAAGGCAAGTTTTTTTTCAATACTATTCAATATATCTTTCCTTTTGGGTGCATGATTAATATTCTGATCATATGATTTAAGAGAAGGAAGTTCGGAAGGGATTCCTTCTGCAATCATTCTTTTAAAATCTGTGCTGGTCATGGAGGCGCGTTGTCTGATTTAAGACAAAGTTAGTTATTTTTACCTCACCTGTTATACCCCTCTGTCGCTTCGCGACATCTCCCCCGATGGGTGAGAAAAATCTGTGGATCTAAGATAAATTACTCTTTTGTGCTGAGAATTTCTCCCCCCTTGGGGGGAGTGCCCGAAGGGCGAG
>Ga0209539_1001492_pt1 | contig 12642 bp, 9 predicted proteins | sample BarGraNGADG00312_2_FD_184499 | JGI IMG/M metagenome (GOLD analysis project Ga0209539, IMG submission 184499) | Arctic peat soil microbial communities from Barrow, Alaska - Barrow Graham LP Ref core NGADG0011-312 (SPAdes) (version 2) | ecosystem: Environmental > Terrestrial > Soil > Wetlands >... | reverse complement strand
TCACCAGTTGGCTGAAAATCGGATATAAGTTTGAAGTCCATAAACTGTATTTCTATCAAAAGTTTACAAAATTACAAATAATTAAGTTAAAATGGAGAGAGGTTCCTCGCTGATACTCGTATGACATGATTTAGTTTATCGGTTATTTGAGAGGGAGATTCCTCGCTATTGCTCGGAATGACAATCCGAATGCAGCAAAGCGGAATGAGGAATCTCCTCTTATATATAGCTGAACTTGATTCTGGTTACATTCAGGCTTAGAACAAATTGAATTGTATACAACAAATTTTAACGGGTTGTTTTAAATGCAACCGCATTAAATAAGAAAAGGCGCTCAAAAAGCGCCTTTACATTCCGGATTACCGGTATATTTATCCTAAATAGCCTTTTAATAATCTGCTGCGTGAAGTATGTCTTAACCTGCGGATTGCTTTCTCCTTGATCTGACGTACCCTTTCGCGTGTAAGACCAAATTTTTCACCAATCTCTTCCAGGGTCATTTCCTGGCAACCAATACCGAAGAAAAACCTGATAATATCTCTTTCCCTTTCGGTAAGGGTGGCAAGAGCCCTGTAGATCTCTCTTGAAAGCGATTCGTCCATCAGAAGCTTATCAGCGACCGGAGAATCGGAGTTTGTCAGAACATCAAGCAAACTGTTGTCCTCGCCTTCAATAAAAGGAGCATCCACTGATACATGCCGTCCTGAGACTTTCAGCGTATCTGTCACCTTTTCCTTCGGCAATTCAAGAACATCAGCAAGCTCTTCAGGTGATGGAGTTCTTTCGTTTTCCTGTTCAAACTTAGAGAATGCCTTATTGATCTTGTTAAGTGAACCTACCTGGTTCAGTGGTAATCTTACAATTCTCGATTGTTCGGCCAAAGCCTGAAGTATCGATTGCCTTATCCACCATACAGCATATGAGATAAATTTGAAACCACGTGTTTCATCAAATTTCTCTGCTGCCTTGATAAGGCCCAGGTTTCCTTCGTTGATAAGATCGGGGAGACTAAGTCCCTGGTTTTGATATTGTTTTGCAACAGAAACAACAAAACGCAAATTTGCTTTGGTTAGTTTCTCTAGAGCAGCTCTGTCGCCTTTCTTTATCCGTTGAGCCAATTCAACTTCTTCTTCTACCGATATCAACTCTTCCTTACCAATTTCCTGTAAATATTTGTCGAGTGACGCACTCTCTCTGTTTGTTATGGATTTGGTAATCTTTAGCTGTCTCATTATACCTCCCAAAAAATTTCCGCAAAGATATTGCTTTATTATCTAATAACAAAAATAATTAACTATTGTTGTAGAAAGGGGATCTATTTTTATAGATCCCCTGAATACCAGTGAATTATGAAAACCACACTATTAATTACCAAACTGATATTTCAAGACTGACCCGTCAGGAAGAATTCCTTCGATGGATTTCAGTTTAGTACCATTGCTTGAATTCAGACTTACATCCTGAGGACTTTTAACCTTTTTACCATTAACACTCAGGATAATATAACCCGGTGCCATTCCTATATCCTTAAACTTCCCTTTATTTACTTCTATAACTTTAACTCCATAATCGATATTCAATGCACTCATATCTGAAGATCCAAGTGGTTCAAGTCTGGCACCAAATACTACCGCTCCCGATTCTTCCATTTCTGCAGTAACAACTTTTGTATTTCCTGAAATGTTCTTCATAACTAACGGAACTGAGTTCTTCTTTCCGTTCCTTATGTAGGTTATTTCAGCTTTATCTCCCGGCCGTTTTTCTCCAACATGTTCCTGTAATTCTGAAACGCTGTTTACGTCATTCCCGTCAAACTTCACAATTACATCATTTACCTTAAGTCCTGCTTCTTTAGCTGCACCTGCATCCAGAACTCTTGTTATCAAAATACCTTTAACAGCAGGAAGATTATATTTTTCAGCGTCAGCCGATTCGACATCCTGAATATTTACTCCGATAAGGGCTCTCTGAACCTCACCGTACTTTTTGAGATCATCAACAACTTTTTTTACAATCGTTACAGGAATTGCAAATGAGTTTCCAGAATAGGCCCCGCTTGGTGAAAGAATAGCAGACGTAATTCCAACCAGCTGCCCCTTGGTATTTACCAGAGCTCCACCGCTATTGCCCATATTTAGAGCAGCATCAGTCTGAATGAACGATTCAATGCTATACGCACCTTCATTTAAATGAAGACTTCTTCCCTTGGCACTGACAATACCTGCCGTTACTGTAGATGTAAGATTGAATGGATTTCCGACTGCAAGTACCCATTCACCAAGTTTTAGCTTGTCAGAATCACCATATTTAATAACAGGTAAATTATCAGCTTTAATTTTCAGCAATGCTATATCACTACCCGGGTCGCGACCGACTACTTTAGCTGTAAATGTTCTTTTGTCATTTAGTGTTACATCAACAGATTCAGCATTTTCAACCACATGGTTATTGGTGATAATGTAACCATCATTTGAGATAATTACACCCGATCCATAGCCCTGGACTTCCCGTGGTTTGGAATTCCGGTCACCGTAGAAAAAATCCATTACAGGGTTATCCGCAGTTCCCATCATTTTTATATGAACGTGAACAACAGCATGAACGGTCTGTTCGGCAGCATATGTGAAGTCTATCTGTCCTTCCTGCGTCTGAAGTGAAGTGAGATAAGTTCTTGCATTTTCCAGATCTACTTTGGAACTATCTTTCGAAACAGCCACTGAGGGCTTTACAATTATCCTGGTATAAGCAAATAATGCAATCGATGCCCCCAAAAGCGCCATAAACAACGCACCTAATAAATATTTTCCTTTCATGACTTTTTGTTTTTAATTAAACTCACCTTTTGTGGCAGGTTAAAATTCAATATTCCGCCTTAACAAAAGTTTAATATCTTTATAACCGAATTAACATGTTTTTGTTTTACAAAGATCATTCATTTTTTGAATGATCTTCAAGATTTTAGAAATAATTAACTTCACTTTAACACGTATGATAATAGTATTTAACAAATACCAGGGAACTGGTACCACTTTATTATAATTGACAACTCTAAGAGCGTTATAGATGTTTATGAAGAAAAGATTGAGGCGTGAGGAGTGATGTATATGGTAAAGACAAAAGCAGAAGAAGTTATAATTAATGATTTAGACCCTGGCGTCTGATGATTATGCTGAAAGAAAAACTTTATGGAAAGACACTGAATGAGCTGATCGCAGTTACCAAACGGATCGGATTGCCGGGTTTTGCAGCAAAGCAGATATCTGACTGGCTTTATAAGAAAGAGATACATTCGATTGAGGAAATGACAAACCTGTCAAAAAAAACCAGAGAGTTGCTTTCGGTTGATTATGAAATCGGTCTTTCTGCACCTGTAAATGAATCCAAAAGTTCTGACGGAACCAAAAAATATCTTTATAAAGTTCTGAATGACAAATTTATAGAAACAGCTTATATTCCGGACGAGGATCGTGCTACAATTTGTGTATCATCACAGGCAGGTTGTAAAATGGGTTGTATCTTCTGTATGACGGGGAAGCAGGGTTTCCAGGGGAATCTCTCCTCGAATGAGATTTTAAACCAGTTCAGAAGTTTACCTGAATTTTCGGAACTGACAAACATCGTATATATGGGCATGGGTGAACCATTAGACAATATTACGGAGGTACTTAAGAGCCTTGAAATTCTTACAGGTGAATGGGGATACGGCTGGAGTCCTACCCGGATCACTGTAAGCACAGTCGGAATGATAGCAGGGATAAAAGAATTTCTTGAAAAAAGCCGGTGTCATCTTGCTGTAAGTCTGCACTCTCCGTTTGACGAAGAGAGAAGAAAGCTTATGCCGATTCAACGTACAAACACGGTCAGGGAGGTGCTGGATATAATCCGTAATTTCGAAATTAACAGCCAGAGAAGAATCTCTTTTGAATATATCCTTTTTAAAGGTGTGAATGATACCCCTGCCCATATAAAAGAACTTGCCAGGATTCTTAACGGTATAAAATGCCGGATTAATATTATCCGTTTTCACCCGATTCCGGGATCTAAATTTCTGAGTCCTAATCTGGGAACTACAATTAATTTCAAAGAGGCGCTGAATGCCAAAGGTATATTGACAACAATAAGGTCAAGCCGTGGCGTCGACATACAGGCTGCCTGTGGACTATTATCAACACTCGAACTAAACAAATCGGATCAGAAATGAGGAAAACATTCTTTATCATTTCACTTGCCTGCCTAACAATCAACGTCTTTTCCCAGGAGAAATCATCTGAAACATTCCTGGCTGATTCTTCGTTGATGCATGCATCTGTATCTCTGTGTGTTGCAGATGCGAAAACAGGAGATATATTAATTGATTATAATTCCGGAATAAGCCTGGCTCCTGCTTCAGTAATGAAGATTATCACATCAGCTGCTGCTATTGAATTACTGGGTCCCGGTTATACTTTCAAAACCACAGTAGGTTATACAGGATCACTGAATAAAAGATCAGGAAGATTAACGGGAAATATCATCATTTTTGGCGGCGGAGATCCCGCATTGGGGTCAAAGTATTTTGCTGATCATTATCGCAATTTTCTGGCTAACTGGGTTACAGAAATCAGAAAGCTGGGAATTAAAAAAATAAATGGCAGAATTATAACTGATGACTCATACTACGATTATTTACCTGTACCGGCTAAATGGCTCTGGGAAGATGAGGGTAACTATTATGGTGCAGGAGCGTATGGCTTATCCGTATTTGATAACACTTATGAAATTCATTTTAAAACATTATCCGAAAATTCCCTTCCTGTAATTAAAAATATCATTCCGGAAGAATGCAAGTCTGAATTAACAAATTTTCTCGTTGCCTCAGGGACTACAGATGAAGGTTATGTTTTTGCCGCGCCTTACGGAACATCCGGATGGATTGCGGGAAACATTCCTGTTAACCAGGCTGATTTTGTGTTGAAAGCATCAATTACTGATCCTCCCCTTCTTCTGGCCACAATATTAACCGATAAACTTGAAACAACTGGTATAAGAATCTCTGGAAAGCCCTCTTCAGCAAGATTGCTAAAAAACTACAAGCAGGAAAAGGTAGAACCTATTACAGAAACCATCTCTCCTTCTCTTGCCGATATTATTGAAGTGCTGAACCACGAAAGTGTTAATTTGTTTGCTGAACATCTTATTAAGGAATTAGGAAAAAAATTCAATAGTAGCGGATCAACTGAATCAGGTGCTAATGTTATAATTGAATTTCTTAAAAATTCCGGTCTAGATACTAATGGTATGTTTATCGAAGACGGAAGCGGGCTATCGCCTCTTAATGCTATAAATACCAGGGAGCTTGTACATCTGCTGGTTTATATGAAAAACAGGGGAAAGTATTTCAGTGAATATTTTTCATCTTTCCCGGAGCCTGGAAAAGAGGGAACGCTCAAAAATTATTTCAAGGATCCAATCTTCGATGCGCGACTTAAAGCCAAAAGCGGTTCTATGACCAGGGTGAGAAGCTTCGCAGGATATTTTACAACTATTTCTGGTAAAAAAATGGTCTTCAGTATAATAATTAATAACTATTCCGGCCCTTCGAATAAAATTACCTCGGAGATCGAAAATAATATCAAGGAATTAATACTGAATTATTGATGATCAGATACGGCCTTTAGAACATTGTCTATATTTGCAATCTTTTTAAAGGATAGAATTGATGAACAATAAAATTGCTGTCAGAAGGTGCAATGAATACGATCTTCACAAGATCTTTGACATTATTTCCGATATCTATCAAACAACCGGGGGACCAGATGTTAAAGGGAAAAAAGTCCTGGTAAAACCGAATATTCTTACAGATGATAACCCATCAAAATGTATAAGCACTCATCCCGTTGTAGTGGAGGCTATGATACGGTTTCTTCAATCAAAAGGAGCTACAGTCGTGGTTGGAGATTCTCCGGCTGTACATACCCAAAAATTTAAGGGTGAAAAATCAGGAATTTTCAAGGTTTGCGAAATAACCGGAGCCAAATGGATTGATTTTATGGTTAATCCTGTTGAGAAATCATTAAGGAAAGGGAAAATCAGGGTTGCAGCTATTGCAGATCAGGTAGATCTCATTATTTCTCTTCCTAAATTCAAAAACCATGAACTTGTTTATTTTACCGGCGCAATAAAAAACACTCTTGGCCTGGTACCCGGTTTCAGCAAGGGAAAACAGCATGCCTTGCATCAGGACAGGAGCAAGTTTGGTGAGTTTCTGGTTGATCTTAATGAAGCAGTTACTCCTGATTACTTTCTGATGGATGGCATAATGGGAATGGAAGGTCCTGGCCCTGGCCGCGGATTACCGGTTGAAATAGGTCTCCTCTTCGGTTCAACAAATCCACTTGCACTTGATATTATAGCCAGCAGGATAGCAGGTTATGAACCTCTGGTTATCCCGACTTCGAGGGCAGCTTTTTTCAGAAAGAACTGGTTACAGTCAGAAGATGAAATAATTTATGATGGCCCGGAGATGACCAGCATCATAAAGAAAGGGTTTTTGAAAATCCCAATTTCCACAACCAATAATATTGCCCTGAAGTTTGTAATAAGAAGAATCAAATTCCTGAAAAAACTTGAAAGAAGGCCGGTATTTATTCATGAGAATTGCACAGGCTGTCAGAAATGCGTTAATATATGTCCTGTTCAGGCTATAATGCCTTTGCCTTCTGATAAGACTCACATTCACCTCACCGATAATAAATGCATAAGATGTTTCTGTTGCAGTGAGGTCTGTACTGATAATGCTGTAGTAATAAGGAGAAAAGTATTTGGGGTATAGAAAAAAATCTTATCTCTGGGTTACCTTATGGCCTCTCCCTAAATCCCTCCCCCAGGGGGGAGGGACTTAAATCGTTAAGCTATTGAGGGTTACCCCCCTTCTCTCCTGGGAGAAGGGGGCAAGGGGGAAGAGGCACATAACCACAGAGTTAAAGATCCAGTAAATCGATCAGATAGATCAGGGAAGTTATAGCAGCGCTGCCCATCTGGAGTTCGCGGATATTTACCTGTTCGAAAGTATCATTAGCGGAGTGGTGGTACCAAAAGTATCTTTGCGAATCAGGAACATATCCAATTTGTAACGCACCCAAAGCCTTTAGCGGGGCTATGTCGGATCCGCCTCCTCCTTTATTCAAATCTTTGATATTATATGGAGAGAACCATGGGGCTAATGTCCTGAGTTTTTCAAGTTTCAGACTATCCGCATCAAAACTAAATCCCCGGGGGTCCATAACGCCCCGATCAGATTCAAGTGCTGCATAATGAATTTCTCCTTTAGTTTTTGCCTCTTCAGCATATGTTCTTCCACCGGTGGAGGTCATCTCTTCATTCATAAACATTACTGCACGAACTGTCCGCTTAGGCTTTATACCAAGCTTTTTTAAAATCCTGATCATTTCAATCGCCTGAACGCATCCGCCACCATCATCATTGGCTCCCTCGGCAATATCCCAGGCATCGAGGTGTCCTCCAACTGTAATATATTCATGAGGCTTTGCAGAGCCATAAATTTCACCTATAACATTATAAGACCATGTATCAGGCAGGTTCCTGCATGTTGAAACCAGATGAAGAGTAAACGAGGGATCCGTTTTCAGCCACTGACTTAAAAGATCAGCATCCAGTGTAGAAACTGCTACAGCAGGTATTTTATTGACAAGGTCTGCATAACGTGTAACTCCTGTATGCGAAAAATTATCCAGTGATTATGTCATCGATCTAACGATAACAGCAATGGCACCATATTTAGCGGCTTCGGAGGGTCCTGTAGTGCGTTGATTTACGGCACCTCCATAGGCTGCAAATGAATTAATCAATTTATTATCGAAAGGCCGGTTAAAAAAAACAATCTTCCCTTGAATATTTTGAATTCCTAATGTCTTAAGCTCTTCAAAATCATGAACTTCTATCACTTTTGATGTTATTCCTTTTTGAGTCGTACCGACTGAAAGACCCAGAGCTGTTATTGACAGATCCCTTTTCCCGTTAGCCGAGGAAGATACCCTGCATTTCTCAGTCCCTCGCACCCAGTGCGGTACAGGGACTTTCTGAAGCCAGACGGTATCAGCACCTGCTTTTAGAAGAGCTTCTTTTGTGAATTCAACGGCTTTTTCAGCGGCAGATGAACCAGCAATTCTTCCTTTGGTGTGTTTACATATATATTCGAGATTATTATATGCGGTTCTGTCTGTTAAAGCCTCATCAAATATAGAAGATAAGATTCTGGATGGCCCCTGGGCATTAAGAATATTGGAAATCAGGAAAAGAATCAGAACAGCTATATTTTTTTGTGCTCTCACTCTATCAGACATCAATCTTGGCGTACTTGGCATGTGTTTCAATGAATTCCCTACGCGGAGGTACCTCGTCGCCCATTAACATCGAAAATATATGATCTGCCTCGGCAGCACTCTCTATTGTGACCTGCCTAAGTGTCCTTGTTTCAGGATTCATGGTCGTTGACCAGAGCTGCTCAGCGTTCATTTCACCAAGACCTTTATATCGCTGGACCCCGACAGAAGATTCTTTCCCCAGTCCCATCTCCTGGACTGCCATCACACGTTCCTCTTCAGTCCAGCAATAGCGTTCAGCTTTCCCTTTTTTAATAAGGTAGAGAGGTGGTGTGGCAATATATATATTTCCGCCTTTGATCAGATCCTGCATATATCTGAAAAAGAAGGTCATGATAAGAGTAGTAATATGAGAACCATCAACATCCGCATCAGTCATGATAATGATTTTATGATATCGCAGGCCTGAGATATTAAGAGCTTTGCTGTCATCCTCAGTTCCAATGTTCACACCGAGGGCAGTAAAGATGTTTTTTATCTCTTCGCTCTCATAAATTCTGTGTTGCATTGCCTTTTCAACGTTCAGTATCTTTCCTCTCAATGGCAGAATTGCCTGGAATCCCCGATCACGTCCCTGTTTTGCAGTACCACCGGCAGAATCACCTTCCACGAGGTAAATCTCACAATTGGCAGGGTCCCTGTCAGCGCAATCGGCCAGTTTGCCGGGCAGTCCGGAACCAGATAATACATTTTTACGCTGGACAAGTTCTCTTGCTTTACGTGCGGCATGACGGGCAGTAGCTGCAAGGATTACCTTCTGAACAATGATTCTGGCATCTTTTGGATTCTCTTCAAGGTAGTTTGTGAGCATCATGCTGACAGCTTGATCGACAGCACCCATAACCTCTGAGTTTCCCAGTTTGGTTTTTGTCTGACCCTCAAACTGCGGTTCTGCAACTTTTACAGAAATAATGGCAGTAAGTCCTTCACGAAAATCATCGCCATTGATGTCGAATTTCAATTTTGAGGTAGCACCCGAATCTTCCGCATACTTTTTAAGTGTACGTGTTAATCCTCTTCTGAAACCGGCAAGATGTGTACCTCCCTCAATTGTATTTATATTATTTACATAGGAATGGACATTCTCCGAGAACGAATTATTATACTGAAGGGCAATCTCAACTGGAATTTCAGTCTTATCAAATGTTATATGAATGATTTTTTCAATAAGCCTTTCCCTGTTTGAATCAAGATATTCCACAAATTCCTTCAGACCCATTTCAGAGCGAAATTCCTCATAACGGTGTGTTCCACCATTACTATCGTCAATTAGTTCTCTCTCATCTTTAATTGTAAGCAATATCCCCTTATTAAGGAAAGCCAGTTCACGAAGGCGTGCTGAGAGAATCTCAAAGTTGAATTCTGTAGTCTGGAAGATCGTACCATCGGGTTTAAACGTCACAGAAGTTCCTGATTTATCCGATTTCCCGATAACTTCCACGGCTGTAACAGGTTTCCCTTTTTCATATTGCTGTCTGTAAATCTTGCCTTCCCTCATGATCACAGCAGACAGTTGAGCTGAAAGCGCATTTACACAAGATACACCTACACCATGAAGACCACCAGAGACCTTATATGAATCTTTATCAAACTTTCCACCTGCATGCAAAACAGTCATAACAACCTCTAGAGCAGATTTTTGTTCTTTTTCCATTATTCCGGTAGGAATACCGCGTCCGTCATCTGTAACAGTTACAGAGCCATCTTCATGAATGACAACTTCTATTTTAGTGCAAAAGCCTGTAATCGCTTCATCAATAGAGTTATCAATAACCTCATATACAAGATGATGTAATCCTTTTACGCCTATATCCCCAATATACATAGCAGGTCTCTTCCTTACAGCTTCAAGACCTTCCAGTACCTGAATGTTCTCTGCTGAGTAGTCTTTGCTATCCTGCAATTTCTTTTCTTTCTCGCTCATTATTCCAGTATTATTAAATCCACAAGTTTTAATACCAAATCTAAATAATCAAACCAAACTATTAATGAGGAATCCTGTCTTTACTGACTCCTTTCTGATGTCATCAAACTTGTTTTTTGGGAAATGAAATCAGGATATCGTTTTTACGCTTTCCTGGTATCAGAATCAACCTCACTTTATCGATTATAAATTATTGATATTATGATTATTAATTATCGAGACAAATATACTGATTTTAAATTGTTTTCCCTTAAAAAAATGTTAAAAATAATGCACATTTTATACTAAGAAATTAACACTAAAAAGTGATCTTAAAGTCCTGGTCCCTGGATGTTTGAAAATCAAGGTATTTTTACCCTGAATATGTCTCAAGGGATTCTGTTTTAAGACTAATACTCCCTGGCCGCTTCGCAGCCATCCCCCTAAAGGGTTTTGTTTTGGGAGTGGTGGGGGGTAAAAGACTACAAGCTATAAGTAAAACCAAGCATGAAAAGGAATCCTTGTGTAGGATAATAAGCCCATTCATAATAGTTGTTATACGAGATATTATTAAGCTTTGTCCAGAACGAGAGTATCTTGGAGTAACGATATTCAGCACTAAGATTAAGATTGAAATGTGCAGGCAACTCAATAATTTCAGGAGGGAGTTTCGGTGGAAGAACAACAGGAGTAAAAAGATTCTCTCCATTTACAACTACTCTGCGCTTTCCCTGAACAGATATTTCCATCCCGGCAATAATCTTATCTCTCAGGTTATACTTTAATCCTAACTTGCCTTCCCAGCCAGGTTTATTCCATGCATAATGAAATCTTGAAAGATTATATTGATACAAGTTTGCCACCCCATTAAATGAGAGTTTCTCACTTATGGGACCATTCATCTCAGCATGAATATTTAGAAGTTCCACATCATCTGTAAGGGCTGAAAAATAATTTCCCCGGTTTTTAGGGGTAACAGTATTCTGTGTAACAATATTGGAATAAAAAAGCATATTGCTGATCAGAGAATATGATGCTGAAACTATGTAATTTCCTCCCAGTCCGCTATTCCCTTTCAAACCAGTAGACAGAACCAGGTCGTGACTTGTATTAGGCACTTTGTAAAGGTTGCCATTACTTAAAAGGTAGGGATTTTCAGATATAACTTTCAAGGGTTCATTTTTCTCAAGCCTCCCGGTTAATTCTGCAAAAAAATTGATATATGTTGGCACAATATTGAAACTGAAATTTATGTCAGGATATATATGCAACCTTACATCAGAAGTCATATGTTTATCGAGCAATGCCTGAATTCCCACTTTAAAACTCCATTCATCAGATTTCTTCTTAAGGAAAGGACTGATTGAAAATATATATTCAGGAATGGGTAACAGGATGTCAGGAAGCCGGTAATAATCATAGGTTAATCCGGAACCAATGTAGAACCCATTATATGATTTAGCGACTATCCCTGAAATACCAATATTACGCTGATGAATATTTTTTTCAGAGGTGAAGTAGTTAAATGAAACATGAAAGTCATAAGAAAAGTCCGTGGAATCTAATGTTAATGAGGAGAATGAAGCTTTAGCACCCAAATTAGTAAAAGGGAGCCTGGTGTCCTTTTTTGAAGGAGAATAGTCCAAAAATGAAGGGTCATAACCGTAAGCATGTCTGGTTTTCTCAGTATAATCCAACGAACCCTCAAGAGTATTTTTTCTGAATATTCTCCGCCCAAAAAGTGAAGCGTCGTTATCCATATACCCTGCAAAAACTTTCTGGTTATTCGCAAGTTCAATCTTTCCGTTATTTGAGAAATGCCGTGCATAGAATCCAATTGAACCTTTCCGTGATCGTTGGTTTGTTATACTTATTTCAGCAAGTGGGGTGAGATAATTTCCAAGACCGAAATTTATATAACTTTTGTAAAGTTTTGGCAATGGATCAGGGAGCAGAGCAGCTGCCTTAATCTGACTGATAGTATATTCTGGCAGAAAAGGTGTAGTCTTTACATCATAATGGAAGTCGGGTCTGACTTTCGATGTATCATTCATATCAGGCAAAAAACTCCTTTTTTTGGATTCCGGAAGGGAAGGTTTGTAGGGATTATACAACGTAATCTCTCTCTTAAGACTGGGTTCCGTTTTCTTAATCTGGGCACTGACCGGTAATAAAGAGAAAATTATAAGAACTGGTATAATAAGGTTTATTTTTATCATGTCAAATCAATTTCATTATCAGTTTTTATTATTGTTGAACTCTGTTTTGCAAAGTATCACTTTTGCTGGTGTTTGATTTGCCTTCATCCAGTGAGTTTAATTTCGCTTTTACTTCATCAAGTATACCGTCAGTGTCAAT
>Ga0209539_1001488_pt1 | contig 12666 bp, 10 predicted proteins | sample BarGraNGADG00312_2_FD_184499 | JGI IMG/M metagenome (GOLD analysis project Ga0209539, IMG submission 184499) | Arctic peat soil microbial communities from Barrow, Alaska - Barrow Graham LP Ref core NGADG0011-312 (SPAdes) (version 2) | ecosystem: Environmental > Terrestrial > Soil > Wetlands >... | reverse complement strand
CAAGCGCATACCCGCTGAGGGACTGCTGATCGACGGTCTCGCCCTCGGGTTACCCGATAGCCCTATCCTCACTGACCGCGCCCGCCTGGCCAAAGACGGCATCCTGGTCTCAGTCGTAAGCATTGACACGATGACAGGAAAGATCCTTGCCGGCCCGGAAATCGTGACGAAGGGCGTCGTAGCTGATGATGACGCAATTCTGACGGACCTGACTCGCGAGATGAAGGCCTTCATGGTGTCCCATCGCAACAAGGATGTACGCGCGACGCCTGATTTGCAGCTTGACTTACGCAAATTCTCGGCTAAATATATATACGACAAAACGCGCCGGCGGCCCATCGTCATCCCGGTCATTCTGGAGCGTTAGTCTCAAACCCTTCAGGCGGGGGTGGCGAAATGGCAGACGCGCTAGGTTCAGGTCCTAGTGATCGCAAGGTCGTGAGGGTTCAACTCCCTCTCCCCGCACCACTTGGCGAGAAGGTATACTGTTTCTTATGATGTTGAAGCGCTTCCTGGATATTACGTGCCCCGAAAGGGGCCCTTCTGATTTTCCCGTCGTTCCGGTCTCGTTGCCATTTGGCCAGAGCTGTCTATAATGGGAGTTACTATGAGAGATTATCGTCGCTCACTTTTCTTCTACATTGTAGCCCTCGCCGTGGCTCTTGCCGTCGTGGCCATGCCGTCGGCCCGAGGCGCCACAGTCAGTGAGGTTCTCGTCGACAAATCATTCCACATCACGGTCCTGAGAAGCGTGGACGGCACTCTCGCATTCCCGGACGCTACCGGAACCACGGGCGAAAGCGCCACGCCCGTCGGCAGGTACAAGGTGACTCAGAAGCAGGCCAACCCGAACTGGCACTGGGAAGGCAAGGTGTACGCCCCATACCTGCGTGACAAGGCGAACGGCCTGGGAGTTCGCTGGATCGGCATTTCACTCCCTTCATATGGAATGCACGGAACGAACGATCCGTTTAGTATCGGCAAGGACATAACTCACGGGTGCATACGCCATCAGAACGCCGACGTGACGAAGGCCTTCCCAGTGGTCCCGACAGGGACCCCTGTCAGCATCATTGAGACTCCAATCCCTCAGCAGACCGAGGGGATGGTCACCGATTTTCTGGAACTGTACGATCTTCTCGCAGTCATGGGAGGCTCCCACTAGGAGCTGAAATCATTCAACGCCGACGAAGGAGGCGGGAGGCTGCACGCTCGACAACGAGCGAGTCTCCACTGCAATGGAAAAACTGTCGAAGCATCAGATAATCGTCCTGATCATCGCTGTTCTCGCCCTCGGAACGAGCACCGGGTTGTTTGTCCGCTCGCGCCTCGTCAAACCCACGCCCAACCCACTCCCACAGATTATCAATGACCCTTCGGGAACGGATATCGCGCCCCCGATCCCGGTTTCCATCAAAGTGTATGTGACTGGTGCAGTCCTCCATTCAGATGTCTACACGCTGCCAGAGGGTTCCATTGTCCGCGACGCACTGGCGGCCGCCGGAGGTGCTGCGAACGACGCAGATCTCATTGCGGTCAACCTGGCAGCTCGCCTCGAGGACGGCGAACAGGTCACTGTCCCCGTCAAGTCACCAGACGGCGCCAGTACCATTGTGTCTCCCACGTCACCCTCGTCGAACGTCCATGCACGAATCAGTATCAACCACGGGACACTGGCCGATCTCGACACGCTTCCCGGCATTGGCCCAGCGAAGGCACAGGCGATTCTGGATTACCGGGCACAGCACGGCTTGTTCAAGCGACTTGAAGACCTTCAGAACGTCAAGGGCATAGGCACCAAAACCTACGAAGACCTGAAATCCCTCATCACCCTCTAGCCGTCGTGATAAGACTGCGACTCGTCACGCTCGTAGCCCTGACGGTCGTAGCCGGGGCTCTATCGGCTGGAACCACAGGAGCTACGGCGATACTTACCTTTGCTGTCCTGGCTGGTCTGGGAGCAGTCTATGTCGCACAGACTCGACACCCGCGGCTCAATCTCATCCGCGTCATGCTCGCACTCTCTCTCTTCTGGCCATCGTTTGCCATGGCAAGGAGAGTTATTCAGTCTTCTGCCTCTGGGCAGCTCCCCCCTGATACCTCGGTTGTCACGGGCACTGCCCTTACGCCTTCTGTAACACGAAGCACCGGAGGCACGACGTTTGAGCTGTCGGTAGTGACCTCAAACGGCGTGCCCCTTGGCCGCCCGGTAACCGTGCAGGTACAGATGTCCGATCGACGCACTGGTCCGACATTTGGTCAACGAATACGTGTCTTGGGGAAAATCGGCACGACCAGTCCGGCTCTCAATCCAGGAGAGGAACGGCTCGGTCCGCCACCCCCGGCGCTGTTTCTCGCACGAGACACCCAAGCTCTCCCCGGCCACTCTCTTGCGTCATGGTGGGGCCGATTGACCGGACACGCACGAGACCTCATCGAGCTCCGCGCACGGCCAATGTTGAGTTACAGAGCGTTCGGATTCCTCGAAGAACTCCTCCTTCATCGCAGACTCTTCGGAACAGTGGACCGCCATCTCTTTTCGATCACTGGTACCAGTCATTTGCTCGCCATATCCGGGCTTCACCTCTCACTGGTTTTCGCCGTAATGTCGATCCTCCTTGGTCTGATGTTCTCCGAAAAAAGTATTGGCAAGACACTGGCACCTCTCGTCGCCACCTTCGCCTACCTGGCATTCATCGATTTCCCTCTGAGTGCCGATCGAGCGTTCGTGATGCTGTGCGTTCTCACGGTGACCCGCATGTCTGGTGGACACACTGGCAGACTGGTATCACTCTCCTGGGCCGCACTCATTCTCACGGTAGTCGACCCTGTCTCTGTTTTCGACATCGGACTACAACTGTCGTTTGCCTCAGTCGCGGGTCTGTGCTTCATCGGCGAACCTCTGTCCCATCTCGTTCAAGCCCGTGGCCGTCTTACTCGGGGACTCCTCTCATCGCTTTGTTCGACGACCGGAGCGTCTCTGCCCACAGCGGCGCTTGCCGCGTCGACATTCCATGTCCTTGCCCCGATCGCCCTTCTGGCAAACGTTGTGGCCATTCCCGGGGTCTCCCTGCTGCTGATAGGCCTCCTGGCATGGTCGGTGCTCCTCCTTGCGATTCCGTCGCTCGCGGCATTGCTGGCACCCATCCTCAACGGCGGCTCGACTATCCTGTTTGGCTGTCTTGACCTGCTCGGGCGCCTCCCCGGGTCACACGGTAACGTCCCTGCACCTTCACCATTCCTGCTCCTCTCCCTGGGGATTCTGTTCGGGGTCGTCATCCTCACCGTCGACAACCGGCCAAGACTCAGTCGGCTGCGGCACGCGGGAGTTCCCGTGGCCGCAGCAGCCATCCTGGTCTCTCTCGTATGGGCATTCGGTATTGTCCCGTTTGACACGCGTGTGACCTTCCCTGTCGTCGATCAGGGCAGCGTTATCCTTGTCCGCAGCCAGGGCACTGGCACGTGGCTCTGTCTGTTCGACACTGACGCCAAAGCTGCGGGCCGGGCGGCCCGCACACTAGCAGCGCTTGGCGTAAACACGCTGGATGTCGTGGTGGTCGCAGGGTCCCCTGCAGATCTCCCCGACCAGCTTGATACATTATTCGGACTACTAACTCCGAGCCACGTGTACCTTCCCTCCCAATACACCCGCATCCCCATTCCTGGACTCGACACTCGTTTCCAATCGACTATTGCCTCGCTCGACACCGACGAGATGGTCTCTGTCGACACGAGTAGTGCAACCATCCAAGCAGGAAACACCAGTCACACTGGTCCCTCGTTGGCGCTCCTCACGGTCGCTCTTGTTGGAACGGCAAGCCCCACGGCGTCGCTTTCTGCCATCTCTCCTGGATTCGCATATGATACTTCTACTGGGACGGTTCAGGTTCTCACGACAGATTCAGCATGGAACCTTTCTCTCAAACAGACGGGCTGCATCTCCGTGTTCACTCGCGGCTCACGCTGCTGGGTTGCGCCCGACCCGAGACGTTGATACAATGAGCATATGACGAACCGAGTAGTGCTTATCGATGGGAGTTCGATTCTGTACCGAGCGTTTTTCGCCATGCCGCACCTCAGCACTGCCACCGGCGTCCCTACCGGAGCGATTCTGGGAACTACGACGATGCTGCTCACTATCATCGAGGAGCTTCAACCACAGTACATGGGCGTCTTCTTCGACCGCAAGGCAGCGACCTATCGCCACGAGATGTTCGAACAGTACAAGGCCAACCGGGAGACTATGCCCGACGAACTCGTCAGCCAGCTCGTCAACCTCAAGCAACTCATCCGTTCCCTGGGGATCGTCACACGCGAAAAGGACGGGTTTGAAGCGGACGATTTCATCGGCGCCTACAGTAAGGTCGCTGGCCAGGCGGGGGTCCCCTGCATCATTTATTCCGGGGACAACGACCTGCTCCAGTTGACAGATGATAACACGTCAGTGCGCATTACGGTCAAGGGAGTGAAGGAGATCAGGGAGTATACGCCCGCGGCAATCCTCGCGGAGTTTGGCCTCAAAGCCCCACAACTGATCGATGTCAAAGCGCTCAAGGGGGACACGTCCGACAACATCCCCGGGGTACACGGCATCGGCGAGAAGACCGCCTTGAAACTGGTTCAGGAGTTCGGTTCAGTTCAAGCATTGCTCGAGAACGGAGGTCCCGAACGCTACAGGACCCTGCTTGCCGAGAACCGGGATCTCATCTCGCGCAACCGATCGCTGGTCACTATCCAGATGAGCCTGGACGAACCGACCAGACTCGCTGACCTGGACCGTGGCGCCCCGGATACTGAGCAGAGTGCCCAGCTGTTCCAGACGCTGTCGTTTGTGACACTGAGCCGGCGTGCATCGAAGGTCCTCGGCATCCCATCGCTCGCTTTGGCGCCAATACCTGTCCATCGCGACGACCTTTTCGGCTTGAGTGCTCGTCCGGCAGCAGTTGCACCGGGTCCTGCACAGGCGACGAATGCCGTCTTCGATGACCGAACGGCTCTGGCCGTCGTGCCTGATGTCGAAGGACAGGGGTTCACGATGGCCCGACGAATGAAGGACAACGCTTCGTTGACGCACATTGACGCCATGTTCGGCTTGCTTCCCGAAGCACTCCATTCAGACAGCGCGTCCATGACCTATGTCTACGACTACAAGAAACTCTGCCACGCCCTTGCACCCTTCGGCCTGGCCGCTCCTGCCCCCATCCGTGACATCATGCTTGCACAGTACCTGCTGGATCCTGACCAGAAAGCCTGGGGCCTTGACCGCATCGGCGACGCATGGGGACTGGCTGGAGACACCTCCACAGCCGAGGGATTGGCCGACCTCGTTTATCGTGTCTCCTACCCCATCGACGCCGCTCTCGAGGAATCACAGCTTACCCACACCTTGAACGAGATGGAGATTCCGTTTGCAGCGGTGCTCGCGGACATGGAGATGGCAGGCATACGCACAGATACTGCATATCTGAGAACCTTCGGGGCGAAGCTCGGCCTTCGTATTGCCGAACTGGAGCGCCAGACGTACGAGCTCGTCGGAACGCACGATTACAGCCTTCAGTCTCCCAAACAGCTGGGCGCGCTCCTCTTCGACGTGCTGGGACTTGCTCCGACCAAGAAAACCAAAACAGGCCGGAGCACCGACGTCGAATCCCTGGAGGCAATCCTGAACGAACATCCAGCGATTCCGCTTATCCTGGAGTTCCGTCAGTTGACCAAGATCAAGGGAACCTATACGGATTCACTGGTGCGATATGTCGCGCCGGACGGGAAAATTCACCCTACCTTCCTCCAGACCGGTACGTCGACGGGGCGTATCAGCTGCGTCGACCCCAACCTGCAGAACATTCCTGCAAGAACCGAGGTCGGACGCGAAATCAGGCAAGCGTTCATCCCCAGTCATGACGGTTGGGTCTTTGTCTCGGCAGACTATTCCCAGATCGACCTGAGGATGCTTGCACATCTTTCTGCGGACGAAAACCTTTGCCATGCGTTTGCCCAGGGAGAGGACATTCACCTTCACACCGCTTCGCAAGTCTTCGACGTTCCAGAATCAGCTGTGACTCCCGAGATGCGCAAGCGCGCCAAGACTATCAACTTCGGCATCATCTACGGCATCTCACCATATGGTCTCTCACGGCAGCTCGCCATCAGTGGCGAAGAGGCTCGGCAATACATCGAACGCTACATGGAGCGGTTTCCCGGCATCCGGGACTACCGTGACCGGGTCATCGAGGCAGCCCAGCGCGATGGCTATGTGAAGACGATTCTTGGACATCTGCGGAGAGTCCCACACATCAACAGTCGCAACAACGTGGAGCGGCAGGAAGCTATTCGGCAGGGGTTCAACGCCGTCGTGCAAGGGAGCTCCGCCGACGCCATCAAGATGGCCATGATACGCCTGAGCAGGGACCTTAAGCCTCTCAAGGCGCGTATGGTACTTCAGGTACACGACGAAATCGTCGTCGACACGCCACCCGACGAACTCGCGCTCGTCCGTGGGATGATGCAGGAGTCCATGGAGTCAGCGATACACCTTTCAATCCCCCTCGTGACTCACCTTTCTGTCGGCCCGAATCTGCGGGACCTCGAATGAGTATTGACATTGGGATTACCGGCAACATTGCCTCTGGCAAGAGCATGATCTCCGGCATGTTACGGGAGTACGGGGCAGCGGTGCTGGACGCGGACCTGGTAGGCAAGAGCGTCCTTGCCGAGAACGTCGAAGGGGCGCTTGAGCAGGTGCGAGCTGCTTTCGGCGATTGTATCTTTGATGGAAACCAGCTCGACCGTCACCTTCTCGGCAATCTGGTCTTCGGGCATCCCGACCTCCTGATGAAGCTCAACGATATCATGATGCCCATTATGACGAGACTGGTCGCCAATGAGATCGCGGTGCTTCACCGCGCATCAAGCATCGTGGTCCTTGACGCAGCAATTCTGATCGAGGCCAGCTGGCAGAACCTGGTCGACGAGATCTGGGTTGTGAAAGCATCGAAGAACGAACAGCTGGAACGCCTTATGACGCGTGATCATCTTGCGCGCGACGAAGCCAACAGCCGTATTGAGGCACAGATGCCTCTGGCTCAGAAACTGACGTACGCCGACGTCGTCATCGACAACACGATGGACGTCGAGCAGACTCGCAAGCAGGTGGAGATGCTTTGGAAAACGCGCTTACAGAACCGCTAAGTTACTCGAGGGTATCGACCTACAACGAATGCCCCAGGAAATTCGAGCTCAAGTATATTCAGAAAATCCAGGAGCCTTCCCACTGGTATTTCAGCTATGGCAAGAGTATTCACGCGGTTCTCGAGAGACTTCTGTCATGTCACCTGGGAGAAGACGGGCAGCTGTACGGGGATGACGCAGCCCTCTTCCCCACTTCTCTTTCCCAGCTTCTGGACGAGAACTGGCTGACGGAGGGATATACCGACTCCGGTGATGAGGACAAGAAACGGCGTCAGGCCCTGTGCGTGCTTACGGCATTCTTCCCAGTTTTCCAGTCCACGTGGCAACAGATGGTCTATACGGAACACCTCATCAACACAAAGCTTGACGGCATCCCATTCACCGGTATCGTGGACCGCATCGATCGAGTCAATGATACTGTGCTGCGAATCGTCGACTACAAGTCCGCGAGGCCGAGAGAAGCGTCGACACTGACATCTCATCGATTCCAGGTAGCGCTGTATGCTGCAGCACTAAGCCAGCTGGAAGGGTTCCAGGGCAAACGATTCATCCTTCAGACGTACTATCTCCGCGAAAACCTCAAGGCGGAGATGGACGAAGGGGCAGAGACCTGCATTGCCAGGTCCCGAGAGGTTCTTGCAACAACTGCCCACAGGATTCTTCAGGGCGATTTTCGTGGAAAACGCGGCAGCAAGTGTTTCTCCTGCGACTACAGAGACATCTGCTCTGTGTTCCGCCACACCTAGTTCTTACCTTTCACAGAAGTCAAATAGCCCCTGCCCGCATGTCGCGTGGCAGGGGTTATTGCACATACGTCTGTCTCGGCTAGTTGCTACATCTTCGACTTGAGCAAGTCGCCCAGGCGATGGACCCCTTCGGTAATGTGCTCGGGGTCCGCGCCCGAGAAGCTCAACCGCATATGGCAGGTATCATCCCGACGAGGGTAGAAGGCAATGCCCATAACATACGCGACCTTGGCACTGATCGCCTCGGGGAACATCGCCGCGGTGTCGATACTTTCCGGCGCCTTCACCCATACGAACAGACCGCCCTGAGGGTCAGTCCAACTGCTCCCGGCCGGGAAATACTGTTCAAGAGCGGAGATCATTGCATTCTTCTTCTTGGGATACTCGCGCCGAACGACGTCAAGGTATTCATCCAGCCATCCGCGGCTGATAAACTCATACGCTATGTATTGAGTCAGGCTCGAAGAACAAAGGTCCGCCGCCTGCTTTCCAAGGACGATCTTGTCCATGATGTCTTCGCGGGCGACGATCCACCCCAGACGAAGCCCGGGGAAACTGATCTTCGAGAACGTGCGCAGCGCTATGACACGATCCTTGCCGCCCAACGCCAGCAGCGAGGGGATTGACTCACCCTCAAAGCGAACCTCCCCATATGGATCGTCTTCGACAATGAGCAGATCATACGTGTGAGCCAGCTCAATCAGCTTCTTGCGGCGTTCCAGCGTCATGGTGACGCCGACAGGGTTCTGGAAATTGGGCACTGTATAGACGAACTTCGGGCGGATGTGCGCCTTCTGCAGTTCCTTGAGCCTGTCCTCAAGAATGTCCATCTGCATGCCGTCCTTGTCTACCGGAACCGTGCAGAACTCTGCCTGCATGCTTGCAAAGGCCTGGAGTGCTCCGAGATAGGATGGTTCTTCCACAATGACGGTGTCGCCCGGATTTACGAACACCTGTGCCACCAGGCTGAGACCCTGCTGCGAGGCCGTCGAGACGATGACGTTGTCCAGATTGATGCCTTTGACACCCTCGTTCTCCATGCGATCCACGAGCAGAACACGCAACTTCTTGATGCCCTCGGTGGACCCATATTGGAGAGCCTTCTTGCCGAATTCCCTGAGCGCAAACGTGCTTGCCTCGATAACTCGGTCGACGGGCCAGAACCGATCGTCCGGCGTGCCTCCGTTCAATGCGATGATTTCCGGATTGTCGATCAGTTTGAGGAGCTCCCGAATCTCGGATGGTTTAAAACCCAGCGCCCGTTCTGAAAACAGCTCTACTGCGTTCAACGACATCGATTTTCCTCCGCATTGTGATGAGATTTTGGCAAGTGTCTGTTTCACAGCGCATATGAGACTACTTACCAATGAAGTATACCACTATTAGGCACAACGAAAAGCCCGCCGTAAAGGCGGAGATGGACGAAGGGGCAGAGACTGCATTGCCAGGTCCGAGAGGTTCTTGCAACAACTGCCCACAGGATTCTTCAGGGCGATTTTCGTGGAAAACGCGGCAGCAAGTGTTTCTCCTGCGACTACAGAGACATCTGCCCCATGTTCCGCCACACCTAGTCCTGCGTTTCGCAGAAACCAAATAGCCCCTGCCACGCGACACGCGGGCAGGGGCTATTGCACATACGTCTGTCTCGGCTAGTTGCTACATCTTCGACTTGAGCAAGTCGCCCAGGCGATGGACCCCTTCGGTGATGTGCTCGGGATCCACGGCCGAGAAGTTCAACCGCATATGGCAGTTGTCGTCCCGATGAGGGTAAAAAGCAATGCCCACAACATACGCGACCTTGGCATTGATCGCCTCGCGGAACATCGCCGCGGTGTCGATACTTTCCGGCGCCTTCACCCATACGAACAGACCGCCCTGAGGGTCAGTCCAACTGCTCCCGGCAGGGAAATACTGTTCAAGAGCGGAGATCATTGCATTCTTCTTCTTGGGATACTCGCGCCGAACGATGTTAACGTAGTCATCCAGCCACCCGCGGCTGATAAACTCATACGCTATATATTGAGTCAGGCTCGGAGAACAAAGGTCCGCCGCCTGCTTTCCAACGATGATCTTGTTCATGATGTCTTCGCGGGCGACGATCCACCCCAGACGAAGCCCGGGGAAACTGATCTTCGAGAACGTGCGCAGTGCTACAACACGATCCTTGCCGCCCAACGCCAGCAGCGAGGGGATTGACTCACCCTCAAACCGAATCTCCCCATATGGATCGTCTTCGATAATGAGCAGATCATACGTGTGAGCCAGCTCAATCAGCTTCTTGCGGCGTTCCAGCGTCATGGTGACACCGGCAGGGTTGTGGAAGTTGGGCACCGTGTAGACGAACTTCGGGCGGATGTGCGCCTTCTGCAGTTCCTTGAGCCTATCCTCAAGAATGTCCATCTGCATGCCGTCCTTGTCCAGCGGAACGGTGCAGAACTTAGCCTGCATACTTGCACAAGCCTGGATTGCTCCGAGATAGGATGGTTCTTCCACAATGACGGTGTCGCCCGGATTTACGAACACCTGTGCCACCAGGCTGAGACCCTGCTGGGAAGCGGTGGAGATGATGACGTTGTCCAGATTGATGCCTTTGACACCCTCGTTCTCCATGCGATCCATGAGCAGAACACGTAACTTCTTGATGCCCTCGGTAGATCCATACTGGAGAGCCTTCTTGCCATATTCCCTGAGCGCAAACGTGCTTGCCTCGATAACTCGGTCGATGGGAAAGAACCGACCGTCTGGCATGCCTCCGGCCAACGAGATGATTTCTGGACTGTCGATCAGTTTGAGGAGTTCCCGAATCTCGGATGGTCTGAAGCTCAGCGCCCTTTCTGAGAACAACTCTTCTGCGTTCAACGACATCGATATGCCTCCGCATTGTGATGATTTTTCGGCAAGTGTCTGTTATACAGAACATACAAGGCTACTTACCAATGAAGTATATCCTTATTGGGCGTAACAGAAAGCCCGCCGTAAGGGCGGGCATCGGTTGTCAACAAACCTCGTGAGACTGGTCTAGAGGCCGATTTCTGTCGCGATCTCCTTCATGGAACTCAGGCCAATAGCGACGAACTTGTACAGATCGAGCCCCATCTCCTGACAGGCAAGTATCTGATCGCGATTTGCTCCGGCGGCAAAGCGCTTCTCCTTGAAGCGAACCATGACAAAGTCCGTATCGATCAGTGCAAGCTTCTTCTCCGGTCGAATGAGAGCGCACGCGACAATGAGGCCGGACAGTGGGTCCGCAGCGTACAATGCCTTGTCCATCATGCTCTTGCGCGGCAGACCATGCAGCGCGTTATGGACGCGCACTGCATAGCAGATGTCCTCAGGCACTCCCATCAGATGCAGTTGCTCTGACGCGACAATACCGTGCAGGTTTGGCTTGTCCTTGGTCTCGGTATAATCGATGTCATGGACGAGGCCGGCCAGGCCCCACTTCTCGATGTCCTCATGGAAGTGCGCTGCAAGGCCACGCATAATGGCCTCGACAGCGAGCATATGGTTGATCAGGTTCCGCGACGGCGTCCTCTCAACGATGACCTGATACAGTTCGTCGCGGTCCATGAACTATGCTTTGGGCCCAGGAACGGACGGTTCGGCCGGACCAGTGCTGTCGCCGGTTATTTCGGACTGTTCGACATCCACGGCAGATTCGGAGGTCAACTCTTCAGAACTCGTCTCCTCGAGACCCTCCGTAAGTACGAGACTCTCTGCACGAGTCTTCCTGACTGCAAACCAAGCGGTCAACGCCAGCGTCACGACAAACCCGTAGTTCAAAGCAGTAAACAGGATGACGAGAGCCATGTTCACCCATGTGGGCATCTGGAAATCGGGATGGGATGCCGCATAGTTGCTGACATAGAAGGAAACGAAGCCGCTCAACAGCCACTGTACGGTATAGTATGTAGCCACCAGCGCAGTCGTAAGAAGAAGAAACAGACTCACCTTCCCTTCCCGAGAGCGCCTGTAGGAGATTGCCAGCACAAGCCCTGCTAACGACAGGACCACGTATCCAAGATTGAAGAAGAAGTCGACACCGAAAATCGCACTGAATGGAATCATGATGCACCGCCTTTGCCCTTGGATGTCTTCGGGGCCACCTTCCTTGTGGAGGCCACGGCCTTCGTTGCCTTCGTTGTGGAGGCCACGGCCTTCGTTGCCTTCGTTGTGGAGGCCACGGCCTTCGTTGCCTTCGTTGTGGAGGCCACGGCCTTCGTTGCCTTCGTTGTGGAAACTCCTGCCTTCGCTGCGCGACCGGTTGCCCACCTCCCCGCCCGTGGTCCCTTGTTCAGGAACTCGAACTCTACTCTACCCTTGTCGCCAAGTTTCAGATAGGCTGAGAACGACCTGTTGTACTTTGACACGAAGTCCTCGATGAGCTCTGTCTTGCCCTTCTCGAGCAAGTTTCGGGCCATGTCACGATCAATTGTCTTGCCAGCGTAGACTTTCTTCATCTGAAAACGGCAGTCAGTTGCGGTACACCGGTAGTGCTCCGTGGTCTCTATCACCGAACCCTGGCACACGGGGCACCGACCCAATGGTTCCTTATTGACGACAGGTTCGGCAGCCGCAGAACTGCCACCCGATCCCTCAGCAAATTCCCATTCCAACTTGTTGTCGGGCTTGAGCAGGAGCCGCGCACTGAACTTGAACCCGCGCCTGCTCACGAATCCGTCGAGCATCTCCGTCCTCTTCTCGGTCATAAGCTGCAAGGCCTCTTCACGAC
>Ga0209539_1001482_pt1 | contig 12697 bp, 14 predicted proteins | sample BarGraNGADG00312_2_FD_184499 | JGI IMG/M metagenome (GOLD analysis project Ga0209539, IMG submission 184499) | Arctic peat soil microbial communities from Barrow, Alaska - Barrow Graham LP Ref core NGADG0011-312 (SPAdes) (version 2) | ecosystem: Environmental > Terrestrial > Soil > Wetlands >... | reverse complement strand
CCTCCTAGAACCGCACTCACCAATTCTAGCACCACCGTGTTTCCAGTAGAAGAAACGAGGGCTTGATGTGGCCGGGGATACGATGCTGTTCTTCAAGTTACCGAGAGGTTGTTAAAGCCCGAGCGGCTTTGACATCGCGTACGCTACGTGGTGGTGTCGGAGGGGGGACTCGAACCCTCATAGAGTCATAGGCAGTCAATAAGAATCTAGGCTGCTCTACCTTCATTTACGAGGGTACCAACAGAATAACTACGACTTGACCCGGTTCGTCGACACCCTGGAATGAGACGCAAGTGTCTCTGCAAGAAGGGAGTCAAAGACAAGGGAATGGTGGCGGAGGGAGTGGGATACGAACCGTCGCTCCACCCTGCCTCAAGCCACTCTTGCCGCTGGTTTGCTGTTCAGGATTCCGCTCCCGCATGGGGGACTGCTCGTCCCCCCTACGAAACCCCCCTGTTGTTGAAATCCATGCGGGGGAATACTTCCCCCGGCCCCCTTTAGGGTTAGAATCCCCCTCCCACCTGAATTGATGTGAGGCTTGAAGAATGGCGTGATGTTTGGTGTGGCGGAGGGAGGGGGATTCGAACCCCCGGAGCCTTGCGGCTCAACGGTTTTCAAGACCGCCGCGATCGTCCACTCTGCCATCCCTCCGGGAGTAATTATACGGTAGAGATAGGTCTGTAGATAAGCGGGTTGGCAATGTTCGATCGGCGGAGTTGACGGTGTGGTGGCGCGTCCATACCATCTATTGGGATTCACGCGCCGTGAACAAGCCGGAGGATTCCCGCTGGTCGGGAAGAAGTGCAACCACATCACATAAGCAAGATAGACCGGGGGGGCTCCCATGTTGCGCAAGATATCCTGTCTGGTGCTGCTTTCGCTGCTCGTCGGCTTGCTCTTCTGCGGCCCGGCTCTCGCGGCGGACCACTCGCTGGCGAGGGGAGCCGGAGGTTATTTTCAGGCCGGCCGCGGTGGAGGCGACGGTAGCGGTTCCGGCCATGCAATGGGTTACCTCTCCATTGCTCTAGTGTCACTGATCGCGGCCATGGGCTTCATCAACTCATCAAAGAGGCTGATGAAGAAGGTGAAGCCCAAGACGCGGATATGGCTGAGGCGCGTGCACGGATTTCTGGGTCTCGCGGTGATCGTGACCATCATCATTCATATCATGACTGTTTCGGATTGAACTATTAGGCGTTATAGTGCAAAGCCGGCGGGACGCCGGCGCTACGGAACACAATGAAAGGACTGGGAATGGACGAGAAAGACAAGCTTACGAGCGAACGGCTCGCGAAATCAAACGGGAGCGGCGGCGAGAAGACCTACGTCGCGGTCGGCGGAAAAGTCTACGACGTCTCGGACAGCGACCTCTGGGAAGACGGTGACCACATGGGCGCGCACGACGCGGGCAGCGACCTCACCGCCGAGCTCGAGGACGCTCCGCACGGAGCAGAGGTGCTGGAAAACTTCCCGGTGGTCGGCGAGCTCGAGTGACCGCGTCGGGCGTGTTTCAACGCCGCCCGATATCAATCGCATGACAAACATCTTGATGGTCACTATTGCGCCCCGGTGCCCTGCCCAACCGCGCGCGGACCGCCCGCCATCCTTCCTTTCATCCACGCTCGCGTAGCCTCGCACCGCGTCGATGTCCTATACTGGCACCCGGGCCCGGACGGGCCCTGGCGGAAGGAGGAAGGAATGAGCAAGAGAACCCTCGGGAACGCGCTGGCGGTCATCGCACTGCTTTGCTTCGTCGCGGCGATCATCGGGATGGCGATCAGCGGCTCGCACCGCTGGGTGGAGCCGCTGGAGGAAGCAGGGTGGATGTTCTTCACCGGTTGTGTCCTGGTCCTGTACCTGGTCGTGCCGTCGGAAGGGCAACTCAACCAGAAGTGGGTAAGCGCGGCATGGGGTCTGGGAGCCCTGGCGATCGCCCTCCTGCTCGCGGCCTTCATCGCGAACATCGCGGCCCAGTCGTACAAGTACTGGTTCGAGGCGATCGAGACCGCGGGACTGGTGGCGATGGTCCTGACCATCATCGCATCCATAATGGCGCGGGGCGGCTGGGGCAAGTCTTCCGCATAGCAAGCGCTTCACTGAAATGGAGGAATGGATGGACGTCTACGAGGGACTCCGACTGCACCTGGACAAGCACCCCAGCGGCGCGCCCGAGGCTCCCGAGATAATCGAGATACTCTCCGAGCTGTTCACGCCCGAAGAAGCGCGGATCGCTTCGTCCACGCCTTTCATGCCACAGTCGCCGGACGTGATCGCCGAGCGCGCCGGGCTGAGCGCGGAAGAGGGCAGTGCGCTGCTGGAATCGCTGGCGGACAAGGGCCTTATGTACGCGCGCGAGAAAGACGGGAAGTGGGGGTACGCGCTCCTTCCCATCATGCCGGGCATCTTCGAGTTCCCTTACATGAAGGGACCCAAGGACGACAAGCTCAAGCGGCTCGCCGGCCTCTGGGAGGAATACCTGATGAGCCACGCGCAGCACATCAGCGACACCGGAACCCCTTTCGCGCGCGTCATCGCCATCCAGGAAGAGGTCGAGGACGAGCCGCGGGTGCTGACCTACGAGAAAGTCTACGAGCTCATCGAGGACGCACACGTGGTGGGGCTTTCGATATGCGCCTGCCGCAACGCGTTCGAGCACTGCGACGCGCCGCTGGAGGCGTGCATGCTCTTCGACGACACCTGCACCTACCTGGTCGAGCGCGGGTTCGGCCGCTACATAACCAAGGACGAGATGAAGCAGAAGCTCCGCGAGTTCGACGAGGCGGGGCTGGTGCACAACGTAAACAACTCCCAGGACAAGCTGCAGTTCATCTGTAACTGCTGCCGGTGCTGCTGCGGCTTCCTGCGCAGCGTGATCCAGCTGAACCTCTCCGGCTTCCTGGCGACTTCCGGCTTCCTGCCCGCTCTCAGCGAAGACGAGTGCTCGGGCTGCGCGGTGTGCGAGGACCGCTGTCCCATGGGCGCTATCGAGATAGTCGACGAGCTGCCCACGGTCGACGAGGCACGCTGCATCGGCTGCGGACTGTGCGTGACGGGCTGCGACACCGGAGCTCTGGCACTGGTGCGGCGCGAGGTGGTTCCGGAGACGCCGCGCTCCATGAAAGAGATGGGCATCGAGTCCCTGCGCAGGAAAGGCAAGCTGGAGGACTTCATCGAGGTCCTCAAGTAGAGAGCCAGCGAAAACGCACCATGGGGTCAGGCGCCGTGGTGCGTTTGCAGAAAACATCTAGCTCAGCGGCAAGAAACGCACCACGGCGCCTGACCCCATGGTGCGTTTTATTCGATGAGGGTCATGCCGCCCATGTAGGGCTGCAGCGCGGGCGGGACCACGACGCGCCCGTCGTCCATCTGGTTGTTCTCGAGCAGCGCGGCCATCGTGCGGCCGACCGCAATCCCTGAGCCGTTGAGGGTGTGCACGAAGCGCGGCTTGCCTCCGGCGGCCGGCTTGAACCTGATGTTGCCGTTGCGCGCCTGGAAGTCGGTGCAGTTGGAGCAGGACGATATCTCCCGGAACTCGCCGCTGGCCGGCATCCACACCTCGAGGTCGTAGCACTTCGCCGCCGAGAAGCCTATGTCGCCGGTCGAGAGCAGCATAACCCGGTGGTGGATGCCCAGGCGGCGCAGGACCTCTTCCGCGTTGTCAATCATCGATTCGAGCTCGTCGAACGAGTTGTCGGGGTGGGCGAACTTCACCATCTCGACCTTGTTGAACTGGTGCTGCCTGATGATGCCGCGGACGTCCTTGCCGTAAGAGCCCGCCTCGCGCCGGAAGCACGGGGTGTAGGCGACGTAGTTCACGGTGAGTTCGTCCTCGCGGAGCGTCTCGTCGCGGTGGATGTTGGTGACCGGCACCTCGGCGGTGGGCACCAGCAGCAGCCCGTCCTGGCACTGGTACATGTCGTCCCTGAACTTGGGGAGCTGCCCCGTGGTGGTGAACGTCTCCTCGTTGGCGAGGATCGGCGGGAAGACCTCCTTGTAGCCGTGCTCGCGCGTGTGCATGTCCAGCATGAAGTTGATCAGCGCGCGCTCGAGCAGCGCCCCCGCGCCTTTCAGCAGGGTGAAGCGCGCCGCGGCTATTTTCACGCCCCGCTGGAAGTCGAGGACGTCGAGGTCCTCGCCGACGTCCCAGTGCGGCTTGGGCTTAAAGGTGAACTTCGGGGGCTCGCCCCAGCGGCGGGCCTCGGCGTTGGCGGTCTCGTCAGGCCCCACCGGCACCGAATCGTCGGGGACGTTGGGGATGTCGAGCATGACCTCGCGCAGGCGCTCGTCCACCTCGCGCACCTCGACGTCCATCTCCTTGATTCGATCGGAGATCTCGCGCATGCGGTCGGTGATGGCGGTGGTGTCGGCGCCGTCCTTCTTCATGGCGACGATCTGTTCGCTCGCCTGGTTGCGTTCGTGCTTGAGCTCTTCGACCTCCACCAGCAGCGCGCGCCTGCGCGCGTCGAGGTCCAGGACACCGTCGACGTCAGCCGCCTCGGCGCTCATGCCGCGGTCGAGTATCGCTTTCTTCACCCTCTCGGGTTCGTCACGGATCACCTTGATGTCGAGCATAAGAGGATTATACGCCAAGGCAAAACGCAACAAAGTGGTCTGACCCCATTGTTGCGTTTTTCAGGCGGCGGGGTAGGAGCCGAGCAGCTTGAGCTCCCGGAGCTTCACGACCAGCGACCCGATGGCGGCCTTCACCTCTGGGTCGTCGATGTGGCCCTCGATGTCCATGAAGAAGTAGTACTCGCCCAGCACCTTCTTGGTGGGGCGTGACTCGATCTTGGAGAGGTTGATGCCGCGGCCGGCGAACTCCTGCAGTATCTCGAGCAGGCTTCCGGGGCGGTTCGCCTGGATGAAGCAGGCGATGGAGGTCTTGTCCTTGCCGGTCCGCTCCGGCCTGTCCTTGCCCACCAGCACGAAGCGCGTGGTGTTTCCCGGGTAGTCCTCGAGGTCGCAGTCGAGCACTTCCAGCCCGTATATCTCCGCGGCCATCCTGGTGGCGATCGCGGCGAGCGGCTCGCTCGACTCCGAGACCACCTTTGCCGCTTCGGCGGTACTGTTCGCCGCGGCGATCGGCACATCGGAGAACCACCTGGCCAGGAAACCCCGGCACTGCGCGGTTGGCTGGGGGTGCGAGACTATCCCGGCGATCTGCTCCCGGGTGACCCCCTGGCGCGCGACCAGGCAGTGCCTTATGGGAAGCACGACCTCCCGCTCGATCATGAGGTCCGTCTCGAACGCCAGCGTGTCCAGCGTCACGTTGACCGATCCCTCGATCGAGTTCTCGATGGGGACCAGGCCGCTGTCGACCTCTCCGTTCTGCACGGCGAAGAGCACGTCGGGAATGCTTGCGTAGGGGACTTTGGTGTCGAACATGGAGGAGACGCCCGCCTCGAGAGCTTCATCGGAAAAAGTGCCGCGAGGGCCCAGGTACCCTACGTTGGGCACGTCAATCCTGCTCCTTGTTCCTCAGCCTCTCGACTGGGGTATCGAGCCCGCGCGGTCGAGGCTCGGCCGGGCGCTTCTGGGGCGTGGAGCGGTCACCGGCCTTCTCGGGCGTGCGGGGCCTGCTGGTGCGCTCGGGACGTTCCGGCCCGGGCTCGAGCCGGCGCTCGGTCCTGCGGGGCTCGGCTTCGACGGGAGCGTCGTCCGCGGGCTCGAGGAGCTTCTGGACCTGCTCGTCCAGCGACCTGCCTCCGGTCGGAGCAGCCGGCGCGGCTTCCTGTTCCGGCTTTCGCTCCACCGGCCCGATATGACTGGCGCGGCCGACCTTGCGCCTGCGAGACTGGGTCGCGGACGGCTCGGCGGCACCGTCGCGCGTGCGCATCGGCTGACGCGCCGGTTCTTCCTGCTGCTGTGCCGGGCGTCTGGCCGGGGGCCTCTGCTCCACGTCCAGGCGCTCCTCCCTGATGCGGGCCTCGGCCTCCGCTCTCGCCTCCGGGGACCTCGACAGGTACTCCCGGTCGTGGAAGAGCCGCAGGTTGGCCATCCTCTCCTCGTGCTCGCGATCCTTGGCCTCGACCGGCAGCGCGCCCATCTCCTTGCTCTGCATAGCCAGGCGTATCGCCTCGCGCTCCTCGGGAGAGAGCTCGTAAGACGATGACCTCTCGATGATCGGCTTGGCGTAGGTCCGCGACTCGCTGCGGCCGTAGATCGAGCTGAAGATCAGGCCGTTGCCGCGATCGTCCAGCAGCGCGACGGCGAAGCTGAGCAGCCCACCCAGGTCCCGGAAAGCGTCGAACCTGACCACTCCCACGTGCTGGACGGCGCCGGCGACCCTGCGCAGCACCGCCGCGTATCTCTCCGAGAGCGCCTCCATCTCCTCCAGCAATCCGTGCACCTGGTCGATATTGTCGTTCACTATCTCCACGAAGTTCGTCCCTTCGCTCCCACGGATCAGCAGCTCGCACTCGAGCTCGATCCGGCGGGTCCGGAGGAACAGGTACGCTACCACGACCAGCGCCAACAGGAGCAGCGCGCCGAGCGCTATCACTATTGCTGTTATGTTGTGTTGGACCATGTATTCGTGCCTTCGCTCCAGTCCTGCCATGTCGTGCCCTCCCCTCGGGGCACAGGCTACGATTATACAACAAGTTCGCGGGGGCGCTCCGCCGGCCGGCCGGGCCTCACCCGGGCGCCCGAACGGCGCCGCGGGGCATCACTTCAAATGTTGTATCATACTCACTAGGCGAGCAGACACCCGGGGGAAGCAGGCGTGGAAGTAAGTCTCGAAGAGAAATACTACAGGCTCAAGGCGTGCCTGACGTCCATGGGCAGCGCGCTGGTCGCCTACTCGGGCGGCGTCGACAGCACCCTCCTGCTGGGCGTCGGCAGGGAGACCCTGGGGGACAACCTGCTGGCCGTGACCGTGGACTCCCCGCTGCACCCGCGCTCGATGATGGACATGGCCTCCAAGATGGCGGCGCGGTGCAAGGTCGAGCACATGGTCATCAAGACGGACGAGCTCGTCGAGGAAAACTTCACCTCGAACCCGGCCGAGCGTTGCTACCTTTGCAAGCACGCGAGGTTCAGCAAGCTCGTCGACATCGCGACGCGCGAGGGGATCTCTGAGGTGCTGGACGGCACCCAGATGGATGACACCGGCGACTACCGCCCGGGCATCGAGGCCGCCCGGGAGCTGTCAGTGCGCAGCCCGCTGCTGGAGACGGAGTTCTACAAGTTCGAGGTGCGCGCGCTATCTCGCGAGCTGGGCCTCGCGACCTGGAACATGCCGGCGGGGACCTGCCTGGCCACCCGCGTTCCTTATGGCCAGGTGATCACCCGTGAAAAGCTTACGGCGATCGACAGCGGCGAGGAGTTTCTCAGGGATCTGGGGCTCAAGGACGTCCGGCTTCGCTTCTACGACAACGGCACGGCGCGCATCGAGGTCAACCCCGCGGGAATACCGATGCTGGCCTCGGATGGCGTCCGCGAGCGCGTGGTGGACAGGATGAAGTCGCTCGGCTTCACCTACGTCGCGGCGGACCTGGCCGGGTACAGGACCGGGGCTCTGAACGAGGTCCTCGGTGGAGAGTGACCGGCGCGGAGTGGGCATGAGATACGAGGATTCGATACGGGACCTGCTGGCGCGGGTCTCCTCCGGCGACACGCCTGTCGACGAAGCCGTCGAGCAGCTGAAATCGCTGCCCTTCTCCGACCTGGGTTTCGCCAAGGTCGACCACCACCGCGAGCTCCGGCAGGGCTTCGCGGAGGTCGTGTTCTGCGAGCGCAAGACACCCGAGCAGGCGTCGGAGATAGCGCGCGCTCTACTGGATAAGAACGAGGGCAACCTGCTCCTCACCCGCGCGGACCTGGACGTATACGGCATGGTGCGCGCGCTGGACGAGCGGGCCGTGTACTATCCCGAGGCCAGGGCGATAACCATCGAGCGCGATCCGGCCGAGCGCCGGGGGCTGGTCTCGATAGTCTCCGCCGGGACCTCGGACATGTCCGTGGCCGAGGAAGCGTGGGTCACCGCGCACATCATGGGAGCGGAGGCCACGAGGCTCTACGACGTGGGAGTCGCCGGGGCGCACAGGCTCTTCAAGCACTCCGACGAGCTCGTCCAGTCGAACGTGATCGTGGTGGTCGCGGGGATGGAGGGCGCGCTGGCCAGCCTGGTCGGCGGCCTGGTCTCCTGCCCGGTCATAGCGGTTCCCACCAGCGTCGGGTACGGCGCGTCGTTCGGCGGGCTGGCCGCGCTGCTCGCGATGATGAACTCCTGCGCGGCGGGGGTCAGCGTGGTCAACATAGACAACGGCTTCGGGGCCGGATACCTGGCCGGGCTCATCAACAGGATGGTAGTCGGCAAAGAAGGGAACACCGCGTGACGATAGCCTACTTCGACTGCTTCAGCGGGATCAGCGGGGACATGGTTCTCGGCGCCCTGGTCGACCTGGGTCTGGACCTGGACGAGCTCTCGCGGGCGCTGTCCTCGCTGGACCTCGAGCAGTTCCGCCTCGAGTCGCGCGACGTCATGAGCTACGGGCTGCGGGGGACCAAGGTTGACGTGATGGTGCCCGACAGCGTGCTGGTGCGAACGTTCAACAATATCAAGGACATCATCGAGAGCAGCGAGCTGCCCGCGGCGGTCAAGTCCACCAGCCTGGAGATATTCATGCGGCTCGCGCGGGCCGAGTCGGTGATACACAACAAGCCCGTGGACCAGGTGCACTTCCACGAGGTGGGCGCGGTGGACTCCATCGTGGACATCGTGGGCTCGTCCTACGGCATCCAGGCCCTCGGCATCACCGAGGTCTTCGCGTCGCCGCTGCCGCTGGGGCACGGGATGATCAAGACTCTTCACGGCTCCATACCGGTGCCGGTGCCGGCGGTGCTGGAGATACTCGGCGACACCCCCACCTACGGGTGCGGAATACCGACCGAGATAGTGACGCCGACCGGCGCGGCGATCATCAAGACGCTCGCCGGGTCGTTCGGGACGATGCCGCCGCTGAAGCTCTCCAAGACCGGCTACGGCGCGGGCACCAAGGACATCGGCGTCGCGAACCTGCTGCGGGTGATCACCGGTGAGGCGATGGACTTCCCCGGGGAGCAGGAGCAGCTCGCCTACGTCGTCTCCACCAACATCGACGACATGAACCCCGAGTTCTATGACTACGTGATGGAGCGCCTCTTCGGCGCCGGCGCGCACGACGTGTGGCTGGCACCGATCCAGATGAAGAAGACGCGCCCCGGCACGATCATCAACGTGCTGTGCTCACCTTCAGACGCCAGCGCCATCAAGCGGATACTGCTGGAAGAGACCAGCACCTTCGGGCTGCGCACCGCGTCCGTCATGAAAAAGGCGATCGAGCGAGAGGTCATCGAGGTCGAGACGCGCTGGGGCACGGTGCGGGTCAAGATCGGTCGCGAGAGCGGGCACGTGACGAGCGTGTCGCCCGAGTTCTCGGACTGCGCGAAGATCGCGGGCGAGCACAGCGTCCCCATCAAGGAAGTCTTCAGGAAGGCCCAGCTGCTGGCGCAGGAACAGCTGGACTGAAAATGCATAAAGGGGACAGGCACCTTTATGCATTTATTTTACTGGGTCGGGGTCGTGGTGGTGGTGTCGCCGCTGTCGGACCTCATGATGAAGCTGAGCTCCATCGTGTTGTTGTCCGTCTTCTTCTCGCCGGCCACGGGTCCCGCAGTCACCTTCAGCAGGTTCGTCTTGTCGGTCCCCGTCGCCGGTATCAAGTCCTCGAACACCATGGTAGCCGTTTCACCGGCCTTGAGGCGGGTTATCTTCTGGGTCTTCTTCTGCTGGGTTCCGGTCGGGTCCGGCGTCAGCGTCGCGACGACAGCGACGTTGTCCTCTTCCTGGTTGCCCTGGTTCTGCACGCTGACCTTGACCGTGAACGTCTTGGAGTACGGAAGTATCGATACCCCGGAGGAGGTCTTGTCGACGCGAGCCGGGGCGGTCGATAGCCCCACCAGCGCCACGCCGTGCAGCTCGCTGCCTGTCTCCACACCGCTGATACCGTTCACATACTCGCGGACGCCCGCCTCCGCGGCGTCGTCGGTCTTGGGCATGTAGACCGAGTCCGCGACCTTCTCGAAGCCGAACTTGGCCGCGTTGAGTTTCTCCTGCAGGGAGCCGCGATAACTCTGCATCGATTTATCGCTGACGACGAGGTCAAACAGGCCATCTGACATCGTGCTGATGGCGGTGCTGCTGTTCTTCTTGTCCAGCACGTCGAGGAGGGACGAACGGTACTTGTCGACGCCCCCCACGCGCATGTCGAAGGTGAGCTGCAGCAGTGGCTGGATGGTCGCGGTCTTTGGCGGCACCTTCAGCAAGGTGGAGTCGTGGGCTATCTGCTTGCACGAGTCGATCATAGACTGTAGCTTGCGGGCCGCGTCGTCGCGGGAGACCGCCTTGACGTCGCCCTTAAGCGTGTTGAACTGCGTCCCGACGGTGGCCGATCGCGAGATGAGCTTGTTGGCGAGACCCGTGTACTCGCGGAGCTGCTCGTTGGCCTTGGCCTCCTGGTTGCCCCCGCAGCCACGGCCGAATATCCAGCAGAACACCAGCAGGACGATCACTATGGCGATTATCAGTATTGGCGCCGGGCCGCGCCGCCTGGCGGGCGTCGGTCCGACCGCGGCGGCTCGCCTGGAGCGCGAGTTCTTACGCCGCTTCCCGGTCGTGTATCTGGGTCTGGAGTTAGAGAATTGCGCCAATTAGAACACCCGCGGGTAAAGAGGTGCGCGGTTCAGGTCACCACGCTATGGGAGCACTTACGCCCGACATCCTTCTCCTCGTGCACAACGCGCAAACCGCCGGTTGGCTTCCCTGCCAGAGGCGGCCTGGTGTCCGATGTCCCGGAGTCGCGTCTGGACGCTTCCCCACAAAAAGATGGTGGGCGAGGAGGGACTCGAACCCTCATGCCCTTGCGAGCACAGGACCCTGAACCCTGCGTGTCTACCAATTCCACCACTCGCCCACAAACCGGACCCAGCCGCCTGGCGATCTATCGCTCAGTCCTAGCTATATGGTTATCGCTCTTCCACTGGCGGCGCAACGATATCCACCGTTTCTCCGCCCGTTGCCCTAACGAGGTCGTAAGACCTTATCTTCAGGATTGCGGTGAGCTCACCGCTGCCAGTATACACCACATCCTCGCGGAGCGTGTAGTAATCGATGTAGGCGGGCATCTCGTCCTTGTGTCCCACCGGAGGCAGCGCGGGGGCCATGTATCCTGTGAGCGAGGGGACCTCGTCGTCCGGGACCGGAGCCAGCTCGCCCGCGCCCGTGACGTTCTTGAGTTTATCTAAATCGATGCACAGACCGCCGGGGACGATGACCATCACCGGCAGCCCGTCCGCGCGGTAGATCAGGACTTTCGCGAGCTGTGCCGGCTCAAGCCCCAGGGCGGCACCGGCCGTGTCCAGGTTCGCGGCCTGCCCGGAGAGCTTGAACAGCTCGTGAGGCACGTCGAGCTCCTGCAGGCGATTATGGACGTTCAGGCTTGAGAACATGTTCGGTCCGTTCGGATGAGACTCGTGTAGGGGTCACCGATTGGGTGGTCGCGAATCGATTGAAAGGACTATTAAGCGGTAAACGCTCCTGCCGGACTATTTCATCCCGCCCTTGCGCCCGATCTTCTGATAGAACTCGGTGCCGTACCTCTTCTTGGTCGTCTGACCACCCTTCTTGCCTCCGACGCTACCGATCTTCGAGTAGAACTCGGAGCCGTACTTCTTCTTGGTGGTCTGACCCCCCTTGCGGCCGGCCTCGCTTCGGGTCATCTTCGCTTTGGCCACTTAGATCGCCCCCCATAATACATAGAACGCTTGACTGTCTGTCTCGCGCTTGGGAACTCCTATTGTCCGCTCCCTCATTATCCCACCTTGCTTTGCATATTTCCAGTTGGTTGCTCACCTGATTCGAGGTCGCGCCGCCAAACCCTGTCGACTTTTTTTGGCTCGTTTGTGCGGTGCGGCGACGCCGCCCCGGTCGGGCTCCGACCAAACTTGACAGAAACGCACTCGCGCTTATAATTGCATTACTTCTCACAACAGCGAACCGGCACTGTTTTTAGGCACGGCAGAAAGGGGGTGGAACCGTGGAGCCAAAAGATGTCCCTTACCTTCTCCTCGGAGCGATGAGCACTGTCCGCGAGGAGACTAAGAAGACCGTCGACGACCTGGTCGAAAAGGGGAAGAGCGGCACCGGCAAATCGGCGAAGGGAATCGTGCAGGCCGACAAGACGGTCAGGGATCTCGTGGAAAAGGGCAGGAAAGAGCGGGAAGACCTCCTGAACGCGATCGGCAAAGAAGTAACAAGGATTCTCGATAACATGGGCGCTATAACAAAGAACGACATAAGGGCGCTCGACAAGCGGCTTGCGAACATCGAGAAGCGCATCAAGTAATCGGCGCTTACTGCGCCAAATTCCCCGAGTACGAAGCGAGGTAGCGACATGGAAATGAACGACATGCCTTATCTCCTGCTCGGAGCCCTAGCATCGGTCAGGGATGACTCGATCAATACCGTCGATGACATGGTGAAAAAGGGCAAGGAGCTGGCTGAGGGCGGGAAAGCCAAGGTCAAGGAGACGGCCCAGGACAAGAAACTGGAAGCAACGATCCAGGATCTGGTGAAGAAGGGGAAGAAAGAGAGCGAGGAACTGGTCGACTCGATCGGCAAGGTCGTCAAGGACACGCTCGATTCCCTGGGCATCGT
>Ga0209539_1001481_pt1 | contig 12698 bp, 8 predicted proteins | sample BarGraNGADG00312_2_FD_184499 | JGI IMG/M metagenome (GOLD analysis project Ga0209539, IMG submission 184499) | Arctic peat soil microbial communities from Barrow, Alaska - Barrow Graham LP Ref core NGADG0011-312 (SPAdes) (version 2) | ecosystem: Environmental > Terrestrial > Soil > Wetlands >... | reverse complement strand
CAGATGTATTCATAACCAGAGAACGAGGAATAACAAAACAACCGGTAATAAGACCTGAATATGACAGGGTAATTGCTAAAAAACAGATCACAGCTCTGACTGGTATGTTAAAGAGCCGTTCCGACGACAAGCTACTGGCTGTAATTAAAGGTGCTGATTCAGACAACCAACAATTTGGAAAGGTCGATGACCTTATCTCATATCTGAAAGAAGAAGCTGCGAAGAAAAGTATTAGTCCTGAAGAATTGGATAAGCTGGCCCTGCGGGTAGCTGTAATGGATAATGTGCTTACACAGGCTGCAGTCGATCTGATGGCTAAAAATACTACCGGCGATCTGAAAAATATTCTGACCGGGCTTGACATCTATAAGGAAAATCTTAAAACATGGACTGATCTGCAGAAATATATTCTCGCAAAAACTTATAACAAAATTAGTCCCGAAGAACTGAATAAAATTGCTGCGTCTGTTCTGTCCGATATTGATCCTGATATTTCTATATTAAGAAATAAGATCCTGGCTTACAGCGAAAATTCCGAAGTAGGAAGCATCATACGGCAGGCAGTTGCTCTTGTCGATATCAGTAATATCAAACTAAAAGAAAAATGGCTTCAGGCATTTTACTATGAGTCTGGCAAACTTGGACTTTCAAATAGCAAGTTATCAGAAATGCTGGTTCATATAAGCTCATCGCCTGATACTCAGGTTGAGAAATTCCTTAGTGATCTGATTGAACATTCTGAAGAGCCACTAAGCTCTGCATTAAAATCAATTGATTTGAAGAAAGAAAAAATCAAGTCTTCAAATGATCTTATTTTGTTCCTGATTAAGAATAAAGGAAAATATCCTGAAGATGCTGTCTATAAAAGTATTGCAGCCCTTATCACAGCTAAAGACATACCTGCTGATATAATAAAGTCACTCTCAGTTCCTGCAAAAAATCATAAACCCGGAGTAATCTGGTTTTTAGTTGGGCTAACCTTTATCTTCATTCTAATAGCTGTGGTAAGAAGAAAGAAGAATAATTCAAAATCAGACAAATAATAAAAGAGTTTATGACTAATAACTCTTTTGGATATATTTTTAATAAATTTGCGTATCAAAACCTCCTGAAATGATCAAAAGATCTGCATGGCTGTTTATTTCATTATTTATTTGCTTTTCAATTTATGCACAGGACACTAAAGTTCTTCAGGAAACATTTCTTGAAGCAGAATATTTCCTGATGAGTGAAGACTATAATGATGCTCTTGCGATCTATTTGCAGTTGTATGAAAAACTCCCTGAAAATTCTAACCTTGCTTACCGAATTGGAGTTTGTTACCTGAATATTCCGGGTAAAAAGAATCTTTCGGTGACCTATCTTGAGAAAGCAGTAAGAAACATTTCAGCTAAACACAAAGAGGGAACTATCAGCCAGATAGAAGCGCCTTACGATGCATTATTTAATCTGGGAAAAGCGTACCGTATAAATTTTATGTTTGATAAAGCTAAGGATGCATTCCTGAAATACTCTGGTACTCTCCTGCCTGACGACCGTGAGAATCTGGATTTTATTAACCATGAAATAATAGTATGCGAAACGGCGAAAGATTTAATCAGCAAACCTGCTGCTTTTACAGCGGAGAATATTGGAAATCTCCTTAATGATGAAAAATCCAATTTCAGTCCACTGATATCAGCCGATGGAAAGTCGTTTGTTTATATGGTATCTCTCAAATTCTACGACGCTATAATGTACTCGCGCCTTGTTGACGGGAAATGGACTGCCCCTGTAAACATTTCTCCCGACCTTCAAACTGACGGAGATGTGTTCATTTCATGTTTATCTGCTGACGGGAAACTGCTATTTCTATCTATAAATGACAATTATAACAGTGACATTTATTCAAGTTCTTTTGATGGAACCAATTGGTCAAAAGCTATTAAACTAAATAAAAATATTAATACAAAATACTGGGAATCACACGGTTTCATTTCTGAAAAAGGTGATCAGTTTGTATTCGCATCAGACAGACCCGGTGGTTTCGGAGGTCTCGATCTTTATATTTCACATAAGGTTAATGGCGATTGGGGACCAGCGGTAAACCTTGGGCCGGTATTAAACACGCAATTCAATGAAGATAGGCCATTCCTTATTAATAATGGTAAGACAGTCTTCTTCAGTTCACAAGGACACAAAAACATGGGAGGGTACGACATTTTCAGATCTGATCTGCAATCCAACGGAATATGGACCGAACCTGAAAATCTGGGATATCCACTCAATACACCAGATGATGACTTCTTCTTTATGCCAATAGGCGATGGTAAATCAGGTTACTATTCGATCTATAAAACAGCAGGCGGTTTCGGTAAAGAAGATATATATAAGATCACGTTTAAATAAAAATTGACTGAATTTTAAACAGTTAGTATAGAAAAATAACTATATTTGTTCTAATGGGAAAATTCAGAGTAAAAATTATCAGCATATTTCTGCAATTACTGACTCTGGTCATCTCTTCGTTTGCAGTTTCAGCTCAATCTTCCGATGAGATGAAAAAAATATTTGCCCAGGCAGAATCATATTATCTTTTTGAAGAGTACGATCTGGCCAATCAACTTTACATTCTATTGGATTCTCCTGATAATATGAATATTAAATATAAAATTGGGACATGCTACCTGAATATTCCAGGTGAAAAAGAAAAATCTATACCCTACCTTGAAGAAGCTGTAAAAACTGCCAGTTACGATTCAAAAACAGAATCATTCAAGGAGATGAGAGCCCCACTGGATGCATTTTTCTTTCTTGGCAAAGCCTATATGATTAATAACGAACTGGAAAAAGCACTCTCTACTTTTCAAACCTTTAATAAACTTGCCGGGGAAACAAAAAACAAGGGCGGTATGCAGAACCTTGAATATATCGAACAGCAGATCCAGGCATGCAAAAATGCCATTCAATTTAAGGAGAAGCCGGTTGCCTTTAGTAAAACTGACCTTGGGAGCAATTTCAAACAAGGCTCAATAAATGACAACCCTGCTGTTAGCTTTGACGGTAATACTATTGCTTATACAGAACGCAGAGGGGCAATTAATGTTATCCTTTTCTCGAAGAAGGAAAATGGTAAATGGCAGCCACCTATCGAAATAACTGCAGAAATCAATGCCGGTGAAGATTGCTCAACATGTTCATTAAACAGCGATGGCACTGAGATGTTTATATATAAAAACGATAACTTCGATGGTGCTATATATTCAACTGAATATCTTAATGGCGCCTGGACACCAATTAAAAAACTCAACAAAAATATTAATACTAAATATTACGAATCGCACGCTTCTATCTCAACTGACGGCAAAAAACTCTATTTTACCAGTAACAGGCCCGGAGGTCAGGGTAATCTCGATATATATGTCTCTGAAAAAACTTCATCAGGCGATTGGGGAGCAGCCGTAAATCTTGGCGCTTCTGTCAATACACCATATAATGAAGACACTCCGTTTATTACACGAAATGATTCAATCCTGTATTTTTGTTCTGAAGGCCATAGTTCGATGGGAGGATTCGATAATTTTATGAGCAGAAGAATCGGTAATGTATGGAAAACACCTGAAAACCTTGGTTACCCTATTAATTCCACTGATGACGATAAATTCTTTCAACCGGTAAATAATGGGAAGAATGCATATTACACAATAACAACCGATTACAAAAAGAGAGATATTTTTTACCTTACTATGGGAGTCAGCAATGTCATCCAACTATATGAAATAATTGGTAAATTCAGTCTCAATGATACTACTTTAAACCAGGTAAAAAATAATTCTATTCATCTTCTTAACAGAATCTCAGGCGATACTCTTGATATCGGCTACCCAAACAAATACACCGGTTTATACAGATTTTCTGTTTACCCTGGTGAATTCAAACTGGTCTATTCGAGTATCGGGTACCTTTCTCAAACAATTGATACAATTGTTCGTCCCGACAATCCAACATTGGTTTTAAACCTGGATATAACACTCGACAGGGATACTTCCTTCAGCAGAATCACTCCGCCACCAATTATCTATGAGAAGATAAATCTTACATCAATTCCTACCGTAACCGCCATTGACTCAAATATTCTGATCAAAAATATGAATGTCAGTGATGTCGGTGATAAGAATATAAAAGACTCTGATATTCTGTATTATACTGTTCAGGTTATAGCTCTGCATAATCCTATTGATGTAAGCTATTTTAAACAAATAACCAACATGAAGGTTTTGTACAACGACACTGACAAATTTTACCGATATACTACTGGTAGGTTTGCCACAAGAGAAGAGGCTTATGCATTAAGATTAGAGTTAATAACGAAAGGATATCCTGAAGAAATCTTCATCAAGAAAGTTTCGAAAGAATGAAATCAACTCTCAGGAAAAGCATAATCATTTCTCTCTTCCTACTCTGCTTATATTCTCTTTTTTCACAAGTTAATTACACAAAAGACTTTATCAAATCAGTTAAGGAAGCCGATGCTTTCTTCTATTATGATGAGGACTACGAAAGAGCGGCCAGCCTATATGAAAAGCTTGACAGTCTATACCCCGATAACTTTAACCTTAAAACAAAGCTGGGAATATGCTATTTAAACATCGATGGTAAAAAAGTTGATGCTCTGAAGCTCTTAACAAAAGCCTCATTAAAAGTTGTTTCCAATGATAAGGAATACATAGAATATGGTGAAAAATCACCACTTGACGTTTACCTTTATCTGGCTGTTGCCTACCAACAGAATGATAGCCTCCGGAAAGCAATATCCCTTTATAATGATGCAAAAAAAAGACTTTCGGTAACCAAGGTTTTTAGCAAAGAGTATATTGACAAACAAATAGCTGATTGCAAATACGCTTTGGAGATGGAAAAGAAACCTCAGGATTTTGTAACAGATCAGTTCGTGCCTTGGCTGAGTGAATATCCCGGAGCAAGCAATCCTGTAGTATCTAAAAATGATTCAGTCTTTGTTTTCACTGTTAAGAAAAATGGGGAAACAAGGATTTATTGTTCTTTCAAATCAGATACATGGAATAAACCTATGGATATTACTGGCCAGCTCAATGGTAATGGAAGGCTCTATTCCAACTCTATTACCGGTGATGGGAGTCTGTTAATAATATACATGGAAGAGGGTGGTGACGGGAATCTGTATTCCAGTCAAAGGAAAGGTAAATCATGGTCCAAAATTAAGAGCCTTGGTAAAAATATTAATACAATTTATTGGGAATCGCATGGCTTCATAACACCTGACGGTAAAACTTTGTATTTTGCCAGCAACCGTCCTGAAGGAGAAGGTGAACTCGATATCTTGACTTCAGAAAAGGCAGATGATGGGACCTGGAAAACTCCGGTTAATTGTGGCAAAGAGATTAATTCTCCTTACAATGAGAATACTCCTTTTTATGATCCCTCCACCAAAACTCTTCTGTTTAGCTCAGTAGGACATCCAAGTATCGGAGGGTATGATGTGTTCACATCGGTAAATAAAAACGGACGATGGACAAGCCCTGTCGGATTGCCATATTCTATAAATAATACAGATGACAATACCTTTTTTATATTGAATAATAACGCCCCTGGTTATATCACCAGCTTTTATAATGAAAAAAACTCTTCCCGTAACATTTATTCCATTCTTATCGGAGCCCCGGCAGATAAACCAATTCTTGCTAGTGGCACTATCTCCCTTCAGGATGGATTGGCTGTTGATCCTGAACAATCACATATCCAGCTTTCTGATCAAAAAACAGGCGTTACACAAATTATATCATTAAACGACACAGGTTCATTTAAATTTGAAATGAATCCAGGTGACTTACGTCTTTTAATCAGTCGTATAGGAAGTAAGACTGATACTATTAGCATTAAAATTAAAACTGATACTCTCACAAAAAACAAATCACTTGTAGATACGGGGATATTTAAATTCGAAGTTAAACCAGGTGATTATCAGCTTCTGGTTGGTCATAAAGGTTATAAAACAGATACAATCAGGCTTAACCTGCCTGCAAGTTTATCAGGAGGTTATGTCTCGGTAACTGCATCGCTAATACCGGATAAGGTTTCCACCGGTACATTCCTGTCAATAAAAAATATTTTGTTTGACTTCGATAGTTATAAGCTGAGTAACCAGGCGATCTCCAATCTCGAAATACTAAAATCTGTTCTTGTTGATTACCCTCAGCTAAAAATACAAGTTGCAGGTTACACCGATGCAAAAGGGAGTACCGACTATAACAATAAACTGGCCGATAAGAGAGCCCAGTCTGTTATAGACTATATTTCCAAGTCAGGGATAACACGTTCCAGGTTTACAAAGAAAGCATTTGGGGCATCTGACTTCGCTGCTGTTAATACGAATAGTGATGGTACAGATAACCCTGAGGGAAGGAAATATAACAGGAGAGCCACCATTGGGATTATCGATCCACATACCGGTGTTGTGATCCGTCAGGAGACCTATACTCCCGAGCATCTCAGACAGCCAAACTCATTGAAATACAATATAATACTGATAAAAACTATCAAAGCCCTTCCTGTTGAATATTTTAATAGTTTGAAACTACCAGAAACCCTTTTCATAAAATCAGTTTTAGTAGATTCAGCTTCAGTCTATTACATTGGAGTATTCTATAATAAAAATGATGCGTCAAAATATCTGGAATATGCAAAAGGACAAGGGTTTAAAGATGCATTCATTGTAACGCAATATGAGATTAATGGTAAATCAAAGTCAATTATTGGTGATGCACAGAATACAAATTTATTAAGTAAGAAAATCTATACCATACAGCTGAAAGCTTCTTTAAAACCTTTAAATATGAATCAATTCAGATCAATCGACGGAGTAAAGGAAGTGTCATCTGACGATGGTTATTACAGGTATTTATTTGGTGAGTACAACTCTTTCACAAAAGCAAAAACTGCACTCACTTCCATTCAGGAATCAGGGTTTAAAAATGCTTTTATAAGAGAAGTCCCGCTTATTAAAAAATAGTTTGTATTAATAATACTCATTATGAAATACGATAAAATCAGACTCAGGGCCCTGGAACCGGAAGATCTGGAGCTTCTTTATGAGTGGGAAAATAACAACTCTTTTTGGGCAATAAGCAATACTGTATCTCCATTTTCAAAGTATACTCTTAAACGATATATTGAAAATTCACATAAAAATATTTATGAAATTGGTCAATTAAGGTTGATGATTGATCATATTGAGGATAAAATTTCAATTGGAACAATAGATCTATTTGATTTTGATCCATTTCATAAAAGGGCTGGTTTGGGAATATTAATTGCTAACGAGGCCTACAGGAGAAAGGGATATGCCTCTATGTCTCTTACCTGTCTTATTGCTTACTGTTTTAAAACACTCCAACTACATCAGTTGTATTGCAATATTCTGTCGAACAACTGTGAGAGTATGGATCTTTTCAGAAAGCAGGGATTTGTCCAGACCGGTATTAAAAAAGACTGGATCAAAACATCTGACGCGTATCTTGATGAATTCACTTTTCAATTGATAAATCCGTAGCCAGTAATCCGCAGGCTGCTGAAATATCAACTCCCCTTGATTTGCGTACTGAAGCAGAAATGCCCGATACAACAAGATTGTGTTTAAAAAACTGCATTTTTTCTGCCGGTGACGAACGATTCGGGTCAGAACCAACACTATGATAAGGTAAAAGATTGACTCTGACTTTTGAACCCATAAGAAGAAGCTTAATTTCTTCCAAATGACGATCCGTATCATTCAAGCCATGTATCATTACATAGGCAATGCTTAATCTCCTTTTCTTCTTCCCTGAATAATTCTTCATTAATTCCAGAATTCCTTTTACAGGATTCAGCTTTTCAACCTGAATAATCATTTTTCGTTCTTCAATAAACGGTGAATACAGGCTTAGTGTCAGATTGCATTCTGAGCTCATCAGAAATTTTTCAACCCCCTGTGTAATCCCAACTGTTGAAACAGTCACATTTCGGGGACTAATTGCCAGTCCCCATTCCGAAGTAATAATCTCACACGCTTTCAAAACATTATTGAGATTATCCATAGGCTCACCCATTCCCATAAATACAATATGAGTGACTTTTTCCGCATCCGGTATACTGATAATCTGGTTGACCATCTCTCCGGCAGACAGGTTGCCTCTGAAACCATAACTTGCAGTAACACAAAAAGGGCAACCCATCCTGCATCCGGATTGGGTTGAAACACATACTGTATTTCTTTTATTTTCAGGTATGTAAACTGTTTCGAATGCTAATCCGGCCTCATTTTTGAATAGATACTTAACTGTCTTATCTGCTGAAACTACCGAGTATAAAGAATCAGAAATTCCACTACAGAAATTCTGTTCAAGCTCATTCTTAAGTTTCTTCGAAATTTTGGGGATCTGTGAGAACGATCTGGTTCTCTTTTTATATATGCTATTTGCAATTGCAACTGCATCTGAGAACTCAAAACCAGCACTACTGATTGAACCATATATCTCTTCTGCAGTTAAGCCACAAATAACTTTCTTGCCCATTATCATTTGATATTTGCAAAAATAAACCGAATATCAATATCTTAGTAATGAATTTATAATGAATATTTAAAAAGTGAATATTTAAGATACAGACAGCTTGAAAATCAATTTTACTTCGCTGACTTCATTCACTTTCTGGAGGAGCTACAGTCGAATTAAAAGCAAATCTCGTAACTACAAATGAGACTTCCCCCCTTGCTTTTGACAATAAGCGGAAGAAAGTCTCAGTCATATTAAGTACTATCAAATACTTATTTTAAGCCTCTGTTTTTAAGCAGTGCATCAATCTTAGGATCACGTCCGCGGAAACTGATGAAGCTCTCTTTTGCGTCTGTTATACCCATTGGTGCAAGAATGTTTTTGCGGAACGAATCAGCAGTAGCCTTGTCGAAAATTCCTTTTTCTTTAAATGCCTCAAAGGCGTCATTATCAAGTACTGCGGCCCATGTATAGCAATAATATCCGGCGTCGTAACCACCTACAATATGAAGAAAGTAGGTACTTTTGTAGCGTGGCTCTATCTCTTTTATCAGTCCTATCTTCTGAAGATGCTCCTTCTCGAATTTTTCTACATCAATTTTAACAGGTGCTTCGAGAGTATAATAGTCCATGTCAAGAAATGATGCAGCAAGTAGTTCAACATTATCAAACCCTGTGTTGAAATAGCTGCTTTTCTGAATTTTATTTATCAGGTCATCAGGTATAATCTCGCCAGTTTTGTAGTTTTTTGCATACATTTTCAAAACAACTGGTTCGGTTGCCCAATGCTCCATGATCTGAGAAGGCAGCTCAACGATATCCTGAGCTGTATTTGTCATACTATATTTATTAATAGAGAACAAACCCTGTAGACTATGTCCGAACTCGTGAAAAAGAGTCTGAACATCATCAAGGCTGAGTAATGAAGGAGTATCTCCTGACGGGTTGGTGAAATTGCAAACTACCGTAACAATTGGGTTTACTTCTTTTCCATCAAGCCATTTGTGGTCCTGATAACCCCCACACCATGCGCCTTGTCCTTTACTTGCTCTGGTATAGAAATCCATATAAAGGATTCCCAGATGCCTACCGTCCGCTTCTTTGACTTCAAATGCCATAGCGTCGGGATGAGGAAGAGGCATATCGGGTAAACGAGTAAACGTAAGACCATATAGCCTGTTTGCAACTGAGAATGCCCCTTCTCTTACATTATCGAGTTTGAAGTATGGACGAAGTTCACTGTCATCCAGGTTATATTTTTGTTTGCGTAATTTCTCAGCATAATACCACCAGTCGGATGGCTCAATTTTAAATTTAGAACCTTCCTTCGTAGCAATGTTCTCCATTTCTTTTAACTCCTCACCGGCAACCTTCAAAGCAGGTTTCCACAGCTGATCAAGAAGTGCATAAACATTTGCAGGGGTCTTTGCCATTCTGTTTTCAAGGTTGAGATCGGCATGCGATTTATAGCCAAGGAGTTTTGCTCTTTGAGCACGTAAACTTACAATGTCGGCAAGAATCTTCTTATTATCTAGGTTATCATTATGGTTGCCCTTATTAAGATATCCATCGTATATTTTTTTTCTAAGATCACGATTATTGTCATATGTCAGGAAAGGGAGCATACTCGGCTTCTGGATTGTAAAAACCCATTTCCCATCGAGACTGTCTTTCTTGGCGAGTTGTGCAGCGCCGTCAATTACAGTTTGAGGCAGGTCCTTGAGATCAGCTTCATTATCGATAACAAGCTTGAATTTATTATTCTCAGCAAGTACATTCTGACTAAAGTTAACGGTCAGTATCGATATTTGCTGGTTAAGCTTTTTCAGGCTGTCCTGATCCGCTCCTTTCAGAAGTGAACCATTTCTAACAAAACTCTTATAAAGATTCTCGAGAAGAAATTTTTGCTCGGGATTAAGATTAAGATCTGCCTGTTTCTCATAAATTGTTTTCACCTTCTGGAAAAGTATGGGATTAAGGAAGATCTCGTCCCTGTAAGCGGAAAGTTTTGGCGACACTTCCATTTCAATTTTCTGAAGAGTGTCGTTTGTATTTGCTGAAGTTTGGGCAAAAAATACAGCTGAAACTTTTGTCAAAAGTTTTCCCATTGTATCGAGAGGATCAATGGTATTCTGAAAATTTGCCTCTTCTTTATTCTGCAATATTTTTTCGAGGTCTCTCCTCCCCTCAGCCATACCCTGGTCAAATGCCGGTGTATAATGCCTGGCCATTATTTTTTCAAAAGGAGGTGCATCGAAAGGAGTATTATAAGGAGTGAAAAACGGATTGCTTGTATCTACTTTGGGCTGACTTTTACATCCACCAAGGATAACACTTATTAATCCACTGAATAACAACACTTTAGAAAGATTCTTCATATTTTTTTAATTTATGATAATTACTTTAGAAGCTACTTTTTTACAAATTACGGATATTCAAAACTGTAATCAAAAAAACTCAGCAATTTATTTAATCTCTGTTGCATTATTTTTAATGAAGTACACCTTATTCTCGTACAAATTCAACAAGAAGATAATAATTTACTATTTTTGTCAACCTTTAATGATTTTCTGAAATAAGTTGAAGTAGTTTGAAATACTGGAGAGATGGCAGAGTGGTCGAATGCGGCGGTCTCGAAAACCGTTGTTCGCTTTACAGTGGACCGGGGGTTCGAATCCCCCTCTCTCCGCAAAGCCAAAGCAAACCATCCGCTATTTTGCGGATGGTTTTTTATTTTACCCTGAAGCAGAGCCATGTTAATATGAGCGATGGTTCAGCGTAAAATAAAATAAGATGCTGTTTTACAGCATCTTTGCTTTGGCTTTGCAAGGTTCCCCTCCGTTTGCCAACTATTTTTTTCAGGCAGTATTTCAATTCTCGGAACCATTAATTTAGTTGATTTAAATTTACTCTACATCAATATCATACTTTGTCAAAAGGCCTGCAATTCCGGAGAGAGAGAATCTGGCCTTTTTAATCCGGTTTACTTCGGGGTCAATTGAGAAGTTGAATGCAGACCGGAAGTCAGCTTTTTCTATGTTGGAATTTTCGAATGTTGCTCCGGTAAGATCGCAATTGTCAAAAACTGATCCTGCTAATTCACATTCAATAAAGTCGACCTCTTGAAGCTTTGTATTTTCAAAGAGTGTCTTTTTAATCTTTGTCTGGTAGAATGAAGAATGATTAAGATTGCAATTGTCGAAACTGAAAGATAAACCAAATTGATTGCAGTGGTCAAAGTGCAGACCCAGCATTTTGCAGTTTCTGAACTTTACATCCCTAAACGCAGTCTTGGTAAGCTTAATCATACTAAGGTTGCAGTTTTCAAAAACGCATTCAGCAAAATGTATATCCGAAAGGTCGGAATTTGAAAAATCACAATCAATAAAGGAGCAATCTTCATATTCACCTTTAGAAAGAGGTTTTTGCGTGAAGTCGGTCCTGGTAAAAGTTTTTCCTTCCAGATATCCTTGTTCCATACGGATTTCAATTTTCTAAATCTGGATTAATAACCAAATATGAGCCTGTTTATTACAGATTCTGGTTATAAAAAGATCATCAATTCATCTGAAATGTTCCACTAGCAACAACCTGATCTCCAGATGCCTTTACAATATAGGCTGAAACAGAATAGCTTCCTCTTTGCCCATAGTTAAATGTTGTCATGAAAATATGACCGGTATTATTTGAAATGATATTTGGAGGAGAAGCGATACCATCTTTTAGAATAACAAATTTTATCGCATTACCATTAAAATCCTCGGCACTCTCAAGACGGTAGGCTACATTACCCGGAGTGACACTAAAAGAAGTTCCTTCTCCCCCCAAAGTAAAGTTATTATAATTGATTGAAGTGCCAAAGGTGAGTTTGTTCGTAAAATCGCTGGTTTCTTTCTTTTTACATGCGGCGAATATGATAAGCAGAAAACCTGCAAAAACGACTAATTTAAAATATTTCATAGTAAAGATTTTTAAGTCAGTATTTAAACTTGCAAATTATGAAAAAACTTTAGATTTCAAACTTTACCCGGATATTTTTGTAATGTATTCTTGATGAACCTTTGATTTCAAAATATTACCATCACTCCAAAGTTATTGCCTGCTGTCTCATCTCAAACCCAGCTTTTTATTATTTTTCAGAAGTTCAATTGA
>Ga0209539_1001479_pt1 | contig 12703 bp, 6 predicted proteins | sample BarGraNGADG00312_2_FD_184499 | JGI IMG/M metagenome (GOLD analysis project Ga0209539, IMG submission 184499) | Arctic peat soil microbial communities from Barrow, Alaska - Barrow Graham LP Ref core NGADG0011-312 (SPAdes) (version 2) | ecosystem: Environmental > Terrestrial > Soil > Wetlands >... | reverse complement strand
GAATCTCCACCTCCGGAGAGGTCGCCTCTCTACTAGTAGTTTTGAGGTTAACAGTAATCACTGGCAGAACGCATTCCTGCAGAGAAAGACCTGCGTGATAATAAGGCTTTCCCTTCCTGAAAGTGCCAAAAGTGGTAGGAACAGCATAGTCATCAAAATCACCAGCTATTCCCACTTTGCTCTTCTCGAATACCCTGACATTATGGCCAGATGAGCCCTTTCCAAGCAGACAGCGGTCCTTAACTACCACCCAATCCCCGGGCGGTTTACTGACCACGTCCCCTATTCCTTTTTCATCTAGGAGCAAGAAGCCGTGGTCTGTGGCGATAATGGCCAAATCGAATCCCCGATCGCTAACCTCGGTAATGCTTCTTAGTAGCTTCTGTACCAAGCGTGGTAGAATATGTCTCGCCTCGGTAGGGTTGACTTCCCCAATCTGGTCAATATCTGTTGTTTTAATGACAAGTAATTGTGTTGTATCCGGGATCTTTGTCTTTTTCGCCTTCAACAAATCGTCGAGGTCAACCATATGGCATCGGTCACCATATACACTTGACATATATTCATATCGTTCCTTAGGAACTTCGATGCGCTGTCCTTTAACATTAGGAATGAGTTTGTCCTGCTCTCTTACAAGACTAAGGTTGCCATCTGCATCGGGCAACAGAGCGGCCATGCCTACTGGTGTGACTGTGGGGAGCTGCGCACATGCCATGACGAGGTCTGTTATAGCAAAGCGATTGAGCAGCTCATTCTCAAGTTCGACGGCAAGTTCGTATCTGAGGGCATCCACCAGGTAATATGCGACCTTCTTTCTCTCCTCGAGTTGTGAGGCAACATATCTACTGAACACCTCGCTGTTCCTAGGAATACCGCTGACAGGCCATCCCTCATTCCCGATGAGCGTAACGAACTTTGTTTGGAGGGGTTCAGCCACATTTAGGTATGCCCGCCTGGCCTTTTCAACGAGCGATTCTAGTGTATCGGTGCTCTGGTATGTCTCTGTAACAGCTTGCTCAAATGCTCGTTGATACTGATCGAGTTTTTGGAATCGCTCCCGATAGAAACCCAAGAGCTCTCCTAGGCTGTTGCCCGTTTTCTCTACAATCAGCGACAGGTCTCCCGCAGTTTGAACAAGCTGCAGTGCCCTCTCTGCAATCGTCCAAAGATGTTGCCGTTCCGAATCATGGCGGACCCAGATAGAGCCTTTTCGTGCAGTCAAAATTGAGTTAGCTTCAATGAACTTCTCGCCCTGGACATCTTGCGCGAACGCCTCTAGGTGCGTTCGCTCTTCAAAAGCGAATGTGTCCCTTTCCCCCAATTCGCTAATGTCCTGCAGGTGTTTTCCTAGTTGCAGTTCGCGTTCAACACGGTTAGTCATGTCCATATAGCGAACCTGATACTTTTCGTTTTCCCTCAAAGTGTCGCATACAGCAAAGATGATTAGTTTAGAATTCTCGATAGCTCTCGGCACATCCAACAAGGGGTTAGGCAACCGCATCGGGAGGTCAAAGGCGAACTCACTGAACAGCACGAATCTCCACATCTCTTCACCAATACCGGAGATCTGCTTGCTGCGCGTCTTAAGCTTTAGCCCGAATACGGAATCTAGAAACTCTCTCAGCTCTGGAAGCCAGGTCTCGCTTTCCTTTAGACCCTTCTCTTGACTCTCTGATGGAGATAGAAGAGCTACGGCTATCTCGGTAGGCGATTCAGCGCTCAAGAGCGATTTAAGTGTTGGCCAGGTTGCACCACCCTCAAGCAGATTGTTAATCGCCTCCAAAGGAGGCCTTCCAGCTTCGAACAGGTGGTCAATCTGGTCTGCCAACTCTGGTGCAGCTTGCCGGCATAATGACTGTAGGGATTCGGCGTCACTGCTCGGAAATTCACCACCACCAAGGGAGAACACCTCGTACGGGTTTCTCTGCCTTTGCTCGTCGTTTCTAGGTCTTGAGAATGGCAGGTAGATAACCAGACGTGCATCGGGATCCGCGGACATGCTGCGCCAACTCGCCATCGCCCGCTCGCGACCAAGGATGGTAGATTTGCTGCCGTCGACAACTGAGTAGTCGGGGCCCTCGAGTGACAGCACTATATCCCTGTATACCCCGTCCTGATCGTAGACCACCAGCACTGGTACGTCATTTAAGCGCTTGAGAAAATGCCCCTGGATACTATCCTGAATACTCAAACCAATACCCCTAGCAACTAATTATCCAACTTCGCTTTCGCAAGTTGATTCTACAACAACTATCAAGTATCTCTGGCACTCAGGATTCCTCTTAGACCTCACAAACCTTCTCTAGATCATGAGCGATGGCAAGAGAACGGTCTTGCTTGCACTTTTCACGTACTCTGTCAGGCCAGATGGAGTAGGTGAGGTGAGCCCAGTCGTAATCTCCCGCTTCCAGTTTGTCCCAGCAAGCTTTGAGGTCTTTCTTCCAAGAGGTTAGTCGGAATAGATTCCACAGGGGACTTGCAGTAATGAGCACCCCGTCGTTCAGGTCGGGCTTGTAGGGTAGGGCAGCGATTCTGAGCAGCTCGTCTCTGAAGTCCTCCAGTTCCTGCCAGAAGTCCTGGAGAGCTTCTAGCCTCTGTCTCTGCTTGGCCTTGCCGTTTTCTGCTATCTCTTTCTGGAGGCGCTCTATCTCTTTTTCCAACTCACCCAGCCTGGGTTTCACGTAGTCGTTCACGCATGTGAAGAGGGTCTGGTCTGTCAGGCGGTGGTAGTAGATCCAGAGAGTATATGAACCAGATGATGTGGATAGTGGCCAGTATATGGGGGCCTTGCGCCTGCTCTTGGAGTAGCGCTTGAGGTGGTCCTGGAAGAAGCCGGAGGGCTTTCTGAAGTAGTCCCTCAGGCTGGATACCTTGAGGATTTCACAGGCTTCCTGCTCGATTGCCTCTGATTTGTCACCCCATAGAAGGTCCAGGACCTCTCTAACCCTTCCTATGATGTCGTCAGGGTGTTGGTAATCGCCTTCTACTCCGGTGTCATCAACCAAGATCCCGTTCCAGGAGACTCGAAGAGGGTATTCAGAATCGGTAATCGTTGGCTTGGAGACCGAGCCTTCTGGGGGCAACGTAATTGCGTTAGGCCTTGCTCGTAACCACTCCTCACTCACTATCCCACCAGGCTTGGCGGGCAGGCCATCAGGCCCTACTAGCATTCCAGGGGGACAGACCGGGAGTGGGTCGAAGGGATCGGGGAGTTCTGGTGCTAGGGAGGGGTCATGGGCGATGCGGACATCCCAGCGAAGGAAGGCTAAGCCGAGGAGCATGTTCAATAGCTTTAAGCAAAAACCGCCAAGGAGTACGCCGTCTGCGATCCCTGTTTGAATTGACTCAACTAGTGAAGCTAAGTTAATGCCAAGTGTATCAGCCAAGGCGACTGATATTCCGTAATGATTTCGAGGTAATCGGACAATTTCCGAACTATCAATTTCTTCCCCGATGTCTGCTTGTGTTGCCTTGTTCGACCCAATAGTAGGGTCATCATCTTCAACTGCGAATTGACATTCAGAGCATTTTGAAAAAGGATCACCACCACAAGCGTCGATAAAAACCTTCTGTTCTGATCCTGTGATACCTGCCGCGTCTTCAATCATTCGTTGAACATTAAGCCATTTGTCGAGGAACTCGATTTCTTCATTAGCCCATTTTGCATAGCTTTCACGGAAAAGATTACGTATAGGAAGTTGAGCAAGTTGAATCCTGGAAAACAGCCGGCTTTGTTCATCATGCTTTGTGTCCCAGTCCTGCTTAAGATTGACCCCTTCCTTTGCACTAATACGGATTTCTTCCTGAACCATTTTGCCTAAGGAAACCCAGGGAATAAGATTAAGATAACCACTATGTTTATGCTGCCCACAGTAGGAATTAATCAAGTATCTTACAAGGCGCGAATTCAAGTAGCCCAATACAAGATATTTCTCTATATTGCTATTCACAAACACTGCCTGTCCTTCATCAGAAAAAATACTACCTTCAGGCATTACTTGGGCTGACAATACGATTGCCCTTTTGCCATAGGTCAAACCTCGTTTAAAAAACAGCTCCTCGTTCTTAAGCACCCAACCAGGGTCACCGTCTAGATACTCATATCGATTTACAATGTATTGCTTTACTTCCGAACCACTATTCTGCCAGTTGACAACAAAATACATTGGTCTGTGAAATGCGGAGAATTTGCCACCATGTGCGAAAGGCACCCATTCTTTGTTGCTTGCTGGAGTCTCCCACCAAAGACGTATGAAACGCGGACTATCGCATGCCGACATCCCATTTGACGCTTGGAAAAAGTCGGGATAGCTTGATGGCTCTCTTGCAAACAGGTTAATTAGAGATGGAACGAGCCAATGCGCAAATGCAGCATTTGGAAAGTTCCTTATTCCTCTGAAAGTTACAATATTCAGAGGGTTGCTGGTTAAATCACGAAGTCTTCTAGCCTTTTCACGCAATCTTGCATCAAAGAAAACGGCCGAATCATCTAGCGATGTTCCACTGGTCTTTAATGCAAATGCCGCTGCTTCCACATTGGCACCATCCATTACATCCCAGCCTAAATCGGCGAATATCAAAGAGCAACCAGGTTGAGTGATATCAAGGCGAATGGGCTTGTATGTCTTTCTAAAAAAAAGTGACCTATCGCTGACCGCTCCTATTGTTCCCCCAGGTTTAGTTATTAGCTCAGCCATATATATAAATGCACAAGCCAGGTTCTTTTTATACTTTGGATACGTGGATAGAAGGTACTTTTGTACTTCTTTGTTCTCCAATGCCGACCCAAATGGCGGATTCATCAACACCACGTCGTAGCGCTTGCGACACAGGTCTATGAAAGCGAAGCCTTGGGCAGCATCTTCTGCGAAGAGGCGGCGGCGGTTGGCCTGGCCGTTCGCAGCTTTTTCTGCGTAGTCCCTTAGAGCTTGGAGTATGCGATCTTCAGCCTGGTCCCAGAACTTCTCGTCAGTGATGTCGGTGACATCGAAGAGTAAGCCTTGGACGGGTTTCTTCTCTTCCAGTTCAGGGAAGAGGGCTTCTTGTTCCTGTTTTGATTCAGCGACCCACTGCTTTCTTGCACTTTCGATTGATTGCTGGATCTCCTCCTCTATCTTGAGCAGGGAACCTGCTTCACCAGCTAGTTTCATCTTCTCGAAGACGCCCTCCACGAGCTGGCCCAGGACTGTGGGCTTCAGATTAGAGGTGAACTCCTGGAGCATGTCTTTTTCTCCGGGCATGGGCTCAGCGCAGACCAGATTGGTCTTTGTTATGCGGGGCCTGTCTTGGGCTTTGAGACCCATGGTCTGGTAGGCTCTCTGGGCGCGCAGCCAAAGTGCTAGAGCTGCAATCTGAACTGCTCTGGGGTCGATGTCTATGCCGTGTAGGTTGTGCCTGAGGATAAGGCCGGGGAGGGCTTGGGATAGTTCTTCTGCTGACTCATAGTCATCACGCAATGTCTTGTCTGTTGCCTCTGAAGGTGGGGAATCCTCGTCCTCCCATGCCTCTAGATAGATGGTCTCCAGGAGATCAAAGGCGTAGAGGAGGAAATGTCCGCTTCCGCAGGCGGGATCCAGTATCTTGAGGTCTCGCGGGTCTTTCTTGGGACGGTGGGGGATGTAGACAGGTTTCTTCAGTAGCTCTTCCTGGGAGAGGCCCTCGTCGCTATCATCGTGTGCAGGCAGCTCTTCGCCCGGTTCAAGGAATATCTCGTTCGGTCTCAACACTAGATACTCGCACTGTTCCTTGAGGCGAGTCTCCCCTTTCCTCATCTCGTACCAGATACGACCTAGGGTGTTGTCGGTCAGAAACTCCACAACATAGCGGGGTGTGAAGAACTGGTTACGCACCGCCAGTTCACGGCTGTTTCGTGGGGCCTGAGAGGCCTCGCGCATGGCTTTGCGCTCTGCAGGTGGATTGAAGTACTGGTAGACCCAGCCAATGGCCTCGTCTTGGGCCCAGATGTGCTCGAGCTCCTTGTTATTCAGTATGTCCAGGAGTTCCAGCAGAGCGGGCTCCCGTGGGAAGAGAAGACCGAATGGAGAAAACCGGTCGAAGAGGACTCCCAGATCGATGGCGATCTCGTCAAAGTTGCAGTTTAGATAGGTCCTGTACCTATCATAGGTTTCACCCAGGCTGGAGCCGGCTGTCTTTAAGAAGACCTGGAACCCTTTGGAGTTGATGCTTCCTCGTACACACTCCTGTAGAAGGTCCCTTTCCTCACACATCCGCAGGGCAGCGAACCGGTTAAGTACGGTGAAGGCTTGCTCGCGTAGCAGGCGATCAATAGCAGCCACTCTGGGCTTCTTCTCTGACGTCAAGCCGCTTTCAAGATGGTCGATACGCTCTCGAAGTAGGTTGGCGATGCCCTTCTGCTCGTCATCTAGATGAGTGAGCTTATCCAAGGAGGTTATTTCACCATTCGGTTGAATTCCGTATTTCTCTTGTAGCTGCTTGGTGAACTCATCAACCAGTAACGAGCGACCGCTCTCGACAACCCTTGCTAGCTTGGTTCTTGTGTCTGAATCGAATGTCATTGGCGCCTGTCAATTATTAGTTGGTCCCGGTTACCAGGTGATCCGGAGCGTTATACCCTCGGCTAGTTGGGTTTTAAGTTCTTCCAATCTGGAGATAAGCGCTTCAATCTCTTCCCAAGAAGTGACAAACCGAGGAGCGTTCAGCGACACCTCCACCTCATCAATGAGCTTCGGGTATGCCAGCTCCTGAATCTCACTTTCGATGTAACCGAGTCTGTCTTGCAGGACATATCGACTGTTTACTAGTTCCTGAAGACCCACTAGATCAGTTACCGAAAGCACTTTGAGAGCGTCAAGTTCAGCACCAAGTCGGCTCTTGTCGTCCGTCCCTAGGAACGACCACTCGGGTAGGTTCTGAATTCGCGCTTTCTCGGTCTCAAGCCATTTGCCTTGTTCCTGGATTAAGTCGGATACAGCCGCTTCCACCTTCGTATTAATCCCCTGGAGGGAGTTCTGAATCTCCGGCATGTATTTGTAGAAATCCTCGCGCCCAATGTACTCTGACAACTGTTCGCGGTCCGTCCGAGTCTCTGCAATAAGCCTGCCGGGAATGCCTATGTCAGGCAGGGATAGGATCTTAGACAAAGCAGTATTCGACTTTCTGATGACCTCGTCTATCCCATTATCGAAAGCTTTTTTCACTTCCCTGGCCCAGCAGAGATCGTCATAAAGCGGGCAGTCTTCTGCTCCAAAACGCACAGGGGCATCGGAGGCGTCCCCTTTCAAGGCGTCGGCCAGGCTTGCTTGGAGACCCCTTGTTCTCTCTTCACCAGCCAAATGGAGATTTTCAAGCAGTGCAGCAAGTGGCGCATACTCCTTCTGGAATTCTGAAAAGTAGTTCATAACACACTTGCTTATTTCTGGTTCAAGCGGGAGTACCTCTTCTCCGGTTAAGACAAGGAGCCTCTCACGCGCCCTATTTAACATGTCCGCATCTATGGGGTTATCACGTAGCCAGACCTCAATCTTGTTGAAGTTGTTTGCGTTCTTCAGGCTCTCTATCGCGATATCGCCACAAACAGTAATGTCAGCACCCCCCACTCGCAATTTCACTATTCCAGCCACTAACATCGCTGCAACAATGTACCGGGTCGTGTCTTTCGACCAGCCATACGGCGGGGCGAACAGGTCATCCAACAGCCTTCGTCCATCAACTTGCGAACGTTCTTCCAGGTAGTCTTTTATTGAAACAAGGGCTTTTTTCTTAGCATCGATACTTGAAGTTGAGCCGCTCTTCTTCACCAGGGACAGGGGGTCGTCTCGAGATGCAACCTTGTCGAGTTTCTCGGTCTTCAAGAAGCGCTCCGCTACTGCCGAATCGGCCTGGACCGGTGCCTCCCCATACTTATGGTAGACCTCGCCGGCAACGTCTTCGAGGTGCTTTTTCGCCGCTTCGACAACATCGGCGTCGAACTCACTGACGGCCCTTGGTTTCCCTCTAAAAATGAATGACCCAGCAGCCAGTGCCTTCTTCAGTTTTGTTCTCAAGATGTCTAGATTCTTCTGGGCAAACTGCTCTTGAGCACGCGAGTACTCCTCGACTTCTTTGTCGGGAGTCCTGTTGCGTTGCTGCCGCACAATCTCTCTTGACCGATAGACCTCTTGACTCAGACTCTCCGCCTCAGAATCCTCTCGTCCCAATAGGAATATTGCATTTACATGTGATCGCTCTTGTGAGGATTCAGTCAGAAGGGCATTCTTCTTTGTTTCATATTCGAATTCTGGGATAAACTCTGTGATTGTCTGTATTGCTTCCTTTTCGCCGGAGAGAGAGGTCGTCATTGCCTCGGTTACAACTTTGAAGCCCGTACTAACAGTGCGGGTGCCAAGTAGTCTGGCGGAAGGCGCAGGGTCGAAGATTTCCCTAAGGACAGCATTTTGAATGCTCCTCAGGTCCGCCTGCCTAAATTTGATATCGGAACGTTCTTTCTCCACATCAAGAACAGCTTCGCTCATGAAACGAAGCCTGTCGTCCACTTCGGTCACCGGAATGGACTCCTCATTGAGCATCTTATCAACAGCCTCGCTTACTTCAGTAGAAAGCGAGGCAGAGCTGACTGACGGGTGGAGCAAAGCTGCCACATTTGCACGCGAGACCGGGAAATCTTCGAGAATCTGCAAGATAGCAATAGACTTCGCTACCTTGACTTGAAGAGAGTCCTCCTCATACACCTTTTCAGCTTTCTCTACTCCACTGACAATGTGGGGGAACGAATTCTCGATATCAGACTTCAAAGTGTCATAGAACACCACTGTATCCGCGAGCACGCCCTCCTCTTCGTTTGCTAGCAGGGCCTTTCCTTTTCGAACCCCGGTCGGATCGACCAGGACATCCTGGAGCACCTTAATAGCCGAGCGCAGTCCAATACCTCCGCGGGTCCTAGCCAATCTTGAAAGAAGCTGTAGCAAGATGTCGAAATGCTGCGGTAGGAAAGGATAGAACATGCAGAATGAGTCTTGGTCGAGATCCGATTTGTAGTAATTCGTATCTGTTAGATCGGTAGCCTGCTTAAGCTGCGAACCATATCTGCCAAACAAATCACGCAGAATTTTCTCACCTTGTGCTGACTTACCTAGCAAGCGTCTGTAGCAAATCTCTCTAATATCGCTTGCCTCGAGATCTATGGAAACCGGAAATCGGTCCTTTAATTTGAAAAGTTTTGCTGTGTTTGTAGCAGCTCGTGGGTCATCCTCAGTCAATGTTTGTTGAGCAGTTGCAATAACCCAACATCGGCCGCGCCCCAGATTCTTCACATTCTTGGCGAAGCCATCCAGGTTAAGGATTAGGTCATCCCTTGCAACCACGTACTGGCCAACTTCATCGAGGATGAAAACGATGTTCTCGTTGCCTGTCTTGCGCCTGATGAGCTCTAGCATTTCCATGACACGGGTGTCCTCTGGGATTTTCTCCTCAAGCTTTATCTCATTAAAGCTTTTACTGTCGGGCCAAAGTTCCGAGTAGAACTCGGGGGCTACTCTTGATGCTAGGGTTTTTACGACCAGGGGCTGGTTCTTTATCTCATCCCAGGACTTGCCCTTAGAAAGCTCGGAGATTCGTTCTTTGAACTCATCAAGCTTACCGTCTTTCTCCAGAAGTAACTCGAGATATGCGACTTTCTCGTCTCGCGAATACCCCGCCCACTGCATTACCTTTGAGTATAAGACGGTCGAGATTTCGGCCATCGTCGCCCCCGCAAGCATCTCACTGGCGAGGTCCAGCATTATGACCGTCGAAGGATATTTCTTCGCCACCGCTGCCAGCCTAGCCCGCAGCGTCTTTGACTCGAACTGATTCTGTAGCCATTCAAGAAACGGCTTATCATCAAGTGCTCGAGTCTTGTCGAGCGCAAAGCCAAGATATTTTGTAAAGGAGCTCTTGCCAGAACCGTAGAATCCTGAAACCCAAACACCTACTTCAAGTGGCTCTCCTCCAGATAGGCCCTCTTCGAGCCTGTCTAGCAGTCTCTCAAAATTGGCTTCGATGCTTTCGGTTGCTACGTATTCCTGGATTTCTTGTTTTAGTAGATCCTCGTTTGTTGTCTCGTAGGTGATGACTTTCTCTATTCGCCTATCAATTGGCTTGGCTTTATCAAACAGCTCTCTAATAGCAACCATCGCTAATTACCCTCCTATGTGAATCGACCGGTAGTTTCCATCTTCGGGATAGATGCTAAGGAACCGCAAAGTTGACCGTCCCGCACGAATGCCGGGATAGAGAATCACAGTCGGCACTGTGAATCTGCCCTGCAGTTTTTGTTCCAATGCGCCGACTCGGAGGTATGGGTGCAAAGCCTCAAGGTCCGTAATAAACAGTACGGTCTTATCCATACCCTTGAGTGACTGTAGCACCTGATCGAGCTTGTTCTTCAGTGTATCCCGGGCCACTAGCGCGTCAGCCAAGGTCTTGTTAATTGAATCAAAATCGAATGGGTCCTCAGCTTCGCTTTCAAGCCAGAGGGTACGGAGTTCATTTTCGTCAAAGATCTGCTGTACAGCATCGGCCATAGAAAAAATCCGCACCTCATATCCATCAAGTGTCAGTTTGGCCCGCCACTGGTCAAGACGTCTCTTGACTGTAAGCATCTCTTCTGGTCCGAATACCAGATAGTAGACTGGATCATCGCTTGTCTGGTTGAAACTTCGACCCTGCCTCAGGTATTGTCGCAATTCATCAAAGCTCTGTTGTAGCGATTGCATCCAGTGCCTCCTCCATGTCTTGGTACTTCCATGAAATCCTAACAAGCTCGCCGGAGGCTTGAACAATAAAATACTCCCTCGAGACACGCTGGAGTTCTCGAACAACATCTGTCGGTTCCAATCCAAAGAGGTGCCAGTTGGTGTGTTGGACGAGTGAATCATCCCTGATGCCTGTAAAGTGGAGATCGTGGGCGAGATATAGTGAAGTAAATGAGCTGATTTCGAAATGGAGAATATCCCGTGTGCTCTTTCGGCCTGGTTCAGCAAGGCCGAAATCGGCAAGACAACCAACTAAGTAATTTGCCACGCGAGATGAGGTTGCTTCTGACCACTTGGGGGATATATATCCAGCATCGGCCGCTACATCTATGAAATGAGCTGCATCTTGTTTGTCAATCTTCAAGGAGCCGGATTGGTATTTCTGCCAGTAGACACTGGAAATAAAATCATGAAGGATTGGGTTTGCCCTGGCGGTATAAATTAGAAAGAGCTGCTTAAGGTCAGTGCTCGAAAAGCCTCTGTCAAGTAGTAGCTTGAGTTGAAATGCGGGTTTCCCGTCATCAAGTAGGTACCTTGGGCCAAACTGCTCGCCAATAATATTGCGCACTCTCCTGGCCGTTGCTTTTGCTAGAATTCCATTCTCAATACTGAAGGACGTCAGCTCTTTCGTTGTCATTCCTGGACGCCAAGCCTCAAGCAGGATTATTGTCTCTTCAATTAACCCCTGGCCTTGAGTCAAAGCCGTAGTATATTTAGTCGAAGTCACCTTAATCACCGGCGAAATATGGAAATGATTGCTTGCCCTTGAGGAATGCATCGTGGTAATGCTTTGCACACTCTTTGAGGGCGAAACTAGTTGATATTCCCTTGATACTGCCAACTTGGACCGGACCCTCTGGGGAATCAACCGCATCAGAGAAATATTCATGAAGTCGTTTCATCGCGGCTTCACGGCTATCAAGCCAAGTGGTCTCTTGCTGAGGCTCCCACGCAATCAACTGCTCGTGGAGTGATTCTTCAAGCGGTGGGGGGAGTCTATATAGATGGAAGGCACCACCTCTACCAATCCTCGAATCGTGCACTCTTTTGGCCGCTTCTGACACCGCGGTGCACCCAGCGCTTAGTGGCGATCTCGGGAAATTAATTGCCAGAAACTGACGACCGGTCGAGCTCAAGAAACTCGTATCCCACCAACCATATTGGTCCTTTTCCCCCAGGAAACCAATAAGCACTCGAAGCAGAATGTAGTCATTGATTACCGCTTTCTCGCTACTCCTCGGCAATACAAGCACCCCGCCTTCAACATTATCAAGAGAAGAAATGTCACAAGCAAAAAGCTTGTCGCAATGCTGTTCGCCACAGTAGACATTATATCAACAAGGTACGACCTCTCTTGGGCTAGAAATCAACAAGCCAGACACCGCACCTTACGATAGGGAATTTCGTCGAACTTAGTTTGTTTCAAGCTGCGTGACGATTTCCTCTAGCTTAATGTCCCCGAGGTTGTTATTCTCTAAAGCCTTCTGTAGGTATCCTTTCTCGCGGTCGCGGTCATATTTGGTTCGTGCGTGATAGGCAGCTCGAAGGATTTCTTTTGTGTTGATACTCAGTACTTCTGCGAGAACAACGGCAAGGTCGTACGGGGGTTTCTTTTTACCATTCTCAAGAAAATTCAAGAATGTCCGGGATACCCGGATCTTTTTCTGCTCCCATAGTCTTCTCTGCAGATGCTCGAGTGAGAGGCCCATTTCATTGCGCCTATTGCTTAAGAGAATTCCAAAGTCCGGCACTGAACTTCCTTTCACAGAGAAGTTTACCTTCATTGGTTGACAAGGGGAAGGCTATCCTTTAAAATGTCAACCACATTGGGTTAACACTATCCTAAGTACAGCCTGAAGATTGCAGATAGTATGGACCAGCAAGGGGATGGCAAATGTCAAAGGAGAGGAAAGCGGTCGCGCTCGAGGGAA
>Ga0209539_1001476_pt1 | contig 12736 bp, 11 predicted proteins | sample BarGraNGADG00312_2_FD_184499 | JGI IMG/M metagenome (GOLD analysis project Ga0209539, IMG submission 184499) | Arctic peat soil microbial communities from Barrow, Alaska - Barrow Graham LP Ref core NGADG0011-312 (SPAdes) (version 2) | ecosystem: Environmental > Terrestrial > Soil > Wetlands >... | reverse complement strand
ATCTCAGTGTTCTGGCGGACCGCTCGGCAGGCCCGTTCGAGGTCCACACCGAGCACGTCGGCGATCGTTCGCATCGTGATCGGGACCAGGTACGGGGCGTTCGGTCGACCTCTGAACGGGTGCGGCGTGAGGTAGGGCGCGTCGGTCTCCACCAGGACGCGATCGAGCGGGACCACGCTCAGCGCGGCCCTCAGCGGGCCGGCGTTCCGGAACGTCACGGTGCCGGCAAAGGACAGGTACCAGCCGCGCTCGACGCAGTGCCGCGCCATCCCGGTATCTCCGGAGAAGCAGTGGAAGACCGTCCGTTCCGGCGCCCCCACCTCGTCGAGGACGCGCAGGACCTCCGCGTGGGCGTCCCGGTCGTGGATCTGCAAGGCACGGTCCAGCTCTTTGGCGATCGCGATGTGCTCGCGGAAGCTGTGCCGCTGGACCTCGTGCGCCTCGGGTCCGGTTCGGAAGAAGTCCAACCCGGTCTCGCCGACGACGCGCAGCCGCTCGTTGCCCGCCAGGAGCGAGTGGATCTCCGCGATGGCGTCCTCGAGGAGCCCGGCGGCCGCGAGCCGCGGCGCTTCGTTCGGGTGGATCGCGACGCCGCCGAGCAGCGCATCGAACTCACGGACGACGCCGTCCGTCCAGCGCGCCGAGGGCAGGTCGCAGCCGATCTGGATCATCCGCGGGACGCCGACCGCGGCCGCCTTCGCGATCTGGTCCGCGACCGGGACAGGCTCCGCGTCCTCCTCGCTGGTGAAGTCGAGGTGCGTGTGGTTGTCGACGACCGGGGACGGGAGCGGTTCGGGCGCCGGCGGCCAGGCCAGGTCAGCCCGCGGCGGCATCGACGTCGTCGAGCCGCGGGAACAGCGCGGCCCCCTTCGTCACCGTCGAACCGGCGGCGAGCTGCCAGAACTCACCGGCCCGGGCGACCGGCTGCTCGGCCAGGGTGCCCAGAGCGGTTTCGGCGCCGAGCGCTTCCCACAAGGCCTGGGCGGCCTTCGGCGTGATCGGGTGCAGCAGCACGGCGAGGGCCCGCAGCGCCTCGGCCGCGGCGACCAGGATCGTGGCGAGGCGACCGCCCGGGCCGCTCTCGGCTGCGTCCTTGGCCACGTGCCACGGTGCCTGCTCGGTGAGGTACCCGTTCGTCGCTTCGACCAGGGTCCAGATCGCGGCTATCGCCTCGTGGATGGCCAGCCGGTCGATCGCAGCCTCGGCATCGACCACGGCTCGCGCCGCGAGGTCGGCCAGCGCCTGCTCCGCGCCCGAGGGGGTCCCGGCCGCGGGCAGCACCCCGCCGAAGTACTTGCCGATCATCGCGGTCACCCGCGACGCCAGGTTGCCCAGGCCGTTGGCGAGCTCGGCGTTGTACCGCGCGGCGAGGTCCTCCCACGAGAACGTGCCGTCCTGACCGAACGGGATCGCCCGCATGAAGTAGTACCGGAAGGCGTCCGAGCCGAAGGTGTCGATGATCTGGCTCGGCGCTATCCCGGTCGTCCTGGACTTGCTCATCTTCTCGCCGCCGACCAGCAGCCAGCCGTGCGCGAAGACCTGCTTCGGCAGCGGGAGCCCGGCCGCCATCAGCATCGCCGGCCAGATCACCGCGTGGAACCGCAGGATGTCCTTGCCCACCAGGTGCACGTCGGCCGGCCAGGTGCGGGCGAACAGGGCGACGTCGTCGGGGTCCGTCGAACCCTGCCCGACGGCGGTGGTGTAGTTCAGCAGAGCGTCGAACCACACGTAGAGGACGTGCGAGGTGTCCCACGGGATCGGGACGCCCCAGTCGAAGGTCGAGCGCGAGATGGAGAGGTCCTGCAGACCCTGCCGCACGAACGCCAGCACCTCGTTACGCGCGCTCGCGGGCTGGACGAACTCCGGGAACCGCTCGTAGTGCTCGAGCAGTGCGTCCTGGTAGGCGCTCATCTTGAAGAAGTAGTTCTGCTCGGAGAGCATCTCCACCGGGTAGCCGTGGATCGGGCACACCTTCTGGCCGACGAATTCGCCGACCCCGTCGACCAGGTCGCCCGGCAGCTTGTACTCCTCGCACCCCACGCAGTACGGGCCCTCGTACGAGCCGGCGTAGATCTCACCCTTGTCGTACAAGCCCTGGACGAACGCCTGTACGCGCTCGATGTGTCGCGGCTGAGTGGTGCGGATGAAGTCGTCGTTCGCGACGTCGAGGGTCTCGAGCACCGGCTTCCAGGCCGTCTCGACGAGTCGGTCGGCCCACTCGTGCGGCGTGACACCGTTCGCCTCGGCGGTGCGCATCACCTTCTGGCCGTGCTCGTCGGTGCCGGTCAGGAACCAGACGCTCTCCTGGCGCTGACGATGCCAGCGGGTGATCAGGTCTCCGGCCACCGTCGTGTACGCATGCCCGATGTGCGGGGCGTCGTTGACGTAGTAGATCGGCGTCGTCAGGTAGAACGCCTTGGCGGGGACGGGCATGCGCTCATCGTAGGGCGGCAGGACGGGAGCCAGGCGCCGCTGCCGGTCAGCCGACGACCAGGCGGGCGATCCGGTCGTCGCCCGCGCGCGGCGTGCCGCGACCGTCCGTGTTGTTGGTCAGCAGCCAGAGCGAGCCGTCCGGGGCCGGCACCACCGACCGGAGCCGACCGAGGGCGCCGACGAGGAGCGCCTGCGGGGCGCCGATCCCGTCCGGCAGGAGCGGCACCCGCCACAGTCGCTCGCCCTTCAACGCCGCCAGGTACACGCCCTCGGCCGTGACGGCGAGACCGCTCGGCGAGGCGCTGTCCGTCGGCCACCAGGCCAGCGGCCGGACGAACCTGCCGCCGCCGTCTCCGTTGCCCTCGACGACCGGCCAGCCGTAGTTGCGCCCCGGCGTGATCAGGTTCAGCTCGTCCCACGTGTTCTGCCCGAACTCGCTGGCGAACATGCGCCCGTCGGCGGCCCAGCCGATGCCCTCGACGTTGCGGTGCCCCAGCGTCCACACCGGCGAGCCCGGCGTCGGGTTGCCGGGCGCGGGCGCCCCGGCCGCCGTGATGCGCAGGATCTTCCCGCCGAGGCTGTTCGGGTCCTGGGACCGACTCGTCACCCCGGCGTCGCCCGTCGTCACGTACAGGTAGCCGTCCGGACCGAACGCCAGGCGGCCGCCGTCGTGATGGTCCGCGGACGGGATGCCGGCGAAGACCTCGGTCAGCGAGACCAAGCTGTCGTCGATCAGCTGCAGGCTCATCACCGCGTTCCCGTCGGCCCGGGTGAGGTACACGAAGACCGTGTGGTCGGTGGCGAATCCCGGCGAGACGGCGATGCCGAGCAGCCCCGACTCACCGACGTGGCGCACCGTGCGCGCGAGCTGATCGGCCCCGGGACCCGTCAGCTGGACCGCGTGCCCCGGGTGATCGACGAGCATGATCCGGCCGGAGTTGCGCAGCGTCACGAGCGCGCGCGCATCGGGGAGGAACGCCAGGCCCCACGGCGTCGCGAGCCCGGTGACCACGTCGGTCGTCGAGATCACGGTCACCGTCGCGGGACCGGACGGGGCAGCCAGCGGTGGGGTCGGCGTCGCCGTCGGCGGGGTGGACCCGCCGCACCCGAGAAGCGCCATCACGAGCGCCGGACCGACGGTGGCGCCGAGCACGCGGCGTGGGGACATCGTGCGCCCCCTCTCCCGGGCCGCGACGCGTCCCTAGTCGGTGCCGGGCAGCCTCGGCAGCCCCTTGCGCAGGTTCCGGACCGCTTGCCCGATCCGTTGCTCGTTCTCGATCAGTGCGAACCGGACGTGCCCGTCGCCGCCCGGCCCGAAGCCGACCCCGGGCGACACGGCCACGTCGCACTCACGTACCAACAACTTCGCGAACTCGATCGATCCCAGGTGCCGGTACGCCTCGGGTATCGGTGCCCAGGCGAACATCGTCGCGAGCGGTCGTGGGAACTGCCAACCGATCCGGTCGAGGCCGTCCCACAGCGCGTTCCGGCGGCTCTCGTAGATCGCGTTGACCTGTCGCGGGTAGTCCAGCTCCTCGTTGAGGGTGACCGTCGCCGCGATCTGGATCGGCTGGAACGTCCCGTAGTCCAGGTAGCTCTTCAGCTTGGCGAGCGCCTCGACGACGTCGGACCGGCCGACCAGGAAGGCCATCCGCCAACCCGCCATCGAGAACGACTTCGTCATCGAGTACAGCTCGACGGCCACCTCCTTGCCGCCGCGGCACTGAAGGATCGACGGCGGCTTCCAGCCGTCGAAGGCGGTCTCCGCGTAGGCGAAGTCATGCACCAGGATGACGTCGCGCTCGAGGGCCCAGTCCACCAGCCGCTGCAGCTCCGGCAGCTCGATCGTGGCGGTCGTCGGGTTGTGCGGGAAGGACAGGACGACGACGCGCGGCTTCGGCCAGCCGTACTCCCACGCCTCCATCACCCGGTCCACGTAGGCCGCGCCGGCGGCATGGCCCACCTCGTCGCCGATGGCGACCTGCCGCGCGTCGGCGCCGGCGAAGTAGGGCCCCCACAGGTGGATCGGATAGCTCGGGGACGGCACGAGGGCAGCGTCTCCCGGCTGCAGCAACACCCACATCAAGTGGCTGAAGCCTTCCTTTGCGCCGATCGTGTTGATGACCTCGGTCTCGGGGTCGAGCTCGACGCCGAACCGTCGCAGGTACAGAGCCGCGACCGCCTGGCGCAGCTTCGGGATCCCGCGCGAGGCGGAGTACCGGTGGTTGCGGGGGTTGTGCGCGGCTTCCGAGAGCTTCTCGACGGCGGTGTCGGGCGACGGGATGTCCGGGTTGCCGAAACCGAGGTCGATCACGTCCCGACCGGCCCGGCGCGCCTCGAGCTTGAGCCCGTCGATGATCGTGAAGACGTACGGGGGAAGGCCCAGGATCCGGCGGAACTCCATCTCGCGCACCATGACCGCAGGCTAGTGCTCGAACCGCGAGCCGGCCGGTCCATTACCCGCGCGCGGCCGCTCCCGACGCCGGACGGCTCCCGCTCCGTGCGGCGAGGGCCGCGGCGTACAGCTCCCGTCGCGGCTGACCGCTCGCCTCGGCGACGGCCGCAGTCGCCTCCTTGAGTCGCTCGCCGCCGTCCACCCGGGCCAGGACCTCGGCGACCAGAACCGCCATCGGCGGCACCTCGCGCGGTGAGGCCCCGGCGACGACGACGGTGACCTCCCCCCGGACCTCGCCGGAGCCGGCCCACGCCACGAGCTCGGCGAGCGGGCCGCGGACCACTTCTTCGTAGGTCTTGGTGAGCTCGCGACAGACGGCCGCCGGGCGGTCCGCGCCCCACGCCGCCGCCATCGCCGCGAGCGTCTCCGCGAGCCGGTGAGGTGCCTCGAAGAAGACCATCGTGCGCGGCTCGTGGGTCAGGGCCTCGAGCTGCCTGGCCCGCTCCCCCGCCCGGCGGGACGGAAAGCCTTCGAAGCAGAACCGGTCCGTGGGCAGCCCGGACACCGCGAGCGCCGTGAGCACCGCGCTCGGGCCAGGGACTGCGGTGACCGTGATGCCCGCCGCCACCGCGGCAGCGACGACCCGGAAGCCCGGGTCGGAGACCGTCGGCATCCCGGCATCCGTGACGATCAGGACGGTGCCGCCACCGCGAACGACGTCGAGCAGCTCCTCGGCCCGGTAGGCCTCGTTGTGCTCGTGGTAGCTGACCAGCCGTCCGCTCGGCCGGACCTCGAGGCGCGCGACGAGGGCGCGGAGCCGCCTGGTGTCCTCCGCGGCGATCACATCAGCCTCGGCGAGAAGTCGGCGCAATCGGGGCGAGGCATCCTCGACGTCGCCGATGGGCGTCGCGGCGAGCACGAGGCGTCCGGCTGTCATCGCCCCAGCGTGCCACGCCCGAACCGTTTCCCAGGCCGCGAAAACGTGTTGTCGAGCGGTTCGTCCCCCTACGATGACCGCGTGTCGAGCCCCGTGGACGCCCCGTCCGAACTGACGCCCGCCGTTCCCGCGCCCACCCGGGAGGAGACCGAGCAGGCACTGCTGAGCAAGCTGCTGGGACCCGCCGCTGTTCGGCTCGGCGCGACCCGGGAGAGTCGCCTTCGCGGCTGGCTCTGGCCCCTTGCCGTGACCGTCCTTGCCGGGGTGCTGCGCTTCGCCAACCTCGGCCGGCCGCCGAAGCTCGTCTTCGACGAGACCTACTACGTCAAGCAGGCGTACACGCTGCTCAAGGTCGGGTACGAGACCCGCTGGCCCGATGACCCGAACCCGGCGTTCGAGACCGGCCACCTGGGCGCCTACCTGACCGCCCCGGACTTCTTCGTCCACCCCCAGCTGGGCAAGTGGCTGATCGCCCTCGGCCTCAAGCTGGGCGGTCCCGAGAACTCCGCGAGCTGGCGGCTCAGCGCCGCGATCTTCGGCACCCTCGCCGTGCTGATGATCGCCCGGATCGCTCGGCGACTGTTCTCGTCGACCCTGATGGGCACCACCGCCGGCCTGCTGCTCGCGATCGACGGCGAGGCCATCGTCCAGTCTCGGATCGGCCTGCTGGACAGCTTCCTGATGTTCTTCGTCCTGGCCGCCTTCGGAGCGCTGCTGATCGACCGGGACCACGCCCGGCGGCGGCTCGCCCACCGGGCATCGCTCCAGCACGGGCGGCACGGCGAGCTCAGCGAATGGGGACCTGGCCTCGGCGTGCGCTGGTGGCGGATCGCGGCGGCGGTCCTGCTCGGTCTGGCGATCGGCACGAAGTGGTCCGGGATGTACTTCCTGGCCGTCTTCGGGGTCATGTCGGTGCTCTGGGACCTGTCGGCGCGTCGCACCCTGGGCGTGCGCCGCTGGGCACTGGCAGGCACCGTTCGCGACGGGCTCCCGGCCCTCGCCATGATGGTTCCGGTCGCTCTGGTCACCTACCTCGGCACCTGGTTCTCCTGGTTCACGCACCGCGCGTCGTACGGCCGGCTCTGGGCGGAGCAGAACCCGGGCCAGGGGGTGCAGTGGCTCCCGGCGCCCTTGCGTTCGCTCTGGCACTTCCACAACGACATGTGGCAGTTCCACAACGGCCTCGAGTCGCCCCACTCGTATGCCGCCTCCCCGCTCGGCTGGATCGTGCAGTGGCGCCCGACCTCGTTCTACTGGGAAGCGCCGACGCCGCCGCAGCAGGCGTGCGGAGCGAACAGCTGCGCCGCCGCGATCACGTCGCTCGGCAACCCGATCATCTGGTGGGCAGCGGCGATCGCGATGATCTGGGTGATCGGCCGGCTGGTCGTGCGACGCGACTGGCGGGCGGCCGCGGTGCTGTCCGGGCTCGCGGCGGGCTGGCTGCCGTGGTTCGCGTACACGCACCGGACGATCTTCACGTTCTACGCGATCGTCTTCACGCCATGGGTCATCCTCACCCTGACCTACGCTCTCGCCCACCTGGTCGACGACGACGAGGGCGCGATCCGGATGCGGCGCCCGCGCGCGTGGGTAGCGATCGGCGTCGTCGGCCTCGCAGTCGTGGTCTCGGCGTTCTTCTACCCGATCTGGACCGCCCAGACCACCAGCTACGACTTCTGGCACATCCACATGTGGCTGGGGTCCTGGATCTAGCCGCCCGATGCAGCACGGTGGCCCGGTCGGATTCCGACCGGGCCACCGTGCTGTGTGGTGGAGCTGAGGGGACTCGAACCCCTAACCCCCTCGATGCGACCGAGGTGCGCTACCAATTGCGCTACAGCCCCTGGAGCGGAGTCAAGATTACCATCCGCACCCGGGTCGCTGCGAAAGGGCCGAGCGCCGCCGAGGCACCCCGAACCGGCGCCTACTCGCCGGAGGCGCGGCGTCGGGCCAGGATCGCGTCGAGGTCCAAGCCGCCTGTCGTCTCCGCTGCGGAGGCAGGCTCCTCGATCGCCGGGACAGTGGCAGCCACCGAGATCATCTCGACCGCGAGCGGAGCGGGCTCCCGCCGCGGCGCGGCCGGCTTGAGCGTGTAGGTGGGCCGCGGAACGGGCACCGGCGCCCAGCCCCCGGCCGAGGCGTCGTCGTCGCGCTCGGCCGCCGAGGTGTCGTCCGCTTCTTCCGCGCGGCTCTCGATGCCGACCCGGCGGACGGCGGCCGTCTCGAGGTCGGACGGGAGAGTGGCGCGCCCGGTGACCGATCGCTGCGGCGCGCGAACGGGGGTTGCGCTGGTCCGGAGCGCCCACGCGGCGTCGGCTCGCGCGTTCAGCACGACCGCGCGCCGGCCGAGTCCGAGGACGGCAAGGAGGAGAACCGTCGGGGTCAGCCCCCAGCCGATCGCGATGGTGCCGAACCCGACGACGAGCCAGCCGGCGATCGTCACCACGGCCAGGGCGAGGGTGAGCGCGGCGCGGCGTCGGACGCTCGCGGCCCGGCGGGCGACTGCCGCGGCTCGGTGTGCGCGCGCGTCGGCGTCGCGGCGGACGGCGCGGACCTCCGCGCGATCCTGCAAGTTCTGCGGCCTGTTCATCACGCCGACTCCTCCTCCGAGCATTCGCACCTGGGTCCCACGCGTCGGTGTGAGCAACGCGCTGCACCACGGTTCCCCGGCCGCCCGCTCCCGCGAGGTGGCCGCCACATCCTTGCGCGGACCGCCCGTCGCCGTGGCGAGAACGCGCAGGTCGCCGGAGAAACGGTCATCGGTGCGGGACTCGAGCAGCTGTTGCCGGTGCCTCAGTCTCTGGGGCACCAGGTACGCCAACCACAGTCCGACGACGACGAGCGCTGCCGGACCAGACGGGTGCACACCACGACGGTAAGCGAGCCGGTCTCGCGTGAGCCGCACCGTGCCCGGCGTGTCGGAGCGCTGGGTCGGACGTCATCAGCCGGGACGTCGCGCGAGCCGGGTCAGGAGCCCCTCCGGCACGTCCTCGCGGGTGAGGGCGAAGGTCCGGTGGTCGCGCCAGTCGCCGTCGATGTGCAAGAAGCGCAGCCGCAGTCCTTCGTCCCGGAACCCGAGCTTGTCCACGACTCGCAGGCTTGCCTCGTTCTCCGGCCGGATGTTGATCTCGATCCGGTGCAGGCCCCGGGAGTGCATGCAGTGGTCGACGGCAAGGGCGACCGCCGTCGGGACGATGCCGCGCCCCGCGACATGCTCGCTGACCCAGTAGCCGATGCTCCCCGACCACAAGGATCCGCGTGAGAGCCCGGAGACGGTCAGCTGGCCGACGAGCTCACCGCGATACTCGATGCCGAACGGAAGGTCGGTGCCACGTCGCGCCTGGCGGCGAAGGATCCGCAGGAAGCCCGTGAACGAAGGTGTGGCGCTTCTGACCCCGATCGGGGACGTCGCCTCCCAACGCGCCAGCCACTCGCGGTTGGTGGTACGCAACCGGAACCACGCGGCCTCGTCATTGCGGCGGAGCGGCCGCAATCGGACGTCCCCCGCAGCCAGCACGACCGGCCAGCTCGCCGTCATCTGTCAACCCTCCAGGACGAGGCAGCGCAGCTCGTCTCCCCGGGCCACGCGAGTTCGCGCCTCCGGCACGACCGCGAAGGCGTTGGCCAGCGCGAGGGCGCTCAGGGAGAGGGTGCCGGGCTCGCCGGTCGGGCTCATCTCGTAACCCTGGTCCGGGAAGCCGAGGACCTCGACCGGGACGAACTCACGTATCCCGGCCGGCGAGGTCCAGCCTCGCTTCGCTCGAGCGAGGACGGAGGAGCGGTAGAGCTCCGCGTAACCGGCCATCGAGCGGAGCGCGGGCCGCACGAAGACCTCGAACGAGACCTGGGCGGCCACCGGGTGCCCGGGGAGGGCGAAGACGGGCACCCCGTCGCCGATGGTGCCGAAGCCCTGCCGGGATCCGGGCGACATCGCGATCCGGTCGAAGCGGACGCTGCCCAGCTGACCGAGCACGTCGGCTGCCGTATTGCCCTCGGCCTCGCTCAGGCCGCCGACGGTCAACAGCAGGTCGGCCCGGACGAGCTGGTCCTCGAGGCTCTCTCGCAGCTCGCTGCGCACGTCGGAGACCTGGCCGACGCGGAACGCGGCCGCACCGGCGTCATGCACCGCGCTCGTCAAGGCGTGCCCGTTGGCGTCGAACACCGTGCCGGGCACTCCGGCCGAGCCGGGCTCGACGAGCTCGTCACCGATGCACAGGATCACGACGCGCGGTGTCGGATGGACCCGGAGGCGGTGGCGCCCGACGGCTGCGGCCAGCGCGAGCTGACGCGGGCCCAGCCGCGTGCCGGCGGCGATCAGCACGGCTCCCGGCACCGCGTCGACGCCGGCCTGGCGAACATGGCCGCCCGGGACGACGCGCTCCCGGATCGAGACGTGCGCCGCCCCGCGGTCGGTCTCCTCGAGCGGGACGACGACGTCGGCCCCGAGCGGCAGAGGCGCACCGGATGACACCCGCACGGCCGTCCGCTGGACCAGTCGTAGCGGTTGGGCGTCCGACGCCGACGCGTCGTGCACGACCGGCAGGAGGACCGGTCCTGGCACCCCCGGGGTGTAGGTGTCCTCGGCCCGCAAGGCGTAGCCGTCGCACTCGGCCAGCGGGTGCGCGGGCAGCACGGCGGTGGTCCTCAGGTCCTCGGCGAGGATGCAGCCCGCCGAATCAGCCAGCGAGGCGTCGATCGGGGTCACCGGGCCGACCGCCGTCAGCACGGTCGTCAGGTGCTCCTGGACGGACCTCATGAGGGTTGCGCTCCTGCCGCGCGAGGGGCGCGACTAGTCATCGAGACCCGCCGCGAACGGGACCAACCAGGCCCGGAAGTCCGGGCCGAGGTCGGCGCGGTCCACCGCGATCTGCACCACGGCCTTGAGGTAGTCGAGCCGGTCGCCGGTGTCGTAGCGGCGCCCGCGGAAGACGACGCCGTAGACCCCGCCGCCGGCCTCGGCCGGCATCCGCGCGAGGGTCTCGAGCGCATCGGTCAACTGGATCTCGCCACCGCGGCCCGGGGCCGTGTGCTCGAGGACGCCGAACACCGCCGGGCTGAGGACGTAGCGCCCGATCACGGCAAGGTTGCTCGGTGCCTCCGCCGTCGTCGGCTTCTCGACCAGGCCGCGCACCCGGACGATGTCACCCGGTGCGGCATCGACGCCGGCGAGCTCGCTGTGATCGAACGCCTCGACCGAGGCGCAACCGTAGAGATGGATCTGCTCCGGCTCGACCTCGAGCAGCGCCACCACCGAACCACCGGTGTGCTCCTGGAGCGCGAGCATGGTGGGCAGGATCGGGTCGCGCTCGTCGATCAGGTCGTCGCCGAGCAGCACCGCGAACGGCTCGGCACCGACGTGGTGCTTCGCGCACAGCACCGCGTGCCCGAGGCCGAGCGGCTGTCCTTGCCGCACGAAGTGCACGTCGGCGAGATGGGTCGCCTGGTGAACCTGGGCGAGACGCGAGGTGTCGCCCTTGGCGTCCAGGCTCGCCTCGAGCTCGGGGTTGTAGTCGAAGTGGTCCTCGAGGGCGCGCTTGCCGCGACCGGTGATCATCAGCACATCCTCGAGACCGGCGGCGACGGCCTCCTCGACGACGTACTGGATCGCCGGCTTGTCCACCAGCGGGAGCATCTCCTTGGGAGTCGACTTCGTCGCGGGCAGGAACCGGGTGCCCAGCCCCGCCGCGGGAATGACTGCCTTGTGGATCGTCATGCGGGCAGGCTAGCGGGCGAAGGTAACCGATGCGTCGCAGGAGTGGGCCTTCCGGCGCGGGTTTGCAAGACTGAGGCCATGGTCGACGATGCCGGACACGTGATGCTCTCGGGCGATGAGGCCGTTGACGCGAAGGACCGGCTGCGCAGCCCGCTCCGGGCTGCACGCCAGAAGCGGTCCGAGCACCGTCGCCGCCAGGCGGCCGTTGCCCTCGCCGAGGTGGTGTGCGGGATCGACGAGGTGGCGAACGCACGGTGTGTCGCGCTGTACGCCTCCGGGCCGACCGAGCCGGGCACCGGCCCGCTGCTGGAGCAGCTGCATGCGCAAGGGGTTCGGGTTCTGCTGCCGGTGCTCGGGACCGGTCTGCGGCGCGGCTGGGCCGAGTACGCGGGACTCGCGGACCTCGAGACCCGCGCGCCGGGGCGCCCGCCCGAGCCTTCGGGACCCGATCTCGGACCGGACGCGCTGGCCGATGCCGACGTCGTCATCGTCCCGGCGCTGGCGGTCGACACGACTGGCGCGCGGCTCGGTCAGGGCGGTGGTTGGTACGACCGGGTGCTGGCCGCCGCACTGCCGGACGCCCTCGTGCTCGCCCTGCTCTACGACGGCGAGCTCGTGAGCGCCGAGAAGTCGGCGCTGCCACTCGAGCCGCATGACCTGCCGGTCGACGGCGTCGCATCTCCCTCCGGTTGGCGGCGCTTGTCGCCGGACGGCCGGGCAACGGGCTAGCATTAGCACTCGGAATATGGGAGTGCCAGGTTCACGTTGAGCCTGCCAGGAGGAATCGTGCCAACTTACGCCTACGCCTGTACCGCCTGCGGCCATCGATTCGACGAGCAGCAGTCCTTCACGGACGCTGCCCTCACCACGTGCCCGGTGTGCGAGGGTCGACTTCGCAAGCTCTTCTCGAGTGTCGGCGTGGTGTTCAAGGGCTCCGGCTTCTACCGCACGGACTCGCGGCGCGGATCGTCCGGGACCTCCGCCTCGCTGCCGAGCAAGTCCGGTTCCACCGCCGACGGCGGCGCTGACTTGAGCGGCCCCGCGAGCGCTCCGTCGCACGCGGCGGAGCAGACGAGCGCGGCCACAGCCGGCTCCGGCTCCGGCTCCTCGAGCCGGGCCACCGACACCGCCGCGAGCCGGGCCACCGACACCGCCGCGAGCCGCTAGCTCCGCCCACAGGCTCTCCCACCGCGCCCGACGCCACCCCATCGTCCGGCCGGCGTCCGGCCGTGAACGCCACTGCGATGAACTGTCCCGG
>Ga0209539_1001470_pt1 | contig 12753 bp, 9 predicted proteins | sample BarGraNGADG00312_2_FD_184499 | JGI IMG/M metagenome (GOLD analysis project Ga0209539, IMG submission 184499) | Arctic peat soil microbial communities from Barrow, Alaska - Barrow Graham LP Ref core NGADG0011-312 (SPAdes) (version 2) | ecosystem: Environmental > Terrestrial > Soil > Wetlands >... | reverse complement strand
GAGGTCGGCTCGGGCGATCTGTTGGTCGGCAAGGTGACGCCCAAGGGCGAGACCGAGCTGACCGCCGAGGAGAAGCTGATTCGCGCCATCTTCAAGGAGAAGGCGCGCGAGGTGAGGGATACCTCGCTCAAGGTGCCGCACGGCGAGGGCGGTGTCGTGATCGACGTCAAGACCTTCTCGCGCGACGCCGGCGACGATCTCTCGCCGGGCGTCAACGAGCTCGTGCGCGCTTACGTGGCCACGAAGCGCAAGATCTCGGAGGGCGACAAGTTGGCCGGGCGCCACGGCAACAAGGGCGTCATCGCCAAGATCGTCCCCGAAGAGGACATGCCGTTCCTCGAGGACGGCCGGCCGGTGGACATCGTGCTGAACCCGCTCGGCGTTCCGAGCCGAATGAACATCGGGCAGGTGCTCGAGACCCACCTCGGCTGGGCGGCGGCGCATGGCGTCTTCGCCGATGTGACCGGGGCCGAGGGCTCGCCGACGATCGGCGGGCGCCAGAGTGTCGCCGGGCGCATGCAGGTGATAGCGGCGCCCAACCCGAGCCCGGTGGCAACCGCCGTGTTCGACGGCGCGACCGAGGAGGACGTCGACAAGGCGCTGGTGGCCTGGTCGGAGCAAGGCGATTCGGCGATCAAGATGGTGGTCGATCCGAAGCGCCCGATCGGTCGTCATTGCTCGGGCAAGGTGCGCCTGTTCGACGGCAAGACCGGAGAGCCCTTCGAGCAGAAGGTGACGGTCGGCTTCATGTACATCCTCAAGCTGCTGCATCTGGTCGACGACAAGATCCATGCTCGCTCGACCGGGCCGTACTCGCTCGTCACCCAGCAGCCGCTGGGCGGTAAGGCACAGTTCGGCGGGCAGCGCTTCGGCGAGATGGAGGTGTGGGCGCTCGAGGCTTATGGAGCCGCCTACACGCTGCAGGAGATGCTGACCATCAAGTCCGACGACACGGTCGGGCGCGTCAAGGCCTACGAGGCGATCGTCAAGGGCGAGAACATCGCCGAGCCGTCGATCCCCGAGTCGTTCAAGGTGCTGCTCAAGGAGATGCAGTCGCTCTCGCTCGACGTGAACGTCCTCTCCGAGGAGGGGCAGGCGGTCGAGGTGAGAGAAGAGGACGACGAGCTGTTGCGCGCGGCGGAGGAGCTCGGCATCGACCTTTCGCCCGGCTCCCTGCGGGCGGCGGCGAGAACGCCGACGGCCGAGGAGGTCGAGGAGGGCCAGGAGCGAGTCGACGAGGCCGGGGAGCTGGCGCTTCCCAGCGACGAGTCGCTCGGCGACGTCGACGAGGTCGCGCTTGAGCCCGGCGCCGCTGCTGAAGTGACCGTCGAGGAAGAGGGTGCCTGATGGCGGGCGAGACGACATTGCAAGCGAGATACAGAGAGAGCGGGGGAACGAAGTTGCGCACCCTTAGAGAGGCCGCTCGTGCGGTCGGAGGTAGGCGGAAATGATCGATATCAACGAATTCGACGCCATCCGCATCGGGCTCGCTTCGCCGAAGCAGATCCGCGACTGGTCGCACGGCGAGGTCACCAAGCCCGAGACGATCAACTACCGCACGCTCAAGCCCGAGCGCGACGGTCTCTTCTGCGAGCGCATCTTCGGCCCCACCAAGGATTGGGAGTGCTACTGCGGCAAGTACAAGCGCGTCCGCTACAAGGGCATCATCTGCGAGCGCTGCGGTGTCGAGGTGACGCGCCAGAAGGTGCGCCGCGAGCGCATGGGTCACATCGACCTGGCCGCGCCTGTATCGCACATCTGGTTCTTCAAGGGCGTCCCCAGTCGGATCGGTTACCTGCTCGACATCGCGCCGCGCGAGCTCGAGAAGGTGCTCTACTTCGCCGCCTCGATCGTGACCGCGGTCGACGTCGAGAAGCGGGCGACCGACCTGGCCGATCTCGAGGACAAGGTGCGCGCCGAGTCGGAGCGCGTCAATGTCGATCGGGATGAGGCGCTCGCCGCGCTCGAGGGCCGTCTGGCTCGCAGGCGCGAGTACTTCAAGACGAGCAAGGAGCGCGACTTCGACGAGGACGACGACTTCTGGACGCGCGGACTCGGCAACTGGGCCGAGGAGGCGGGTCTTCCTGCCCTCGCCGACGTGCGCGACCTGGTTTCGGCCATCTTCGTGGATCTCGTCGACGTGATCACGACCGAGGATTCGAAGCGGATCCGTGAGCTGGTTCGTAACGCGGCCATCCGCGACGACCGGCGCCTGAGCCCGCGCGAGCTGGACGCCGTGGCGACCGCCGCGGCGCAGATCCGGCAAGCGCTCGAGCCGCTGCAGAGTGCGCTCGCCAAGGCCACGGGCTCGAAGAAGGGCGCGCTGACCAAGCATCTGAACAAGGTCAGAGACGCGCTTCTCTCGGGTACCGAGCTGACCGGGGAAGACGTGGAGCTGGTGGCGGAGATCGAAACCAAGACGCTCGACCGCTCGCGCGAGCTGGGGAATGGACTGCTCGCGGACGTACTCGCGCAGGCCGAGCCCGATGCCGACCAGACCGCTCTACGCGAGCTGGCCAACGACCTCTGTCTCAAGACCGACGGTCGCATCCAGAAGGAAGACCTCGACGCGGTCGTGCAATGGGCGCTCAAGGTGCGCGAGATGTATCTCGACATCGAGGCCCGCCGCCAGGACACGCGAGAGGCCGCGGTCGACGCCGTCAACCGGCTCGAGCAGACCTGGGTCCTCTTCCGCGAGCTGGATATAAAGATGGTCGTCAACGACGAGCAGCTGTTCCGCGAGCTGAAGGATCGCTTCGGCTCTCCCTACGGCTTCGGCGTCTACTTCCGCGGCGGAATGGGCGCGGAAGCGGTGCGCGACCTGCTCAAGGACCTCGATCTCGATGCCGAGGCGGCTTCGCTCAGGGACACGATTCGTACCTCCAAGGGCCAGAAGCAGCAGCGCGGAATCAAGCGGCTCAAGGTCGTGAACGCCTTCATCACCTCGGGCAATCGCCCGGAGTGGATGGTGCTCGAGGCTGTTCCGGTGATCCCGCCGGAGCTCAGGCCGATGGTGCAGCTGGACGGCGGCCGTTTCGCCACCAGCGATCTGAACGACCTCTACCGGCGCGTGATCAACCGCAACAACCGGCTGAAGAGGCTGCTCGATCTGGGCGCGCCCGAGATCATCGTCAACAACGAGAAGCGGATGCTGCAGGAGGCCGTAGACGCCCTGTTCGACAACGGGCGCCGCGGCCGTGCCGTCACCGGCCCGGGCAACCGCCCGCTCAAGTCGCTCTCCGACATGCTCAAGGGGAAGCAGGGCCGCTTCCGTCAGAACCTGCTCGGTAAGCGCGTGGACTACTCGGGTCGCTCGGTGATCGTCGCCGGGCCGAGCCTGAAGCTGTATCAGTGCGGGCTGCCCAAGATCATGGCGCTCGAGCTGTTCAAGCCGTTCATCATGAGCCGGCTGGTCGAGCGTAAGAGCGTGCAGAACATCAAGGCGGCCAAGAAGCACGTCGAGTCGATGGTGCCCGAGGTCTGGGATGTGCTCGAGGAGGTCATCGCCGAGCATCCGGTGCTGCTGAACCGCGCGCCGACGCTGCACCGGCTGGGCATCCAGGCGTTCGAGCCGGTACTGGTCGAGGGCAAGGCGATCCAGGTTCATCCGCTCGTCTGCCACGCCTTCAATGCCGACTTCGACGGCGACCAGATGGCCGTGCACGTTCCGCTTTCGGCGGAGGCGCAGGCCGAGGCTCGCATCCTGATGCTCTCGGCCAACAACATCCTCTCGCCCGCGAGCGGACGCGTGCTGGCGACGCCGACCCAGGACATGGTGCTCGGCATCTACTTCCTGACCTACTGTGAGACCAACCTGCCGGCCAGCAAGGCCGAGGAACTCGATCCGCGCCCGAAGCGCTTCCAGAACGAGGAGGAGGTCGAGTTCGCGCTCGACTCCAAGCAGGTAACGTTGCAGCAGCCGATCGAGTATCGCTGGAAGGACAACGTCATCCTGACCACCGCCGGCCGCGTCGTCTTCAACGCCGAGGTCGACCGGGCCCTCGAGGAAGCCGTGCACGTCGAGGTTGAAGGCCCTCTGCACGAGTTCCTGAATCTCACGCTCTCAAAGCGAGAGCTGGGCGACTTCATCTCCGACCTGGTCGACCGCTACGGCGCACACGCTGTGGCGGCGACGCTCGACAAGATCAAGCAGCTCGGCTTCCACTTCGCCACGCTCGCCGGGATCACGATCTCCAAGAACGACATCGTCATCCCAACCTCCAAGGAGCAGATCCTGGCAGGTTACGAGGAGCGGGTCGCACAGGTCGCGGCGCAGTACGAGCGCGGTCTGATCACCGAGGAAGAGCGGCACGAGTCGATCGTGAATATCTGGACCGAGGCGACCGATGCCGTGGCCGCCGCGATGGAGGACACCCTCTGGGAGCTGAACCCCGTCTTCATGATGGCCAACTCAGGTGCCCGCGGCTCCTTCAAGCAGATCCGCCAGCTGGCCGGTATGCGCGGCCTGATGGCCAACCCGAAGGGCGAGATCATCGAGCGCCCGATCAAGGCCAACTTCATGGAGGGCCTGTCGGTACTCGAGTACTTCATCTCGACGCACGGGGCGCGCAAGGGTCTCGCCGACACCGCTCTTCGCACCGCCGACTCCGGCTATCTGACCAGGCGCCTCGTCGACGTCTCGCAGGACGTGATCGTGCGCGAGGACGACTGCGGGACGAGCGATTTCGTCGAGTTGCCGATCTACCTCCCCGACGGGCAGAACAAGAGCCTCGGCGGGCGAGTGCTGGCCAGCGCCGTCTGCCGCCCGCTCAAGGACGGCAAGCCAGGCAAGACCGTGATCGCCGAGAAGGGCACAGTGCTGAGCAACCCGGTGATGCGAATGATCATCGAGGAGTTCGGCGAGTACGCCCGGACGGCGGTGCTGCCGGTACGCTCGGTGCTCAAATGCCGCAGCGAGTCCGGTGTCTGCCAGGCTTGCTACGGCATCTTCCTGGCCACCGGCACGATGTGCGAGATCGGCGACTCGGTCGGCATCATCGCCGCCCAGTCGATCGGCGAGCCGGGCACCCAGCTCACCATGCGCACCTTCCACACCGGCGGTGTGGCCGGCGCCGACATCACGCACGGTCTGCCGCGCGTGGTCGAGATCTTCGAGGCCCGTAACCCCAAGGGGGCGGCGAGGCTGGCCGAGGTCGCGGGCAGAGTCGAGATCGAGTCAACCGATCGCGGCTACCGCGTGCTCGTGCACTCCGACGGAGTAGACGACAAGGGTGAGCCGCTGCAGCCCAAGGAGTACATATTCCCGCGGCGGACGCGATTGCTCGTCACCGACGGGCAGATGGTCGAGCCCGGCGATGCCCTCAACGAGGGGTCGCTCTCGCCGAGCGAACTGCTCGAGCTGAAAGGCCCGACCGCGACCGAGCTGTATCTCGTCGGCGAGGTGCAGAAGGTCTACAAGTCGCAGGGCGTAGAGATCCACGACAAGCACGTCGAGCTGATCGTGCGCCAGATGCTGAAGAAGGTGCGCGTGGACAACTCGGGCGAGACCGACCTTCTGCCAGGTCAGCTGGCCGATCGCTCGAGCGTGGCGAAAGAGAACGCCAGAGCGCGCGCCGAGGGGAAGGAAGAGGCGACTTACGAGCCGCTCATCCTCGGCATCACCAAGGCGTCGCTCGCAACCGAGTCATGGTTGTCGGCCGCGTCCTTCCAGGAGACGACCAAGGTGCTCACCGACGCCGCGATCGAGGCCAAGACCGATCGCCTGGTCGGTCTCAAGGAGAACGTGATCATCGGCAAGCTGATTCCAGCGGCGACGGGTCTCAAGCGCTATCGCACGATCGAGATCAAGCCGGCAGAGAAGGCGCCGGTGGCGGCGTTCGTTCGTCCGGAGACCGGCGAGCAGCTTCTGGCCGAGCTCGAGGAGATCGGCTCGGACGCCGGCGGCGGGCTGGCGACGCTCGCGCTCGACGACGAGCCGAACGGGAACGGCGAGCTCGAGGCCGGTAACTCCGGCGACGGCGAGCTCGACGTCGAGAGCTCTCCCGAGAAGGAGTAAACGCACTTGAAAGGGGCAGTCGCGCGACTCGTGTTCGTCTCGCGGCTGCCCCTTCGGTACCCGTTGAATGCAGGTGTTTTAAGCGGATAAAAGGGGGGCCGCGAGGCTGTGCGCCGAGGTCGCTTACCCCGGGCGATCGCGCTCTGCGCTAGCCTGTGTCTCTTACCGCGTCGGCTTCTAGGTCGTCACGGGGTTTGGGGGCGGTGGCCGTTTGACGCTTGAGCTGGCCTCCGCTAGCATCCGCAGTCCGGTTGGCGGGTCGTCGCTCGCCGGCCTTTGCTGTGTAAGAAGGCAATCACACCAACGCTATGCCCACTATTAATCAGCTCATTCGTAAGGGTCGCGTCTCGAAAAAGACGAAGACCAAGACGCCCGCGCTCCGGAATGCTCCGCAGAAGCGCGGCGTCTGCACACGCGTCTACACCACGACCCCGAAGAAGCCGAACTCGGCTCTGCGCAAGGTCGCGCGCGTCCGCCTTACGAACGGGATGGAGGTCACGACCTACATTCCGGGCGAGGGCCACAACCTTCAGGAGCACTCTGTCGTGCTGATCCGCGGCGGTCGCGTAAAGGACCTCCCGGGCATTCGCTACAAGGTCGTCCGGGCCGCTCTCGACACCTCCGGCGTCGGCGATCGTCGCCAGGCGCGCTCGAAGTACGGCGCCAAGAGGCCATAGGTAACGATGCCTCGCCGTGCTGAGATCAAGCCCCGTCCTGTCGAGCCCGATCCGGTCTTCAACTCGCGCCTGGTTGCGCAGGTGATCAACCGCGTGATGCTCGACGGCAAGCGCTCGATGGCCGAGAAGGTCGTCTACGACGCGCTCACAATCGTCTCCGAGCGCACCGGGAAAGCCCCGGTCGAGGTGCTCGAGCAGGCGATCAAGACGCTTACGCCCGTGCTCGAAGTACGCGGTCGGCGAGTGGGCGGCGCCAACTACCAGGTACCCGTCGAGGTTCCGCCTCGGCGTGCACGCACGCTCGCAATCCGCTGGCTTGTGACCTTCGCCCGCCAGCGCCGCGAGAAGCGAATGCCGGACAAGCTGGCCGGCGAGCTGATGGACGCGCTCGAGCAGCAGGGCGGCGCGTTCAAGCGCAAGGACGACATCTACAGAATGGCGCAGGCCAACCGGGCCTTTGCGCACTATCGCTGGTGATGGCCACAATGACGAAGATCAGCGCGGCCGCGGGCCTCGAGCGTGTGCGCAACATCGGCATCATGGCTCATATCGACGCCGGTAAGACGACGACGACCGAGCGCATCCTCTATTACACAGGCCGGACTCACAAGATGGGCGAGGTCCACGAGGGCGCTGCGACGATGGACTGGATGGCGCAGGAGCAGGAGCGCGGCATCACGATCACGTCTGCGGCGACGACGGCGGAGTGGCGCGGTTTTCGTATCAACATCATCGATACGCCCGGGCACGTGGACTTTACGATGGAGGTCGAGCGCAGCCTCCGCGTACTCGACGGCGCGGTCGCCGTCTTCGACGCGGTCGCGGGCGTACAGCCCCAGTCCGAGACGGTCTGGCGCCAGGCCGATCACTACGACGTTCCACGCGTCGCCTTCATCAACAAGATGGACCGCACCGGCGCCGATTTCTTCGCCTCGGTGAAGTCGATGGTCGATCGCCTGGGAGCCGTTCCGGTTCCGGTGCAGATCCCGATCGGGCAGGAGGATCGCCACATCGGCGTTGTCGATCTGGTCGAGCTGCGCGGGGTCGTCTTCAACGATCCGCTGGGCGAGACTCCCGAGATCGTCGAGATCCCGGCCGAGCTCGCCGAGCAGGCGCACACCTATCACCACCTGCTGATCGATCGGGTCGCCGAGTTCGACGACGAGCTGATGGAGACCTACATCGAAGACGAGGAGTCGGTGACCCCGGAGATGCTGAAGCGTGCGCTCCGGGCCGGCACCCTCGCCAATCGCGTGACGCCGGTCCTGCTTGGCTCCGCCTTCAAGAACAAGGGCGTCCAACTGCTGCTCGACGCGGTGATCGACTACCTGCCGAGCCCGCTCGACGTTCCGCCGGTGGTCGGGATCGACCCCAAGAGCGGCGCGGAGATGGAGCGGACGGCGTCGGAGGACGAGCCGTTCACGGCGCTCGCCTTCAAGGTCATGTCCGATCCCTTCGTCGGCAAGCTCACCTACTTCCGCGTCTACGCCGGCACGGCGAAGAGCGGCCAGCGCGTGCTCAACGCCTCGAGCGGCAAGACCGAGCGCATCGGTCGCATCCTCCAGATGCACGCCAACCACCGCGAGGAGCGGGCCGAGATAGGCCCCGGCGAGATCGCCGCCGCGGTCGGGCTCAAGTTCACGACCACGGGCGACACGCTGACGGGCGAGAAGGCGCCGATGCTGCTCGAGACGATGACCGTACCCGACCCCGTCATCTTCATCGCCATCGAGCCCAAGACCAAGGCCGACCAGGACAAGCTCACAAACGCCCTCGCGCGTCTAGCTGAAGAGGACCCGACCTTCCTGGTCCGCCAGGACGAGGAGACCGGACAAACGATCATCGCCGGCATGGGCGAGCTCCACCTGGAGATCATCGTCGATCGGCTGATGCGCGAGTTCAACGTCGAAGCCAACATCGGCCGGCCGCAGGTCGCATATCGCGAGACAGTCTCTAAAAAGGCGGAAAAGATTCGCGGCAAGTTCGTTCGCCAGACCGGCGGCTCGGGCCAGTATGGAGACGTTGTCATCAATCTGGAGCCGGCCGCTACGGGAGAGGGCTACAGCTTTACCGACAAGATCGTCGGCGGGAAGATTCCCAAGGAGTACATCTCGTCCGTCAACGCCGGGATTCAAGAGGCGATGGCGGCGGGAGTCCTGGCGGGTTTTCCGGTCGTGGATGCCAAGGTCGAGCTGATCGACGGTTCCTTCCATGAAGTCGACTCCAGTGAGCGAGCCTTCAAGATCGCCGGCTCGATCGCCTTCAAAGAGGCGATGAAGCGGGCAAATCCGAAGCTCCTGGAACCGATGATGGCGGTTGAAGTCGAGACGCCGGAGGACTATCTCGGCGACGTGATGGGCAACCTGAATGCCCGCCGCGGCCGCGTCGAGGAGCTTCAGCCGACGAAGACAGCCCAGCTGATTAAGGCCAGCGTGCCGCTAGGCGAGATGTTCGGCTACGCTACCGATCTTCGCTCGATGTCACAGGGTCGGGCGACCTTCACCATGCAGTTCGACCACTACGCGGAGGTTCCTCAAGACCTTCTGCATAGTATGTTGCGAGACCGATCCAGCTAAAGATTCTCCACCAGTCAGACTAGGACGTTTTTCCGGAGGAAAAAACATGGCAAAGCAGAAATTCGAGCGCTCCAAGCCGCATCTCAACATCGGCACCATCGGTCACATCGACCACGGGAAAACGACGCTGACGGCGGCCATCACAAAGGTCCTGCAGGAGCAGGGGCTGAATACCACTTTCCGTTCGTTCGACTCGATCGACAACGCGCCCGAAGAGCGCCAGCGCGGCATCACCATCAACACCGCACACGTCGAGTACGAGACCCCGAACAGGCACTACGCGCACGTCGACTGCCCGGGGCACGCCGACTACATCAAGAACATGATCACCGGCGCGGCCCAGATGGACGGCGCGATTCTCGTGGTCTCGGCGGCTGACGGCCCGATGCCGCAGACGCGTGAGCACATCCTGCTCGCCCGCCAGGTCGAAGTGCCCTACATCGTCGTGGCCCTGAACAAGGCCGACATGGTCGACGATCCGGAGCTGCTCGAGCTGGTCGAGATCGAAGTACGCGATCTGCTCACGAAGAACGAGTACCCCGGCGACGACATTCCGGTCATCACGCTCTCGGCACTCAAGGCGCTGGAAGGCGACCCGGAGTGGACGCCCAAGATCAACGAGCTGATGGAGGCGGTCGACGCCTACATCCCCGAGCCCAAGCGTGACGTCGACAAGCCGTTCCTGATGCCGATCGAAGACGTGTTCACGATTACCGGCCGCGGCACCGTGGTCACCGGCCGCATCGACCGGGGCAAGATCAAGAGCGGCGACGAGGTGGCGATCGTCGGCATTCATCCCGAGGTCGTCAAGACGGTTGTGACGGGCCTCGAGATGTTCAACAAGACGCTCGACTACGCTCAGGCCGGCGACAACGCGGGCGCGCTACTGCGCGGTATCAAGCGCGAGGACGTCCAGCGCGGGCAGGTGCTCGCCAAGCCGGGCTCGATCACTCCACACACCCACTTCAAGGCCCGCGTCTACGTCCTTTCCAAGGACGAGGGTGGACGCCACACGCCGTTCTTCGACGGCTACCGGCCGCAGTTCTACTTCCGCACGACGGACGTGACCGGCTCGATCAAGCTGCCGGAGGGCCAGGAAATGGTCATGCCGGGCGACAACACGGACATGGACATCACGCTGATCCAGCCGATCGCCATGGATCAGGGCCTCCGCTTCGCGATTCGCGAGGGCGGCCGCACCGTGGGCGCCGGCGCAGTAACCGAGATCATCGAGTAGGGATAGACAGGACGAATTGAACGCGGGAGAGGTCGAATCGGCGCCGGCTTGGCGCTCGGAGATCTCTCCCATGAACCAGGAGCCGTAGGCTTGCCACAGCACAAGATCCGAATTCGCCTCAAGGGCTATGACTACCAGCAGCTCGACAAATCTGCTTCGCAGATCGTCGAGACGGCTCAGCGCACCGGTGCGACGATCACCGGGCCTGTTCCCCTGCCCACCGAGCGCAACGTCTACTGCGTGATTCGCAGTCCCTTCAAGGACAAGGATTCGCGCGAGCATTTCGAGATCCGGACGCACAAGCGCCTGATCGATATCCATTCGCCCACGCCGAAGACGGTCGACTCGCTGATGCGGCTCGATCTGCCGGCGGGCGTCGACATCGAGATCAAGCTCTAGGTGGATTGGAAGAGAACGTGAAAGGCATAGTCGGGAAAAAGCTCGGGATGACCCAGCTCTTCGATCCGGAGAGCGGAGTCGTCACGCCCGTGACCGTGATCGAGGCCGGCCCCTGCCCGGTCGTGCTGGTCAGGAAGTCCGAGACGGACGGCTACGAGGCCGTTCAGCTGGCTTTCGAGCCCGTCGCCGAGCGCAAGATCACGAAGGGCGAGCTCGGTCACCTGCGCAAGGGCGGCGCCGGCGCGCACCGCCACCTGGTCGAGTTCCGCGGCGCGAGCGACTTGAGCAGCGGAGACACCGTCACCGTCGAGATCTTTCAGCCCGGCGACAAGGTCAAGGTCGCGGGCATCTCGATCGGCAAGGGCTATCAGGGCACGATCAAGCGTCATAACTTCGCCAGCGGCCCCAAGTCGCACGGCTCGCACAACGTCCGTAAGCCCGGCTCGATCGGTGCTTCGGCCTGGCCCTCGCGCGTCATGAAAGGCATCAAGATGCCCGGTCGAATGGGCGGCAAGCGTGCCACCCAGGTCGGCTTGACCGTGCATGAGGTCGACGCGGAGCAGAACGTGATCTTGATCAAAGGGGCAGTGCCCGGTCCGAAGAACGGCATCGTCGAGATTCGCGAGGAGTCGAAATGAGCCCTGGCAAAGAGCTCAGCGCTCCGCTCCTCAGGCTCGGCAAGGCCGCCGGCGCGGTCTCGCTGAGCGAGGAGGCGTTCGCCGCCGAGGCCAAGCCCCACCTGCTTCACCAGGCCGTCCGGGCCGAGCTGGCCGCGGCGCGCCAGGGCACGCGCGGCACAAAGAGCCGCGGTCTGGTTGCCGGCGGTCGCTCCAAGCCGTGGCGCCAGAAAGGCACCGGCCGGGCGCGCCAGGGAACTACTCGCGCGCCGCATTGGGCGGGCGGCGGTATCGCCTTCCGGATCGTTGCCCGCGACTTCGGTTTCAAGGTCAATCGCAAGGAGCGCCGCGCGGCGCTCGCTGGAGCTCTCTCGGAGCACGCTCGGCGCGGCTCGATCGCCGTCATCGACGGCGCTGCGGTCACCGAGCCTTCGACGAAGAAAGCGCTCGAGCTACTTTCTGGTTGGCAGCACGACCTACCACTCCTGGTCGTTCTCCAGCCCGACGAAGAGGCGCTGATGAAGAGCGTTCGCAACCTTCCCCGAGCGTTGGTCGTTCAGGCCAGCGAACTGACCGTCGCCTCGCTGATTTGGGCGCGCTCGCTGCTGGTCAGCGAAGCGGCGCTACCGCTGATCCAGACCAAGGCCGAGGCTTCGCGCCGAGGAGAGGCGAAATGAAGCTCGACCCGACCCAGATCTTGATCGCGCCGGTTGTCTCGGAGAAGAGCTACCACATGATCAACACGCGCCAGTACTGCTTCCGCGTGCACCAGGACGCCCACAAGCTGCAGGTGCGCCAGGCCGTGGAGAAGCAGTTCGGCGTCGAGGTCGAGTCGGTCAACATCGTCTCGGTTCCGTCCAAGCCGAAGCGGCGCGGCGTCAGTCGCGGCCGCCGGCCCGGTTGGAAGAAGGCCATCGTGAAGCTGCGCGAGGGCCACTCGATCGAAATCTTCCAGGGCGCCCAGGTCTAGCAGAGAGGATGAGCGATGGCCGTACGCAGATATAAGCCAACCACTCCGGGGCGCCGCTTCATGTCGGTCTCGAGCTTCGACGAGGTGACCAAGAGCACGCCCGAGAAGAGCCTGCTCGAGCCGCTGAAGAAGCAGGGCGGCCGCAACGTCTACGGCCGGATAACCACCCGTCACCAGGGCGGCGGTCACAAGCGCCGCTACCGGCGGATCGATTTCAAGCGGCTGAAGGACGGTGTTCCGGCGCGAGTCGCGGCGATCGAG
>Ga0209539_1001469_pt1 | contig 12755 bp, 22 predicted proteins | sample BarGraNGADG00312_2_FD_184499 | JGI IMG/M metagenome (GOLD analysis project Ga0209539, IMG submission 184499) | Arctic peat soil microbial communities from Barrow, Alaska - Barrow Graham LP Ref core NGADG0011-312 (SPAdes) (version 2) | ecosystem: Environmental > Terrestrial > Soil > Wetlands >... | reverse complement strand
CACCGCTCAACGTCAACAGGTGTACAATCGCTACATCCCATACATGTTGTGATGAAGACGCCTACACCGACTCAACGAATCGCGAGGTGCCCACATGGAGACGTGGCCGATGACCGAGGCTCGCCGACAGCTCCCTACGTTGCTCGACAAGGTCCGTGACGGTCGTTGGCAGCTCATCGGCCGCCGCGGCCGCCCCGAGGCCGTCGTCGCCGACGCCGCCCAGCTGGCGGAGCTCCTCGGCGCGTGCTACCCGTTCTCGCCTGAGGTCTTCATCGAAGAGGAAGAAGTCGGCATCTACCTCACGGAGCTGGACGTGCACGGCGTCGGAGCAACCCTGCAGGAGGCCGAGGACGATCTCCTTGAGGCTGCCCTCGAGTACGTGGAGGACTGGGAAGACCATCTCTACGCTGCGCCAAACCATCGGGGAAACGTCGGCTACGTGCGCCGCCTCGAGCTGGCCGGCGACGCCGCGGGCGTGCGGCGCGTGCTGTTCGGCGAGCCCTCCGCGAAGGCACCTCGCACGTGAGGATCGGCCGCACCAAGGACGTGCGCCGGTTCTGCGTCGTCGATGGCTGGCGCCGCAAGGCCGATGCGCCGGGACGGCACGTAGCCAAGCACGAAGTCTGGGAGAAGACCCTGGCGAACGGCGTCACGCTGCGCACGCTCATCTCCAAAGGCCGAGGGAGCTACGCCAAAGGCGTGTTCGCCACCATCCTCAGGCGCCAGCTCCAGGTCACCGAGCAGGAACTCTGGACGGCGGTGGACAAGCGCCGCGCTCCGGCGCGGCCACAGGCGACGTCCGCGAGGCCGGCGGGCGAGGCGTTGCTTTTCGAGCTCGTGAGCGAGCTGCTCGCCGCAGGCCACACTCTGGAAGACTTGAGGGGCCTCAGCGCGGAGCAGGCAACGGAGCTGCTGAAGGGCGCCGCCGAATAGCCCTCGCCGAGGGACTTGGCGTCAGGCAGATCTCGGCTGGAGCGAAGCCCCTGCCAACACCTTGAGATTCACCCGAGGTGGCGCGAGGTGCGCCCTACTGCAGCATCTTGAGAATGTGTTTCGCCAGCGTGTCGGCAATCTCTCTGTGCCGAGGTACCGGCTGGCTGACCTTGGTTGACGGATTCTGATACCAATCATGGTTGCCGCCATGCCGGATGAGCACGCACCCCATCGACCCCAAGGCCCGGACGAGTTCGGAGCGCTTCACGCGACGCTCAACTCACCAACCTTGTGCACGCAAGGGATCTGCCCTGACGTGAGCTCACTGTAGATTTCTTGGAGGTTCTTCTTGAGCTCATCCATGGTCTCGCCCTGCGTGCGGTAGTCCGGGTACTCTTCCAGCCAGCCGACAAACAGCTCGCCCTCTTGATAGTGGATGTATCTCTTGGTCTCCATGATGTCCCTTCTTCGGTTCCGCCGGGCGCGCGGGATATGCCCGTCCGAGCAGAGCCCGAGACGACGCGTTAGCAGTTGACGAGGGTTTCATTATACCCTCGCCGACTTGGCTCTCGTGGGCCTCGTCGGTGTCCCGCCCAAGAGACCCTTCGTCTGGGCCGTCACTGCGTCGACGGGCGACACCTCGGCGCCCTCAGCGCCGCTATCTGAGCCGCCGGTACACCTCGTGGTCGTTGCGCTTGCCGATCGCGACGATGCGCAGCAGGCCATCTCGGACATCGAAGATGACGCGGTACTCCCCCACCGTGACTCGGGAATACTCATAGCCCTTGAGACGTTCGGCGTCCGCAGGCTGCGGGTTTGCCATCAGCATGATGACCTTGCGTGTGACTTGCCGGTACTGCTTGGGCGGCAGCGTGTCGAGAAAGCGGACCGACGCCTTCGACAGGCTAAGAGGCAGCACGGTCCTCGGCGGAAGCCCCGCCCTGCAGGTACTTCAGCGACTCCTCGACGCTGAGGAAGCCCTCCGCCTCGGCGGCGTGTGCGGCCTGGCCCCAGAAGAAGTCGTCGGAGCGCTGCAGCAACTCGTACTCCTCGAACGAGAGCAGGACGGCGACCGGGCGCCCGTTCTTCTCGATGGCCACGGGTTCGACTGCAGTGCGCGCAAGGTACTGGCCCCAGCGGTTCTTGATCTCGGTGGCGGACACGGTCTTCACGGCGACTCCGATGATAGCTGACTCGCCCATATTAGCTAAATCGCCCGGTCAACTCAACGTCGCTGTCGCAACCGCCGACCACGTCGATTGTCTCCCTTGACCGCGCCCGACCCACCAAGTAGCTTCGTGCGGCTGGCGCATCAGGGCAACGCGCCGTGCTGATCTGCAGAACTCACCTCGATTGCCGTATGACCCAGCACCTCACTGTCCACAGAGCACTGGATCACGTAGCGCCCCGCGGCGCCGAAGTCCGGCCGGGCCGGCACGGCAATCTGAAAGCGTTGCGATGTGCCGGCGCGCAACCCGGGCGGGCGCCCAACCTCGAACTCGCCGCCGGCGAGCTGGGCCACCTCGTCCCCGTCGGCATCCAGCACATCCACGCTGAAACCGAGCTTGCGGTTGGTGAGGTTCCACGGCACGTTGATGCCCAGCGCCACCGCGAACGGCACCGCCGGTGGACCTGGGAGCTGCGGCACCATCAGCCTGTCCCAGCCGCCGCCGAGAAGGTAAAGCTTGCCGCCGACGGCGTCGGCGCCGTCGGCCACCAGCAAGTAGTCCAGACTGATCCTGTCGGGATCGCTCATGGCTTGACCTCGTTCAGTCGATGTCATACATTGTATGACACATCATACACGCGGATCTGAGGCGAGCAAGTGCCGGTCGAGGTCCGCATGCTCATTTGGGACGAGCTCAACGAAGAGCACATCGCCGATCATGGCGTGACGGTCCGTGAGATGAACCAAGTCGTGGAGAACCCGCACGTCGTGGTCAAGAACCGCAAGCGGCGAAGAGGGAAGTACCTGATGATCGGCCGCACCCGCGGAGGGCGCGTCCTCACGGTAGCGCTCGCGAACACGAGGACGGTCGACACATGGCGACCGGTGACCGCCTACGAGGCCACAGATGCGCAAAAGCGTGTCCTCGAGCGACATGCCGGCGCTGGCGAGAAGGAGTGAGCATGGCGAGCAAGAGAACACAGTCAGACAGCGAGAACGACTACGAGGTCGTGGGCGTCAGCCAGGGCAACAAGCCCGGCGGCATCGTGTCCGTGCGACTGAAGCCCGAGGAGATGGAGCTACTCGTGGCCCTCTCGGAGGTCAGCGGGCGGACGCTGTCGGAGACGATGCGCCTCGGCCTGCGCTGCCTCGGCGAGAGGCCGGCGTTGGCGACGGGCTCAAAGGTGTCTCGTCTTCGGCTCGATACCCGCGGCACGCAGGCGGTGACGGAGCTCTCCACCAAACACGAGGAGTGGAGCCAACCGGTCACGAGCGCGGTCACGCTCATCCTGGGCTAGCAGGGGAACCCAGTGCCTGACGCGCCGCCCATCTTCACCATCGGCTACGAGAAGCGCTCGATCGACGACCTGACCTGTGTGCTCCTGGCCCGAGGCGTCGCGCGCGTGGTCGATGTTCGACTCACGCCGGCCAGTCGCCGCCCCGACTTTGCGAAGAAGCAGCTCAGCGGCGCTCTCAAGGCAGCCGGCATCGCCTACGAGCACAGGGGCGCCCTCGGCAATCCTCCGGAGATCAGGGAGCTGTATCTCGCCGGTGACGCCGAGCTTGGGCACAAGCGCTTTCGCGAACACCTCGAGAACGGCGCCAGCGTGGCGCTCGACGAGCTTGCGGAATCGCTCGGCGAAGAGACGGTCGCGCTGCTGTGCCTCGAGCGCGACCCGCACCGGTGCCATCGGTCGGTGGTGGCCAGCATGGCTGCCGATCGCCTCTCGACGGAACGCGAAGTCATTCACCTCTAGCGAAGCGTCATCGAGTTGACGATTCCGAGAGTCCCCTTGACTGTGCCGCAGCAGGCGCCTATCTTTGAGTTCAAGGTCGGGGGCTGCGAAGCGGACCCCGGCCTCTCTCTTTGGGCAGAATGACCAGCCCGACTCCCTCGATGCGACCCTCGGGCGAACGCCTGAACTTGGACTCGATGATCTTGTAGTCCTCGTGCGTCCGTTTCCCCAGGACCACGCGTGCAATGGGGCTGACCACGAGGTCCGCAAGCTGCAGGCCGATCTCGTCGGGCGACTTGGCGCGCACTTCAAGCTCAGCGATCCGGCGGTTGATGGTCGTGGGGCGTACGTAGGCCGTGCAGGCCCCACTCGTCTCACTGCGTGCGCCACAGCCAGCCGCCTCGTCTTACCAGTTGTCAAGACATCTGATCAGCGAAGCCCGGATCTCGCCCAACGCCACCGCGAACTCAGGCAGTGGCCGCACCAAGTTCGCAAGACTCGAGCCCCACTGTCGGCCTGCACCCTCGACGACCAGCTCAGGAAAGAAGTCGTCGACGCAGTGGGCCTCAACGCCCCGTACCGCGCACTTCGCCGGCAGGATCCTCCCCACCTCCGCGAAGTCGACCACCACCGCGGGATCCGCGCACAGTCGCCACAAGTCGTAGTAGTCCCGAGCGCAGTTGCGCAGCCACTTGCCCTCCTCCAGCCGCTTCTCAGCCTGGAGCATCGTGCGGAGCTTCTCGGCGACGATCTCCTCGAGAGAGTAGCAGCGCAGCGTCGCGGACAGCTCTTCCTCGTACCCATGCAGCAGAGGACGGTCCGCCGCAGGCAGAAGCAGCGGCTCATCCGTCGTGATCTCGACCTTGATGCTGCACAGCGGTGACCGATGCCATGGGAACTGGACAGCGAGACGGAACGCCTCCTGACCCGTCGGGTGTCCGCGCTGCTCGGGCCGGCGAGAGGCCGCGACGGCGAACGGCCCGTGCTCACCCAGGCCACGCTCGACATCTGCGGCGAGCGCCCCGATCTCGGCCTCCAGCTGGTCTCCTCTGGGCCCACCGACAGCCGTAAAGTCGAGATCCACCGAGAAGCGGTAGTCGCCAAAGTAGGCCTTCTTGAGAGCGGTGCCGCCCTTGAAGACCAGCGCCGCGGCGAGTGCGTCCCGCCGATAGCATGCCGAGAGAACGTAGCCGAGCGCATAGTCCCGCTCGACCAGGTCGATCGGCACCTGCAGGCGCTGCGCCTCGTCGCGCAGCCTGCCACGCAGCGGCCGATGGCGATCAGCCACGGCCGCTTTCGGCGCCGACGTTCACGATGAGCTTCCAGCGCCGGTCGTGCTCGCCGCGCCGCGGCCGCCCCGGATCCAGAACGCTGTACGACGTTGAAGGCATCTCGAGCAGCGGTAGCAACGCGGACATGTCGACTCCAGCCTGCTCAAGGCTCCAGCCCAGCCGCTTCACCAGCGTGCGCGACCCATACTGCAGTGCGTAGTCGATCAGCTTCTCAAGGTCCAGCGTGGCGAGAGCCCGGTCCAGCACGGCAAGACCCTCGCTGATGCCGCCGAAGTGGCGAGGCATCGCGAACGTGTCCAGGACCGTTCTCTCGCGATCCGTGATCGAGAAGGCGAAGCGCTCATCGGCCCAGACCCGTTCGATACCTATCTCGTAGCGCGATTCCGTGAGCGTCGCGAAGCGGCACTCGAGGCCCGCAACGTGCCAGGCATGCTGAACACGCGACGTGCTGGGGGTGCGCATGCTTGGAGTGACCACTTTGCGAGGCGTGATGGCCGTGATCGCGACCGGCACCTGGTCGGTGAGATCGTGGTGGGCAAGTGCTGACCACAGGGCGATCGCTGAGGGGTCGACGAGGGCAGTGGCCAGAACGAACGGCGGAACGTCGACGCCGCCGGGTAGCTTCCCGGTTCCGGCGTAGAGACCTCTTCTCAGGCGGATCACCCATCCCGCCTCCGCGAGCCTGGTGAGCAGCATCCCGACTCCGGACTCGAGCATCTGCAGTTCGCTTGCGACGTGCCTTGCCTCTTGGGTGGTGAAGACGAGGCGCCCCCGCTTGGCCAATTCGGCCGCCAAGGCGACGCCGGCGGCAAGGGAGTAGCTCTTGCGTTGTTGGTCGGGAGGCTCCATGCGACAGAGTTTACTGCAAAACTAACGCGAAGAGTTAGTTTCGAAGCATGACAGCATCAGGCAGCCTTCCTGGCATCGATGGCGGTCGCGCGAAGTGGGGCCATGACGGCGGTGCGCTCCCAGAAGTCCTTGGCCTCGTTCTTGTTGTGGCGGAGGAGCCGCTTGAGGACGTTGTCGCCCTCGCCGATGTAGGTCGGCGCCCGCGATGGGTCGTCCGGATCGGGGCCGACCAGCAGGTAGACGCCGGTGCGCCGTACCTCCTCCCTCTTGCTGGGCTGGTCGAGCTGGGAGAGCGGCGCGACCAGCACCTTGCCGGTCCCCAATTGCTGATCTCGGCAAGGAGGACGCCGGTGGGCTCGCCGTCGGCGAGGAAGATGCGGACGGTCTTGCCGGTCACTCCCGCATCCCAGCACTTATGACCCGGCTCATCGCTTATGCCCAAGCCGTGAGGCTGGCCATAACGAGGCTTCGTCCCAATCTCGCGTGATCGTCTACGTCACGGCGCAGGCGAGGAATCCAGCCGCATACCGGTGTACAGTCAGGCAGAGATGCATCTGATAGGAGACCCCATGCCTGACGCGCCGCCCATCTTCACCATCGGCTACGAGAAGCGCTCAATTGACGACGTCATCTGGCTCCTTCGGGCGCGGGGCATCGAGCGCGTCGTTGACGTTCGCCTCACCCCGGCCAGTCGCCGCCCAGACTTTTCGAAGAAGCGGCTCAGCAGCGCACTCGAGGCTGCCGGTATCGCCTACGAGCACCGGGGCGCCCTCGGCAATCTGCCGGCGATCAGGGAGCTGTATCTCGCCGATGACGTCGAGCTGGGGCACAAGCGCTTTCACGAGCACCTTGAGAACGGCGCCAGCGCAGCGCTCGACGAGCTTGCGGAGTCGCTAGGCGCGGAGACGGTCGCGCTCCTGTGCCTCGAGCGCGACGCGCACCGGTGCCATCGGTCGGTGGTGGCCCGCTTCGCTGCCGAACGTTCGTCCGGAGAGCGCGCCGTCGTTCACCTCTAGCGCCACGTCGTCTCGGTGACGACTCATGGACCGCTTGACCTCCAAGCGCTCCTGACGGATAGTCCGATCGGCTCATCTACCACGCGTAGAAAGAGCAACGACGTCGTCCGCCCGCGGGCGACGTCAGCCTTTGGGGGTCTTCCCCGCAACTTCTCTCCCACTTCGCTCGCATCTGCTTGCGCCGATACTCTGCGCCGCTCGCGACGCGCGTCGGTCTGAGGGCACGTAAGACGCCGGGCACCATCACCTTCTCGTGATCGTGCTCGATGCCGGTTGGATCGCCGTCGGTGAGGAAGATGCGGATGGTCCTGCCGTCTATGCCGCTCCCTCCTGCGTTTATGAGGGGGTCTCACAAGTTATGGGAAGCCCGTGAGGCTCGGTCATAACCAGTGAGATCGCTCGACACCTCGCCGGCGAACGAGCCGTGATCCGCCAGCATGGCCGTCAGCCGCAACATCTTGACACCGCCAAAGCACGTACCTATCTTCTGGCTCAAGGCCGGGAGCTGCGAAGCGGACCCCGGCCCCTTCCCTTGGGCTCCCAGTCGCCGACCGTGCGCGCCTCGGAATGCTCGCGCAACCAGTCGGGGTACTCGTCAAGGATCTGCCGGGAATCGGGGCGCATATGCTCACTGGGCTCGTGATGGCAGGCCTGGGATCAACGTTGCAGAAGCGCAGGAAGTCGTCAAGGTAGCCGAGCTCGGCGAGTCAGGCGAGCACGACTTGGCGGACGCCCGCGCTAAAGCTAGGTCCACGGGCCTCCCGCCGGCCAGCGTTTGGCGAAACGGTCGGCGGCGGCGACCGCCGCCACGGGTTCCTGCAGAAAGCGCCGCGCGCCCGCGACCGCATCATTCAGCCCGAGGGCGGCCCGATGATTTCTGTCCGCAAATGCTTTCCACCGCGTGCGCGCGGCTGCGTCCTCTGCGAACTCGCAAGTGAGACCGACCGGTAGCTCAGCGCTGAGCGTGATGCTGCGACGAGCAAATGTCGCTGCGATGGCAGCGACCAGCTCGTCGCCGCCGAACGCGAGTTGCTGAGGCAGCACATACAGGTCATAGAAGTCCTTCATCCTGCTGTTGTCCATGCCGAACTGAACCACGGCGTGGAGTTTCTCGGCGATCACAGCTACCGCCGGGTACGCTCGCAGCCGAGGAGCCGGCAGACCGAGAAGCGTGGGGTAGACGATCGTGGGAGCTGCGCCGACGATCGCGTCGCCAAACCCCACGTCGATCTGACAGCGTAGCCGCGCCGTACCGAGCCGCCCGTCGACCCGTGCGCGCTTCCCCTGGTAGCGCAGAGCTTGCCTGATGTCGGTGACCGCGACGCTCGCGGGGTCGAAGACCACACCGTCATCCTCTACGGGCGTCCCGCACACGTCGACGAAGACGCTGCGAACGCGTTCCTCGGAATCCTCGCCAAAGCCGAGGAGGTCGATGTCCCGCGTGGGTCTGTGTGGCTCCCTCTCCCAGACGGCGAACAGCATCGCCCCTTTGAGCAGGAAGGAGTCTGCGTGCGCCGAGCACGAGAGCCGGTACAGGAGCCGCTCCGCAGCGTAGCGGTCGAGCACGAGATTGAAGCCCTGGTTCGCCTCCCGCCCCGAGCGCTTGAGCCGATCGAAAACCGATGCCGCGACGTCGACCGGCATGGCTACGTGATCAGCGACTCGAGATAGGGCCTGATGACGTTCTCGGCGCGCAGCTGCCGCGCGCACTCGCCGAGCTCCGCGACAGTCGCCTTGCGTGCCGAAACACAGTCCCGAAGCGCCTCGACAGCGACATCGATGCCGACCTTGTTGCGGTAGCGGAAGCAGTCGACGACTGTCTTGGCTGCCGAATACACGTGGACCGGGACGCCTTCGATGAGGTGGTTCTCCACCCCGAGCGTGAGGGCAGCGCCGGAGAAGCGCACGATCCGCACGGGAAGGTCGGGAACGCGAGGCGCCCATGCTTTGCGATCGACGGCCAGCCACACCTCGCCTGGTATCTGTGTGGTGAGCTCGTGGAAGCTCAGGGCGGAGATGAGGCACACCACGCCATTCGGGACTCTCTTGGCTACCTCTACCATGGTGTGATGCTCCGTGATGTCTGCACCCACAGCTACGTACAGTCCCCGTCCGACCCTTTCGACCAGGCCCTTGCGCCGAAGCCGCGAAAGCCACACGCGCGGCACTCCAAGCGCTTCCAGATCACGTGGCCTTACAGCGCCCTGTGAACGCACGATCTCGAGGACTTGCTGCTGACGATCGCTCATGCTTCTCATTGTTGCAATACATCGGCTGTTGTCAAGAAATGCCGAGGTTATGAAACATTGCGGAGTCATCTTGGTGACTCTATGGCGCCTCCCATGCTCCGCCCAGAGTGACAATCGACAAGCAGGGGTGACGTTCGGCAGAGGTGGGCCTGAGAGGGCAGAAGGACGTGAATCTCCAGCTCTCGAGGATAAGAACCGAGGTAGGATGGCATACTGAGAGCGTCACGACTGCCCACGGTGGGCGGAATCGACCAAGAGGGGACTGACGTGAACCCGAATTACGTAACAGACGCCGAACACAGCGTCCTCAGGCCTTTCGGACCTCATCTCATCGAGCAGTCGTCGGATTCCCCCGCCCAAGTCGTGACTCGCTCTGGAGTCACGACTATCCGACCGTACACGGCGACCGTGGCGATCACTGTGCCGGCGACACGCGTGCGGCCTGAGCCGCGCACGTCCAGATAGCTCGACCGCCGTCGACGACCAAGATGCGGATGGTCTTGCCGGTCACCGTCACCCCACAGCTCCTATGACCCAGTCTCATGAGTTATGCCAGAGCCGTGAGACTCGGTCATAACGAGAGCATGGGTCCCGGGTAGTACTCTGGATTCTCGCGACGCGCGTCCTGCGCCAGCTTGATGAGCCGGCTCTCCAGGTACCTCACGTGCGACTTGGTCAGGTTCTCGTCCTTGCTGACGATCACGACCGTGCGCTCCCAGACTCCCATCATGTGCCGTAGTGCGGGAGAAGTCCGCAGGACAGAGCGCGATGCGACTGAGACCCCCGTCGATTGCGAAGCCCGAGCAGGAATGGCCATGGAATGCCCAGGCGATTCCGCTGCGATTCCGGCGCAACCCATCACCCGCAGTGATGAGCGCAGACCCCGACGCGGCGCTCAGGGCCCGCGGGCGAACATCCGACCATCTCGCGGTCGCGATTCATGTCAGAAGCCGGTGGAGCGTCTGGAGGATGACCGGCCACAGCACCGTGCAGGCGTAGTGGTCCACGGGCCACCAGAGGAATTGCGCGACCATGGCGCCGAAGCACCCCGCCACGAACCTCCCGTGCCGGCGCGCCCCGCGACTGCGCTTCCTAAGGTGCCTCCACCTGTGGCGTCGATGGCCCATGCGACCATCGTGGCGATGGCGTCACCCGAGTGGCTACAAGAGGTTTCGGTTTAGGTCTGTTTCGGGATCGCGCGAAACCTCTTGTAGACAAGAAGCGGCAAACCTGCTGTCGGGGCGGGCGCTGGAAAGGGCGTGGAGCGTCGTTCGGCTCAGGCTCGAATCGTCGCGCCCCCATCATCTCCGGTGATGATTCTGTCCGCAGCGGCATAGACGGACTTGTCGACCCCTCGACGGCCAGGCACCCAATCATGCTGAGACGGCCAGGGCCAGGATGCAGCCGCGCCCGTTCGCCCTCCTACTTCTGAGGAGGATCGAAGAGCGACTTGAGGTCGCCTTCGACAAACTGGTGAGGCTTCCATCCCTTGATCAGCTTGTCAATCAGAAAGGCGTCCGCTGCGCTGAGCGCGACACCGGCCGCCGCTCCAAGGCCAACTGGACCGAGCCCGCTCACAACGAGTCCAAGCCCCGCAAAGACCGCCCAGCGCATGATCTTCGTCGGCAACTTCTCAGCCCAGGAATCCTTGATCGCCTCTTGATAGAACGCTCTAACGAGGCTGGCGTCGGGCGGCCGCTCACGCAGCCAGTGACGAAACTTGTCGGCCGAATCGAGAAGCTCGACCACGGCAGCAAACGAAACGGCACCCGAGTTGACCGCTTCTCGTATGGCGTGAGCATCAGACAGCGCCAGATCGACGAAGCTCTCGATTTGGGACTCGCTGCGCTCATAGCGGCGGACAATAGCCTTGACGGCTTCCGCCTGGACAACTCGCTCGACGGGGTCGACGGCGACCTCTGAGCTGAGCACACCGGCAAAGTACGTTGCCTCATAGGCCCCCTGCAGTGCAGCAAGGATGTATGCCTCATCCAACGATGAGTACTCGGGAGGGACTACCTTGTGATAGAGCTCGTTGAGCCGGGCGAAGTCGATGTTGGTGTCGACGTATAGACCTCCGTCGTCGAGTTCGACTCTGAAGCGCAGGTTCTCCGACCGCTGCAAACCTGGTACGACCGTCCGGACAAGTGAATCGACTGAGGCCTGAGTCGCGGAATTGTCCGAGAGGGCCTGAAGTACCGAGGCTTGATCGAACGCTGAATGGTCTAGCGGACGAAGAAGCTGTGCGAACTGCCTGGCTCCCCGTCTGGCCTTGCCAGTGCCACCAGCGGCCGCTCCAAAAGCTCGAATCCCGTCGTTTTCGATGGTGTGATCGGGAGAGGAGAATCGGATCAGCTGGTGCACCGAGCGCCCGTCGCCCAAAGGGGTTGTCGCCACTCCGACTTGATCTGTTAGGTGATGGAATTCGAGCCGACCGTCGCGCAATAGCGACAGAACAACGAAGGGAGGGATGCGGGCGAGAAGATCCTGAAGAGTTGCCCCATTGCCAACTATGGCCACTCGCCCATAGAAGAGTAGACCCTCCGCCAACGCTCCGACGTCAATCAGTGGGCCGGGGCCCCTGGCGCTCTTGAAGATGATCGAATCGAACATCGTTCCCCGATTTCGGGTTTGCGCCGAAGTGATCGGTCTGCGCGACCGACACACGACGCGCTGAGCCGCCCGGGTTCAGTGGGACTCAATCGTCTGAGTTCGCGTTGAGCGGCTTGACGATAGCACTCCTCCCCGTGCTCCGTCAGGGTGATGCGTGTGCCCCCGCAGAGGGCCCCTGCCGTCAGGCCAGCATCACGCGGCACGTCAGAGCCAGCGATTGAGCATCGCCGAGCTTACATCCCCTGACAGGCCAAGTTCGCTCAGCCAACAAGCCTGCAATACGCCTTTGAGCTGCTTCTCCATCTTGACGTAGTCGCCATGGAGCGTCTTTCGCTCCCCGAGGCCACCATGACTGAGCTCGTCTCGGGCGTTCTTCACGGCGTACGCGAAGGACTGCGCCTCCCTGCCCGTCATCCTCAAACCCTGCCTTCGCGCGAGCTTGGTCAAGTCCCCGAGGCGCTGTCGCAGACTCGGCTCGTTGCTGTGCTCGCCGAGATGCCCCGTCAGCCATGCCAGGTGCTTCGGGTTGTCGATCGACCCGTAGATGGACGTGAGCCTCTCAGCATGCACCGGCGGGTCCTCTGCGCGGCGATCGGGGAATCGCACGCGATGGTACCCCTCGGCCGCCTGGACCAAGTTCAAGAACCGAGACTCCAGGTACATGAAGGGGGCGAACATGGTGGTGAACTACAGATTGAGCGGCAGACGCAGCTCCTGATACGCATCCAGCCACCGAGGAAGTATGTCCTCTAGACTGAAGTTACCCCCGCCTCCCAGCCCATAATGTGCGCATATGCAGGCATGAGCCCGCTGTGAGCGGCCATAAGCGTAGACACTAAATAGGTTGACGTGTGGGCCGGCATGTGGTAGTTTGTGCTCATGGCCAGCAGAGGTGGAGC
>Ga0209539_1001468_pt1 | contig 12758 bp, 13 predicted proteins | sample BarGraNGADG00312_2_FD_184499 | JGI IMG/M metagenome (GOLD analysis project Ga0209539, IMG submission 184499) | Arctic peat soil microbial communities from Barrow, Alaska - Barrow Graham LP Ref core NGADG0011-312 (SPAdes) (version 2) | ecosystem: Environmental > Terrestrial > Soil > Wetlands >... | reverse complement strand
CCTGCATGGACGAGGCCGGAGCCGATGCCCAAAGTGACATTTGGAATCATCGTCCTGAACGGGGAACCGTTCACCCGCTACTGCCTCCGGGCTCTGTACCCTTTCGCCCACGAGATCATCGTGGTCGAAGGAGGGCACGAGGATACGCGCGCTGTTGCGACAGTGGACGGTCACTCTATCGATGGAACCGTGGAGGCTCTCAGGCGATTCTGCGTAGAGGAGGACCCAGAGCAGAAAGTGACCGTCGTCACGAAGGATGGATTCTGGCCGAAGAAGGACGAGCTCGGACGCTGCAGAACGGCGCAGTCACGAGCATACGCGGAACGCGCGACGGCCGACTACCTGTGGCAAGTCGACATCGATGAATTCTATCTCGCGGATGACATGCGCCGCGTACTGGAGATGTTGGCGTGCGACCCCGAGATCAACGCGGTCTCGTTCCGTCAGCGATCCTTCTGGGGGAGCCCCGACATCGAAGTGCAGGGGTGGCCGCTTCGACGAGGCCTCGATGCTGTCCACCGGCTGTTCAAGTGGGGGCCCGGCTATCACTACTTGACCCACGAGCCCCCCACCGTTATCGATACGTCCGGCCGCGATTTGCGAACCAGCAAGTGGATTCAGCCACCCGAACTGACGCGTCGAGGCATCTATCTCTATCACTACTCACTTCTCTTTCCCTGGCAGGTCGAGCAAAAGACGCGGCTCTACAAGGACGAGAATCCGGTTACTTACGGCGGCATCGTCGACTGGGCCAAGAGCAGCTACTTCAGGCTCGGTCACCCGTACCGCGTCCACAACTTGTACAATTCGCCGAGCTGGTTGAAGCGCTATCAAGGTGAGCACCCGGGGGAAGTGCTGAGGATGATGGACGACATAGGCAGCGGCCGGACAGAAGCAGTTCTCAGGGACAACCGGGATGCGCATCGTCTGCTCGATTCGTGGTGGTACCGTGCCGGGGCCATTGCGTTGGGGTGCGTCGACTACGTTGATCGTGGTCGCTTGCGGCTAGGGCACATTCTTGGAAGGGTTCGCCGGGCTCCTCGAAGAATTGCGCGCGAGCTCCGAACTGCTGGTCGACATAGGCGGCGGCGTGGCCACTTGCACTAGTCCTGCCCTGCATCATGTCGAGGCCCCGGGCCAAACCCAGTTACTGTGGAGCCGATTGCGTGCGAACGCTCTCGTTCACGTTCGTCATCCCGCTGGCTGTGTCGAGACGCCTGGAAGTCGTATAGATCGAGCGGCTGGGGCGATCACGACGAGCGCATCTGCGAGTGGCATGCGAGCGGTGGTCGATCGGCGCGTCCTCGTGATTCTGCCCTCGTTCCGGCTTCGCAGAATCGGTTTGATGCCGATACAGTGGCCGAGACCTCAGCGTGGTTGAAACGCAGGTGCCAGAGTTCCGGGGGAGACCGCTGCGCATTCTCTGGCTGACGGCTATCCCGCCTGACGCCGTTCTGCGACAGCTTGACACGAACTCCGATGGGGGCGCCCAGTCCTGGACGTCGTCGCTACTGCATCACCTCTCGCTGTTCGACGACGTCTCAGTGACGGTCGCCTCCCCGACCTCTGTCCACTTCGGCATTCTGCAGCAGGAGCGCGTAGAGTACCGCGGTCTGACTACGCGCGACAGCGGATTGAAGAGCAGACGGCGTTCACTTGATCGCTGGAGGTTGCTTGAGGACTGGCCGCCTCTTCGCGGCGAAATCGTAAGGATCATTCGGGAGACCTCACCCGACCTGATCCACATTCATGGGCTCGAATCGCCGCTCGGACTCATCGCACGAGACACATCGGTTCCCTGCGTGGTATCTCTTCAGGGCCTTTTGGGGCCATACCAACGCGTCTTCTTCAGAGGCGTGTCCGCGCCCGACATGGTCAGACTGTTCCTGAACCGGGGTGTGGCCATGGGCAGGGGTGAGCTCAACGGGTACCTGCGTATGCGCGCAAAAGCGGTTCGTGAGCGCGAGATGATGAGTCTTCACCGCTGCTTCATTGGCCGCACAGAGTGGGACAGAGCCTTCGTTGCCGCCAATGCCCCAAGCGCGCTCTACTTCCATGGCGACGAGATCATGCGTCCGATCTTCTATGAAGCAATTCGGGAGCCTGCTGATGACGATTCGCACACCATCTTTACGACATCGAGCTCCATGATATTCAAGGGTACCGAATGCCTTATCGAAGCATTTGCAGCGCTGCGAAGAATGGGGCGACGGGACCTTGTGCTTCGAGTTGCCGGTGTGCCCCCACACGGCGAAGTAGCCGGCATCTATCGGCGAAGAGCGACGAAGTTCGGTGTCGAGGCCAGCGTCGAGTGGCTAGGACGGCTGAATGAACGCCAGCTGGCGCAGGAACTGTCCAGCGCCAGTGTGTACGCGTATCCATCGCACATCGACAACAGCCCCAACAGCCTCGTCGAGGCAATGTTGGTTGGCGCTCCGATCGTGGCTACTCATGTCGGTGGGATTCCCTCGCTCCTCGCGGACGGCCACGAAGGACTTCTCTGCCCCGCTGGTGACCCACTCGCGATGGCAGGCAGGATCGACGCCTTGCTTGCGGATCGCGAACTGGCGCTGCGGCTCGGGTCCAACGCGAGTCAGCGGGCGCGTCTGAGAAATGATCCGCGTCGAGTGGCCGAGCAGACACTGGGGATCTACCGTGCCGTGGTTGGCGCCGAATGAGTGAGGCGGACGCTCGGTCGGACCATGCCCGGCTGCGAGTGTGCGTGGTCAAGCAGAAGTCCACGTACGACCTCTACACCAAGGAAACACGCGATCTTAGAGAACTCGTCGCGTCTTCCAACTGGAGGACCGGTCCGCTGGGTTTGTGGGAGGCATTCGATTGTGAGTTCCGCTTGGTTGAGGACGACGCGGCGCGCGAATGCCAGCTCGGCAAGGCCGATTGGGGGCCATATGTCGAGGGGTGGAAGCTGTTCGATGAAACGCTCACGTACTCCAAGGCCGAGGAGATTGACTGGTCTGCCTACGACATCGTGGTATCGATCGATGTTGCTGTTCCAACGCGAGTGATCAGGGCGTTCCCAGAGGTGATGTGGTGCTACTACTGGATCGAGGGTGGTCCCACTTCTCTGAAGACATTTGCCGCGGGGAGCCCCCAGTTCTCCTACAGCGTCTTTCTGACGCATCGACTTGCGAAGCTCCCTTTGACCGCTCGAAGTCGCGAAGTTCGACGAATGCTTTCTGAGCGGAGAGCGGTGCTTCATGTCCCGTATTGCCTACTGTCGTCCAAGACCCTTCTGGACCTGTATTCGGACAGACAAAGAGCTCCTCAGACCGGCATCTGTCTGAGTGCCTCCAGTCAGAGCTTCGTTGACGACGCAGAACTCAGCGACCTGTCGCGGTTCGGTGACGTCCGTCGGTCCTCCGGCACTCTCGCCGGGCTTCTCGATGATCTCGTAGGTTCCAAGTACTTCGTGGTCCATCCAAGCGCTCCAGCGAAATGCGGCAACGCCGTGATCGAGGCGGTTTCCGCAGGCTGCCTGGCCCTCGCGCCGCGACGCTCGTTATGGGGGTATCCGGAGTTGACCGACTCGAGCCTCGACTACGGAAGTATCGCTGAGCTCCTTGCCATTCTCGATCGTCTTGAGCACGATCCCGGCCGGTTCGAAAGCCACCTCGCCCAGCAGCGCGCCCGAGTCGACGAGTGGTGCTTCGGCTTGCCAGTTCACAACCTGGCCGTGCTCCACAAGGCGTTTTCCGAGTCAACGGGGTCCTTGCGGAGTCAGAAGTGTGGCGAGAAGAGGGACCTCTACCCTGCGCGCCTGTTGCGTCTCGCGCGATCTTCTGCCCGGCGTCTGCGTATGGGCCTTGCGAGGAATCGTCATTCCTAGCGGCGCAGTAAGCCGGCCGCCGACACAGTCCGGCGAAGACCCTCCGCGAGATCTACCTTCGGCGTCCATCCGGGAAGTGGCTGCCCGGAACTCCAAGGTACCATCACCTCGCGAGCCCGATAGGGGCGACCACCCCAGTCGATGTCGAGTCGGCGTTCGCAGACGCGCTCGAACAGCCCGATGAACTCACGCAGGGTCATCTGCTGCCCGCCCGACACTGCAAACGATTCGGAGGAGCCAATCGTGGGGCCGGACGCCGGGGCGCCCAGACGCTCCAGCGCATATGCCAGTGCCTCCACGACATCGTCCACATACGCCATGTCGAGGAGTTGATGGCCCGGTGAAAGCGCGAGAGAGCCCCCATCGCGCGCCAGCGCGATCAGCTTCGGCACGAGCTTGGCGCGCGCGTCGTCGGGGCCGTAGGTGTCGAAGAGCTTGAGCGTGATAATCCGTAGCCCGACAGCGGACACGTGATAGGCAGCGATGTCCTCGAAGGCCTGCTTCGTCGCGGCATAGAGACACACCGGCTCGTAGCCAGCACCCCCGAAGTGCTGCCAGGACGTGCCGACGTTGACGAGTTGTCCACAGCCGGCTGTTGTCATGCCTTCGAGCACTTGGGTGCCAAACAGGATGTTCGCTTGGACCAACGCCTCGACGTCTCCAGGCGCGTGCTCAGCCACAAACAGCGAGGCGAGATGAACGACTGCATCCGGACTGACGCTGGTCATGATCCGGCAGACCGTCTCCGTGCTGCCATCAAGCGTGTACGCTGTCACCTTCCCGACGTGATGCGCGAAGTAGCCCTCTTCGCCGGGGATCACCAAGGCGTCCACAGCCCATCCGTCTGCGGCCATGCGCGCGACCAGGTGGCGACCCACGAACCCTGTTGCGCCGGTAATCGCAACGTGGCGCTCTCCGGGCCTACGCACCGTGGCTCCCTTGAGACCCCTTCGTCCCATCGAAAGTGAAGGGGCTTGCGAGTCGACTCAGTGGGAGCAGCGATCTGTCCCGCTCAGAGACGATCGGGTCGCGATAGGGCCAGGGGAGACCGGCCGAGTCCCAGCGAACCCCGTCGTCCAGCTCGGGATTGTGCTGCGATGTCGTCAGATAGGCCATCAGCGCATGGTCACCAAGAACTGCGAAGCCGTGAGCGAGTCCAGGCGGAAGGTACAGCATGGTCGCGGATTCCCCATTGAGGGTGACGATTGCGTGCTCACCGAAGGTCGGTGATCCGTGGCGAAGATCCACGGCAACGTCGAAAACGGCTCCAGCAAGGCAGGTCACGACCTTGCCGCAGGCAGACGGCGGCCGCTGAAAGTGCAGACCGCGCACAACGCGCTCGCGCGAGTCGCTCACGAAGACCTCTGTGAACTGCCTCGGCAGCCCGAGTGCCCGAAAGGCGTCCTCGTGGAAGAGCTTGATCAGACGGCCGCGCTCATCGGTGTGCACGGTCGGTTGGATGCTGAGCATGCCTGGGAGTGGCAGCTGCTCGATACGGAAGAGCTGACTCTCCGCACCTGCGCCCGCTTCTTCGCTCACCACACCCTCCACGATGGCTCTCCAGACTGCCAGAGCTGCTCCAACATCGCCTTGTCGCGCAAGACGTCCATGGGGTGCCAGAATCCGCAGTGCCGATAGGCGCAAAGCTCTCCATCGCTCGCAAGGGTCTCGAGCGGATCGCGTTCTAGGAAAGTGTCGTCATCGGCAATGTAGTCGAGCACAGCCGGCTCGAACACGAAGAAACCCCCGTTGACCCACGTGCCAACGCCCTTTGGCTCTTCCTGGAACTCCACGACGGAATCTCCGCTGGCTGCCAGATGCAGCGCACCGAAACGCCCCAGAGGCTGCACGGCTGTCACAGTCGCCAGCCTGCCATGAGACCGGTGGAACTTGACTAATCCTGCCAAGTCAACGTCGGCCACGACATCGCCATACGTCACAAGGAACGTCTCGCAGCCGAGATACTCGGCGACCCGCTTCAGCCGCCCGCCGGTCTGCGTCTCAGCGCCGGTGTCGACGAGCGTCACCCGCCACGGCTCGACGATGCCGCCGTGAACCTCCACCCTTTGCTCGCGAAAATCGTACGTCACGTCGCTCGAGTGCAGGAAGTAGTTGGCGAAGTACACCTTGATCGCATGGCCCCTGTACCCCAAACAGATCACGAACTCGTTGAATCCGTGGTGGCTGTACGTCTTCATGATGTGCCAGAGGATGGGCCGTCCGCCGATCTCGGCCATCGGCTTCGGCCTCACCTCGGTCTCTTCAGCGAGGCGGGTTCCGAGACCTCCGGCGAGAATCACGACCTTCATACGAGCCTCCATCCATACATGGCAGCAATCATAATCGACGACCGCCAGTTGACGTAAGGCATGAAGTAGGCTGAAACTGAAAGCCGGGGATCATTAACGGCCACGTAGTCTGTGCTGGGCGGGGCTGTCCACGTGGCGTGAGGAGCTGCACGACACAGCCGGGAGGCGCTTAGAATACGCAGCGCCTCGCGACCCAAGGACTTTCGCGAGTTGGGAGGAGAGATGCCTAGGTGTGCGCGGGTTCAAACCATCTCCATCGTCACACCCTCGCTCAATCAAGCCGAGTACCTCGAAGAGACGCTCACGTCCGTGCTGGACCAGGGGTTCGGAAGCCTCGAGCACGTGGTGATCGACGGCGGCTCCAGCGACGGCAGCGTCGAAATCATCAAGCGCTATGCGGACCGACTGAGCTACTGGGTGAGCGAACCAGACCGCGGTCACGCCGACGCCATCAACAAGGGCTTTGCTCACACGAGCGGCGAGATCATGGCCTGGATCAACAGCAGTGACGTGTACCTGCCGTGGACCTTGAGGACGGTCGCGGCGGTGTTTCGCGATGTGCCCCAGGCGCAGTGGGTGATGGGCGTGCCGTCATACCTCAACAATGCGCACGCGGTGACCAACATCCATCCGACCCTTCGCAACAGGTACGACTTCCTGGCTTCTGACCGTTGCACCATGCAGCAAGAGTCCGTGTTCTGGCGGCGCTCTCTTTGGGACGCATGCGGCGCCGGCCTATCCGCCGAGTTCAGCCTTGCATGCGACCATGAACTATGGATGCGGTTCTTTGAGAAGGCGCCACTATTCCACGTGGATTCGCTCTTGGCGTCGTTCCGCCCGCATCTTGACGGTCGGGGAAGAGTCGAGGGTGCGGAATATCGCCGCGAGACTCGGATGACCTGGGAGGAGCATCGGCGCCGAGCTTCATCGAGAGATCTCCGGCGTGCAGCCGCAATACGCGCATGCAACTCCCGGATGGGAAGGGCTGCGCGCATGTCATTGCGCGCTCTAGGCATGGCGAGTTGGGATAGTGCGCCGCGGATCGTATTCGATCATGCCGTCCAACGGTGGACGGTCGGCTGACAGATGAGCGTCCAAGGCCCAAACGGAGCACCCCGAGCTGATGGTCTGGCATCGTACACAGAGAGCGCGAAGGAGGTGTGCTCGTCGGGCGCCGACCCGGCTTTGCCTCGATCGATGTGTTTCTCGGACGCTGCGCTTGAAGTTGTCGTGATCGCCGACGCTCTCGGTCTGCCATGTGGAATGGCCGCCACAAGCCGAGTGAAGCTGTACTGCAAGGCCCTCGCATCGACGGGCGTCAGCGTGCGAGTTCTGCTGACGACGGTCAGCGAAACCCCGCCGCACGTCGTCAACTGGGAGTCTCAGGGCCTGGTCGATGGAACTCCATTTGAGTACACCACCGGTACGTCCATTCGCGCGGAGACCTTCCTGCGTCGGAGACTCGCCGAAGGCCGAGGTGTGATTGTGGCCGTTGCCCGCTTGGCCGCCTTGCGTCGCAACGGGCGCCCCATTGCAGTTCTCGCCTATGTCGGCACGTCGCGCTGCAGCTTCAGATACGTCGTGTTGACTGCTGCCGCGCGCGTATTGCGCGTCCCAGTCGTTTTGGAGCTGTGTGAGGTACCGTGGGCACTCAAGGCTGGTCGCCGACCGTGGGAACGAATCTTCTCGCCGCTTGCCTTGACGACCGGCGCCATTACGATCTCCGGCTTCTTGACGGCATGGGCGAACTCGGAGTATGCATCCCGGCGGCGCGATGCGACCGCGACCGAGATACCCATTCTCGTGGACGTCGACGAAGTGCGGCCGAGCGGCCAGCGTCGCTCGCAGCAGACGGCGCTGTACGCTGTCTCCTCGGGCTATGACGACTCACTGGTTTTTGTGCTCGAAGCGCTGCGCAGTGTTTGGAGCAGCGAGCCACGTTGCCGGCTAATAATCACGGGTATCGCACCCGACGAATTGGACCGCATCCTGAGTGAGCGAGCGTTCACGAGTGCCGAGAGGGCAATGGTCGTCGGTGTGGGCCGAGTGAGCCGCGAAGCCTTGTTCCGGCTCTACGATGACGCGAGTGCGTGCTTGGCACCGCTCTTTGACGATCAGCGATCACGGGCACGATTCCCTACGAAGATCGCAGAGTACGCGGCTGCCGGGCGGCCAATAGTCACATCTTCGGTCGGTGAAGTCAGGCGCTATCTTGTAGACGGCACCACCGCTTTCATTGCGGAGCCCGATGATCCAGTTGCCTTCGGCAGGAAGATCGTCGAGGCCCTTTCCGATCCCGAGAGCGCGGATGCAGTAGGTCTACGAGCTCGAGGCTTGGCTGAGCAGCTCTTTGATTATCGAGTACATGCTGCGAGGCTTCGTGACGCGTTGGCACTCGCGGCTGCTCCTCATCGAAGTGCTGCTTTGCCGACTCAAGGAAGTCGGTAGGAAATGCAATCGATCAGATTGCAGATGTCACGCCGCATCTTGGCGCACCGAAACGACGGGCTCGCCGTTGGCCGCCGCGGGCGCAAGACCGCCGCGCGAGATTGCGACTACGGTGTCGTCGCTGCCGAGATCGCCGGGCCAATCGCAGAGCTCAGCCATTGTGCAGCCGCAGGTGCGGGATGAACTGGTCGAACGGCGAGAACTGTTTGGACGCGCATCGCGTAGGGCTGGCGCTCGCGTCCCAAGCGAGGTTTGCCACGGGCATCTACGACGACGCCCCAGCTCTGCGCGCACTTGTGCGGGACGCCATGATCCAGGCTGGTCTTGGGCAGCGCGACGCCGGCGCGCCTCTGCTCGACGTGATTCCGGCTGGGGGCTCGGTGCTACTCAAGCCCAACTGGGTGCTGCACGAGAACGAGAGCGGCGCGGGGATGGACTGCATGGTCACGCATCCCGAATTCATTCTGGCCGCACTCGCCGAAGTGCTGGCTGCGCGTCCCGGGCGTGTAATCATCGGGGATGCCCCCATCCAGAACGCGGAGTTCGACGAGCTTGCCAACCCGGCATGGCGAGATAGGGTGAGCGATCTCTGTGGGACGACCCCAGTGGAGATCCTAGACTTTCGCGACACGATTGTGACTCGCGAAGGGCGCGCCCTGCGGGAGCATGCGCGGCTTCGCGACCCAGCCCGATTCGTCGAGTTCGACCTCGGTCGCGACAGCCTGCTCGAGCCAGTGTCCGACCCGCCAGGCCGGTTCCGTGTCACGAACTACAACCCTGACGACCTTACGCAGGTACAGCGACCTGGCGTCCACCGGTACCTGCTCTGCAAAGAGCCCTTCGAGGTCGACGTCATTATTAGCTTGCCTAAGCTGAAGACCCACGGCAAGGCCGGCATCACAGCGTCGTTGAAGAATCTGGTCGGCGTCAACGGCGACAAAAGCTTTCTGCCTCACCATCGCGTCGGCGGCTCGGCGCTTGGTGGAGACTGCTATGAGGGCTTGAAGCCCTTTAAGCGCGTGGCTGAGGCCATGCTGGACCGAGCGAATCGTCGCATCGGCAGGCCCGGTTACACTTGGCGCACGCAGGCGGGGAGATTCGCCAATGCGGTGCACCGCGGCGATCTCGACGGCAGGTGGGCCGGCAACGACACCACTTGGCGGATGGTTCTCGATCTCAACCGGATCGTCCTCCACGGCGGCGTCGACGGCAGCATGAGCGACGACCCGCGGCGGCGCGTCTTTTCGCTTACCGACGGCATCGTGGCTGGAGACCACAACGGGCCTCTCGCCCCCGAGCCGGTCTCGCTCGGTGCCGTGACCTTTGGTGCGAACTCGGCCTTCTGCGACGCAGCGCACGCAGCGCTGATGCGCTTCGCGCCGCAGCGCATCCCTCTGGTGCGAGAAGCCTTTGCGCCGATGCGCTACGCGATCGCTGAGGGAGGGTTCGCGAAGGCGCAGGTCCAGTGCGACGGCACAACCTATAGGCTAGCGGACATCGCGAGTCGCTTCGGTAGCGACTTTCGTCCGCCCGACGGCTGGACGGGACGTGTGTAGGCTGGGTGAAGAGAGGCATGATTGAAGGTCCAGTGTATGCTGACACGATCGGTGCTGCCGGTCGGGTATTGGTCTGCCGAGAGTTCGACTCCCGTGGCCACTCCTCGGGACTGGTTCCTGGAGCTGGCAGCTGGTGGGCGACCTGAGGACGGATTGTTTGGGAAGTGAGCCGGGCGTGCGAGTGGCCGTCGCCATCGATTCGTTGGGTTGGCACGAGCATTTCGTGGACGAGTTGAGCGTCCAGGCTGGGGCGGGTGACGGCCATCAGTTGATTCTGGTCGACCTCCACTGTGCAGACTGGCAACGCAGCTTGGAGGGCGTCGACTTGCTCCTGTGGAAGCCTGCTTTCATCGGTCCAGTGAGTGCGAGCCTTTTCAAGGAGAAGATCTTCTTCATCGAGTCACACTTGGGCATCCTGACTGTGCCGAACTTCGCATCTGTCTGGCATTACGAGAGCAAGATCGCCCAGAGCTACCTCTTCGACCTGGCCGGGATTCCGAGCCCGCGCACCGTAGCCACGTTTTCTCTGAAGGACGCCAGAGAGCGGCTGCTTGCGGAAACGTATCCTCTCGTCTTCAAGGAGCCGTTTGGGGCCAGCAGCCAAAACGTCCAGCTTGCTCACGACCGTCGCCACGCGCTGAGGCTGGTGGACCGAGCCTTCTGTCAGGAGAAATGGAATGACCTCCGCCATGGCGACAAGCAACGTTTTCGGCAGTGGTTGGCGGCTGCTGGCCAATCTTGGCTGTGGGAGAAGATCCGCACTAGGATCGTAGCCGGCGAGCGATTTGGCCATGTGTACTGGCAGGAGTACATACCGGGCAACGACGCCGACCTCCGCATCACGGTCGTTGGCGACCGTTTCGCCTACGCGTTTTGGAGGCTCAACCGACCGAACGATTTTCGCGCCAGCGGGAGCGGGCGGATCGATTACGATCGCCCCGTCCCGCTGGATGCGGTCCGCTACTGCATCGAACTCAGTAAGCGTCATAGCTTCGATTCCATGGCATACGACTTGCTCTTCAGGGGTGAGGATTTCGTAATCTGCGAGATGTCCTACGCATACGTGGACAAACCTCTTCACGAGGCTCCAGGGCACTTCCTTCTGCAGGAAGCCGGGCTTGACTTCATCTCGGGTCACGTGTGGCCTCAAGCGCTATGGGTTGAGTGGGCTCTGTTGCGCGCCGGTGTGACGGTGGCTCGACGTCAGCAGGCTACCGAATCTTGAGGCGCCGACGGGTCTTGCTGGTGAGCGACTGCCTTGCCAATGGTGGTGCGGAGCGCCAGATGGTGTTGCTCGCGCGGAATCTGCCTGCCGAGTGGGATTGTGGCGTGTACAGCCTCGGTGGGGGACCATACGCTGGGGTGCTCGCAGAGCACTCCGTGCGCCTCCACGTTCACGAGCGCTCGTGGCGCTTTGACCCACGGCCGGGGCTTGGCTTGTGGAGAATAGTCGCCCGTTGGCGGCCCGACGTGGTCCACTCCTGGGGGTGGATGTCGACACTGCTCTCTGGGCCCGCGTGCAGACTACTCAGGATACCGCTCATCGACGGCTCGATTCGCGATGGGATGTTGCCGCACCGCTTGGTCAGGGTTACGCGAAGCGCACGGATGGCGGCAACCGTGGTGGTGGCCAACTCAAGCGCTGGTCTCACTGCGTGGGGCATCAGCAATCGGCGAGCGCGTGTGATCTACAACGCACTGGACCCCGCACGGCTCTCGGCGCTTGATGGGCTTCTGCCAGGCAGGACCTCCTCACCTCCCGAAGGCTTGACCGCAGTGATGGTTGCGCGAATGGTGCTTGGCAAGGACTTCCGCACCGTCTGTGACGCTGCTCACATTCTCCGCGGTCGTGGAGGGGTACCTTGGAGCTTTATCTTTGTGGGGGATGGTCCGGACCGAAACGCGCTTCAGCGCTACGTCGGCGCGCTAGACTTGGCCGGCACTGTCCAGTGGGTTGAGGCTGGTCTTGAGCCCCTGACGGTCTTGCTGGCCAGTAACGTCGGGATCCTTGCGACGGCGCCTGGGCTTCACGCCGAGGGCTGCGCGAATGCGCTGCTCGAGTACATGGCGTGCGGCCTTCCGGTGGTCTGCACGGACGACGGCGGAAACCCTGAGGTGGTGGAGCAGGGGGTAAACGGGTATCTCGTGCCAGCAAGGGACGCCGTGGCCATGGCCGACGCCCTCGCGGGACTCGCAGCTGACGGGCCATTGCGTCGACGAATCGGCGCGGCGAACATTGAAGCAGTCTCTCGCCGCTTCAGCCTTGACAGGATGGTAGGGGAGTACACGACGTTGTATGAGACTCTCGCAAAAGGGCAGGCGTTGTGAGCGGGACCGGCGCGATTCCCGCGGGCGCGGCGACGAAGCGATCAGATACGGTGCGGTCCACCATTCGTGTTCTCATGCTCGTGACGCAGCCATCGATACCTGGCCCGATTCCGAAGATAACGCCGCTTCTGGTGGGCGCGTTGACTGACGCTGGGTGCGATGTATCGACTCGTCCATGGAGTCGCCGCGCACAATGTGAATCCCCGCTTCGCAAGGCCACAGATCGGACGGCTGACCTTGCACAGATTGTGGCGACCATCTTCTGCTTGC
>Ga0209539_1001466_pt1 | contig 12762 bp, 13 predicted proteins | sample BarGraNGADG00312_2_FD_184499 | JGI IMG/M metagenome (GOLD analysis project Ga0209539, IMG submission 184499) | Arctic peat soil microbial communities from Barrow, Alaska - Barrow Graham LP Ref core NGADG0011-312 (SPAdes) (version 2) | ecosystem: Environmental > Terrestrial > Soil > Wetlands >... | reverse complement strand
CAAGGTGAAGTTCTCCCGGCAGGAGAGCCTCGACTACCACGTCAAGCGCCACCCGATGGACCTGGAGGTCACCCTCGGCTGCGACGAGACGGGCCACCTCACGGCGGCGAAGGTGCGGATCGTGGCGGACACGGGTGCCTATGCGTCCCTCGGCGGGCCGGTGCTGCAGCGCGCGGTGACGCACGCCGGCGGACCGTACAACTACCAGAACTTCGATTGCGAAGGATTGGCGGTTTACACGAACAACCCGGTGTCCGGGGCGTTCCGGGGGTTCGGCGTCGCGCAGAGCGACTTCGCGCTGGAGAGCAGCGTGAACCTGCTCGCCGCGAAGGCCGGGATCGACCCGTGGGAATTCCGGTACCGCAACGCCATCCGGCCCGGGCAGGAGATGCCGAACGGGCAGATCGCGGACGAGGCGACCGGGCTCGTCGAGTGCCTCGAGGCGCTGAAGCCGGACTGGGACGCGGATCCTGCCGCAGGACTGGCCGTGGCGTTCAAGAACTCCGGGCTCGGCATGGGGGTGCCGGACACGGGCCGGTGCGTGCTCTCGGTGGAGCAGGGCATGGTGCATGTCCGCACCTCCGCGGCCTGCATGGGCCAGGGGGTCGCCCAAATGGTGCAGCACATGCTCTGCGAGACGGTGGACATCCCGCCCGAGCGGATCGTGATCGAGGCCCCGGACACCGAGCGGACGCCGGATGCCGGCACGTCCACCGCCTCCCGGCAGACCGTCCTCACAGGCGAGGCCGTCCGGCGGGCCGCGGTGGGGCTGAAGGAGGCGCTGGACGCCGCGGGCTCGCTGGCGGCGCTGGAGGGCCGGGAGTTCGCGGGTGAGTTCTCCCCGCCCACGGACCCGATCGGCTCCAGCAAGGCCAACCCGGTCAGCCACGTCACCTACGGCTACGGCGCGCAACTGGTGCACCTCGCCGAGGACGGGCGCGTACGGAAGGTGGTCGCGGCCTACGACGCCGGGACTGTGGTCAACCAGCAGGCGCTCACGGGCCAGATCGAGGGCGGCATCGTGATGGGGCTCGGGTACGGGCTGACCGAGGAGTTCGTGGTGGAGGAGGGCAGACCGCGTACGAAGTTCGGCAAGCTGGGCCTGGTCCGGTCAACCCAGGTGCCGGAGATGGAGGTGCGGACGGTGCAGGGGCCGGGGGTGCTCCCGTACGCCTATGGCGCGAAGGGGGTGGGCGAGATCTGCCTGATCCCGACGGCCCCCGCGTGCGCGCACGCCTACTTCCGGCGGGACGGCCGGGCGCGGCTGCGCCTGCCCCTCGAGGGCACCTTCTACCGGCCGTGAGTGCGGTGGCTGCGAAGCAGCGGGAGTGGTGGGACGCGGGCCGCCCGTTCGTGCGGGCCACCGTCGTCTCCACGTGGGGTTCCGCGCCCCTGCCCGTCGGCTCCGCCATGCTCATCGGGCCGGGCGACGAGGTCCTGGGCGGCGTGTCCGGGGGCTGTGTGGAGGCCGCCGTCCTCCTGGCCGGCCAGGAGGTGCTCGCCTCCGGGGTGCCGGCGCTGGAACGGTACGGGGTCAGCGACGAGGAGGCCCACGCCGTCGGGCTGACCTGCGGCGGCACGATCGAGGTGTTCGTGGAACGCGTCTCGGCCGCGGACCACGTTGCCGGGGCGCCGACGCTGGTGGAGGTGGACGACGACGACGCCGCGGCCCGTCCCGTGGCGGTCGCCACGGTGGTGGCGGACCCGGACCCCGCGTGCGTTGGGCGCCGCGTCGTCGTCCACGCCGAGGGCACGCGGGGCTCCACGGGATCGCCGGGACTGGACGACGCCGTCGTCACCGACGCCCGCGCGCTGCTGGAGGCCGGGTTGACCCGCTGCGTCTCGTTCGGGGCCGAGGGCGGCCGCCAAGGCGACGCGGTCCGGGTCTTCGTGCACTCCCACGCGCCACGTCCACGGCTGATCGTCTTCGGAGCGACGGAGTTCGCCGTCGCTCTGACCCGGATCGGCCGTTTCCTCGACCGCCGGGTCACGCTCTGCGACGCACGGACGACCTTCGCGACGCGATCGCGCTTCGCCGATGCGGACGACGTCGTCGTGGACTGGCCGCACCGGTACCTCGAGGCGCAGGACGCGGCCGGCCTGCTCGACCACCGCACGGCCGTCGCGGTGCTCACCCACGACCCGAAGTTCGATGTCCCGGTGCTGATCACGGCCCTGCGGGTCTTCGAACAGGGGCGCCTGGGTTACGTCGGCATGATGGGATCACGGAGGACACGGGACGACCGCTTCGCCCGGCTCCGTGAGGCGGGGGTGGACCCGGCCCTGCTGGAGCGCATCCGGTCCCCCATCGGACTGGACATCGGCGCGGCGACCCCCGAGGAGACCGCGGTGAGCATCGCGGCGGAGATGATCGCCGACCGGGGCGGCCGGCATGGAGCGGCGCTCTCGCAGGCCGGACGCCCGATCCATGATCTGCGGGGACGCTGAGTCCCCCGGCAAGGAGGGATTGTCACACCCGCATGAGAGTGTGGGAGCCATGAACTCGAACCGGCCGTTCTGGGAGGACGAGCCCCCTCCCGACCCCGAGGAACTGCCCCCCGACCCCGGCGGCGACTGGCCGGACGGCCAGGTCTGGGACGCTGCTGCGTTGGCCGAGCAACCGCGGAGCGTCGCGCCCGCGCGCGCCGTCCAGCGCGAGGCGTCCGGGCTGCGCGACGAAGCACTCACCATCCTGCGCACCCTCACCGCCAATCCCGAGGCCGAGTTCCACCCCGGGCAACTCGAGGCGATCGAGGCGCTCGTCGCCCACCACAGGCGCGCGCTCGTGGTGCAGCGCACCGGCTGGGGCAAGTCCGCGGTCTACTTCATTGCCGCGCTGCTGCAGCGCCGGGCGGGATCCGGGCCCGCCCTCATTGTGTCGCCCCTGCTCGCCCTCATGCGCGACCAGGTGGCCGCGGCGGAGCGCGCCGGCGTCCGGGCCGCCGCCATCAACTCGGCGAACGTCACCGAGTGGCGGGACGTGGAGAGGCTCCTCGACGACGACCTGGTCGACGTCCTGTTCGTCTCCCCCGAACGCCTGGTCAACCCGCGCTTCCGGGCCGAACAGCTCCCCCGCCTCGTCCGCTCGGCCGGACTGCTGGTGATCGACGAAGCCCACTGCATCTCCGACTGGGGCCACGACTTCCGGCCCGACTACCGGCGCATCCGTGACCTGATCGCCGATCTCCCCGACGGCGTGCCGGTGCTCGCCACGACCGCCACCGCCAACGCGCGCGTCGTGGCCGACGTCGAGGAACAGATGGCCGCCGGCGGCCACGAGGTCTTCACGCTGCGCGGCGCCCTGGCGCGCGACTCGTTGCGCCTCGGCGTCCTCGAACTCGGAACGGCGTGGCGGCGGCTCGCCTGGCTGTCCGAACACCTTGACGCCCTGCCCGGGAGCGGCATCGTCTACTGCCTCACCGTCGCCGCCGCGGAGGACACCGCTGCCCTGCTGGCCAAGTCCGGCCACCGGGTGCTGCCCTACACCGGTCGTACCGACCCCGCCGAACGCCTCGTGGCCGAGGAGGCCCTCAAGCTCAACGAGGTGAAGGCGCTGGTGGCCACCTCTGCCCTCGGCATGGGTTTCGACAAGCCGGACCTCGGCTTCGTCGTCCACCTCGGGGCGCCCAGCTCCCCTGTCGCCTACTACCAGCAGGTCGGCCGCGCCGGCCGCGCGACCGCCAGCGCCGACGTCCTGCTGCTGCCGGGCGACGAGGACCGCGCCATCTGGCACTACTTCGCCACCAACGCGATGCCCACCCAGGCCAAGGCCGACGCCGTCCTGGCCGCGCTCGCGGCGGCGTCGGCGCCGCTGTCGGTGGGCGCGCTGGAGGCCCGGGTGGACATCAAGCGCAGCCCGCTGGAGCTCCTGCTCAAGGTCCTCGCCGTCGACGGCGCCGTCGAGGCGGTCCAGGGCGGGTGGATCGGCACCGGCCGGCCGTGGACCTACGACGCCGACCGCTACGAGCGGATCGCGGCGGCCCGCGTGTCCGAGCAGCAGGCCATGCTGGCCTACGAAGGGCTCGAGGCGTGTCGCATGGCCTTCCTCACCACTGAGCTCGACGACCCGCACGCCGCCCCCTGCGGACGCTGCGACGCCTGCGCCGGCCCGTGGTACCCGACCGAGGTCACCATCACGACCGCCCGGGCCGCTCGCGAATCCCTCGACCGCGTCGGGGTGCCGATCGCTCCCCGAGCCCTGTGGCCCACCGGACTCGACCGGCTCGGCGTCCGGGCCGACGGAGAGCCGGTCAAGGGCAGGATTGCCGCCGCCGAGCAGGTCGCCGAGGGGCGCGTCGTCGCCCGGCTCAGCGACCTCGGCTGGGGCGGCCCCCTGCGGGAACTCTTCGCGACCGACCGCGACGGACGGCCCGTTGACACCGCCGTGCCCGCCGAGCTGGCCCGCGCCTGCCTACGGGTGCTGAAGGAATGGGACTGGGAGGCGCGGCCCGTGGCCGTGGCGTGGATCCCCAGCACCCGGCGGCCGCGTCTCGTGGAATCCCTGGCCACCGGCGTCGCAGGCGCCGGAAGGCTGGAGTTGCTGGGACCACTCGCCATGGCCCAGGGGGCGCCCGAACTCGCCGGATCCGTGAACAGCGCCTACCGCGTCCGGGACGTGTGGGGCCGCTTCGCCGTACCCACCACCATGGCCGCGAGGCTCGCGGCGCTCGACGGTCCCGTGCTCCTCGTCGACGACCTCGTCGACTCGCGCTGGACGATGACCGTGGCCGGCCGGCTGCTGCGACGTGCGGGTGCGCGGGCGGTCCTTCCGCTTGCGCTCGCATCCGTGGGCTGATCCTCGGGACGGGTCCGCGTGGAGGCACGTAGCCTGCTGGTGTCGGCAACCGTGGAAAGTGGTGCAAGTGAGCGTGTCCGGTGACATCATTCTCGGCCTCGACGTCGGGACGACGGCGGCGAAGGCATCCCTGTTCTCCCCTCGACGGGGTCGTGCGTCTGACAGTGTCCCGCGAATACCCGCTGCTGAACCCCCAGCCGGGTGCACGTGAGCGCGCGCACCCTGCGGAGCCGCCAAGAGGTCCGTGACTGCTGGGCCGATTCAGCCGATCACGACCGTGTAGCCGCCGACGACTTGGTACTTGGGGTCGATGAGGGCGAACCGGAGGGCGTGCTGCGCGCCCTCCGGGCCGCCGAATCGCTGCGCGAGCGCCTGAGCTGTGAGGTCACCGACGTCGTATTGGCGCGCGATCCCTTCTACCAGCACTTCACCCAGCGGCGCGTCGGTCACGGTCCCCACGCGCGCCCACAGGTCCGGTCCGAGCTTGTCGAGGAGCCGTCGGGTGGCGCCGGGGCGCTCGAAGGGGTGGTGGGCGACCGCGCCCCCCTCCGGCTGCGGCGGCTTCATTCCGGCGACCTTGGCGAGCCGATCGGAGGCGGCGACGACCGTCCGCCCTCGCTGGCTGAACGCCGTGAGCAGGTGGACCGCGGTGCTCATGTGCACACCCCCGCGGATTTCTGCCAGCTCTGGTACGACGACCTCATGGGGTTCGCCGTGGGCGTCGGTGATCCTGCCGCCGCCAAGGGCCTGCAGCATCGCGCGTGCGGCGGGGCCGGCGTGGGTGAGTTCGAGTGTGAACCCCTGGGTCACCTGACCGCCGAGGATGGACAACATCGTCTTGATCTCGGCCGATCCGGCGAGCACCTCGAGGTTGCGCTGCCCGACGTGACGATCGTTGTTGGAGAGCAGTAGTCCGCTCGCTGGGTCCAGTGGGCAGGAGACCTCGGCGAGCATGCAGTGGTGACCGATGTCGGCGGGATCCGGGGTCCACGGGCGGTCCAGTTCGACGACGGCGACGCAGCCCGGGCGGGTGCGGTCAGAGAGCTCCACCCAAGCTCCCCCGATCAGGTTCTGCTGGTAGTACGGGTCGTTCTGGTTGCCGACGCCGAAGAAACCGGGGTTGATTGCCCACGCCTTCACGTGCACGCCGATCGCCGGGACCAGCCCCAGGTTCCAGATGCGCACGAACACCCGGTACGGGCGTCCTGCGGTCGGTGAGACGACCAGACGGGCCGGGTCGAAGGGCCCGGGGTAGCTGGCGTCGATGAGCAGGATGTCCGGCGACTCCCAGCACGGTACCGGTGGCCAGGTCGGCCGCTTGCCCCGATCCCCCGAGGCGACGGCGCGGATCAACAGATAGGGGTACACGTCCTCGCAGCGCGGCCGGTGCTCCTTCCCGAGTTCGTTGAGGATGCCGCGCCACTCGTGGACACGGTTGGGGTCGGGCTGCCAGCCAGGGTCGGGATCCGGCAGGGGCGGCCGTGGCGGGTCGGTTCCGACCACGTGGTCCGGGTCGGTCCCGCGTTGCGCCGCGTCCTCCTGCGGCGTGAGGTCCGGGTGCTCGGGGAATGGGGTCTCGTCCTTGGGGTCGCCGTTCATCCCTGGCCCCCGTGGCGTCCGTGGGTCTGCCACCTCCAGTCCGTGCCGAAGCGCAGGTCGTGCTCGTGCGGCGGCTTCTCGTCGCATGGGTCGTCGCCGAACCTCTCGGGCGGCGGCGCCGGGTTGCGATCGAGGTAGTGGACCTTGAAGTCGATCATCGGGTCGTAGTGGTGCGGCACGAGATGGATGCCCGCCGAGTCGGTCCGCTCCGGGTTGTCCTCGATGTGGAACAGCTGCGGCACGGTGCAGGGTTGCGCGTAGCGGAAGTTCGTCTGCGGGGTCGCGGTGAAGTCGGGTTCGCATTCCCACCGGCCCCGCTCGTCGGGGAACACGGGGCTGCGCCCGAGGTTGTGCCGGTCCCAGTCCCAGCAGTGCCAGGCGTATCCGCGATCACTGTCGAGGTTGAAGTCCGGTACGCCGAACCCACCCGGCCCGTGCTCGCCCGCCATCCGCCCGATGAGGTACACGGAGTAGTCCACCGGGCCACCCAGGTGCCGGTCGCCGGCGAGGTGGGTGTTGAGCGCGGTGAATGTCTCCTCCGGGTTCGACGCCTTCTCCAGGTCCGTGCGAGCACCGTCGTCACCGGCAGGTCCCGGGAGCAGCACGGTGCTGCGGTCGCCGACGACGTAGGGCCCGACATGCGCGGGTGTACCCTCCTGGGGCACCCAGTTGCCGGCCTGGTTCTTGAACGGGTATCGCCAGGGTGCCACCCATTCGCTGGGTTTGAACTCCCCGCCATCGCCCTCGTAGGCCAGCGGGCCGGTCAGCCCGAGCGCGGACACGAGATCGGGGCGGGACACGTCGGCCGGGTGGTCGCGCACGATGTTGCGCGGGTAGGCCGGGTCGAGTCCGGTCGACGAGAAGTGGGTGAGCCGCCCGGACGGCTCGTCGATCACGAACGCCGTCGCGCCGATGCCGAACGGGTCGTCGAGTGCCGATGCGATGCTGAACCCACCCGAGGTGCCCAGGGTGGTCAGGCCGAGGTCGATCTCCTCCGGCTTGGGCATGAGGAAGCCCGACATCACGAGTGCGCGACGGGAGAGCATGTAGAGGTCCCAGGCCGGGACGACGACGGTCCAGCAGATGACTTCGCGCGCGGGGAACGTGGCGACGTCGAGGATCAGCCCGGGCAGGACCGTCACCAACCAGACGATGACCTCCGCGAGGTAGACCACCCATGCGAACAGCGCGAGGAGCAGGTCGAGGAGGGTGAACGAGTCGTCGTCGTCGACGCTGGCACCGCGTGACGGGTCGTCGTCGACACCTCCGCCGCCGCCTCCGGGTGGGGTCGGGAACGAGTGATCGGTGAACACCGACGGGGGCGGCGGTTTGCGGGGCGCCAGTCCCTCGCGGCCGGTCATCTTCAAGTAGCCGTACGCGATCGCCCACATCTGCGCCATCGCATCCGCGTTGGGCCGCCCGTCGGGCTGTCCCCCGGTCTGCGCCGACCATTGTGGATCCTGGGTCAGTATCCTCGGGCCGTCGGGCCGTGATCGCGGACCTCCTGGTCAGCGCGGTGGGCGACGTCCCAAACACGGACTGGCTGGCCTCCAGCGGCCTGCTCACGGGGGGCGTCCTGCAGGTGGACACGCACGGACGCGTCCGCCCCGACGTCGTCGCCGCCGGCGACGTGGCCGCGTTCCCGACGCCGCAGGGCGTCCGGCGCATCCCGCTGTGGACGAGCGCCATCGAGCGGAGCAAGGTCGCCGCGCTCGGCGCGCTGCTGGGCGACGAGGCGCCGGAGCTCACGTTCCAGCCCTACTTCTGGACCGAGCAGTTCGGCCTCGCCCTCAAGTCGGTGGGGCCGATGCCGGTGGCGGGGGCTCCCGAGGTCGTCGACGGCGACCCGCGCGACGGCGCCGCGTTGCTGCACTGGGCCGGGGTGATGGTTCGGTCACCGCCGCGGCACTCAACTACCGGATACCGGTCCCGAAGCTGCGTCGCTTGGCGTCCACTGTCCCGGTGGGCTGACGCCGCCTCGAGGGCGACACCTGCCTTGGAACCCCAAGGTAGGAGCGGCGCTTGGCCTCGTTGAGACTGGCCCGAAGCGTGCGGTGCGCTGCCTTACGGGTCGCGGGAGACGCGGGCACCGTGGTGGTGAGCCCCTCCACCGTCCTCGCGGTCGTCCACCCGCACCGTGGTCCCCTTCGCCCGGTACCCGCACCGCTGGGCAGCGAAACGGTGCACCGTCCGGTACGGCACCACACACCCCTGCCTGGCCAGGAGTTTGTGGACCTTCACCACCGTCAATGGCCTGTTGTCCTTACCCTCGCCCTTCCCCGTCAACCAGGCGCGGATCTGGTCCTCCCACGGCACCAGCGCTTCCCACGACGCCCCGTGACCGTTGGGACGCGCCGGACGCACCGCGTCCACGACCGCGGCGATCAACACGTCGTCCACCGCGGCGAACCCCGCGCCCCGGTCCAGGCCGGCCGTCTGGGCGGCCAGGACGTACCGGCGAGCCGTCTTACGGTCCACCCCAGCACGCTCCGCCACGGTCCGCAGCCCCGCCCCTTCGAGCCACCCCGGCAACACTTCCCTGATCTCAACCACGCTGACCTCCCTGAACCCCATGACCGCTGACCTCCGCGACGGCAACACCGACACGACGATCAAACGAGCGATCCCGAGACTCACCCGACAGGCACGCCGAGTGGTCCCATGACTGGCAACCCAAGTGGTCCCATGAACCTGGCAGAAAACCGGCTACCCCGGTCCCATCCTCATGGCAGGCAACAGTCTCCAACCCCGCTAGCGACACGACCACCTGAAAATGGGTCCACCATGGCAGCAATCTTCGAGACAGTTCTTTCGCCCTACTCGGGCGGATTCATGTTCCAGTAAGTCGCCCTGCCCGTGCGGAAGAACACCGCTGCCACCACCGCCGCGATCCCCAGCAGCAACCAGTTGCTGGCGTCCAGGCCCATTTTGATGTTCGTCGCGTCACTGACGATCCCCATCAGCAGCAGCACCACCGCCACGGGCCAGGTCCGGTCCTGCATCTTGGAACAGGGTTTCACGGCTCAACACAGAATTGGTGGGGTGAGTCCTCCTCCGGCGAGGATCATGCGGAGGCGGTAGTGGGTCCTGTTGCGAAACCCGCGGGCGAGCCTGCGATGGAGCTCGGGCCAGCGGGCGCTTTCGGGGATGGGGTCAAGCAAGGGGAGAGATGCCGTCAGGCATCCCATACGGACCTGCGAGCCCCTGCCAACTGCGCCGGTCAGTCTTTGGTGAGCCTGTCCTTGATCTCGTCAACGACGTGCTCGACCTTGTCACCAACATCCTCCAGGAACGCCTTGGCCTTGCCGGCAGCCTCGTCAACCTTCCCCTCCCTCACGAGGTCCTTGTCGCCTGTGAGGTCGCCGGCCGCCTGCTTGATCTTGCCCTTCGTCTCATCGACGTTGTGACCCATGATGCTTCTCCTCCAGTTGTCGGAATCTGTACTCACGATGGATCGAAATCCGCACGGCCGCACATGCCACGAGGGCGCATGCGGCCAATTCGTCATGTGAAGAGACTGACCCCGCCAGGGCCTACTAGCAGTCCGACGATGATGAGGATGATGCCCCAGAGGAACTGACGCCGAACCAATGCGACGATCCCTGAGACAACCAGGATCACTGCCAGGATCCACAGGATGGTACCCATGATGTTCCTCCTTCCGACACCATTGCCAGTAGGTTCAAAGTACCCCGTTCGTCAGCCTTGCGGAAGATGTACGCGGAGCACAGGAGGCGGTAGTGGGTCTTGTTGCGAAACCCGCAGGCGAGCCTGCGATGTTGACGTCAGGCGCGTCACTCGATTTCAACTCTGATGTCAAGGGTGGCGAAACGGCCCGCCCGCAATGCGATCAGGCCCATGAACTGCGACGATACGTCGGGCCGGCGGGATGTGAACCTACGACCCCTTGACCCCCAGACCGCCCAGTCCCGTCTTGTCATGTGCAGGAGAGTTCCCCTCATTGACCTTTCGTGTCCGAACCGGCTACCAGGGTCGAGACGGTGATTCCCACCTGAGGACGACGAGTAACCTGACACCCCAACCACCGCAAAGCCACCATCACGGGAATCGGTTCCGGGGGAACTGTCGCTAGAACACCGTGCGACGCCATCCTGTGATCTCGGGTTGACCGTCCCACTGCGGGGCCTGCGCCACTCGTGGCTCCGGCGCCAACCCGATCAGCCGGGCAAGGTCTACCGGGTCTTGTCGCGCTGGTGTTCGAGATTCCGGACACTGCGGCCAAGCACGAACATCCGTGCCGTCCCCACCATGGCGGTAACGAGAGCCCCCGCAATCGCCGCGAACAGCACCGCCACGCCCAACGGCAAAGTGAACGTCCACGCCCAGAACGTGAACTGGGTAGGCACATTGTTCTGAAGAACGAAGACCAGCAGGAAGATGAGCACGATAGCGCCCACGATCAGAGCAAACCAAGCCGCTCGCGAGAAGCTGCGCTTCTTGGCTTGGGGCACCGCCGCCGGTGTCGGGGGCACCGCCGCCGGTGTCGGGGGCACCGCCGCCGGTGTCGGGGGAACCGGCGCTGGTGTCGGGGGAACCGGCGCTGGTGTCGGGGGAACCGGCGCTGGTGTCGGGGGAACCGGCGCTGGTGTCGGGGGAACCGGCGGCGTCATTACGCCCGCGTCAGGTTGCGTGTCAACATGCGGCTCCTTCGCCGACGGAGTTCCAGCGCTTGTCGACTCACCGGGACGATCCAAATCACTGGGCACAAGGCGTCCTGACTGAACGATCTGCAGGAAATCCTGACTACTCCCAGACTACCCGTCTACGGGCTGATGCTCCAGCGATCGGGGCGCCTTCGCGGCCAGGATGGGCGATGGCTGATCCAGAGCCTCTGGCGAGACCGAGAGGCCATGGCCGCCGCCCGGCAGAGCGGACGAGACCGCCGGCGCTCGCGCTTCTGGACCGGCTGGGGCCGCCCCACACCCAGTCACGGCCGCGGCGTGGGCTGCGAAGTCGCCCCAGATCCCATCCCATTTCGACTTCCACGCGTGCCGCACCACCAGCAAGCGCGCTGCACGCGGCGACGCCGCGCGAGCTTCAGGGGGCGTGGGCAGCTTCCAGACCCCAGAAAGGTAAGACCCCTTGTCCGATCATCAAGAGGCTTCGGATAGGCGGCGCACCACGTATTGGTTGAGGCTCAGGTGCTCTTCGGCGGCCTGGATCGCCAGCCGGCGGTGCAGGCTCTCCCCGACCCGCAAGTTGAACTTGCCCGAGTAGGCCCGCTGGGACAGCGGCTCAGGGACAGCCTCACCCTCCGCGGCGAGATCGGCCACAGAGTCGGCCACCAGATCCACCAGCCCCTGTAAGGCCGCAGGCTGCGATTCGGCCAGCCACGACAGCGAGGGAAACTCGGCACAGGTGGCGACATACTCGCCGTCCTCGACCGACCAGGTCACCCGGTAGGTGTAGCGGGACACATCAGGACCCTGACTCCTATCCATCACTCGCCTCCTTCTTGTCTATCGCGGCCAGGACCTGTCGCACCTGGTAGGGCTTGGCCTGACCATTGCTGTTCTGGATGTTCACGCGCGGATCGCCGGGCCACGGAGTCCTGAACACCGCATGTGACCCGCCCGAACGGCGGGCCGGCCCGAAATAGTGTTCGCAGACCTTAAGCAGATCGTCGTAGCGGATGTTCTTGGGGTTCTTCCGCATCGCTTCCACGATCTCTTACACGGTCGACACCCCTGCATGGTACCGCTGACGGTACTACCCTTCAAGCTGCCGACGAGACTCACCTGAAGTGCTCGCGTAATGGGGTGCGTGCCTCATTTGGGAAATGCTCGCGAAACTCTGGTCACGTCTCGGGTGCTGCGGTGTGCTGAGGGGATGGGTTCAGGGCTGTCGATGGGTGCCAGGCGTGAGATCACGAAGAAGTACGCCCGCGAGTACGCGTCCGCGTCGAAGAAGGTCCGGGGGCGGTTGCTGGACGAGCTGGTCGCGACAACGGGCTGGTCGCGGGCGAATGCCCGCCGGCAGGTGGCCGCCGCGATGATCGACCGCCTCGTGCACCACGCCGAAGTCCTCTCCCTGGCAGGGGACTCCTACCGCACCCGCGCCCGCCGCGCGCTGCTCCAACAACAAGCCACCAACAACACGACCGAGAACAACAACCAACAAGGGGGTCAGTTTTCAGACGACGATAAGGGGTCAGATTTCACCCGTCGTTGACAGGTGCTCCTGTAACTCAGCGGAATCAACCTTTAACAAGTCCATTCTCGCTGGTCACAGGAGCATTCGCCCGTTACGACCCACCCAACCAAGACCCAGATGCGGCGGATTCAGGCTCAGTGTGCTCCGCGTACATCTTCCGCAAGGCTGACGAACGGGGTACTTTGAACCTACTG
>Ga0209539_1001463_pt1 | contig 12767 bp, 9 predicted proteins | sample BarGraNGADG00312_2_FD_184499 | JGI IMG/M metagenome (GOLD analysis project Ga0209539, IMG submission 184499) | Arctic peat soil microbial communities from Barrow, Alaska - Barrow Graham LP Ref core NGADG0011-312 (SPAdes) (version 2) | ecosystem: Environmental > Terrestrial > Soil > Wetlands >... | reverse complement strand
TGATTGGGTATCATTCCAGAATAATATTCTGCTCCTCCCCAACCATTGACCGCTCATATTATTATAAATCTAATAACTTTTCACCTTTGATTTCATCTGCTTTCCACTCTATAACCGCAAAATTACCATTTGAGTGCTTGTCAACCTTGTTTATCCATTCAATCTCGTGGCTAGCCTTTGCCTTAAGCATATTATTCATTGTTTCAGTTGCATATAAGCTGGCATTAATTATCCACCATTTGCTATTGATTCCGGCACGTTTCAGGTCAGACTCAAGCCGCATTGCTTCGTAGACAGGTGTGGTTTCTGCTAATGTAATGATCAGAACTTCGGTTTCGTCAGCATTTCTCAACATTGGTAACAAGTTTTTAACTGATTCTGGGATGTCACTTTGCAAACGACTGATTTCTCTATGATAACTTTGGGTTGAATCAAGAAGTAAAAGAGTATGTCCTGTGGGAGCTGTATCAATAACAACAACCTCATTTTTAGCTTTCTCTACAATTCGAGCAAAAGCTCTAAAAACAGCAATCTCCTGCGTACAGGGTGACCTTAAATCTTCTTCAATATAGGCGAGATCATCATTACCCATTGTTTCCCTTGCTTTACTGAGCACTTCTTCTTTGTATTTAGCAAGCTCCGCCTCTTCGTCAATCCTACTTATTGTTATATCACTACTTTCTTCTATAACGAATTTAACGTGCGCTGCAGGATCTGTTGTTGTAAGGTGAACTTTAGCACCCTTTTGGGCCAGACCTAATGCAATTGCTGCTGCAATAGTTGTTTTTCCAACACCGCCTTTACCCATGGTGAATATTACTTTTTTGCCAGAAATATACAGGTCATCTATAACATTCTTGAGTTTAGGAATTCGGTTAGAATTGATCTTTTCACTGCTAATTTTATCGTTATTTTCGTACAAAAATGCCCTTACGTTATCTGTACCGGTAATATTATACGCTCTAAGAGAAATTTCATATGTAACGAAATTTTTTAAGTCAGGGGGCATGTTTCTCAAAGCCTCTCGTTGCTTATCAAAAAGGCTTTTAGATACAGTATCATCATAGCTTTGCAGCACACCATTGATTATAAGGATTTGATTATTAACGCCTAAATCCTTAAGCTCTTGTGAAGCCCTTTCAGCCTCTTTAAGAGATTCTTTTTCCGGACGGGAAACAAGAATAAGAGTAGTCATATCTTTATTAGACAATGTTTCTACGGCTTGCTTATAAATCTCTTTTTTACTTTCAAGCCCGGAAAGTTGGCCTAAACAAGACGCTCCATGTGTACTTTCGCTTATGAAATTACTCCAGGCTGAAGGCAGCTGCATCAATCGAAGAGTGTGTCCAGTAGGAGCTGTATCAAAAATTATGTGGTCATATTCTTGTTCTGTTTTTTCATCAGTGATAAATGCCGAAAATTCATTAAAGGCAGCTATTTCAACAGAACACGAACCGGAAAGCTGTTCCTCCATGTTTTTAATTACTACATCAGGCAGCTTCCCTCTATAGGGTGCAACAATACTTTCTTTATATTCTTGGGCAGCTTCTTCAGGATCAATGTTGACCACAATCAAATTGGGCACATCTTTTATGGAAACCCCTTTATTGTTTAACTCGATGTTAAATACGTCTTGTAGATTTGAGGCAGGATCAGTACTAATCAGCAAAACCTTTTTTCCTTCATCCGCCAGAATCACAGCAGTAGCACAGGCAGTGGATGTTTTTCCAACGCCGCCTTTTCCTGTAAAAAACAAATATTTAGTAAGTTTTATTTTTTTGGGATTAAATGTTTCAAACAATATACTCACCTGGTGGACTTAATATTAACAACATTCATCGTCACAGCAGGAGCACTTCGTCGCAAGCTTTTCTTTTGCTTTTAAATAACTCTCCGGCACATCTAAAAATTTAAGCAACTCATCGTTTGTAGGATATTTCTTAGTCTTGACTACTTTATTGTCGACAATAGTTACGGGTAACACATTAACCCCATCTCGGTTCAGTATTTCGTTTATAACTATGTTGTCTACAAAGGCCTGTGGATTACTGCTAAGGTTATATCTTTCAACCTTTACACCGTTTTTTTCCAGATTACTCATAGCTGTTGATATCCTTAAAAGCTCCAGGTCAATTACGGGTCCACATAAACCCGTTGAACAACACATTGCAGGGTCAAAAATTATCATTTTCACCATAAGATCTCTCCTTTAATTTTGATATTTTTTACACTTAGATTCTCTCGGATTGACTTCCATTCAGCGTTCTATATCATTTATATATGGTAACTTTTTTGCTTCTCCTTTTTTCTAGTAGAACCGTTTTTGGTAGTATATCTATATAGAGATATCTGAAGGATTTACTTAGGACTCGTCACATAATAAACTCTGCACATCTCCTATTGTACGTCTTGATTTTCACAATCAAGGTCGCCAATCGAAATTCCAATAACTAATAAGTTGCACAGGTTATTTCGTTGCGGGCACTTAGGTAGATTTTCCTCTATCCTTACTCCCATTACCAACAGATTAGTTTCCATATGGGAATGGTTCCAGTCATCGGGGGGAGATAGTCTTTTTCTCAATTTTGCTCATTTGAGCATGCCTCGTTTTACGGTCTTGTCCGTGAGTTGTTGAAAATAGTAAACACAAGACTACATAGATATTTTTCAAAAGTTGAGAATATGCGCGTTTTTCAGATTTGATCAACGACTCACCGACATGTCCACATATCATTATATAATCATATAATAGTATTTTGACATGAGATATAACGATTGTGGTAGTGTTGCTAATTCGCTGTAAACCCGAAGTTAAATTTTTGCATACTGCTTGAAATTTGGTTCTTCTGATATGGAATTTTCTACCCAATAACTTTTTGAGATTTATGATTTTACAGAAAAATCTACACGCTGCCAAGATTACGAACAAAAATGGTGTCTTCAAATAAGGATTTATTTCAGGTGGGCAGTCCCCTCATCCCTACCCCCATAACTAGGAGGCTTGTTTCCATAGGAGGATGGTTCCAGCCATCAGGCGATATAGTTTTTTTCTCAACTGAGATCTCAACTTGGTTTCCGCTAAGGCCGCAGTCTTTCATGTAATCCTCAACAAGCTTTTTCCCAATTTCGATTGCTGTTTCCAGAGCCTCTACATAAGCATCAAATCTTAGCCTGCTACCTGGGGTAAAAACCAGGAAATCCTTGTCTGGAGATATCAGACTTGCTGGTCTTATCAGGATTTCCACTCTTTTAATTCCTCTTCCTACAAGGGCTCCGACGGCATTTCCTACTTCAGCATGTTCGGGAACCAAAATTTCAGCTTCAACAAAGTTCTCCAATTCTTTCCTATGCGCTCGGACAGGCCCTCCGAGAAGAACAACAGGAATATCCAGTTTGAATTTTGCAGGATAGTTTCCGTCAAGGATCTTTGCAATTGCTGTTTCCGGAACTCCTGTCAGGATATAAGAAAGCAGGTGAAGTGCCATATTTCTGGCAACTCTCTTTTTTACAGCTGTGCTAAATTCCACCGGTGTCATACGCATGAGTCTGGAAAGTCTCTCCGCCCCTATACGAGAAGCTTCTTCATTCCAGGCTGTATATTCTCCTAACACATGCAGGGCATCGGTAGGCGTAAAACCAATTGCCTGAACAAGGCGTTTTTTGATAAGAGAATCAAGGGTCTGAGAATGGCAGTCTTTTCGGATCAGTGTTGTGATCTCGGGCACTGAAATTGGTTCATCCCCGATAACTTCCAGCACATCAGCTTCTGCCTTGCTTAATTCTCCTGCCGGATAGCCTGATCTGACGAAAAATTTGGTAGGCTGAATATTTTCGCAAAGATCTTCTCTGACAGGCGTGGGAGTCCTTTTGAGGTTACTCAGAAAACCTGTGTACTGCACCGCAGCTACAGCAAGGGGTACAACTCGTCGGGGCCCTAGAAAGAGTTCCTTGTTCATTATCCAGATATGGCTGTCCCCGCCTGTAGCTGTTGTTTCCATCCGAATAGCCTTGACCCTGGTCTTCCAGCCACCCACGACTGCACCCTCTTCGCTCAGGTCAGGTACACCCATGCAGATCGAGGAAATATCCGTACTCGTCCCGCCAACATCAATTACGGCACATGTTTCAAGTCCAGAGAGATAAGAGGCTCCGACAAGGCTTGCTGCAGGGCCCGAAAAGATCGTTTCGATAGGCTTTTTAAGAGCGTCTGTGATTCCGACCACAGAGCCGTCACATTTGAGCATAAGAAGCCGAGCGTTAATTCCCCGCTCTTTAATATCCGTGATTATGGACTGCACGAACTGCCTTGTTATGGGGATTAGCTGTGCATTGAGGAAAGCTGTGACAGTCCTTTCGTAAGCTCCGAGTTCCTGAGAAAGCTCGTGCCCACAAACAGCAGGAAGGCCTGTAAGTTCAAGGATTCGTTCCTTTACTTTCAGCTCATGCTCCGGGTTTCTTGTGCTGAAATAGGAAGAAATGGCAAAAGCAGAAATCTTGTCCTTTACGCGCAGAGCAAAAGCCTCAACAGCTTCCAGGTCAACAGGAACTTCTTCTTCTCCGTTATGGTCGTGTCCACCTGCGACAAAAAGCACGTGCTTTGTGGGCAATTGCTTTTCAAGAGGATGATCCCCAATAAGGATCAGAGCTACTGGAAATCCAGTCCCTTCTAAGATTGTATTGGTGGAAAGGGTTGTAGAAACCGAAACTAGCTTTATGTTTTTCAGGTATTCAGGGTTTAGGCTGTCTATTACATTTTTGATGCCTAGGTGGAGATCTGGATAGATGGTGAGCGCCTTATTTGAGTCAACAATGGCACCGTCCGTGTCCCTTATAAGCACTGCATCGGTGTATGTGCCTCCTGCATCAATCCCAAGGCTGTATTGCATACTATAAACGACTCCTTTTTGTTACTTCGCAAGAAAATTATTGATATTCCGTTTAGGTTTTATTTATACACTGGAGTAGTTGGCTATCGAATGCTGTCAATCAGGATAGGCAACAAAAAAGAATAGAGATAAATACCTTAAATATGAGGGCGTAGCTCCATGTAAATGCAGCTTTAATTGACTGTAAAAACTAAGCTGCACAGACTTTTTTGTTGTTGTTCTTCAAGCTGCCTTGTAGCCTTCGAAAAATATTCATTATCCTTTTCAAATTCAATGGGGATTTTTCCAACTTTATAATATGCAACAATTTTAGTACCTATTTATAAAGTTGAATGTATCTCCAGATTTTTGTTTTCAGACTTGGCTAAACTTTTAATTTTCAGCAAAGATGTGAGATTTATTACTCCCCACACATTTTGAAAGAGATACAATATTTCTTTCTCCAGTAAAGTGCGACATTTACAAGTCCTATCATAACTGGCACTTCAATCAGAGGACCTACTACCGCTGCAAATGCCTGCCCGGAATCGATGCCGAAAACCGCTACTGCCACTGCAATTGCCAGTTCGAAATTATTGCTGGCTGCAGTAAAAGAAAGGGATGTTGTCTGTCCATAATTTACCCCCATTTTCATAGCGATAAAGAAGGAGACAGTGAACATAATTATGAAATATATTAAGAGAGGGATTGCAATTCTTATTACATCTAAAGGCAGGGTAACAATATATTCTCCTTTTAACGAGAACATTACAATAATCGTAAATAGTAGAGCATAAAGAGAAATCGGACCTATTTTTGGAATGAATTTACTGTCATACCATTCAGCTCCTTTTGAAGGACGCAACAAATAACGGGTTAAGAAGCCAGCAGCAAAAGGAATCCCAAGGTAGATAGCAACACTCTGGGCGACCTCTCCGATTGACACATTTATTATCATGCCACTCAATCCCAGCCATCCAGGGAGCACGGTTATAAAGAAGTAAGCAAAAATGGAGAAAAAGACTAACTGAAAGATGGAATTGAAAGCAACAAGAGCCGCAGCATACTCATTATCCCCATCTGCCAGAGTGTTCCAAACAATTACCATAGCTATACATCTGGCCAGACCGATTAGAATGACGCCTACCATGTACTCAGGGTAGTCTCTCAAAAACACAATAGCAAGTATAAACATCAAAATTGGACCAATGATCCAATTTTGCAATAAAGACAAACCTAATACTTTGTGATTCCTGAATACCTTGCCTAATTCCTCATATTTTACCCGTGTTAGAGGAGGATACATCATGACTATCAAACCGATAGCTATAGGTATCGAAGTGGTACCTATGGACAAACTCTTCAAAAAGTCTGCAAAGCCAGGATAGGCAAAGCCAAGGCTTACACCAACAAACATAGCCAGGAAAATCCACAGGGTTAAATAACGGTTCAGGAACGATAGCTTTGATCCAACGGAGTCTTCCAAAACAAACACCTTCAATTTTTAGTAAGCTTTATTTTCTCATTCAACCCTAATTTGACAGATCCCACTAATTGATACAGTATTTTCGTACAAAAAACGTGTTGTATCGGCATAGAATCTTTAGGAAAATGAAAAATGTCAAAAATCAAAAAACACAAGATAGAACTTTTAAGTGAATGAAGAAAACAAAAGCATGAAGCCCATTCATACATTCTAAAATGTATACTTCTGTCAAATTCGGGATTCAATCGCATGATCTGCCACTTGCTTTAATTTTTTCCATTAGCTCTAAATCTTCTTTACAAATACTAACTTTCCGAGCTTCATCATTGATAATTAGTGAAAGAAAGGGAAATTTCACAAAAGTTTCATCCTTCAATCGATAGTAGACCCACTGGGATTTTTTCTCGGAAACAATTATCCCTGCTATCTTCAGCCTATTTAAGTGTCGAGACGCGTTGGACTGTTTAATACCCAGAACATTCTCAATATCACAGACACATAATTCATTATTTCTTAAAAGATTCAATATTCTGATTCTATTCTCGTCAGCCAATGCCTTAAGTATATAAACAATGTCCGCACACATCACCACATTCTATGATTATATGCAATTATACTCATATTCTATTTAAAATTGCTGTCTTATTTATCATTATTTATTAGGACTTACGCAGTTGAATGAAAAACCAATAGCATGAAACCTTCAACTGTCTAAAATACAAATTTGACCACACTGCCTATTGCACTTGATTTTATACTTCAAGTGCGTAAGTCCTATTTATATAGTATGCAAATTATCTCAAAAATAGAAAAAGAAAATGAGCTATATCAAATTGATTCGAGATCACTAATTAATTATACCGAAGACAAACTATAAAGTTGATTTTACCTCATAATGTTGTCACCTTAACTCCGATTTTTCTTGGGGAACATATTGGGAGTTTACCTATAAGAAAACTATTTTCAACGACATGAGCCCCAATGATTAAAATGAAAAATATCTGATTTTAAAATTCTTTACACATATTTAGTGATCATTTTACTAAAATTAGATAAGAAAATGTATTTTTATCTGAGTGATTCAGGACAATTGATTATAAGACTTTACGGATTTGACGAAGAAGGCCGATTAATCACCGAAAAGGCAGAGAAACAAGGGACAGCATGTGATATAAAAACTATATACGGGCGAACCGCGGTTTGGGTAAAGAGCCTGGCCCTAGGGCACCCTTACCTAGAATTACCTACAACAGTTGCCGAACCCTTTGAGAAGGTACTCAGAGAGAAAGAATTGAAAAGTTTATGCCTGATTCCAGCCGGAACTTCTCTTCTGAATGGGTACTCATACTATAAGTTGAATATAGAAATTCCTGAAAAATGGGAATTGTTTAAACAGTATTTTGAATATTCCGGCGAGGTCGGGGATATGCAGGAGTATCTAACTTGTTACTGGTAAATGATCCGAAGAGGCGAATAACAAAAAAGAGGTCGGGGATATGCAGGGGTATCTCACTTGTTACTAGTAAATGATCCGAAGAGGCGAATAACAAAAAAGAGGTCGGGGATATGTAGGGATATCTCACTTGTTACCCCGACAGAGTCTCTGTAATTTTAGGAATACCTTTCTGGGAAGGGCTATAATGCCCAACTTCTTTTTTATAACATTTGTTCGTATCAATACGAACCTATATCCGTTCGTATACATGAGAACAAAAACCGCACCGGGCGACACAAAGCTTTACATATTTAACAACTAATAAATAGCAACACTGTGAACAGTATAATACCGAGTAGTCAATTATTGGATTATTCTTCTTAGAATTAAGTTGTGTTTGTCTGACCGCATTTGTGGTTTATTCAAAGTGTTACAAAGTATATTAATGATTAGTCTCATAAATTGAATCTATATGATTGAGACAGACGAACATATTAAAATGGTGGAAATAAAAAAGCTCCACTGCTTACGGTGTGACTTCGAATGGTTCCCCAGATATCAAAATAAACTACCGAAAACCTGCGCGAATTGTGGTTCTCCTTACTGGGATATACCGAGAAAAGCAAAGAAAGAGAAACGAGCGACAGGAAAACTAAATTTTCCTGAAGTTCCATGTTGTAAAGCAGATCAGAAAAAAGACAAATAAACTTGATTTAACTTTGTAAAAATGATGAAAATAAATAAAATATAACACAAAAGGAAACAATAACGGAAAGCCCTGGCACGCTGGCCGGCGTTAACAGGGCTTCGATATCGTTAAGAAAACTAGATTTACCTGGAAACTGAACAACGCATAAAATGTGCTGTTAGGTATTATTCTAGTTTTCAATGCATATATAGTTTTGCCGTTTTTTGGCAAACTAACCGTTGTTTTTCCCTAGTGTGAACAACCCAAAACACATAGAGGAAACAACTTATGCAAAACATTAAATATGATAATTTTGACGAATCGAATTCTAATTTTGACCTGAGGCCCGACGAGCCAGAACTCTGTAAATTACTAGGCTTCGAAGATTGTAACGAATGCTATTTCAGAAAGTCTGCTCTCCATCGCATAACGGAAAAAGTTAAACAATTGCGCAGGGAGCGGGTTTAACTTGCCTTCCATCTCATTTTTAGAGCAATTTTATAACGAGCATTACAAGCCCGGCGTTCAATTTTTGCAGGACTTGTATAGGCAGGCCGAGACACGGGAAGAAGGGCAGCCGGACAGTAGGCGGGTTTAAAATGCAACTATCGCCTATTTTTTATTGTGGTTATGCTCCTGGCTCTATTGACTGCCTGAAATGTCCTATTAAAGCGAATTGCCCGAAGGAAGAGATAGAAGGACAGCAGGAAAAGAAGTGGAATAGGAGGGGCTGAATATGGTTCTTCCTGTGATTCAGAATTCAATCCCTGAAGAAATCAAGTTTTTTAAGAATTGGGTATTATGGAGGCTGGAAGAGTGGGATGGAAAAAATACTAAAATCCCATACCAGATAAACGGAAGACGGGCAGATACAACAAACCCGGATACATGGGATACATACAATCGAATAGAATCAACGGGCACCAAAAGTGACGGTATCGGATTTGTTTTCTCTGAGGACACTGGAATTATAGGGATAGATTGGGATGAGGTCCGAGATCCTATAACCGGAGAATGGGATAAGGAAGCCTTAGAGGAAATCCTTAGTTTAGGCTCATATGCTGAACTTTCCCAAAGTGGAACCGGGGCGCATGTACTCATCAAAGGCAAGATTCCCGGCGACCGGAGAAGGAAGGGCAACATAGAAATGTATTGTAAAGACCGGTTCTTTGTGGTCACAGGCCAGCATATCGAGAGCACTCAAGCGGAAATGAAGGAAAATCAGGAAACTATTAATAAGCTGTATGAAAAACGGTTTGGAGAGAACAAGAAGGAAGATAAAAAGAGCCAGCAAGTAAGGGGTCCAGAGAAGAAACTTAAAAGTCCCAAAATGTCAGATGAAGATGTTCTGGACCACTGCAGAAAGGCAGCAAACTCCGAGAAATTCATTAAATTGTACGATAAAGGCGATGTATCCGGGTATCAGTCACAATCAGAAGCAGATTTTGCTCTCTGCTTGATTATGGCCTTCTATACACAAGATGAGACACAGATAGATAAGCTCTTTAGAAAAGGAGCGCTTTTCCGGGAAGAATGGGACAGAAAATCGAAATACACGATAGGGAACGCTATAAACAAGCTGGCAGAAGTGTATAACCCGGAAAAGAAAGGAACTGGAAACAGCTTATACCCTTATACACTCACGCCTAAAGGGGTAGGAAAATATAAGGACATAAAAGACCCCGAGGATCTTTCTAAGACAAAAACAATATTAGAATACTTCCTCCACACACCCGTTTATGTATCTTCCCTAAGTGATGATCTAGATGGTGAAAAAATCCTATATAAAATCGGAATAGAACACCCGGTTAACGGACATATCGACTTATGGAAAGATCAGGGAGAACTTTTAACAAGATCCGGAGTAAACAAGCTTCTCAGTGAGGGGCTTATCGGTACTGATAGCTCTTACAAGGACATAACAACCTACTTTATGAAGGATATATTAAGAGCAGCTAAGGAAGCACCTAAAGAGTTTATCGCGCACAAAACGGGGTGGAAACGGGATAATACTATTTTCGTAGCGGGAAACGAGGCATACACAGCGAAAGGGAAAGGGAGTGTAAACCTCACGGATAGAGACGTTTCAAAATCTTTTTCGAAATTAGGAAATATCGAAGGTTGGGTTAATGGCGTGAGGTGGATACTGCAACATGACAGCGCCCGAGTAAACTGTTATGTTGGATGTTCTTCAGTCATTGCTAGCTTTTGAAAACAACCATCTACTATACTACAAAATAAGGGTATTACAACCTCAGGAAAGACTATAAAAAGCGCTGTTGGTGTGTCTATGTTTGGCGACCCAACGGAGCTTGTGAAATCAGCAGATACCACTAGAACGGCAGCCGAACGCGACGCAATAGCGACTAATGGAATGTGTTCAGTGCTAGACGAAGTTGGCATGCTTAAAAATCCGGACGGTTTGACTTATCTTCTAAGTAATGGCAGAAAGAAACAACGGGGCACTAAGGAAGGGCGAGAAGAGTCTGAATATTGGCATAAATCTTTTATCCTGAATGGTGAATTTGAATTTCTAAAGGAATCGGCGGCTCAGGGAGAAATTGGAAGGCTGATTGAATGTTCGTGGAACCTTCCAAAAGACGCAATTAACGCTAAAAGAACAGAGATTGAGATAAAAGAGCATTACGGACATATAGCACCTTTATTTTTAAGCAATCTGTTTTCGAGGATTGATAGTATCAAAGAGAGGTACACTTCGTTGTGTTCGTCACTTCCTTCTTCAGATCTTGATATAGGATCCAGGCTAAAAGATTCATTTGCTCTTATAATTATCGCAGGCGAAATACTCGAAGATGTATTCGAAAAAATAGGTATCGAGAGAAAGGACGCATATTATATGTGTGAAAAACTGTATATCGAAAATATCGATAGCGAGAGAGTAAAACCGTATTGGATTAGAGGACTGAATATAATATTCGACGAAATAAATGTATGCAAACAAGAAACAATTACCGAAGGAGAACCCACTGATAAATTTTTATACAAAGGGCAAATCGGAGGAATCAGAGAGTTCGAAGGGATTTATATAGATATACTTCCAGCAACTTTTAAAGACATGTGCGCGAAGCATGGATTAAAACACACACAGTTAGAGCAGGAATGGCGGGATAACTCTATTACAGAAGTTGATAAACCCGACAACAAAGGGAAAAGAAAAAGTCAGAAAACTACAAAAATCGACGGTGAATCAAAAAAAGTTATTAGATTGATTAAAAAGGAAGTGTACAAAACACTCGATATAGAAGTCCCTAACGAGCAAATTAACAAAGCTCTTTTAAAACATGAAATTAGTACACATTTGAAATATTACAACACAATACCGGAAGAACAAAAAGAGAGCTTTCCTCAATCCTTCTTCCGTGAATATCCAATACACCGGAAAAAATGCACAGCAGATAATATATTGAACATGTTATTAGAAATCGAAGCCGAATCTAGGAGCACATAAAACATTATTTCTTAATGTACCAATAGTTATTTTATTATATTTTACTTTTTTTCTCTTTTTTTTTCTCATTTTTCAGATATTTTCATTACTTTTTTTGATGGTTACCTCAATTAACCTATCCGGTTACCTCTAAAAACAAGCAAGAGGTAACCGATAAAACACCATCTTCAGACATTGAGTTACCTCGTTACCTCAGTTACCTCTAAAAATGCATAATATATTATATTCACATATAATGAAATGAGGTACTGTATAATAAAAATTGCAACGAAAATAAATAAGAAAAACCTGTCTCTCTCTAACCAAACATAAAGACATGCATAAAAATAGAGGTAACCGAGGTAACTGAGGTAACTTTGTGTATACTGCTATTGATTATATCTTATTATAACAGAGGTAACTGAGGTAACTAGGGGTAACTAGAAAAAACTTATCCACTTAAAAATATATCCTTCTAATCCCTCTAAAATCTCTAAATTCCCTCTCTCCTTCTACTGTGTTCTCAATCGGGAATGAATATTCAAAACCTGAATATTATTCTAACACTATTATCTTAAATCTTAACAGCGTGAACTTTATAAACCTAGAAGTGAAATATAAAGAAAAGTTTGCTTTAAAATTGCGCTATAACCAATAACATTAAACCCGTTATTCGATACGGGAAACACAACATTATAAAAAATTATATTGCGAAAAGTGAGGCCACAAATGCGAATTAATAATATAATCAAATTCGACTTAGAATCAAGAGCAAAAGACCTTAAAGGCGAGGGCAAAACGCTTGAAGCGATTTCGCAAACATTAACGGAAGAATCGCAAAATCA
>Ga0209539_1001461_pt1 | contig 12770 bp, 13 predicted proteins | sample BarGraNGADG00312_2_FD_184499 | JGI IMG/M metagenome (GOLD analysis project Ga0209539, IMG submission 184499) | Arctic peat soil microbial communities from Barrow, Alaska - Barrow Graham LP Ref core NGADG0011-312 (SPAdes) (version 2) | ecosystem: Environmental > Terrestrial > Soil > Wetlands >... | reverse complement strand
CCACGTTTATAATGAATTTTGATTTGTTCTGCGATCTGGGCAAAACTTACGGAATCGAGACTCCGGTCAACACCAAGTTCAATGTGGCCGAGTTCAAAACCTGCAACACCAGGGTAGTCACCTGTGTCTTCCCGGGTATCTGAACGATCCTTTTCATACCACCAGTTGTATCCGTACATAAGGTCATCCTGGTGGCCATACATTATTCCCTTGTTCTTAAGTTCATATAATGACTGGAAAAGTGAAACGGTTTCTTTTGTAGCTTTTTTATCGGCTGGTAACGGAAGCTTCTGTCCAAAACCGGACAGAGTCAAAAAAAATAATACCAATGTCAGATTAATGGTTTTCATATTCTGTAATATAAAATAATGTTTTACTCTCAATCTCAGCCAAATCAGGATTAAAAAATATCTACTTTAAAGATACTGATTTTTACTAATCTGTCATTATAGCTTCCCTTTATGAATATTTATCACATAATACAATATGTTAGTCAAAATTCAGTCGTTTGGAATTTTTTAGATTCGCATAAAAATTTGGAACCATATCTGTCAGAATATCAATATATATTGTATTTAAACGATTCCATTTAAGTCAGTTTTTTTAGAGTTTGTCCATAAAAGACGTTCTGTTTTTGACGAAGAGCCATTTTTTTGGTGCTAACAGTTTGTTCCAGTAATTATACGTCAGATTTTCGAAGACAAAGTACGATTAAACTAATCCCATTTCATCACTAATTGGGCATTAGCTGCTTGACACGCATGTTATTAAGCTTTACTTTTACATCGATAATCAGATATAAAATTATGGAAGCTATCTCAGTTATTCAAAGACCGGTCAAAACCTCTGATCAAAGAGTCAGGAAAAACTTAAGCAGGCCAGGAATTTCGCCTGAAACCAGAAAAAATAAGCTGGTTCCTAATAAACTTATTGCCGAGGTTGATGAAAACTTTAAAAATTACCTTGACTGGCACGGTTTGGCTAACGAAGGTAATCTATTGGTGCTCTCTTCAAAGCTGCACTATTATTATGATTATGAAGAATTAAAAGAAGTAACGACCTTAATTAACCTTAAAAAGTTAAACCTGGTTAAACATCTGGATGACTTTTTACATACTCTCTATAATGGATTGGCTCCGAAAACCAATTTTATCGGATGCTTTTCTGACAGGAAAACCCAAATAAGAGTTAGTATGATATCAAGGTTGTACAAAAGATTTCTTAATTTTTTGGATTCAAAGATCGATGTTGACATTAATAGCAACGATTTCTCAATACTTCTTGAATCGCATGGGTTTAAAGTAATTGATATGACAGAAATTAATGGATTAACATATTTCAGAACTCAAAACCGTTGAAGTTGTCAGAAATCGCAAGGTTATGACTTTTGTGATTTCGATACAAACCATGCTAATCATGACATCGAAGGATGTAAACATGATTAACATGGAAAAAAGGAAAAAAAGAGAGGTACCCCTTTCCTGGTTGATGAACAAGAGTGGTTGAAAGGTTGTTTATAAAAGAAGATGAATTTCGTTTATTTACAACAAGTTATATAGTAAATTTGTCTTAAGCTTATTATTTCACAGTAAATCTCAATTAGAAAACGAAAATAGTCAGTTTTGCTTTATACACGAATAATTCAACATATTGCGATGTATTGTGATCTAAAAAAGATAAAAATAATCTGCTTTCTAATGCTACTCTTTTCACTTCGGGTTTCAGCTCCCAGTGTGAATTCTATTGTCCTATTTAAACCAGCTCCGATAGAACCATATAAGCAGCTTGCATTAGCAGTAGGAATGGTTGAAACAAAAGGTGATACGCTGGCTTATAATCCAATTGAACGTGCGGCAGGATATTTTCAGATACGTCCGATAAGACTCATTGATTATAATAAGCGAACGAGAAACACATATAGCAGGGAGGACTTGTTTAACTATGATATTTCAGAAAAAATCTTTTTATACTTTGCTAATCAGATCGGACCTTACAATTTAGAACAGATTGCCAGAAGATGGAATGGATCAGGACATCTTACCGACATTTACTGGAACAGGATAAAACTCTACCTGTAAAAGGTTAGTTTAATTAAATCAGTTTTCCCTTTTGTATTATTTCGTGTTTACCATGGGCACGGATATCCTGGCTGTAAAGAACTGTGTACCTGAATCAGGTATGCGAATGCCTCTTTCGCCGTCTGCATCAATTAATCCCGATTGGGCATTTATTTTCTCAGTTTTTTGCGAGGCATTTACTTCTAATATCGGAATCTTTATTGAAAGCGCCCATAGTTCAGCCGAAGACTCATGAAAAGGGCGATATTTCTGAACTGTCCCTGAATTAATACAGTGAACAATGAATTGTGCTCCCATTTGTTTTAGTTTCCAGGCAAGATAGGGGTTTGGAGTTGTTGTATATCCCGGAGTTGCCCAGAGATCGTTACAGATCAAAATTCCAAATCTCAGGCCGTTCCAGTTAAATGTTTTTAATTCACCTTCTACATAATCAACCATTTCTCCAGTTCCCGGCAGATCCATATTACTGCAACGCAGTATTTTTGAATATGCTCCCATAAAGTGACCTTCCGGTGTATAAACCCGAACCTGATTATAACAGAATTCCTCGCCTTTTATGAGTTCTTTGTAACAGGTACCTAACATTAATCCCACCTTCATTTTGACCGCCACCGATTCAACTTCTTCCAAAGCTGTACCTAATTCTGCCTGCTTAAAGTTGCTGGTATAACCCGATAAAGAACCCTCAGGAGTAACCAGGAAACTTGCTCCTGCCTGGGCTGCTTTTGTGATACCGGTTAATATCTGTTCTTTATTCTCACTGATATTATTGGTCACATTCATTTGTAACCCTGATAGGACAATTTGTGATGTGACTTCTCTGGCCTGCTCGATTGATTGTCCGGTTGCCAATGGAGCAAAAAGAAAAAATATTTTAAAGCAAACTAATAAAGATCTCATGTATTGTTTCATTGTATAATATGTTTGAACACTTTTTAAAATTTAATTAATTAAAAGATTAGGGAGTGAAAACAGACAGCAAAATAGTATACCTCATTAATGAACGCAGATGAGATCTTTTTATTATTCATACCAGAGGATTCTTTTAACCGGACCCCTTTCAACCCTGAGCAGAATCATCCTGTCGATCTTTAGGTATTCATTTTGGAATGAAAAATTCCAACAGAATAGGTGCGAAGGGGAAAAAACCTGATTTCTTATCTAAATAAATATTCAATTAGTCAAAATTTAATTTTTGGAAATAATTGGATGATGAAATTATGTAAAATTTCATATTGCTCAGATTATTAATTGTATACATGCTTTTTATATGTGGCTGTAACCCGAATATCCACCAATTATTAATAAATTTTAATCCTATTTTGACCAACTGACTCAATTTGTTTATTAATAGTAAAATCTTGTATCTGATCATCGTGTTTTCTGCGATAATCAAAAAAAATCACGACTCATTTAACCTCAACCAGGATTTGCAAAGATTGACTTCAGTACATATAAAGTCTAAATTTGTTTTGATAATTAAACATTTGAACTTAAGAATATACTTAATAATCTGCTTAATCATGAGAAAAGTATTTCTGTCATTCCTGTTTATTTTTATTTCCCATATCTGTAGTGCTCCGAAGATCGATTTCAGGTTGGAAATGCAAAAATTCAAATTGTTATCAGAGTATTATAGCGGGAAATACCATGAATCGGAATTTTCCAGATTTATTACTGATCTTGGCTATAGCGAATCGGGAAACAACTGGTTATCGGTTAATCAGATAGGTTGCTTCGGTGAATGGCAGTTTAATGAATCCACCCTGAAGTTTCTCGGATACAGAAAAATTACATTAAAGAGGTTTACAGCAAATCCTGAAGTTTTTCCAGAGGAATTACAGTTGCAAGCTCTGAAGACTTTGATTAGGGTAAATCTTCTGTTTCTTAGGGATTATAAACATTTTATAGGGGAATCAATAAAGGGTGTCGTAATTACGAAATCAGGAATGATAGCAGCATCACATCTTGGTGGTGCGGGATCAGTTCAGAAATTTCTGGCTTCAAATGGAAGGACAAACCCAAAGGATGTACTTGGGACCTCAATATCTGATTATCTGAAAAAATTTAGTTATTACGATCTGGAGTAAACAACTCCTGACTTGAATAAATTAATTATGAAAGCGGTTTACCGGGTTACTTCAAAAGAAATTGGCGATGTCTTGCTTAAAAAAAGGAAGATCGCTAAAGCGCTTCGCTGGTGGTTGCATGAAAACGGAATTACCTACAATTCTTCTTTCTTTTTCAGATAGATCGGGTTAAAACAAATATGGCATTCACCCTATTCTTCATAATCCTTTTAAAAGTTCTTCCGCTTCGCGCCAGTCACCTTCCGGAGTTCCGTGCTCGCCACGGGAGATTCGCTCGTAGTAAATTTCCCTGGCCTTTTCACGGATCTCATCTTCACTCGGTACAGACTTAACAGGGGTAACTTTCTTTTTCTTTAAAGTTTTATTTGCGGCAGAAGTTTTCTTTGGTTTGCTAACCGGTTTTTCTTTAATAGTTTTCATAATTCCAAATTTTATTGAATTAAAACTAATGAATCATTTTTTGGCCTCATTATTTATTTTTTCAACTACAATTGTGCAATTTGTCGCCAGGGCAGTTAATGTTCCTACTGCTGCAAATATAGGAGCCAAAACAACCCCGATAGCACCTATTGTCAGAGGAAATTCAATAATGGTTTCGTCTTTATCGTTCTTGATAATTATTCGTCTGGCATTTCCTTCTTTAATTATCTCTTTAACTTTCGATAAGATCTCATCGCCGGAGACTTTAAACGATTCATGATTTGATTTTTCATTTGATGCCATAATATCTTTGTTTATTAATATCAAAATTAATCTATAGTTCAGCTTAAAGCAATTTTATTTTATTCTCACATCCTAAAAAACAAACCTGAGACGCTATTGTTTGAGATCATTAAGTGTTCGCACTTGCTCTTTCACAAATCTAACATCAGCCATAAATACTTGTTTTTGTTCTGATTCCGGGAGATAACTTCTACGATTTTCTACTCAAAAATGAACACGCCGAATTTATTATACTCATGGAATGTATTACTTGTTTTTTGCCAGGCAAAAGGCACAACGCCATTATCATAATCAATGCGATACATGTTTGCCCTCCATCTTGTCCCTTTTACAGGCGGTACATGGCTAAGTGGAGTAAGGAGTTTATAAGGGATAAAAAACTCGGCAATCCAGGCTGATACTGCACTGCCGCTCTCCTTCTTACCTCCGGTAACACTTGTTGCATGTTGAGTTCTTCTGTCTCCTTCGTAATGCCAGGGGAGCCAACCCAAAAAACTTCCTTTGTTATTGGGAACCATAATAGGCAACTCGTAATTTAACGGTGAAAGTTCGTACTCGAAATATACCGGGAAATTTTCATCTGTCCAAAGGAAAACTTCAACAACATCTTCTTCCCATAAATTAAGATTATCTGCTTTCATTGTTGAGGTTAGTTTCTTGTCTTCACAATTGAAAAGAAAGTAGATTCCTGTCTCAGAATAGAGGACTTTAACTTTAGTCTGATATGAAGAATTATCAGGATCCTGCTGGAGCAGATTTATCCATTCAGTGCTCTTCCAGGAATCAGAAGATCCATCACCGGTTATCTTAAAATCACGACATTTTTTAATTGTAACTGAATCAGGTCCATTGCCTGCCGCAAATATACCGTTATAAGCGTTTCCTGTTCCCAGAATAAGGCAAAAGATAAAAAGACCTGACAATATTTCTTTTCTCATTTCATAATATTTTAATTTTCTCAATAAGCATTTGAAATCGTCGATGGTGGTTATCAATATTTTTCCTTCGTTTTGACCTGAGTTTTGAACAGGCGAAAATTAAGAAAACATTTTTTTCAAAAACTCTGAAAAATGAACTTTTTAAAGAGTTTTATGAACAATTTACTGCTTAAATAAGTTATAGTCTGGGTAAATTCTATATCATGATGTCAAAAGTAATTACGATGACAAAGGGAGACTGGGTCATTAAACTCCTGAATGATCCGGATCGGAAATCACTATTACGGATTATTTATGAGTGTTTTTATCTCCTTCTTGTTTATAGGGAGTTGCCTGTTCATTACTTTAGCAGATATTTATTTAAAAAGAGCACAACAAATATCAGAAACTATTTGCCCAACAATTTTTTGGGTGAAAAAGTCACCCCCTTTTTTAATGATAAAAAGGCTAAGGAAGTTTTGGATAATAAATTATTTTTCGACTTTTTCTATAAGCAATTTGCCATTAGTCTGCCCAGAATCCTAATGTATAATAGCAGGAGGACGTTTGTTATTGGCAGCAGAAGTTTTGTAGTAAATACCATCAATGATTTTATAAGTTTAATTGAAGAGATATTTAAACAAAACCCTTCTTACGATTCAATACTGATCAAAAAAACATCCTACAGCTCCAGCGGGGACAACATTTATAAGGTATTCCGGGATCAGTTTAAAATAAATCCTGAAAACCTCGCTGAAATCTATTCTGAAGTTATCAAGTCAGAATATTTATTTCAGGAAACTGTAAGGCAACACCCCGATTTAAACAAGCTTAATTCATCATGTTTAAATACGATGAGAATGGATACATTTATAGACAGTGATGGGAAACCCGATATCATTTCAGGATTTATAAGGATGAGTATCATTAACGAGTATGTTGACAATCTAAACAGGGGTGGATGTCTTGTCAGTATTGATCTTCAGACAGGCAAACTAAAGAAATTTGGGTATTCGATTTTTAAAACCAGCGACGCAAAAATACTGACGGAACATCCGATAACAAAAACAGTTTTCGAAAATTTCACTATTCCCTATTTCACTCAGGCAAAAGAATTAGTATTAAAAACAGCAAGCAATACACCAGGATTACGTTTAGTTGGTTGGGATGTGGCTGTTGGCGAATCTGGACCTATAATAATTGAGGGGAATTCGGATTATGAAATTCGTGGTTCCGATTTCGCGAATGGAGGATATCTTGCGAACAATACATTCCGAAAAGTTCTTCATGAGATTAATTTTTTGTAATGAATTCAATTGAATCCAAAACTGGTTTACCTTCCTTAATTGATAATGCTATATCAGAACGAATAGATCTATAGCGAGCAATTTATTCCCGGATAGTAATTAATCTTCCAAAGTAGTAATATCTCCTTCGGGCAGTCCCTGCGCACGGGCTTTAAGAACCCGTCGCATAATTTTTCCCGAGCGCGTCTTGGGCAGCTTGTCAACAAATGTAATTGACTCAGGTTTTGCTATCGGTCCTATTTCATGACCGATGTGGTTACGAAGCTCATCCTTTAATGAATCGGAAGGATCAAAACCGGTACGCAGGATGACGTAAGTATGTATTGAATTGCCTTTCACCTCGTGCGGCAGACCAATAGCCGCCGCTTCAGCTACAGCCGGGTGACTTACAAGCGCAGATTCAATTTCTGCTGAACCTAACCTGTAACCGGATACCTTTATTACATCATCAACACGTCCGATAATCCAGAAATAACCATCCTTGTCACGCCTGGCTGAATCGCCCGTCATATATTTGTCAGGATATGTACTCCAATACTGATTAACATATCGGTCAGGGTCTCCATAGATGTTACGGATCATTGCAGGCCAGGGTTTGTTAAGCACCAGGAATCCTTCTTCCCCGTCAGGCACGGTCTGGCCGTTACCATCCACAATTTCTGCATCAACTCCGAAGTAGGGACGTGTGGCTGAACCCGGTTTCAAAGGCATTACAGGTAAAGGTGTAATAATAAACATCCCTGTTTCTGTCTGCCACCATGTATCCATTATAGGACAATTGCCTTTGCCTATTACACGATGATACCATTTCCATGCTTCCGGATTGATTGGTTCACCTACAGAGCCTAGAAGTCTGAGAGAGCTAAGGTCATGTCTGTTTGGCCAGGCTTCACCAAAGCGCATTAATCCACGAACTGCCGTGGGTGCTGTATAAAGGATTGTAAGAGCATATTTTTCAATCATCTGCCACCAACGGTTTGGGTAAGGAAAGGTGGGAGCACCCTCATACAAAAAAGAAGTAGCACCATTCAATAATGGACCATAAACCAGGTAGGAGTGTCCTGTAACCCATCCGGGATCAGCTGTACACCACCATCTGTCTTCATCCTTCAGATCGAATACATCCTTGAGAGTAGCATAAATTCCAACCATATAACCGCCATGAGAGTGCAGAACGGCTTTGGGTTTGCCGGTGGTACCGGATGTATAAAGAATATACAGAGGGTCTTCAGAATCCATTACTTCGGTCTCGCATTTAGGACTCGCAATCGGCAGGGACATCAGGTCGTGATACCACAAATCACGTTCCGGTTCCATCATTACATCCTGCCCGGTACGCTTTATTACGATAACGTGTTCCACACTCGGAGATCGCCGGAGAGCCTCATCCATCATATCTTTGAGCTTCACAATCTTACCATTCATCCATCCGCCATCTGCCGTAATTGCAATCTTGGAGTGTGAGTCAAGGATCCGTCCATGCAAAGATTCAACCGAGAACCCTCCATAGACAACCGAATGAATTGCACCGATTTTGGCACATGCCAGCATTGCAATAACAATCTCAGGAATACGCGGCAGATAAATAGTCACACGATCACCTTTAATGATCCCCATTGCCTTTATGACGCTTGCAAATTTGCATACTTCACGATTCAGGGCATGGTAAGAAAAAGAACGCTGGTCTCCCGGCTCCCCTTCCCATATAAGTGCCAGTTTATTGCGGCGCCAGGTTTTAGCATAGCGGTCAAGACAATTGTGGACAATATTCACTTTGCCTCCGACAAACCACTTATAAAAGGGTTTGTTGCTCTCATCGAGCACAGTATTCCAGGGTTGATACCATTCAAGTTCGCTTGCACGTTCTGCCCAGAAACCTGTCAGGTCCTGTTCAGCCTGCTTGATTTTTGAATCCCATACCGGCACATTGGCTCTGGCTAGAAAGTCAGCAGACGGATGGTAAACTTCCCCATTGGACAGGGGTTCGAAAGGCGTATTGTCCGACATATTAGGTAAATGTTTTCTGAAGGAAAATAAAAATAATAAATTCTTAACTTGTATATAAGTTAATAAACAAAAGAATGGAGGGTTTGTTTAAGCAATTATAATTAACCACATTTTAATTTCTGCTGGTTTTCCCTCATCAATGTCAGCTTGAACAATTAACCGCGAATAATGAACAATCAGATTAATACACAAAAAATATTGAAATTCTACTTAACAAGGATTCTCATAGGTTTACTGGTAGTTGGCGGATTAGTGACGTTCATAGAATGGTCAGGAAGATTATTGCTTGAGAAGAGCCAATTTCCTCTTCTTCCATTGGCATCAATGAAACGGAGTCGCAGGTATTGCCTGTTGACACAGAGGACTTTGAGATTGCAGTCAGAAAGGTTTGTGAACTCATAAAACATAATGATTCCCGTATAGGGAGAATACCTAAGCCCAGACAAACCAGATTAAAAGCTAAAAACATTAATAAGTCGGGTAAACTCTTCCCCTGATACTCTTGAATATTAAAGATTTATATTGGGATGAACTTAGAAATTTGTAATTTTGACATTGCTTCAAACCATACATAAACAAGTGCAAAGATAAGAAGGAGGGGGAAATGATATACTCTTTAATATGCCTGGTAATTTCTTTGTGCATTTATTTCAACCTGCGTATAACAAATAATTTCTCCACTGATGACAGAATTTATTATTTTGTAAAATGAAAGAACTATCAACCAGAACAACCTTATTAGTTTTTATCGGTTTGATTTTTTTTATCAGCTATTGCAGAAACAATAAAGATTCCTTAACACAGATTCAGGGTTCTTCTGTTAAGGATGGTGTTCAGGAAATGCTTGATTCGATTGCCAGGAATGTTTCTGATAAAGGTCCCATAGCCTGGCTACAGTACTTTGAAAATACACCCGACTTTTTTATGGCATCTGATGGTCAGCTGGATTTTCCAAACAAGGATTCCGCAACCAGTCTCATAAATAATACAATTGTAAAACAGATTAATAAGATTGAATTAAACTGGAATAATATTCGTATAGATGTACTAGGGGGTACTCTCGCTGACATTGCAGCTGATTTTCATGAAGAAATTACGGATTCAAACGGTAACAAAATTCCGGTTGATGGCTATTTCACCGGCCTCGCACATCGGTCTGTTCAGGGATGGCAATTAAGAAATCTTCATTGGTCATTTAAAAAGGGAACATCCAATTAGATAAGTCGATCCTTCATTCTGCGATTCACGGCACCTGAGTTAAAGGTTCAGCCATAGTTTGAAGAGCCGCAGCCAGTAATTTGATTAACAATGAAACAAGAATATACTGAAGAAAAAACTTTTGATAAGGCCGACTTCACCTAAATTCCTCTGAAAAAAGGAGAATATGAAAACTGCAGTTTTAGAAGTTGCGACTTCTCAAATTCGGATCTTTCTGATATCATATTCATGCAATGCGAATTTGAAAACTGTAACCTGAATATGGCAAAGTTAATTAAGACAGCTTTACGGGATGTGATTTAACCGGTTCTGTTTTTGACAACTGTGATTTACTCGGTGCGGCATTTGAAAATACAATTCTTGAAAAAGCTGACTTTCGTACATCATTCAACTACTCTATTGACCCTGGAAAAAACAGGATTAAAAAAGCAAAGTTCTCATTGGCTGGAATAGCAGGACTTTTAGAAAAGTATGATATTGAAATAGATTAAAGAATGAAATCATTTAAAGAATTGGAACCAGAAATTAAGATATTGCCTGAAAAGAAATTTATCGGGAAAAGGATGAAAATTTCTTTCTCCGAAAACAGAACCTATGAATTGCGGCGAAATATTTGTTTTCAAAATGACGGAACTCAGGTTTAATATTTTATCTTCATATTTTCAAATCATATTTTAAAATATCTTTTTAATAAACTTAATCCTGCTCATATGAAATCAAAAACATCAAGGAGAAAATTTCTCCAGAAACTCGGGGGCACTGCGGTACTTTTATCTGCAGCACCTTTATATGGATTTGCATCCCGAGAAAAAATGGAAGAACATATTATAGCCTATAGTAAGAATTTCTCTTCGAACGATAAAATAAGGATTGCCGGAATTGGGATGGGCATTATGGGTAATCAGGATATTGACACGGCTTTAAAAGTCCCTGGAGTAGAGTTAGTTGCAGCCTGCGACCTCTATTCAGGAAGGCTCGAAAGAGTAAAGGAGAAATACGGGAAGGATATCTTTACAACTAAAGATTACCGGGAAATTCTGAATCGTAAAGACATTGATGCAGTGGTAATTGCATCCAGCGATAACTGGCATGCAAGGATATCAATGGATGCAATGAATGCAGGGAAATCAGTTTATTGCGAGAAGCCAATGGTGCATAAACTAAGTGAGGGACTCGACGTTATAGCAACCCGCGATAAAACTAAAAAAACAATGCAGGTAGGAAGTCAGCGGGTCAGTAGCATTGTTTACCGCAAAGCCAGAGAGCTCTATAAAACTGGTATTATTGGCCAGCTGAATTGCATTGAGGCTTCATTTGACAGGCAGGATGCCCTCGGTGCCTGGGAATACACTATGCCTACCGACGGATCGCCACAGACTGTTGACTGGGACAGGTATATTTCAGGTACGCCAAAGATTCCTTATGATGCCAGGAAATTTTTCTGGTGGAGAAATTACCGTGATTTTGGAACCGGTGTTGCCGGCGACCTGTTTGTTCATTTGTTATCAGGTATTCATGTATTGACCGATTCCAAAGGTCCTGAAAAGATTTTTGCTACAGGCCAGCTGTCCTACTGGAAAGATGAACGCGATGTTCCGGATGTAATGGTTGCGGTTATGCATTATCCGGAAACTAAAGAACATTCGTCATTCGAGGTAATGTTAAGAGTGAATTTTGTGAGTGGCAATGGAGAAAAGGGACTAACCAGATTTATTGGCAGTGAAGGTGTAATTGAAATGGTTGATAACGGATTTGTTATCAGTAACAGTATAATGTCAAAGGCACCTGGAATAGGAGGATGGGATGCTCTTGATACTTACCCCAAGGCAATGCAGGAAGAACTTTTGAAAAGATATAATCAGAAATATTCAAAAGCCGATCAGCAGAGGCCGGTAAAACCCGAAACGAAGTATACTGCTCCTGAAGAATATAATGAACATACGGAGCACTTTGCAAATTTCTTTGAGGGAGTCAGATCCGGCAAACCTGTAGTTGAAGATCCTGTATTTGCATTCAGGGCTTGTGCTCCATGTCTTGCGTGCAATGACAGTTATTTCCAGAAGAAAATAATAAATTGGGATCCGGTAAATATGAAACTGGTCTAAATAAAATTGAAGATATAATAAGTAGGGTCATGCCATGGCATGACCCTTTTGATTATTTGAATTTAATTATGTAGTATATTATTTGTTATATTGAGCGATAACTCTTTGTACCAGAGCAATAGAAGCTTTTACTCCGTCAGCTTCACTTAATTTATCTCCCTCATATTCAACATCAATATAACCCTTAAAACCTGAGTCAGAGATAATCTTCAACATTTTCGTGTAATCAATTACTGTTTCATTTCCATCCTGATCAAAATCATGGGTTTTCCCACTGACTCCTTTTGCATAAGGCATCATGTCTTTGACTCCCTGATAACGGTCA
>Ga0209539_1001460_pt1 | contig 12773 bp, 10 predicted proteins | sample BarGraNGADG00312_2_FD_184499 | JGI IMG/M metagenome (GOLD analysis project Ga0209539, IMG submission 184499) | Arctic peat soil microbial communities from Barrow, Alaska - Barrow Graham LP Ref core NGADG0011-312 (SPAdes) (version 2) | ecosystem: Environmental > Terrestrial > Soil > Wetlands >... | reverse complement strand
CTAACTATATTCTAACTTAATACATGTAAATATACGTAAAATAAATCTAAATACTTTTAATTAAGATTGTTTTTCAGACAGATAGCGGGGTTCAGATGCTAAGGTTAGAATCCCATCTTCCACCCAAAACAAGAAGTAAATCCGGAATATGTGATGCAGGAAAATTTATGTAGAGACACGCAAATTGCGCGTCTCTACTTGTATATTAGTTATTTCCGGTCTTTTTCCTGATTTTATATTTTGAATATGCCAGAAATGAAAGGGCAGCCAGAACAATAACCGTGACATAAACAAACGATGGTACCGGCACAGAATCCCCTGAGGCATAAGAATGAAGTCCTGATAAATAATAGTTTACACCGAAATATGTCATAAGCACCGATGAGAAGGCAAAGAGTGAGAGCAGATTAAATGTGAAGATATCTTTCATTCCGGGTATCAAACGGCTATGAATGACTATGCTATAGATAATAATTGTTATCAACGACCATGTCTCTTTTGGATCCCATCCCCAGTATCTTCCCCATGATTCGTTTGCCCAAACTGCACCAAGGAATGTTCCAATTGTAAGAAAATAAAGCCCCAGGGTAAGGGTCTTATAATTGATAACAGTAAGCTCGTCAATGGTATTTGAAATCCGCTCCCGATTCCTATCGTTTGAGAGAGAAAGCAGTATCAGGGTAATGAGTCCGAGTATAGCACCAAGACCAAGGAACCCGTAGCTTCCTGTAATAACCGAAACGTGCAGGGTAAGCCAGTATGATTTAAGAACAGGTACAAGGTTAGTGATCTCCGGATCCATAAAGCTGAGATGAGCTACCATCAAAGTCATTGAAGCAAGTACAGCGGTTGCAGAAAGAGCAAACGCCGATTTGCGGCTGAAAATAAATCCGGCCAGGAGTGTTACCCAGGAGATAAAAATCATCGATTCATATCCATTGCTCATTGGTGAATGACCTGCAATATACCATCTGAGACCAAGTCCGAGAGTGTGGAAAAGGAATCCGGAAAATAGCAGCCAGCCAAGAACTTTTACAAATAAAGAGGTTTCTTTTTTACCTCTGATCACCATGGTAATGAGTCCTATAAGCATGATCAGGCCAATAGTTGCATAAAATGGGAAGAGTCGTTCAAATATGCCTAATTTATAATATAAAAGTTCTGCATTAGTTTTTGATTCCGAAGGAAGGGCATATTGTGAAAATCTTTTCTGGTAGGCACCTATCGATCCGGAAACCTGACGGGCTGAGGCTATATTATTCGTCTGCAAAGCTTCTTCCAAAACAGGAATAATACTTTTCAGGTAAAGTGAATCATCCTTGCTCACCGCTTTTTGAAGTGCCTCCTGTGGTGATCCCCAGTCATGCGTTCCATTCTTCAAAGGAAAAAGTTTCAGAAAATCTCCTTTATATATCATGTACACTATATTTATCCGTTCATCGATTTTCATAATCTCCTTATCCATCTTACTTCTCTCCCCAGGAGCTTTTGCATAGGCAGCGTTAACTTCATCGGAAATCTTATAGGCGCCGTTTCCTTCAAGATTTACAAGGTTGGAAAAGGAAGCAAATTTCCCACTTATACCCAGCTTCTTCTGGAGATCACCATTTGAAATCCTGATTAAAGGAACATCCTTCCAGTTATTAAAATCGAAATATAATCCCAGGAAGACCTGCATGGATGTGAGTCCTTCAAATTCATTCTCCCGGGTCACTTTACGAAGAATGTCGTTGCTAAGGGTGAAAAGAGGTTTGGTCCTTCCCTTCTGATCCTGAACAAGTACTTTTCCAAACTCGTTGGCAACGGTCTTATCAGGAACCAGTTTCTGAGCGTTGACACCCGTTAGTCCTGACATAAACAGAATCAGAAGAAGAACCGGAATTGTTTTCCTGATTGTGGAATTCCAATATCCCGAATTAATATTATGAAATACCGAGTTTTTATTGAGCAAAGAAAGAATAATAAAAAGAAATAACAAAGTATAACCTGTATATGTAACCAACATGCCTGTCATATCGTGATTAACAGATAGAATAGTACCTTTTTCATCTCGGTCGAAGGATGACTGATAAAAACGGTATCCTTTATATTTGAGGATATTATTCATAAAAATCATGAAAGGCTTTTCAATATTTTCATTTTTATCGATAAGAACTACATCGCTCTTATATCCCGATGGGCTGGAAGAACCGGGGTATCTTTCAAGAATAAACTCGTTAAGTTTAATTGCGAAAGGAAGTGTTGTTGACTTCGAGCCATAGCTGATCTCAACTCTGTTTCCATCCAGTTCACAGGAAGCCGAAGACACTTTTTCTCCCTCCCTGTCCCATAGATAAACTGTGGCCGAATTTTTGCCGCTTATAAGATGAAAAATAAAAGCATTCATGCCGGTAGTCTGTTCCTCAGGTTTTACTGAGATTGCTTTAATAACTCCTGTGGCCGACATTTGTTGAGGCACAATTCTAATATCATTTATTGTTAAGATCTGCATCTTCTTTAGTTCAATCTGTTTGCCTGGTTCGGTTGCAGTGACCTCCTGGGTCATCATACTCGTTTCTCCAAGGCTGAATCGGGATATTATAAAAAACTTTCCTGAGTCGGTTGAAATATTTATATCAGCCGGCTGAGGTGATGCAAAACCGAAAGAGATCCCATTTGAAGTTTTTGCTTCACCCTTTTTCAGAGTGAGTGTTTCGCCCGACATCATGCTTTTTGTTACAACCAGGGAAACAATTGGCTCTCCTTCAGGACTATCAGAGATAATTTCAGAGGCATTCGGGAGGATCTTTGCCAGTACAAGTTCGTATTGCCTGTTATCGATTTTGAATGATTTTTGAAAATTATCTGCTGAAACTGAAGTCATTGAATATTTTTGGGAATGGCCTGCTATAGAAATTCCATTAATATTTTTAACAGAATACCCAATATATTTTTCATTCGAGAAGCACTCGTTTTGTATCTCTCCCCGGCGAATATGAATTGTGCCTTCCCATCCGAAATACCTGGTTATTCCAGCTCCGATAATCATAATAATGAACGAAATATGAAAGAGGGCTCCCGGAAGTCTTGATTTCCTGAAGAGCTTTAGTATGATTAACTGACCTACAAGATTAGCAGCAAGAAGGATTAAGATCAGTTCAAACCACCTTGTATTATAAACCATGTTGTAAGCGGCAGATGAACCATAGTCATTCTCCAGAAAAGTGGCTACAGCCATGGCAGCTGCAAATATTACAAACAGGACTCCCATCAAAAGCGGAGAAAAAAGAAATTTAATGTACTTCATAATACCAATTTGTTAAAAACTATAACTTATCCTTCCTGGGTCGGAAGGCTGATGACTTTACTCTCTTCTATTTTTTACTTTTTACTTTTGTCTTTTTACTTTTGTCTTTTATCTTTCAAACACTAACCTTTTTGTGAAATCCGTATAAGCTTTTCCCTGTCCAGTATTTTAATCTGTGACGAATCAGAATAAATAACTCCGGAATCCTCAAGTTCCTTAAGGATCCTTACAACACATTCCTTGGCCATATTCGTCATTTCTCCCATTTCCTGGCGTGAGAGGATCATTTCATATTCATCTTTTTGGAACACCTGGTCAGAAAAATATAATAGTGCATCAGCCAGTCTGCCCGGCATTTTCTTTTGCGACAGATTCACCATCCGGTTGAGCGATCCGAGTGATTTTGCACTGATATCTTCAATCAGACTCTCTGCAAATGCACCGTTGATCCGTACCAGCTGTTTAAAAATATCAAAACTTATAAAGCAGGCCTGAACTGCCGTGATGGCAGCTACAGTATATGTATGTCTGGAATTTACATATGCTCCGGGACCCATTATCAACCTGCCGGGTAAAGCAATACTCATAATAAAATTTTTCCCGTTTAATCCCTCGATATACGTTTTTGCCATACCAGATGCCAGAAACAAAGCATTTGAAGTCGGAGAACCCTGTTTCATCATAATTTCTCCTGGTTTAAAGGTTGCTTCATATCTGTTTTCGTTTACAAGTTGCAGCTCCTCCTTAGTCAGATGCTTAAAGTTCTTCCACCGGCGGGTGCAAGTCTCACAACTATTTATTAAATTTACAGCTGACATATTTCCGTTTTTAAGGGGTTTAAAAATAAATCTTTAAAAACTCTGAAAACCACAAAGCTAACAAATATCACCCTATTAATTGATAAATGTCACGCTTGGATACTATATCTATCAATTTTAAATATCGCAAATAGCATACTAACTGTTAATAAGATAACAGAGGTTATTGCTACATTGCAGAACGAAATTTTAATAAATAACCTTATATGAAAAACCTAACCAGATTATTATTAGTTTTATTTGCTTCTGGATTGCTGTTTACAGCATGTGAAGGACCGATGGGTCCTGCCGGGAAAGATGCAAATCAGGTTTGTCTTACGTGCCATAACACGCCTAATCAGGATGCAAAATTAGCTGAGTACCATTTATCGAAACATTATCTCGGTACTTCCAGTGCCAGAAATACAAAGTATTGTGCAAGATGTCATACCAGCGAAGGTTTTCAGGAGATTACCGGTAATGGTAAATTTGTTGTAGCTTCTGAAATACCGATGGGCACCAGAATTAGCTGTACGACCTGTCATAAGCATCGTGCATTTGATTTTGCAGACGACACGGCAACTTTTGTTCTTAGAACCACTACACCTGTAGCTTTAAATTACAATAATAATGCTACAACTACAGATTTTGGCCTGATAAACAATTTATGTGTTACCTGCCACCAGATTCGAGGCGTAACTTCCGTAAATTATACAGACGCTACCGGTGCGGTAAAAACATTTAGCCAGCTTCCATTCTTTCCACTTGACAATTCTAATGAAAATACTACGGTTAAATACCAGGTAGGACGTAGTTTTGCTGTTCATGATGGAAACCAGTCAAATCTTTTTGCAGGAATAAATGCTTATGAATATGTTGGCAAGAATTATACAAGAATATGGAAACACTCGGCAAATGCCTGCACCGATTGTCACATGAATGAATATAACGCAGATACTCAAACCGGAGGTCATTCATTAATTGTTAACGAAGATGCATGTACAACATGCCATCAGGGCGCAGATAAGCTGACACCAATTCGGACCACTATTGATGCCAAACGAATCGAATTGGCTGAACTGCTGGTTACAAGAAAAGTATTTAAGAAAAGTACCAATTCTTCAGGTGTTGTTTCTTATAGTGCAGAACCATCGCACGATTTCTATGGAGTTCTTTTCCCAACTACCCAGTCAACTACTATTTTCGCAACGGCACTTGTGACTGCAAATACGGTTGGACCAACATCAGGAACACTTGTTTATGCCAATACTGTTACTTTAGCCACTGATAATGATTATGCAAACAGAATAGGCCGCGAATGGAAATACGGAGAATTAGGGGCAGCTTACAATTACGGTTACATCACAAGCGAATTATCACTTGGTGTTCACAACCCGACATATGCTATGCAGGTTTTACAAAATTCAATTGATTGGCTAAAAGCAAATTAAGCGTATACTCTCTATCTAACCTGATCTATAATTATACTTAAAAGGCTGTCCTCCGGTTGGCGGACAGCCTTTCTTAATAAAAAATAGGGACATGTCATTGCATGTCCCTATTCGCATTTTAATAAATTCTATTCTAATTACTTCTTAAATGTTCTCATGTAATTGACAACATTCCAGATATCATTATCAGCCAGTTTTCCTTCGTATTTCGGCATTTCACCTCTTCCTGTTTTGGTTTTAAAGAAATGATCACCATCAGTTTGTCCCTGGAACTCGGCTTTAGAAAAATCACCCGGGAATGTTTTAAGAGCCCTGGCCTTTACCCCATCACCCAAACCGGCTTTACCATGGCAGGATGCGCAATTCTTTGTATAAAGATCCATTCCGGTCTTTGTACTTGCTGCACTCTGAGCGATAGGATTCTTCATTGTACTGGAAGCAGCCGGTACAACCCATGGCTTAGGTTGTGCTACTAATGTTGCACTTAACATTAAAACGGAAGCGCTGACGAATAAAAGTTTCAAAGTTTTCATAAAAATATAGTTTTAATTAATGTGATAAATACAATTATCGTGCAAAAGTCAGTAAAAATTTATTATTTAATTCCTGGTTATTTATCAGCCAGAAAATTTATCCTTATAGGTCTGATTAAAACAAAGATACAACGATCTTGGATAACGGCAAACAAAATTTATAATTATTATTTCATCAATATGAATGATATATATGATACAGGCAGATATTAGTTTCAGATCTCAGGCAAAACAACATTGATCCAATTAATAAATACTAAACATTGAAATAACTAATAACTACCGGGAAAATTTGGGGAAATAGAAAATTAAAGTTATTATTGCTTTTGTACATGTGATTATTCTTTTCCTGGTTGTTCCCAATAAATTGGTTCCAGAATCTTGTTAAGAACAATGACATTTCAGGACAATTACCAATAATTGAAAACGACTCGCAAAAATTTCAGTTTGATTTAATAAAGATGGTTTTTTTATATTACAATTAAGTTTTTTATTTGAAAAGTTAATTTAAGATGAAGTATCCGTTTCCCGAAAACATTAAATTACCCGTTACCCTGATTGCACTTTGTTTGTTTGTATTATCTGGCTGTAAAAATAAAGAATCAGAGATCAATGGAATAAATAAAGTAAATAGTACAATAGAAGAAACTAAAAAAACTGAACAATCTACAGAATATGCTGTAGAACCACCTCCTTTCAGCGATGGTATTTATCCCTGCAATGATTGCCATGCAAATTTCGCTCCCAATCCGGTAAGAAGAAATTTAGTTCAATGGCACGATGACATTTCTGCAATGTTTAATCATGATAGTGAAAACCGTTGGTGCCTCGACTGCCATGATCTTAAAAACAGAAATTTTTTAAGACTTGCAAATGGAGATTTATTGGATTTTAAAGAATCCTATAAACTTTGCGGACAGTGCCATGGTGAAAAATACAGAGACTGGAAGGTTGGGGTCCATGGTAAAAGAACAGGTGAATGGAACGGGAAAAAAGAATATTTGCTTTGCGTAAATTGTCATAATCCACATGCACCAAAATTTAAAGAACTTATACCGGATCCTCCACCGGTGAAACAGGAAGATATTAAATAACTACCTTATTGAATATTCAGCTAAGATGAAAAACAAAAGTTCAAGAAGATCATTCATAAAAAATATTTCATTAGCAACATTTTCAGCACTTGCACTTTCGGGCTGTAATTCCATGTCATTTGACAAATTCCTTCAGAAGAATTTTAAAACTTTATCAAAAAAGGATAAGGATAAGATAATTAAAGATCTGGAAATTAAATACAAAGAGAAATACGGAAAGGAATTTCATGTGTCTGACAAACCTGCAATTGATGGAACTTTATTCGGATATGCACTCGATTTATCAAGGTGTGTCGGATGCAGGAGATGCGTTTATGCATGTGTGAAAGAGAACAATCAGTCGCGTGATCCACAAATTCATTATATAGAGGTGCTTCAGATGGAAAAAGAAAAAGGAGTTGATTTTGCTCATTCCACTGCTCAATATAATCCTGAAAAAGTTCCGGAAAAGGGATATTTTTATGTGCCTATACAATGCCAGCAATGTAAAAATCCCCCATGTGTAAAAGTATGTCCGGTAAAAGCCACATGGCAGGAACCTGACGGTATTACTGTAATTGATTACAATTGGTGTATCGGATGCAGGTATTGTATGGCAGCCTGCCCGTACGGAGCTCGGCATTTCAACTGGGGCGAGCCGAAAGTGCCCCTTGAAGAATTAAATACTGAAGTGCATTACCTGGGTAACAGGCCAAGAATGAAGGGTGTAGTAGAAAAATGTACCTTCTGCATTCAAAGAAGCAGGGAAGGCAAATACCCTTCGTGTGTTGAAATATGCCCCGTAGGAGCAAGAAAATTTGGAAATCTTTTAGATCCCAACAGCGAAATCAGGTACATCCTGGAAAACAAACGGGTACTTATACTGAAACAGGAACTAAACACACAACCTAAATTCTACTATTTCTTTGGTATCTAAATAAAAGCTTAAAATAAAGAATGGTTTAAATAAGTTAAAAACATTAACATATCTAAATATGAATTTTATTCGTTTTATAACAGGCAGTATAAAAATCATTTTCCGTGGAAGCAAAACATATTATGCCTGGCTGATCTTTTTGTTGTTATTAATAATTTGGGGAGGAATTGGTTACGCAAGTCAGTTAACTCACGGATTGATAGAAACTCACATGCGGGATTCTGTATCCTGGGGTTTTTATATTGGAAATTTTACATTTCTCGTTGGTGTTGCCGCAGCGGCTGTTATGCTGGTTATCCCTGCCTATATTTATAATTGGAAACCAATAAAGGAAATCGTAATTTTTGGCGAATTACTGGCTGTTTGTGCCGTAATTATGTGTATTTCATTTATAGTTGTAGATATTGGAAATCCTCTCAGATTCTGGCATATGCTGCCTCTGTTAGGCACAATGAACTTTCCATCTTCTATGCTCTCCTGGGATTTTTTCGTTCTGAACATCTATTTATTAATTAATTTATTTGTCGTAACCTATTTATTATATTGTGTTTTTTATAAAAAAGAATACAATAAATCAATCGTTTTACCACTTGTATTAGTCAGCATACCAATGGCTGTTGCAATTCATACAACAACAGCATTTCTTTATAATGCTCTACCCGGGCGTGTATTCTGGAACAGCGCTCTGCTTGCTCCAAGATTCTTAGCATCAGCTTTTTGCTCTGGCCCTGCAATTCTCCTGATCCTGTTTCAACTTCTCCGAAAAACTTCCAAATTCGAAATAAAAGATGAAGCTATATGGAAAATCGCTGAACTTATGGTGTACGCAATGTTCATTTATCTGTTTTTTACTATTGCTGAACTTTTTAAAGAATTCTATTCCGGAACTGAAAATATTCTGTACTGGAAGTACTTGCTTTTCGGAATAGGCGATCACAAAGAAATCGTACCCTACAGCTGGTCTTCTATTATTATGGGTTGTATCGCGTTTGTACTTTTCTTAATTCCCAAAACCCGGAAAAACTTTGTGACACTGAACATTGGTGCAGTTCTTATTTATGGAAGTGTTTATGTTGAAAAAGGAATTGCACTGATTATTCCTGCCTTTACCCCGGATGTTTTAGGACAGATATATGTTTACACACCGTCTATGACTGAAATCAGAACTGCGGTAATGATTTTTTCAATAGGATTTTTACTTTTTACCTTTTTATCAAAAATTGCTATAGCTATCGTATTTGAAAACTACAATATTGCAGGTTTAAATCCAAAAAAAGAGGCTGCCCGGATTAGGACAGCCCCATATATTTAAGAAGAATATTCCCTGTCTACTTCTTTAAAGATCTTATGTAGTTAACCACGTTCCAGATATCATCATCTGTCATTTTTCCTTCATATTTTGGCATGTCGCCTCTTCCGGTTTTGGTTTTGTAGAAATGTTCTCCATCAGTCTGATTCTGAGATTCTGCTTTTAAAAAGTCCCCTGGCGTTGTCTTAAGCGATTTTGCTTTTGGACCGTCACCAAGACCGGTTTTCCCATGGCATGCTGCACAGGTTTTTACGTAAAGTGTCTGACCAGCCTGAGTACTTGCATCGCTCATGGCAATTGGGTTCTTCGTCGTTTTGAAGTTAGCTGGTACAACCCATGGTTTTGGCTGGGCAACCAAAGTTGTCATAAGCAACAAAACTGCAACAATTGTAAAGAATAGTTTAATAGTTTTCATAAATAAATGTTATTGATTATACACTATTATACAAATATCGTGCAAAAAAGTTTAAACTCTGTATTCTTCTTTAGCTTTCTTTTTAGCAGCAATTCTTATCCTTATCAGACTGATCAAAGCAAAAAGATAATGTCCCCAAACACCTGACAAAAGAATAGAAAGGGTATAGATCATCCATTTTGGGGCGGTTTTAGTCCAGAGTGCACGGTGTCCTGCCGGGACAGTATATGTTGAAGGCAAACCCCATTTAAGAGTAGCTTTTTTTTCAATATTCCCGAACTCTGCATGATCCTCAATCCTGGCTATAATGGTAATATTGCCCTCTTTATCACCCGGGAGGCTGGAAGGAAATTCGACAGAACCGGACCCTGACTCATCAAGAATAGCCTCACCAATCGGCAAAAGACTGAACATCCGCGGGACATAAAGAGTGACTTTATCACCGGAAACAGGAATTTCTCTCCCCTTTTCCATCTTTTTTACTATCACACCGATTGTCTTGATACTGTCAACCTCAGTCAATGTCATATTAAGCGTGGCATACCGAATTAATAATTCTGAAGCACCTGACTCTATTGTATCATTACCGTTAAATACAGATCCGAAAGGCCATAAACCCTTCTTGTCAACCAATAATTCGGATTTATGGGTAAGATTATATATTGCAACACCTTTATCATCAGTAACAATTTCTGCAAGCCGGGTTTTCTTTTCCGGGCCAGAATAAAAGATAATTTTCATACCCGGAAGCGGAAGCTCCATCCTGTTCTTAGAATACGTAAGAGTAGTCTTCAGATAACTGTTCTCATCATTGTCCTTGAAGTACTGAAGCTGAATATAAGGACTGATCTTAGATTTCTCCTGTGAATAAGAGACGATCGAATTCAAAGAGAATAATGATAAAAGTAATAATGTAAGTGATAATTTTCTTTTCATTTCAACTTTTCTCCCCTACTTCATGATCTCTGTTTTATCTTCTTCCTTCATCTCCGATATTGAAATTATCGGTGCAATTTTAGATACCAGCATAAAGAGCATTCCATAAACTGATATGCCTGCCAGTGTGAGCGACCATTCGATCCATGTTGGGGAATACCGTATCCAGTCAGGCCGTGTATCCTGAATAGGAAGGAATGGAGTTTCAAGTGTAGGTATTACAATAATATAGCGGTTCACCCATAGCGCAGTAACAGCAATAACTGCTGCAATAGTGATATTTCGTATGGTACGGAATTTTGGAAAAGCAATAATTATACAAGGGAGTAATATACCAACGTAGTTAGCGAATATAAATAATGCATAATAGTCGTGGAAGAGCTTATCGATAAGCATGGAATCCATTTTAATCGATCCATACCATTTTGTCAGATAATCGCTGAAAGTAAAATAACCATAAAATGCTGCAATAACTGTAAGGAGTACTCCAACGTTCACAAAGTGGCGCTTGGTGATGTATTCCTCAAGATGATAGATTTTTCTGTAGATCCACATCAGGATTATCAAAAGCCCGGTGCCCGAGAATACTGCTGCAATAACGAAGTAAGGGCCAAAAATAGTTGAATGCCAGCCGGGTTGAAGAGTTACTCCAAATATCCAGGCCAATACAGAATAGACAATAATAGCGATTGCAATTATCATGGCAGCCATAACATTTCTCGCATTTTTCAGAATCTTTTTTTCCTTCTCAGTGCCAGTATAACCCAGAGAAAGAACTTTATATACTTTCTTTTTCCAGGGAGAAACATCCAGATCGTTATAATCGCGGAGAATGGCAAAGTCCTCAATTAATGAGAGGTATAAAAACATGAAGCACCCCACCAGATCGGTACTTATGGCAATAACATCCCATGTTATCGGAGACTGGATTCTAGGATACATAACAAGGAAAGGGAGCCTGTCGAGACGTCCGATACAAAAGAAAATGAAGAAAGGACCTATTACCAGGGAGATAACGGTTATCAGCTCTGCCAACCGTATAACAGGTTTTCGCCATCCGGTATGAAAGAGGTGAAGAACACCCGATATAAGTGCACCTGCATAACTTAAGCCCATGAAGAAAATGAAATTTACAATATATAGTCCCCATACTACATTATCACGCATCCCGGTTACAATATGACCTTTATCTATCTGCTGAATGAGGGCATAAATACCAACACAAAAAACCAGAAAGAAAACGGAGAAAGTAATATACCATCTGATCCCTGTTTTCTCTATTTCGGGTGTCAGATCCTGAAGTAATTGTTTTTCTGTTGGCATATTTTCTTAATTACCGATTTAATTTACCTTGGTCCTGCATTTTTGTATCTTCCTTTAACAGATTCATCGGTGTCTTCCAATCCGCTTTCTACGGGGAATGACCTTCCTGTAGGTGGCAGATAATAGACACTTGGAAGAGTTCCCAGATCTTCGCGGAACCTGTATCCGGCTCTGTCAGTCATTAGTTTGCTGAATCTGACAGTCTCGTTACCATTAGTAACAGTATCTTCCAAAAGATCACCAAAATACAATACTCCCATGGGACATGCAGAAACACATCGCGGCAGTTCATTATTCCGTAATTTATCAGCACAGAAAATGCATTTCCCGACAGTACCCTCCAAAGGTGGAATATTGGTTTCAGGGTTATAAACCTGACCCGGAGGCAATTTAACTTCCGGATCTTTCCAGTTAAATACCCTAACAGAATAAGGGCAGCCTGTCATACAAAATTTACAGCCAATACATCTCTGATTATCGATGAGAACAATACCATCGTCTCTTTTGTATGTAGCTCCAACAGGACAAACACTTACACACATGGGTTTATCACAATGGAAACATGGCCGCGGGAACCAATAGCGGGCTGTAGTATGATCATCCTGAAGAAGATAGAGTTTCATCCATTCATGATCTTTAGGAAGCATATGCCCCTCCTGGCAGGCTTCAACACACTTCCGGGCATTTTTGCATTTTGCCAGGTCGATAACCAT